>JAAUXU010045618.1_pt1 | contig 33143 bp, 44 predicted proteins | sample 7278151 | NCBI WGS metagenome assembly JAAUXU01 (sample SAMN14350113, study PRJNA611818) | marine sediment metagenome | isolation source: surface marine sediment (1.8m) | place: French Polynesia: Moorea | collected 2018-08 | reverse complement strand
GTGTGTGTGTGTGTGTGTGTGTGTGTGTGTGTGTGTGTGTGTGTGTGTGTGTGTGTGTGTGTGTGTGTGTGTGTGTGTGTGTACGTATGTGTGTGTGTGTGTGTCTACTACGAAGTCAGTATCAGAAAATGAAGGGGACTCAGCGTGGCGCCTCAAAGTCGACAGTGAAGAAGAGTATCTGTACACGTAGTGTATGTAATCTTGCCCTAATGGCATATTAGCTCTGTCCGCTGCATTTGTTTCTATCTGCAATGTACACGCACAGTACATAGTTACTACATTATACGTCGTTATCTCGCTATCTCCAATGAACCAAGGAGAGAAAGAGAGAGAACCGCCCATGCCAAAATATATCTCTCCTCTTTCTCTTCTCGCACATCTGTTCCATGGAAATTCAAATCCCGACCTGAGTAGTTCGGTCTGCACCAAAATGACCTGTCTTGGAAGCGGGAAGACGCGCACACACGCACACAAGCACGGTCACACACCCATACGCGCACGCGCACACCACACACACGCACGCGCGCACGCGCACACACTCGGGAGAGGAGGACGAGGTTCTGGAATTGAGGAGTGCGATAATCCTGAGGAGCTCGAGTTTGTGGTGGGTGGGACTTTCTTAATTTTTTCTCGCTCACTTCCACAAGAAGCCGTCGAAATGTTTCGTGCCAAGGGGAAAATTCACCACCTTTGAGGCTCTGCGCTCTGCTCTGGTCTAGAGACGCTCAAGGGTCTCTACTCTATTCTGCACACACTCCCAGAAAGGAGTTCTAGAAGAGAGAGAGAAACGTAACTGACCAATTTAGCCCAAATCGAGCGGCACCGGTTCATTTAAGGCGCCGCCGACCAATTTGTGGCGTATTTCATTACGTCGTCATGAGGAACGGAAGAAATAATTCCCTTCTTGGCTCACCTGGGCCAACGCAGTCATTCCGCAGGTTAAAGTTGCACACTCATCTGGATGCACAAATCCGCCCCCTCAAAATGGCGGTGCCCACCTCTAAGCAAAGCATGCATGTTTGCTCTTGGCTGCTCGACGGCAGCAAGAGCAGCGAAAAGTGTTCAGCGCGGAGCTTGACTGTCGATAATAACCAGAGCTCCGTCAAGAGGTGTCGCATCCGGAACTGACTGTTTCTCATTGTGCTGTGTTGGTCAGACCTGCGAAGCGAAGTCGCACTTCCACCGTACACCTGTTACGCAGTCACGCGAGATTCCTGGAACGTCCCCCACCTTCTGCAGGAGGATCTTTGCCAGAAGGTGGAATTCTCCTCTCAGCCCAACCTTGCAATAGCAAATGGGCGGAGGAGGTCCCGATGTTCCCCTATCAGATGTCGGTGAACGGATCGCGTGCGCGCTGATTCATTTTTGGCAATTAGTTCGTCTCAGTGCTCCTCCAATTGACGAGTGGGATTGGGAGGAGGTGCCAATCTAATTGATATTAGGTTTTTGCGCAAACTTGGGCGTCGCCTTCACACGCAATCTTCTCAAGAGATTTCAGCATTTTAGTCGGCTGAAAGCTTCTTATCAGCGTCTCCAGACACTTTTCCAGTATATAAACACATAAAGAGAAGCTCTTCTGATAAAACGGATGCTACGCGATGATGCCTCTGTTCAACCGGTGGATTGCTGACTTCACAGTCGCCGTTCTTGTCCTAGCTTTGCAGTGACGCTAAACTCCTGGAGAGGAGAGGCTTTGACGCTTCTGCATGCCTTTGTAATCGCCCCGTCTGAGTGATTGACTCCCATAGGATTTCCCCGCCTGTTGTGTACAACCTGTGTGGATGAGTAGGAGAGGGGAAATTTATCACTCTTCACCGAGGAATCGCAAGAAAAAAAAGTTGGCTTCTTAATGTGATGGGAGGACGTAGAAAAAAGGAGTTCTCCTCGATCACTTTTAGTTCGTTAGCATCCACGGAGGCTGCCTGGAACGATAAGCATCTCATTTCTCCTGGTCCGCTTTTTTTCTTTGTATGCACTACCCACACTGGCACCTTTCCTCCTCCATTACAGGTTAATCAATGCATGTTATGTATAACACATGTGTAACTAACGACTCCAAAACAATGTGGACCCCACTCTCAAAGTCACCTTTGGTACCCTGGGCCAGCCAGAGCCAAGGTGGAGCTCTTGGAAAAGATATTGCTGGGATGCATGCACAACGCTGCGTGAAAGTGCGTGGGCAGGAGCGAAACAAGAACAAGTCGACGCAGTTCAGGGCGTCGCCAACGTACACGTGCATTTCCTAGGTCGAGTGTGTGTGTCTGTTTATTGTGACATCTGGATAAAAAAAGGAGAAAACGTCTTGTTATCCCATTCTTCCGACAATGGAGCGGGCCGAGGAGCAGCCCTAGGACATTGTCCGAGCAAGTATGCAGAAGCCGGGCTACTTATCGAACATGGCACAAGCAGCGGGAGTGGAAATCGGGATGGAACCATTTGTCTTCGTTAACGATTCCATTTTCGAGGATCGACACCAGCGCTTAATCTTTTTGCCCATCTCAGATGCGCGCGCGTGCTGGGGCTGGAAGTGAGACAGCACTGCAATTAAGCTCTGAGGCATGCCTCAAGTATCACACACGTAGGCAAACTCTGGCGCACCCAACAGCAACACTCTGTTATTGATAAGTGGGAAGGGCTGGCAAGCCTTGTTGCAAGGCTTGTCGAGGTCGTCGTTGCCTTATTGGGAAAAGTCTTTCCTTATCATTCCCGTTCGCGGCCTCTAAAGAAACACGCGAGAACACGATGTAGTCGTACAAAAGCGCGATTTTCCATTCACTGGGGACCAAAAAAATGAACGGACGAACACTGAGAAAGAGAGAGAGAGTTTAACGCATTGGTACTGTACATTGGAACGTGGGAGTGAGGAATGCCCAAAATAAGCTGTAGCTGGCAAGTTTATCTAAAATATGAGCCACAAAAGAAGAAGACGACGCTTTTTTACGACGCTGACTTTTTTTTGGCCTACGCTACCCACCAGCTTGTCAAAAGGATGACGTGCCATTTCGATCCCCCCCCCCCAGACTACTTTATTTCACTGTCTTGATGGGGAACAAAAACGCTCATGAAAGACCCCGCTGTTAAAACGTTAGGTATACAACGACAGGATAATCTTTATGGGCTTTACTGGCACGTGAGACAGTTCACACATGTGCAATTCAATTTGGCGGATAAAGTCTCTTTTCTCCATCTCATCCCCGGCTAGACCAGGGATACGTGAACATTCAGTCCACGAATTAGGCCACGTCATAACAGACGTCCCTTTAAAGGCACACAGCTTCCAAAAATACTTGTGCCCATAACAGATGAAAGAAAAGCTGTTCCTCTGGACGAGGGGAACGATGAGACACAGCATGCACAAAATTTGGAGTGATTAGGCAAATCTTTTGACGATTTATACCCATTGCTTGCAAAGCTGTGTAGCGTGCTTGAGGCTGGCTCATCGGCATGGTATACAGATTTGGCTTATCATTCATCGTCCCCCCCCCTTCTTACCACCCCATTCCTGAATAACGCTTGCCTGGGAAAACGATTTCTCATCGTCTGACTGGAGAACGCATTCGTTGCCAGCTCCAGCAAGTGCAGCGGGAGCAGCGAGCAGGGGCCAGATGCCTATCTATCAACACCTTTTTTCTATTTGCACAACATCAGTGGCCCGAAAAATCGGTTCACGAGTACGTGCGCGTACAGTTTCGATGGTGCTCGCATTTTAGTCACGTTCTTTGCGCGCGTGCGCGCTGGCACACACACACAAGTCGATGACCAAAACGGGCAGGGATGGAATTTTAAACTCCTCGTGATAGCGATCTTTGACTGGGCTTGTACGTACACGATACACTTATGTAGTGGGATGTTTGATGCGGCGAGAGAGGTCTTGCGTCCCGCACACGCGCGACTCAAGCAGGTACTCCAACTGGCACTCGGACGTGGCATGCGGAATACCAGTGGCAACGATGAATTGGTCCCGGTGGCGCCCTGTGGGCAGGAGAAAAGGAGTTTGGAGAATGATCCGTCCTTCATCAGGGTCCTCAATGTGACTCAGATTGGTGGGGGTTTTTAACTGAGTGGTTCCATTAAGCGATTTCTTGCAAAAAATAAAAGAAAGACTCATCGGTCCATGAGCCAATTGGACTTGACAGTTGCTCGACTAGAGTGACTGCAAGATGGTGATGACGACTTTTTTGGTTTCCAGGTTCGTGTCTGGGGGATATTGAGTGCGGCTTCGGCGGGGTCTGCTTGAAGCAAGAGGACGGAGCTGGCGAATTGTGCTCCTGTCACTTGGCATGCGACGACATCGGCGACGACAGTGATGCCATGTCTCCCGTCTGTGGCTCTGATCACGTCACCTACAGGAGCTTGTGTGACCTTAAGGAGGCTTCTTGCGGGAAGCAGACTCAAATCGACGTGCTCAGCAGGAAGAAGTGTGGTAAGTTGGACTTCACTGATTGTCAGTCCTCGTCAGTTCTCTGCTCGACTGTTTTACAGTCCTTTAAAGAACAGGGTAGTCATTTCCTCAACTTGGCAATCAAGAATTGTTCTGTCGCCGCAGTGGTTCAGCTAGCACCACCTCCAACTCAACCCTGAGCTAACGTCTTCAGCTGTACCACGTCTACCCTGTGCTATTGACTTTTCTCACTTTCAGCGGATGCTCGACTTTGCGGCGAAGACGATTGTCTCTTCTACAGCGAGTGCGTCCGCAACGAGGCAAGCGCACGATTCCAATGCCAATGTCGGACCTGCGAGGAGGAAGAAGACGAGGGACCCATTTGTGGTGAGTTCTAACTAAGTCAGGGGCGTTTTATTTAGAAGGTTTTTGTGTTCGACACGAGTCTCCGTCTCCTTTGTACTGACTAAAAGCATTGCACATCTTTTTTTTTTCTTTTCACAGGCACAGATGAGCGACTTTACAGAAATGTTTGCCACTTGCAGACGACAAGTTGTCAAGAGCAGAGGAACATCTCGATCAAAAGGAAAGGATCCTGTGGTAAGTCCTTTGTACCTCAAATGCTGGTTGATAATTCGTGAATGCTGTGGTATGCACAATCTCCGACCCAAGGGCGACGTTAACGACATGGATAAAAAACTTTGTGGCTGTGGATGGCGCGTTATACTGGACACATTGAAAGTTAGAGTACAAGATAGAGTATGTTACACCTTTATGCAAACATACCGTCGTGTATGGAGAGGTGCTTGTAGGTGAGAGTGTGATATAGAATCAGGTCCAACCTTTAGTGGTCCGTCGTCCATCAAACTTTGACTTCGCCAGTGGGTCGGAGTCAAACCCTCTGGTCACCATCTCCAGTACAAAGAAGACCAGCCCCATTGCCAACATAAGCATCCCCAAATAGAATGGGCCCTGAAGATGGTCGGCAGTCAATGGTTCTATCGCCGCCTTCTCGACGATCTCTATGGGTTCGTGCAGCTTGGAAGCTTCTATCTTCATACGCACCCATGTGCGGTGCTTCCACACGTCGATGAGTCCAGCTTCGAGCATTAAGCGAATGATGTGATCAAACCGCGGCCGCCAAGGGTTGAACGAGAAGAACCCCCATCCAGGGAGGTTGGGCATGAACACTGGATTGGCAGACTTGTGGATGAGGGGCTGGCCCGACGGCGTTGAATAGCGGACAAAGATAGCCGGCTCCAGTCCGGACGTCCAGTCGATAAACACGTTCTCGCCACGATACACTCCTTCGATCTACGCGATATTAGCAATTACTGCATGTCTTTATGCACGTGCGTGGGGTCGTGCTACACTTCTAGGCAAGGTTAACATCGTTCTACGGATATGAGCCGCCAAAAAGAGAAACTTGTGACGCATCCTCCAGCAGGGATGTAGCAAATACGCATTATGGGAGAATCAGCACCTTTGGAGTTGGAGCGTAATCGACCACTTGTTTCCCTGTCCAAATGGCTTTGATGACTGAATCCTGGCTCTGCGCCATCATTTCTTCCTCCTCCTCGCCGTAAAGGACCATTTGCCATGGCAGGCCACTCTTAAGCACCTCTGCGAGGGTATTGATTGGGCTGGTGAAGGCTGGAGTGGTTAGATATGCCTTCAGATTGCCAGCGTAGCTCGCTGATACGATCATGCAGTACAAGATCCATACGGCGATCACCCACCTGCATACAAAATATGGACCTTTTTATAAAGTTACCCTTTACTTGTAGCAGCTGCAGCTGTCACTCTCAAGAAGTGACATCACCTCAAAGCGAATGCAGCTGTCGACTTGGTGTCCCTCGTGATGGCCTCCCCCATGAGCGTCCCATAGCAATACCAGCCAGAGTTCTTGAACACGCTCCAGTCCTTGAAACTTCCTCCAGACACGGCGCCTTCTGCATTGGCAATGACACACAGAACCAGCGCTATGGCGATGCAGGAGACGGCCAAGGAGATCCAGACCAAAATCGTGAAGGGGCTCACCAGTGACAAGTACTTGGGTAGGCGTCGAGGTGTTGGGGCCGCAAATGTTTGGAAATCTTTGTCGAATGGGATGGTACCGTCGAATACCTGGTGGACGAAGGAAAGAGTATGCTACTCGTACCTCACTAAGGTGGGTAAGCGCATCCACCTGACTCCTGGAGTAGACAATGAAAATGTCACAGATGACGAAGTCCACCCTACCAAAAGCGGCCTCGGCCACCAGCCCCGACCAAGTGCCGTCTTTCTCGATGTGTCCCCATTTTCCATCAGCCGGATTGACGATCGTATACGTAAAGTTGAGCCGGCGAGCTGCCGACACCAGCATGTTGATCTCGTAGCCCCAGTAGTTGCGGTACTTGTTGGTAGCGGTGCCGCCCTCGGACTTGGGAATCTCTTCTCCCAGAACATGATGAGACCACGGATTTGTGGCGATCAAGAAATGACGGCCGTAAAAGTCGTCTTGGCTCGTGAAGAGCCTGCTGGGATCGCCCAACGTTCTTCCTATACTTCGCTTCCAGATGTATCGCAAAATGCGCCTTTGCCGATGAAAAAAGTCATAGGTGTAGAAGGCGAAGTTGTTGGTGCTTCCAGTCGAGGAAGACTCGTTGATGGAGACGACGCTGGCAACATGTGCGTGCGTGCGCAGCCGCTCATCCAGCGAGAAGAGGTCTCTGTATGGCTCGTCATCGGGCTCTTCGAAGTAGAAGTAGAATCTGGTACCGGAGAGCTCGAGATGCTTACTCGATAAATTGAACTGAATGATCGAATGATGAACTTCTCACCTGGTGTCTGGTTGGTAGATACCCACACTGATCTTCTGTGGACACCACATAATGGTCTTATTAAACACGCCCAGAACTTTTAGCAGCGCATCCTTCTCCTTCGCCCACACGAAGATGGATTTGTGGTACCTGTGGCTGGGTAGCAGAGACTTCCGGGCATGTAGCTTGGGGTCGTCTCTGTGATACAGCTCTGTTGGGACTTCTTTGTGTTCTTTCTCTTCTCCATGGTCTTCTCCACCGTAGTGACCAGTGCCAAAGACGGGACATGGCTCTGGAGGAGCTTCATCTTGAAGTCGTTCCAACTGGGCCAGGTGGTATACTGCCAATGACACAGGTGATGACTGTGACAACTGTTCGAGTAGAAGAGTTTGCTTGCGGATGGAGAAATCGGAAATGAAGTTGAACTCCGTGTTGCCCAGGGAGGCGAGGCCATGCAGGAGGTCGCTCAAAGAAGAATCTGCCTCGCTGTCAAGTGCTCCAACACTGGAATGCAGTAATGCTCCAAGCATAGCTAAGAAAGAGATGCTCATATCGGCACAGATTCACAGACGAGTGAAAGATTGGATGGATGGACTTCGGTACCGACTCTTTTATAGCATGTCCTTGCACGCGCAATATCATTTAATTCTTGGACATTGCGAGACCAGAAGTGCTTACAGATGCACCATCCGAAGAAAACTTTGAGGTCCCTCTGGTCCAAGTCCCCCAAGGAGTACGAGGAGAAACATTGGCAATCTGACAATCTATTAATAAGCTTTCGGGCAGTTCCACGTAACAATTATCACGATCTTCAAATATTAATAGGAGAGGCATGCATTTAGCTGGAAGTAACAGCAAATGATTGACTTTGAAAATACTTACGTGTAGTACTCGTGTCCGCTCTCGTAATGTCATTATTTATTCACTTGCTAATATGCGCCGGATAACTCGTGACCTCCGCTAGGCACATACCATATAATAATACCGAGGTAGGGATCTGTATTTTCAGTTTTGGCCTTATAATAAAATTTCCTTGGATTTTCTCGGGGTTCATTTTGCATCTCTGACATCAAGCTGAAATTCGGTCAAAAATTGGGTTCTCTAGAAAATGTGTTGAAAATGTGCACCATCAAAAGTGTAAAGCAGGATCCAGTCAACCACTGAAGTCCAGACTACGTCTTCAAGCCATTCTGTTGCATGACCATTGATAAGTAATTTTGTTCCTGCATCTGGTTTCGTGGTCAAGACCAGATTGAATTTCCCATATCAGCATCAATCCGACAGGGACAAAGTCAGAAAAAGTGGGGAAAATCGGTAAGAACCGAGAATATGGAACCATTTTGCCATGTCAAGCATCTATCGCGTACTTAAGAAGAAGTCAGTGACTCCTCCTCCCGATTCTACCGACGCGCGCCCGTTTTGAGTGATGACTTGAATGTCGAACTCCTTGGCCGTTTCTGTATTTGCATCGTGTGACGTGATGAGAAAGGCCAATGAAAAAGTCGCCGAGTTAGAGCCTCAGTTGGGGTACCCGACTGCCGCGAAGTCGTTGATCGCGACTGCCGTTGCTTGGGTGGTTGAGTGAGTACTCGAGAGAACTTCCGCATAAGCAGTGAGGAAGGTGATATACCAGGTGAATTTGGCGGACGTGATCCGGAGAGCATAAAGTCTCTTTTCTAAAGTAACTCTTCTGAACTGAATAAAAGGGAGAAAGAGCATTGTCAGAGCCTGGACGACGCCATCAATTGGCGATTTCGATCTACTTACAATGAGCTACATGACCTCATCAAGCAGGTTTCACTTCTGCGAAACCCTTATTTATGAAGTCTTGTCCTACTCTTCCAGAGTCTTGTCTGGAGAAGCTCTGCATGGAGAACGAGGAGTGCTTCGAAGACCCCGTCACGGGAGTGTCCAAGTGCGCCTGCCCAAAGTGTGACGATGTGGAGAAAGAGGAAGTCTGCGGTTCCGACGGAATCACCTACTACTCTCAGTGTCACCTCAGACAGGCGGCTTGCATACAGAGATCCGACATCGGGGTCAATCACTATGGACCATGCGGTAAGTCGGATCAGGAATGAGCAGAAGGTTTTGCACTTTTAAATGGTGTGTTGCTTCTTTTCAGATCGATGCAAGGGCGTCTCCTGCGACTATGGCTCCCACTGTTCTCAGGGCAAATGCATCTGCTCCTCTGCAGCCTGTCCCGACAGCTACGAGGCCGTCTGCGCTTCCAACGGGAAGATCGTGAGTAGAGAAAATTGTCTCCCACCTGTAATCGAGACTCAGATTGTGATCAAATGCTTGTATCGGACAGTTTTTCAACTACTGTCACCTGGAGCACGACAACTGTCTTCGCCAGAAAGATCCCCACTTCGAGCCCCTTCAGGTGGTTGAGTCTCATCTCTGTCATCCCCGCTGCAAATCGACACTTTGTTCTTGTCCTCGTGGAGTAGCTGGACTGAATTGCGACAGATGCCTTCAAGGATTCTGGGCATTTACCTCCTTTGGATGCAAGGGTGAGTCTGATATTTCTCATACCTATTGTTGCGAGTACAAGCCAAGTACCGTATCATTGCACATTACTTGCAGTCATGGGGATCCGTAAGTTGCTTTTTTTCCCCCTAGATTGTGACTGCAACCAGCTTGGCTCCGAGTCGTCCACCTGCAACGCACAGACTGGTGCCTGCAAGTGCAAGCCTGGTTTCTATGGGGAAAAGTGCAACATCTGCGCCGACGGCACTCTCGCCAACATCACCAAGTGTCTCACGGGCAAGAAAAGAATCTCTCGATGTAGTCTGCATTTTGTCGTGTCATTCTTACCATCACTCTTCACACAGGCTCCACTCGATATGCACAACCAATTCCATGTGGAGAGGATGCGTTCTGTGACTTTGGCGCTACTTGCTCCAACGTAGCCGGGAAGAAGCAGTGCATGTGCGAGATCGACTGCAGGAATCCGCTCTACTATCGAGAGGTAACAACCACCTGCTTCTCCGAAGAGTTTGGCGATATGTCTTACGTCTGTGTCTCCACTCTCTAGGCCGTGTGTGGCAGCGACGGCAACACTTATCGCTCCGAGTGCCAGCTTCGCCAGTATTCCTGCAGACTTCAACGAGAAGTCGCCATTACGACCTTCGAACCGTGCAAGGGTGCGTACTTGGTAGCACATCTTAAAACGCCAGTAAACGCATCACAAAACTTCGCAAAACCCGCAGATGCTCCCCCGTCCATATACGGTGGTGCTGAAGTCTCGTCGTCATCCCCGGCCGTGTTGTCCGACTCGCAGGCCGTCAACAGCAACGCCGCCTTCGGCCTTTTGGGCGACGTTTGTGCCACCAATTCTGACTGCTTCACTGTGGGCAGCATTTGTGGAGAGGAAGAGCGGAGATGCATTTGCAGGGATGGTTTCCAGAAGGATTTCGACAGCAACGGCTGCAGAGGTATGCGCTGCGCCTACTGGACTGACTGTGCAACATTCCATGAGCGCAACTGTACCTCTTATGAGGGCTTCTCCTACAGTGTTACTTCTTTTTACATAGAAATTGCCTCCGCCTTCGCCGACCTTTGTTCACCCAACCCATGTCACCACAACGGTACTTGTGAAGCTCACGACGGCATTTTCTCGTGCTACTGTTCAGACGGCTTCGGTGGATCACTCTGCCAACACGACCTGAACAAGAATCGGCCGGGCGATGTAGGCGTGGCCAGTTTCTTGGGAGGCAATGACTCCTTTGTGGTTGTTAAGGCCCCCACGGACGCCGCCAATCGAATCGATGTCAAGCTGAACTTGAGAATCCTTGGTCATAGCGGGAGTGTGCTTTACATGGATGGCGAGAATGCCGGGGACTTCCTCTCCATTGCCGTCGTGGACCGGTAAAAGCGTCAGCCACTACGTAAACTGTGTACTCGTTCTCATGATCCCATTATCTCTCCCCGATCAACAGATATATTGAGTTCACCTTCGATCTGGGCAGTGGCGCGGTGGTGTTGCGTTCTCCATCACCGTTGGCTCCTGGACGATGGCATCAAGTTGCAGCTAAGCGGTACCACCAGGATGGTCTGCTGCAAGTGGACGACGGTGTCAGGATCACCGGATCCTCTCCAGGGTCTCTGCGAACGCTATCCGCAGGAAAGGAGGTCCTAATCGGCTGGGGAGTCGGTGGTGGATTCGTAGGCTGTATTAAAGACCTCCAGCTTGGTCGCCAAGCTGTGAGTGTTCACCTGGATCACGATCCGCTAGTTCTGAGGTCGAGTAAAGTGGTAGACTGCGAAGAGAACCCCTGCGTGCGCCTGCCTTGTGAGAACGAGGGCAGCTGTTCTGTAGACAGCATTAGTGGCAACCGTGGTGGCGATGGTGGATTCCAATGCAAGTGCAAACCGAACTTTACAGGTAAAACAGTATTTTGATGATGTTCAATCAGCAGCTCCATCACTATCTCTGTCACAGGACGTCGGTGTCAGCGAAGACGCAACGAGTGTCACCCCAACCCCTGCAATAATCGCGGTCAGTGTAAGCTGGACGACGACAAGGGATTCGTGTGCATCTGCAAAGAGCCCTTCAGCGGGCGCCTGTGCGAGCAAAGAACGAACGGCAAAGATGACACTTCAGAGCGATATAGGAAGAGGTACAGATTGGGTGTTATTCATCGCTCATATCAATGACTTATATCGCCGAGGCACGGACTCGGTACCTGGAGAGCACAGACAGAAAGTGCTCCGTGCTGAGTAGATATCGCTCTTTGAACAGCGAAGGATATTTACAGTTACCGCGAGGGAAAGTACATGCGAGCTCGCGTAGTGCCTCTGTCATCTACGTATATTTCACGCAAGCCCCCTTTATATTTGAAGCAAACTCTTTTAATTCCACGCTAATCCATGAGTGCGTGGATTATGACGGTATCATATTTCACCCATCCAACACATACTCGGGAGCTCGTATTTGCTTTGCTTCGAGCTAAGGAACGTGCATCATACTGGATGTACATGTCAGTGCATACCGCATATATGTGCTGCTTGCCTACGTCGTGATGAGTGGACAAGACTTGCTACATGAGTACCTGCTTGTACATTTTTCAGCACGCCGTTTCGTGATCGGATCAAGCTGTCCTTCGGTCTCCTCACCAATCTGACTAGGTCAGGAGTCGAGATCTTCAGGCTGAAGGAAGCCAGCGGAGTCCACTTGAGATTTGTCCTGGCCGGCGACGAAGGCCGCCTGGCCTTCGAACGAGAACAAGAACAAGGTCCCCTCGTAGTCACATCGACAGTCGCTGTGGGTGATGGTCGCTGGCACAGGGTCAGCTTATTGTACCAGAATCAAAAGCTTCGCCTGGGCGTCGATGGGGAGGAAAGCAGCTTGGAAGGAACGGTCAAGAGCTTCAGACTGTCCCCGGATGAACTTCCACAGTTTGGTAAGTTCATGAAGAGTGTCCAGATTGCTGTTGTCACCCCTGTTGCAGTGGGACAGACTTCTTTAGGAGGAACGACTGCGCTCACACTTGTAGTGAGTGCATGCTGATGCACATTCATGAACACCCGGGATCGAAGAACACGTGCGTACAGTATGAGAGGTGAAAGTAGGCGCTAGTTTCAATTAATACGGAAAAGGGCTTCATTTGGGTGCACAGTGTGTCAGCAAAAGTGACACATTCAAGGAAGACATGCAGTCAATCAAAGAATGACTGCGAAACCATTGATGCCCAGTTTGGCCCATACTTTGGGCCCAACAGCGAACTGTCGGAATCGCGATCATGCGTAAATGAGTTCAGAAACCCCAGAAGGGCTGGCTATTTTTCAAAATTGTTTTGTCTGACAGAGTAAAAACGTTGAGCGGCAAGTAACAACCTCAGCCATTTTCTACATTAATTAGAGCAAGGGGCGGACTTCTACCTCTAACACTATGCGTACTCACTGGGCTAGGCCGAAAATTGAGATTCCCCGAGGACATCCAAATCTTTTTACCACGTCATATGAAGACTTCGTATTCAAATAAAAGAAGAAAATGTTTCAGCTGTGCCCACCGACTCTTAAAGTTTCATAATATAGCAGCTCAACACCAAGCAGACTGGCCTGTATAAATAAGAACTAATGCTTTGCGATCACTACTGACACTAGAGTCACTGCAGGTGGTAACAAAACTTTGTACTAGTTAAAGGAAAAATGTAGCTCGATGCCTGCCACACAGCGTATTTAAAGTTTTTTTTATATTCATCACACTTAATACTGGATTGTGGAGGCAGCACAATGACAACTTTGTAGCATTAGCGAAGACTGAAGTTTTACGCATTTGCTTCTTTCTCTTGTCTCACTTGTGTCCAACGAACCGTTGGACACAACTTTATGCTCTGGTCCTATGTAGTAAGACTGAAATACTTGTTGGGCATAGTTGAATGCAACTTTTTTAACCCAATTCTCCCTCTCTGTTTTCCAGGTTCACATGTTCACGGTCGTCTGTGCCTGAGAAACTTAATCGTCCGAACTTGGAGGCGCGACAAGGTGCAAAAGACCAAACCGCTCGATATCTGCAAATAGGATTTCGTACCTATATCACAATACGGTCTTGTCTTGGTCCTCCAGGCTGTCTAGACGTTGATTGCTGTTTGTACTGTGATAAATGTGGCTGTGAAATAGACAATTTTCTCCACGCGTGTAATGAAAATCCTTCCGCTGCATTGTGTCGCTGACGAGACAAAGAAAACGTGGGGTTGAGCGAACGACGTTCGTGTGTATGACGCATCGAACACGTCTCCTCTCCAATTTCATTTTTCAAAACATTGCACAATTGCCGCCCCTGCTACCAACATATCAAGTTTCTCCTGTGAGCTTCGGCATCATCCTCGGGGTCGATAAAATGTGACCGTAACTGAGACAGAAAGAAAACCTGTCCTGTTTAGCAAAAATGACCTCGAGCAACGTTTTCTCCACGTCTCTTCTCCGTGCGGTGCTCTGAAGTTCACTTCATCGTCGGGGTTCGCGGGGCTTCCGACAGGGCCCTGGAGCACGGGCTCGCACTCGTGGCCCCACGCACACTGCAACGTGGTAGAGATGTGCCTTCTGTTCCACTCGCTTAAGCAATACAATGACTCGGTGGATCTAGTGGGTCCCGGAGCAGTGCAGCTCTCCCGAGGCCGTCTCGTTCGACAAGTTGGCCAACAGCGCTGCGTCGTGCTTCAACTTCTGACTGGTTTTCCTGGAGCAAACGGAGTAACTGCCGTTGCTGTGCCTCCCGGGATCCCCTTCTTCTTGACAAGTAGAGAGTTCTTGACGCAAGTGTTGTTGTCGCAGTGGAACTTGAGGCGTCAATTAATCTGCGCATCCTCAAAGTTGCCGTCCTTATTGAGAGATCGAATCTCTAGAGAATGGTTATGGGGGCAGAAGACATAAGTCAGAATTGCAGACCATAGTCTGTTTTACACCGAGAAAGCCGTATTATCGAGTGCATGAAAATTCAATAAGCTCTTCTCTACAGCCAGGGCCACATTTGACATGCTTTTTATTAAAAAGTGTTATGACGATCCGTACTGTTTTATTTCTTAAAAATTCCTCCAGTCTCAAATACAGCCTCTACCGTCCTCTTATACACTGTGTAGCAGTACACAATATAAACCCTGTCCGAGGCATTTCACATGTCATTGAAGGAGGACTTCAGGGACTCGGGGGGATAGGATGAAGCGCTCATCAATATCCTTGCCCCCAACAAGGATCCGCACCTTAGCTCAGCTGTCTTGAACATGCCGTTAGTGCACATTATGGACAACATTTGGAAGAAGCAATTACCGGAAAGTGCAGAGGAACCTCTGAGAACTCCTCTTCGTAATATCGACGTCATAATTTCCTTACGTACCCACTGGCAGAGTTCCAAGAAAAATTATATTTATCATTCTTGTGTACAGCATACACGAGTGACACGCCTGGCATAGAAATGCGCGCGTGTGTGGAGAATGACTTTTCACACTTGTGGCAGCACCATGTTAACGAATTTTACCCTGCAAGTACAAGAGCGAATATCTTGGATTGAACTGCGCACCTTTGTTACATCTCCAAGAATTGAATGCTGTTCTTATGAACTTACCTTATACACACGTACAGCACTGCACAAACTTACTCTTCAAGACCTTGGACGGGACGAGGTCGTCCACTTCCCTACCCTAACGAAGGCGAACCCCAAGGAAAAGCATTCGAAGAGGGTCCAGGTGGAAGAGGAGGCCATTGGCACACTGGGAGAAAAGAATGGAATAAGATTGTGCAGAGGAGGAGGAAATTATAGTGTTAAAAGTGCTCACAAATTAGCAGTGGCGAAATGAACCAGCGCTCGCTTTGCAGTTGCTATATACATCAGTGTGTACATAGCAGAGTGAAACACAGTAAAAAGCGAGGCGCCATTGAAATTTTTTTCCACTCGTACATTCATGTCAGACAAAAGCCAGTACGCAGAACGCAGGGAAAAATGCTTGTGGCCACGGCATTCAAAGGGCTGAACGCGTGCACCCCAGTTATATAACGTCGCTGTACGTCTAAATGAACGTACATTAAGTGTAGACAAGATTTGAGTTGTTGCCCTTCTTTAGGCAGCGTATTACATCATACAGAACGGTAGCGTTAGACAAGAGTGACTCAGAACGGGGCAGAGCTTTTCCTCATCTCAGTGGTTTCCTATTTATGGCCTAAAAAAGAAACAACGACGACGACGACGACTGTACATGTAGAGATTTGTGCCCCAGTTGCAACGTATAACACATACACACCAAACTTTCCTCATCTCAGATCGATCTGTCTCTCTCTTTCTCTTGCTGGCGCTGCCAGCGGCAATAATTCTTCTTCCTCTCCCCCCTCCCTCCGTTCCGCTGGTCGTTGTCCACCCAGTACCCAATCAGCGTCGTCGACTGCAGTCACGTGGAGGACGGGCGAGACGCTGCCAATGGACAAACCCTTACTTTCTCTGTGCTGCCAACCTTTCCATCCTGACGGACTCAAAATGCCAGAGAGGCAGGAGGAGGAAGAGGGAGGCGAGGGTGACCACGCTCAAGCTTGTGAGTGTGTGTGCGCACGCGCGCGGGCTTGCGCGCTCACTCAGAAGCTTTCTACTCTGTCTCTCTCCTGTCCAGGCTGAGGGCTAGCCAGGGGCTAGCTATGCCACCACGTACTATGTGGAGAGAGAGAGCCAGAGCTCTGGCTGCCCATTGGCATCCTCTCCCCAGAAAGTGCTGCCCTCTTCAAAATGCTAATAGCTCTGCACTTGCTCGCTGTTTTCTGCGCTTATACGTTAAATCCGTCTTAAAATGGCTTAAATCATGCATGAGAAAAGTTGTCTGGTCAAACAAGAGGCGGATACGGGTTGAGGGGGGGGGGCTCGATGTGCCTGCCTTACGTACACAGGGCTTGGTGGTCGGAGTTTTACCGTTCTTTTAATGGGATAAGTTTCGTCGTACTTTCTTCTCATTTTCTCTTGAAGCCTCCCTCGCTCGTAACAAGACATGGAAGGAGAGCAGCTCTCGCTTTTAATAGGAGTAATTAATTTTCACTCTCACTTTACTCCCCCACTTCCCTCTTAAAAGTCTTCGCCAAGGGCATGTGGAAGAGGCTCCACAAGTGGCACATTCAGAGGAAGACAGCTAGCCAAAAATTTAACGTAGCAAAGGCTACCGTTTGTCACAGCTCCTCGACGCCAGTATCCACGCCACAGAGAGAGACAGAAAAAGACGCTGGCTGACTGAACAGCAATGTGCGAACCCATCACGTGTATGTATATATGGGCGCCCAAAAACTCTGGGGAACAAGTCTCTTCCGTCACCCGAGGAGGTGTGCATGCAATATCACTAATGGCCACACACAACAACGGCTTTCCGCGCTCTCTCTGCTAACTACTACCATGATTGATGAGCTGAAGAAGCAGGGAGCATCTCTTTTTTGCCGGCTTGGAAGCTCTCTGTCAATCAAACATTGCAGCCTAAAAGCTACGTCGGAGTAAGAAAGCGGCTCTTTTAGCGTCTTGTTTGGCTGAACAGTTCGTTGAAGCTCACTAGTGTGCACTGTAGATACGTGCTATGCAGATGGCGAGGCTATTGTTCTCCTCTTCCTTTGTCCTGATTGAATCGTGTCAAAACGGCGTATGTAGCGTTCACGCGGAGCAAAAAATTCTTAGTACGATATGCAGAAAAGCTTAGGTCTGGGATGCCATTGTTCGAGTCCCTGGGTATCCTGCGTATCTAAGTCAATACAACTCTGTCAGTGTAAAAGGAACCTTTCCGAGGAGGAGCAGCAAGTGCCTTGCCTGAATGGACTTTTTTTTTTTTTAAGCACGCTACTGCACCAGCTTTTTGGCCTAAAGATAAACGATAACTGCTCAGAAAATGAAGCATTTCAGCCCCGAACTTTGTGTTAGCTTTCGAGCTTTTGGAGACGTGCGCCGGATGAGGCAACTAAGCGGCGACGACAAACAACAAAGCAAGATACCACATATCCGTAAGTGAGCGAGAGCGATACCTTCCCTCCCCGGCTTTTGGACTAGAATTAAGCAAACTTGATTCGTAAGTTTCCTCCTCCCCACGCATGACCTTATCTCTTTCTCTCGCTAGTAGTAAACGAAAGCATCTCCAGTGGCAAACACATTTCTCAAGTCTTTGTTCCACGTCCGGTAGCTGTTGTTGGCTCCTTCTCTCTCTTCTGGCTGGCTATCTGTCTGCCAAGCACGTCAAGTTTAAATCCGATTCCGCCTCATCTCGGGGAAGGAGGGGGGGTTGGGGGAAGTGAGTAAGAGGCAGAGTCTGATAATGCGCCTTGTATGAGCCAAGACTTTACTCTGGAGAACAATTCGGATATGGGCAGGAGAACAAGAAACTCCAAATGGTCCCTCCTCCGGCGGAGTTTTGGGCGGAGAGAAAATGGGGCAACAAAAACTCCAAGCTGTGCTGGGCATCGACGACCTCCCCCGACCAAAGCAGTGCAGCAGCGGCTGATGCTCACTTCACTTAAACACACAGCACGTGTTCTTTACTCTGTTTGCAACATCTTTCTTTCTCCCCCCTTACCTCGATCTACACACGTATACACACGTACATACGTGGAGTAGAGAAAGCGGACGAGGGAGTGGAAAGAGAAGAGTAACTGGGCGGGGACCCACTGGACTGGCCACTGGAAGGGGAGGAAGCAGTAGAAAGCCCAGCCACCACCACACTTCTCCCAGGCTTCGGATTAGCGAAATTAATTTACGATATTCCACTTGAGCTATGGGGTCTCAGAACAGAAGCTCTGGGATATTTTGTGTACTTTGGTCCTTTGTTTAGGACGCAGGACGATGCAGACTCCAAATATGCTTTCCATAACATGAATAAACGTCCGCCCGCAGTCGGTGCCAGACCAGACGTCCCCGGACTCCACCAAGTCGAAGATGTCATGCAAAAAAGAGGGACTCGACTAATTGTCCCTCTGGCTCGTGTGCACGTGCCAGACTTGACTGTATAGCTGAGACGCTTCGGAAAAGCGCCAAGTTTGAGGGGGAGCTGAAAGTGCATTTTGTCCGTTTGCGCCCTTATTTCTCCAGGGATTTGAACCGGTTTGAGGGAAGTAGAAGGAAGTTAAGTCTGTTGGATCGATTGACGGATCTGGCAGCTTTAGAGAGAGAGAGAGAGTGAGAGAAAGAGAGATCTCAGGAAACCACAGGAGCAACATCCTCAGAGCACCAACGGGCGGTGCACGACTCATTCATGTGTTTTCAAAATACTGCAGTACAGTCCTGCATACGTCAGTGCAGCAGAGTGGTACCGCATTAGAAAATGCCTACGGTGGGGTGGGCTCGGGGGAAAATTAGGCCACCACCCACGTGCTTTTGGTGGTTCCACGGCGTGGATAATAGAAAAACTCTTTTCCCCCTCAACGACACCTCCTCCTGGTACAGAGCCACATAGGCAAGAAAGCATCTCTCAGGTCCGAGGGGTTTCTCAAGACAAACGACGACGTCCTGCAGCCGCAGAGGCAGCAGCACCGTCGTCGCCACCGCCACCACCACCGCCGCCGCCACCACGACCAGCACCGCCAAAGCCTCTGGTAGCTTTCACATGGCAAAGCACCGAGAAATGAAACAGAGGAAGAAGTAGTTCACTCATTCGGCGGGGTGCATGGCGACTGGTTAGCATTCATAAATCAAGGAGAGAAGATACATGGTTCTTCTTCTTCTTGTTCTTCCTCTCCTTGCTGCTTGAGGACACATAAAACTTCTGCCCGTGCGCGCGCGTGAGCACAGTGTGCTCGAGGATGGACTTGCGCGTGTTAGCACGCAGAAGAAGAAAAACCTGCGCATGCGCTAACAACATATGCATTTTTGTCAGGCAGGAGCGTGAGATGCAAATGAAATTGCGGTGAGTCATGCGCAGTAACGACAAGTTAATTTAGATTTAGAGTGTGCGCGCAGCACGAGGAGTGCGGGTGGGAGGGGGGGGGGGAGGGGGACAGGACCGGGGGGAGGAAGAAGAGCAGAAAGGTATTATTTGGAACATTTCTGTTCCGCTCCTCTCCCTCCCTCCTTCTATCTCTCCTTCCTTATCCTTTGAGGCGAAATAAATTTGAAAGCGGCGGAGAGAGGTCCAAAATGGAAGCAGCAGCAGAGGGAAAAGGCAAAGGAGAGCTCACTTGGCCATCTTCCCCATCTTCTCTCCCTTCCCCCATCTCTCTAAGCTTGCTTCAGTGGACAGGGGAATCTAACAGTGAAGTTGCTCCAGCAGCAGTGCCAGCGGCGGCGGCGGCGGCGGCAGCGGCGGCAGCGACAGCGGCAGTTTCTACACATACGAGCGTTCATACGTAACGTAGTTTCCCCCCCCCCCCTGCACACATGAGCAGGACTAGGATAGTTCGTTCGTGGAGGGGGAGAGCGAGGGAGAATGCTGAGATGCGATTGGACGCAGCTGACGACCGAACCGGGGGTCACAAATCGGATTTCGATTCGGAGGGGGAGAGAGAGAGGGAGAGGAAGAGCGGCAAATACATTCTTTCGCATGGTTGTGGTGCGAGTCTTTCTCCTATGGACGCCTGTGTAGCTGCTTCTTAAGACGGGTTGGATGTCGACAACCCGGCCTTAAAGTGTTGCCAACAGTTGACATCTATTCGCAAACTTTGTGCAATTCAGCAGTGGCGTAACACAGTCGGCAGCGTGACGACCAGATCGAATCTGGTCGTCGACGATACACTGACGGTGGCTGTGGTTAATGCTATTATCAATAAGTTTGCCCCGAGGTGAGATGAATTGCAATGTCGACGGCTCAGTAGGAGTGTTTATCGTCTGCTTGGCATGAAATGGGGGGGATGAGGTGGCCGCCGGACCAGGGGCAGCCCCACGGCGGAGGGCGGGAGGACGGACGGCGAGGGAGCGGCCGCGGCCGCGGTCGCCGCCGTTTCAGAGATCCCGCAATGTTGCTCTTGCATAATCATGTCAAGCTGGCGAATTCAGTTACCAAACAAACATTGTTGTTCTAATTTCATGCCACTGCACTGTACGAGTAAAAAGAAAGATGAGATGTTCCTCTTGCCATGATGGCTTTCTTCAGACATCTCTCTCACTCTGCCCCGAGGCGTTCATGTTGCCCCTGACCAAGTCGGCCTCGCACTCCCTGCCCCTGCCCCTCTCCTCAGACTGAATTGTTCCGCCGGACAATTCATTCGTCGGAGAGTTCACTTCATGGCACAATCAAGCTTCGATACGGTAGAGCTAGAAATGACGTTACTAAATCGAAGGTTCTTTCGTTCTAAATGGCTTAATGGGAACTATTTTAGTGCTCAGGACACTAGACGTGAATCTAGAAAGCTTTGGCTCTTACTGCTGACTGTGTCGACGTACGTGCCTCCGTACAACAAATGTCAGATGTTGTTGTCATTCGTAGAAAACTTATATTCTACACATAACGCATAGCTCCATTTACACACGTGAGCCAAAGTACGTATAGTGATGTTTGTCTGACTACATGCTGCAGCGTACTTACGTGTCTATACGTACATGCTACATCTATCACATAATATAAGCATATAAGATTCAAAAGATCGGGTTGAACATGAGCTATGAGTTTGTAGCATTCAACCCACTCGACATTCATTGCCTCTTTTTATGCGGACAAGGAAAAATGGGCTGCTCTTGAATTGATCAATTGGATGACTTTATTCCCCCCCCCTCCAACCAGCTCATTTGCATAGGCCAGTCGTGCCTCAAAAGCCAAGGGTGTGCGTGTCAGACCACATGAGGTCTGCTAAACACGAAAAAAAGGAGAGATTCTCTAGTGGTTCCATTCAAATGACGGCAATGGCATTCCACTGATGGCGTGTGATAACCGGACCATTGCGCTGTGGTCGTGCGAAAAGTGATAGTCTGAGCAAATCGAGTGCAGGGGAGCTCAGGACAAAGTTGCAACCACTTTGTCTCTTCAACGAAGTGTGAAGAACAGCTTGCTTTTGACTAAAAAATCTGTACAGTGGCAACCATTTTTAATGTTAAGTTTGTTTCTCTTAAGAGGTAAAATGCTCTAAACTTGTCCGGATGCTTCTACGACGCTCCTGCTTGACGAGGGAGAACAAACTCTGCGCGAGTGTTCTCCACATATCGTGCACATGAGGACAATAGAATCAAGTCAAGGCAACGCATTTCGTGGCAACTTGTACGCTAATCTGGAAGGCGTCTGCCTGTAGAGCTTTTTCTGCGTCCATTTCGTCCTTAAATGGACTTGAAGAAGTCTGTGAGGTCTTGGAGACCTTTGCAAAAGTCTCTCAGCTGGACTCGAAAACACAGTCACTTCAAATGATTTCCAGGCTACCACGCACCAGAGGACACAATCTCTTGAGGCCCCCGAGGAAATCCTTGACTATCTTGACTCTGTCTCTGCGCTAACTTGAACTTGAAGTTGCCAGCCATGGTATCAACTTGGGACTTCTCGTGACGTGAGTAAATCTCGGTCAGCGCAGAAGCATCCCGAGATTTTACCCTCACCTGAGATCTGAAGGCAGCGCAGTTTACACGTATACTTTACGTTGACTCTGGCGCCAAAGCGGAGGAATATTTTGCAACCATATCCTTACCTCCCCGCGTGACGCTGAACTCATCGTGACGTTCACTGAGATGTGTCTGATCTGAGCCCTGGAAGCCGACTGAAATCAGACGCACTCAGACACATTTTTTGCGTGGACGTACTTTGCATTTCTGTTGTTGTGTGTCGTAGAAAAAGAGTTAGGGCGAGGCTTTTGTAGCGTCAGGTCCGCCACCACCGCCATGTGCGTACGTATGTACGTTCGCACCTCCCCGCCCTGCCCTCCCCTGCCCTGCAGTCCCCTGCCCTGCAGTCCCCCTCCTGCCGTGCCGTGCCCTGCCCCTGCCTCAGCCAGATCTCTTTCCTTGCATTTGCATAATGTGATCGAACTATCAAACAGATTTACGTAACCTATTTAAGGCAGTCGACGAGGCAAACTCACGGCCCCGAGGAAGAATCGTAAATGAAAGGCTCACCTAATAACTTCCTAATGACAACGAGTAGGTGAGCACTCATGTGTGTGGGTGTGTGAACACGACACACTCACACCGACTCAGGTCTGGGTCCACGTAACACAGTCGTGCAGTTACTTTTTTTTTCTTTTTAGGAATACTAACGTTAAAGCCGTAGCCGTCGCTGGATGCCGTGAACTTATTGCATATGCAAAATGGAACCCGCAAAAAAGTCCTTACCATGAAAAAAGAACTGTGAGATTTTATCAACGACAGCGGCAGTCGACAAAAAAGAGGGGCTGGCCCGGGCCGGGCTGTGAAAAAAACTCTTTTGGTTGAAGCCTCCTCGACTCTGATTAAGCCCAACACTCAGATGAAATTCGAACGGTCACTTTTTCCCATCGATATTGGTATTCTCTTTTTTTTATTTTCCCCTGCTACAACGGTGTGTTTGGTAACTGGCTGTCAGAGAGAAAATATATCAATTCCACCCCTAGTCAGTCCAGGACAGAAGATGACGGACTTGTGGAGAGATTGGTTTTGAATGGTTTTGAATGTTTTTCATTTCTAAGCGTATACATATTTCAACATATGTGTGTAAAAGTATGTGTATATATACAGTGAGAGAGAGAGAGAGAGATGAAGAAACACCTAAAAAAAGTTAGGGATAGAAAAGAATCGCACATCTTTCGTCTCCTCACCGTCAGATGGCGTAAGCTTTCTATCAGGAGGATAAAAAAATCTGTTTGAATGAAACCTTATGTTTTAGACGCCTGAGTGGTCTCATTTCAGTATGTCATCATCTAAAAACTCATGTGGCAAACTAATGTGATGATTTAGTTAGATGCCATCTTAGCTCGTATTGATACCTTAATCTTGACACCAACAGTTGTTCTCAATGAGAGTGCATTTCTAGCCACTAACTGTCCATCTTTGACTGAATGCTACTTTCCTCAGCATGCACGTTGACAGCACTCACAAAGTTGCACACAACGTTCGTTACGGCCCACGTCCTACTTGTGACATGACTTGTACTTTCTCTCTATATGTACCCGAAGTCGTGGTTGCCAACACCGCCGGTAGGTGGCGCGGGCTGTCCCGATGCCAAACCAAAAAAAAGAAGACAAATCTGTTCCTTCCACTCATAGAAGTAGCAATGTGTGTACAACGTCCTTGCTTCTGCCGGTGCGCAGCTCTTGCAGTGCACAGCATCAGTGCTACTTGTGGTGTTGCACCGAGGTGCTTGGGCAAGTCCTCCCTCTGGTGCTGAAGCTCTCACAAGATTCGCTGAGTGATCTTATACAGAAATTCATCTCTCTATGGACAGAGTGCGAACGACGTGGGCTTGTAGGCGGACCCTGGCAAACCATCATGCTGGTATCTAACAGGATGTTACTAAAGCATAGAACTGAATCAGCTGCAGTCCGCGGTCAATGTATTGAAGGATCGATAGTTTATCCTTTCTCTACCCCTTTTTTTTCACTCCCGACGCCAGGATCGAAAGACATTGACATCAGTAAAATCTCCCCTCCTCCCTCTCTTTCTTTCCCATATTCTCTCTCTATCTCTCCTTTTTTTCTTTCGAAATTCCAATAATTCATGTCAGATGGAGCCATTCGCTGGTAGCAGCAAACGCAGAGCAAGAGCAGCAGGACTTTTTTTTGCTTCTGACCACCTTTCTCTCCCTCGAAGCTCCCTTTCAAAGATTTTTCTGGATGATTTCACGATCTCATTTCCCCATCAGTTCAGGGAGAGAGACTCACTCCAGGTTAGACCATAAGATTCTCAAAGTTGTGCTGAAGAATCTGCCAGCGAGGAGCACGTCTGTCTATACGCGCACTCCATCTCCAACATGACTGAAGACGTATCCGCACTATCACATGTGTATGTATTATGCTTAGACGCGCACGCCCGCGCTGCTACAATTAGTGCCATCTCATTTATTGCGTGAGCGGCAAATGGCAGCTCTGCACGCGTCCCCGTATGGAACATATAGATCTGCCGTCTGGGACACTTTTTTTTGGACCGGGGGTGTAGAAGTGTGACCAATTTTAACTCGCGTTTTCGATGAATTTAAACAAGTCTGGTTAGATCACTCTGGAAAGTTCTCGCTCTCTCCCTTCCAACGCATTAAAGAAGAAAGCAAGGAGAAAAAAGCGGTAGACGTTGTAGGTGTTGGGCAAAGACAAATCGAATGTCAGGGAGGTCTCTTTCTCGCTCTCGTTGTCCCTGCCTAGACGGTAATGGTGGCTATCTATTCTATACTCGCAGACTAACAGAATTGTGCACAGCACACTAAGACTTTAACATTAGAGGCTTGGTTATAGCGCCTTAAAAAGAGAGCACTAAGATGGTAAGGGGGGGTGGGGTCAGTCACTGGAGACAGTGTTGCTCGACTGTGCATTGACGACGTCTAACTTTTCTTTATCAGCTCTCACGGCAAAATGATGTGGTCCATCCATTCTCACTTTCCATATTGACGCACCCCCCCTTACCCCTACCCCGTACCCCTAACCCCCCCCCCCTTTCCGGCAATGAGCTCTGTCCGCTCAGACTGAAAATACACTCGGGGGAGCCATACGAGCTGGGGCATCACCAACAATTCCTTACGTGCGTTTTTCTCTTCTCAAAAAGGATTGAACTCTCTTCCTAGAGGGAATTGCCAGACTCTCACTGGCCGTTTGTCAATGTCCTTCTATCACGATTTGTACCAACATTTTAACGGGGCTAAAATCAAAGAGCAAAAGCCAAAATGTTATTGTGTTCCCGCCTGTACACGTACGCACACCGCCCCATTGTTAACAATGGGGCAAGTGATAATTTACTCCAATGATTCTGATGCCTCCTCTCACACACACACCCCTCACACTCCGGCTATTGAATCCCCCTCCCCCCTCAGTGGACCCTCCATTCTGCCTCAGATCCGCAGGGCTGGAATTACACGTATTTTTTATGAGAGTCGGGAAAACATCGGTAATGTCTCGATTCAATTATATCAAAACTCGACCCTTTTTGTTGGAGGAGAAAAAAGAACGTGAGAATGGGGTGGAAACGGGGTTTTTTCCCCCCTGCCACTTTGTGGGAAACGCATGCCTCAATGATCGCATTTAGGCGCGATAAAACCCGATCGGATAAAAAAGGAAAAATTCTACCTCATTTTGTCTTTTTTTCCGTGTAGTTCAAAGGCAGCGCAGCAGGACAAGTGAATGGGCAGATGCTTGGCTGCTCCCGCTAAAGCTGCAGAGATGAAAAAAAGATTTTATTTCACAGCGAAGGCTTCTTCGGTCTGAGTGACATTCGGAGCTTCAAGGTATTCCATCGCTTTCTCTCTGCTTGGCGATGCCCCAGGAGCTAACTGAGTATGTAGATATAACACACAATCGACGTCATTGCTCAGGCAACACCAACGTGACGTCGTCTCCTGCTCCCAGAGTAGCCGCCCTTGTCAATTCATGGATTCGCATTCCTCGCATATTGGGGAAAAAAGAGGAAGGGGGGGGGGGAAATACTCCCTCCGCTCGGAGCTCCTGGTATCGCCAGAGTAACGATACCTTCGGGGAGATCAATTTCGTATCTTCAAAGTCCTCGAGGATTGAAGGCAGGAAAAATGAAGACATCCGTTAAGAACACAGCTTATTACTCGAATTCCAATGCGCGCATTTGCATTATCCAGGAATGCAGAGTATGACTTAGCTGGTGGCTTGGCTCATAATCATGGACGGATTCGTGCGTGTGTGTGTGTGTGGCGGAGGGGGGGGGGGAAATCCCCAAGACTTGGCTGTTCTGCTTTCCCTCGTCCGCCCGATATTATTTTTTGCGTTACTCGGATTATTGGAAGCAGGCAAGCATGCATGGTGGCAGGCTGGCAGGCGGGCGGGCGGGCGGGCGGGCAGGCAGGCAAGCCTCCAGGCACAGGAAGGCAAAGGTACGCGTGTCTTAAGATGCGTACGATCTGGATGGAAATTCCTGATTGGCAGATGTCAATACGATGGCGACGGCGGCGACAGAAATCGGGAAGTAATAGGCAGCCAAGAGAGCAAGAGGATTGTTCTTAAGAAAGAGAGAGAGAGAGAGAGGAAAAAGAAAGAAATATTTGGCCAATTTTCCACGCATCAATTGTAAGGGGCAACAAGCTAACAGACACACAAAAGAAGGACGAGAGTTCGTTTACCAGTAGACTGACTCAAACATTGACTGAGGAGGGCAGATACTTTTTAGCTTTGATGCTCCTCTTTTCCCCTTTAACTACCAGTATTTTTAGTTGAGAAACGTCAACATTCAATTCCACTAACGTACCTACATTACCTGCGTGCGAATTTGCTTTGATCTCTTCGTTCGTCGTACATTTCGTTTCACATCTCCTGACTATCTACAGGGTGGCCCCAGAGCTGCTTCCCTGTGTCTGTGCTCGGTGAGGGCAACGTCTCAACTGACAATGTCTTGTCTTTCTTCAGGTTCGACTCCAGTTTGGACGACCGTCAAGTCCTCTTTGAGTCGTGCAAGGAGGAAGTCAGTTGGACCAAGTCTCAAGCTTCCGTGTGACACTTACGTAACAATGTTTTACGCCCTGTTGTACGCGTTATGTGTTTTACCGAAGGTAACGCACACATCGCATGCACACTCTGGTCTCTCTTTCACCCACACGCACACGTAGTCGTACACGAGCATCTGCAGATGGTTTGAAATTGAACTCATCGAATACATTAAGGGATCCGTGATCAGTCTGGTTCGGAGAATTTGAGCGGGGGATATCACAGAAAAAAGGAGGACGTGTGAATCAAAAATAAGCTCGAGTAAGCAGTGGAAGGCATTTTACGCCTCTCATACACCCGTGGTTCTGCCCGAAGATGAGAGAAGAGCCATACCTCACAACAATACAACGTTGTAGCTTTGTCTTTCCTCTTTCACCACTCGACGAGACATGAGGACGAGGACACAAGGTTGCGGTTCCGCCACCAACCCAAGGAGGACTCGTTGCGCGTACGCCGGGACTTCTTATGCAGAGAATACGCCGGAATTGCTTTGCTTAAAGCAGGCTTTCAGCTGCCACATCCACGTTCGGTGCTTTGACACTAATTCTACCGAGGTTCATGATTTACCCCCTGCCCCCCTAAGATCCCGCTTTATTCCACTTCAAGCCTGACTCCCCATACAGGATCGAAGCTAAAGCACGAAAATGTCTCGGCGAGAAATTAAGGAAAAGATAAGGGGGATAAGTCTTCAACCCTGGTGAACACGTATGAGCCTCTGGCACTAATCTTTTACCGCCCCCCCCTTCCCGTCCCCCCCTTCCCCCGAGTCTTGCTCAGAGAGATGAACCTTTGCCCTAATTCCGGAACATTGACTTTTTGGATGAGTTGCAAGATTCTTTTATTCCGGCAGTCGGGGTTTTTCAATACAGGGAGGGGATTTCCCTCCAGTCTGCACGCATGAACGGTAAAGGGTTAGACAAAGCGGGAGGTCAGCGACGTTTTTCACTGGAAGAGTGGATCTGGCTGAATGCTTTCCCCCTCCAAGGACGAAGTAGGGTTGCCCACAGCTGATGGAAGTGACAATCCAATCAATAGGATGTCTCTGGCACCTTTGTTGATCCTGAAAAAGGTTCCCTATTTGATTTGTCAGGATTATCAGCAGCGTCCGTGCGCACTACTGTAGTCCGTGCATGTCGTTGACTCTAGGCCGGCCATTTCTGTGACCCCGATGAATTATCTATTCATCATGTCTGCTTGTGTACAGCCCGCTTTTCCTAAGCCAAAAAAGTAAGAATAAAAAGTCCACTTCTGACCCCAAACTCACGTGTGCAAACAGAACCGTGGCTGGCATACGCCTGGCCTGAAAAGGCTCAAGTGAAACCGCCTTATCCCACTCATTCATATGCAAATATTCAAATTTGGGCAATCAGTGAGGGCTTAAGGCCAGATAATTTGGGATCAAGTGCCACAAGTACGAGTTGAAGTGATGCATCAAAAGCGCTCGAGCGTTGGCGATGCACTTGGCGGACGGTGTCGCCTTCGCCGCCTCGTCGCCACCGTCGCCGCCGCCGCCGCCGCCGCCGCCGCTGCTGAGCGCCAACGAGATCGCCGAATGGTGACGTCACCGGCGAGTGGTCCAATGAGCGGCCGTCGGTGCGCCTTCAGCTCGCTCTTGGCGCTCGCAGAGTTCAGCGCTCAACGATGACCGCAAGGCAGTTTTGTCCAGGCCTGTCTTTTCCAAGCCACACCAGCCCCAAGCAGTTGCTTTTCTCCCCTCGGAGCCACTGGACGGATCAGGTAAGCCAGTCCCGAGTCGAGCAGCGCTGTCGTTGCACTGCTTGACGTGCACGTTGCACACCTCGGAGCAGAAGGAGGCTGGGTGTGACTCCGGCCGTGCAACGTACTTGTCACTGCAGAGAAACACCTTCTACTGGCGAGCAGTGACGCATTCGCCAAAGCTGACATGACTTTGTCTTCTTCCTCTGTCTGCCCTTCTTTTTTTTTGGGTGGCTTCGTCTATGCAGAGTCCGACTGGAGGCTGTTGTTTGAGAGTAGTGTGATGGGTTCGGAAGTCAAATGGCACGAGCTTTTCTCTTCTTCTTTTCGACTCAATCCCTTCTCTTCATAGGTACGTAGCTGGCACTACGAAAAAAAATGAGGAGGGAGGTTTGAAAAGTGCGAATCCTCTCAGTTCTAGATGACAAACAACCTGTCGAAGTGGCAGATATATCGCAGTTGGGGAAATCCTTTGGAATGGACCTGTTTTCATGTGTGTGTGTAAGAGAGAGAGGGAGGGGGCAAATGTCATTTCGCAGAAAGGGGGAAAAGGGGGCAAAGTCATAAATCTTGCTATCATTAGCGAGGAAGGAGGAAGCTATCATCCCTCTTTTGTCTCCACTGCTTTCGCGGGGCGAGAGGATGAAAAGTGGCAAAGTCTTTTTTTTTCAGTCAGAATGCAAAGCGCCGAGAAAGAAAAAAAAGAGTGGGGGAAAAAAGTCCCTATAGTCGTCATTGATTGTTAACGTTGTAGCTAGAAGCTTATGAGAGATTTGTACGTTTTCATGCACTCCCTCTCCCACCCCTGTCTGGTGTTGCAGGTCAGTAACTTTCCTGCTTTCTGGCACGTATCTCTTCTCTCTCTGCCACTCTCTTGTGCTGGATAGACTGCAATAATTTTGAATTTATGACCTGGCGCCACTCACTATTTTTCTGCTAGCACGACTTGCACAAACATTTTAGAGGGAAGAAGGTGGGGAAGGGAGGGGGAAACAATGCGCGTTGTCCTCTCTTTTGCAGGACCCTCTTTTTCGCATTTTTTCTTATTCTCTTCTTCTAGTAAGAAGAAATGGGTAGGAGGGGGCTTTGGGGGAAAGCTGCGGATCATGGCATGACCATTAGTTTTCTTTCCTCTTTGGGGAATCTATAGCCCGTTGGCTGGTCTGGGCGGAGGAGCAATTTCCAGCGGACAACTCGAGTGGAAGGAAGGAAAGAAAGGGGAAAACACTGAGGCGCAAAGAACGCGTCATTTAACAGTTGGCTATCCACCCACAAAAATGGCAGCCTGCGCAGTCGCCCTTTATGAAGTGTTCACCTCCGCCAGCCACCTCCGCCAGGTCAGAGTTCATCTGGGCCGAGGTGTGTCTGCCTGCTGCTCCGTCAGTATGGTGGCCCCCCTGGCCTCCTCCGACCCCCACCCCCTCCCCCCCCCCCTCCAGTCAGGCTTGGCTCGTAGTACACGTGTGAGCGATATTTTCTTTGGGTGTCGTCCTCACAAAGGGGACGTGTTATTGTTACAAGCTTCCCTGTATATGTGTTCGTGGCCCCCTTCTTTCCCCCGTCTCTCTCGGACAATTCCCCCTCCTCCTTCCTTCTCGTCGGTTGGTCGGTCGCCGGGGCCAACAGACAGAAAGGCCACGTAATAAATGATCTTTTGCTCCAAGACTTTCATTTCGACGGACTGAGAGAGAAGCAAAAAGACGACGCTTTCTACAGAAGAAAGGAAGAACGTAGGCGGAGAGAGAAAATGCGAAATGGACCAAGCAAAGGAAGAAAAATGAAATTGGCAGAGAAACAAGCAGGAAAAAAAACAACTCGGGGAAGAAGGGAGTGTTTTTTTTTTCTCCATGCATATTGACTTGGAGAAGATAGAGCAGAAGAAGAACCCCTCCAATACAGACAGCGACGTCTCATTCGTCCGTTCCGACCCGCAGACCGCGCCTCTCCCGTGCGCTGTTGGCGGCGGGGGCGATTTTTGCCGAAAAAAACGTGAAAAACCGAAAAATCCATTATTCCCCTCCTCCTCGACGTCGTCCCACTGCAGCCAGCTCGCCGTCATTGTGACGACGACAGCCAATGAGAGGTGTCCGCCGGCTGAAGAAGAGTGACCGCTCGCGATCGATATCGATCGCTCACTTTGAATAGGGAAAGTGCGTCCATCCAGCGCTCCAGAGTCATCTCTGCCGCGTGGATTTTACGTGGTAAACAACTCACACATAGGAGGAAAGCCCAGAGAAGTTGCCAAGGATGACTTGCCTCAGCTCACTCACTCAGGCTTGCGGCCCGCCGCCAACTTGTCTGGTGCATCCTCGTCGAGTTCTTCAGCCTCGGCTGCAGTTCACGTGGAGGACGCTGGAGTGCGCTCTTCCAGGGATGGTTTTCACTTTTTTTTTATTTTAACACTGTCGTGTCATCCGTGGTCGTGCATGCACGCACACATTGCGATCATTCGAAGGTTCAGCTGTCTCAGTCGCTGTCACCCGTGGGATTTGGAGGTGAAATCACATGCTCTGCCCGCCATTTTCGCATTTATTGAGCGATCTTTCTTCATTGGGGATGGAGAAATCCCCAGACTAAGAGCATTTCAGACAGTCCAGCAGTCAACAGAAAAGGGTGGCGAAGATAGCAAGTGGCTACTGCGATGCTCCCCTACACGTATTACCCGAGTAAGACACCCCATGATGAGTCACCCGGACAGAGAGAGCGAGCAGAGAGTACAATATGCGTAGAACGAGCTCAGCATATTGCTTTATAACTCAATGTCGCTTACGCCCAAAAATTTCTCTCTCTCCTGTCAGAGTAAAATCCGTTGGCGTCGATACATTTGACTGGTAATGAGATGCATGCATGTCTGGTTCTTTCGTCCCCTCCCCTCCATTTCGCCCCTTTTTCCACGCGCATGATGATTAAAAAACTGGACACAAAAAGCGCCGCCGCCGTCGCTGCCGCTGCCGCCGTCGCTGCCGCTGATCGCGTCTCTCTGTCGGGGAGCGGCCGCTCACTCGCCTTTCAACTCTTTCGTTTTTCAAACGCTTTAGACCTCCCCATACACACCGTCCAAGCTTGATGGACCTGTGAGGCTCAAAAATGTCAACGCATCCAGGCTGGTTGACCAAACCTCCTCCACAGTCCGCGCACCTCACAGCAGTGGCCCACAGCCGCACACCTGCGGGCGTCGGGGAAGTGCAGCTTGTCTCCCAAGACGGGTGCGCTCTTTTGTTCCATGCACACGATACCATTACGTTAGCTCGAAGCATTGAATAAACCCTTGCGTCCTTTCAGCTATTGACACGGTGGACTTTTTATCATGTATGCAAGCTGACGACTACCCTGGTAAGCTGCTGCTGCCGTCTCAACTGAGATGCAAATTCACCCCTAAGCCAAACGACACCACACGCAGAGCGAGAGCGAGAAGTGCGTCGTGTGCGTGTGCGCGCCCACTATGTACGTCCCACAAGGGCCAGATACTGGAAGTAGCCACAGGCACTGAGTCCTCCACAATGTGAGAGAGTGCGGACACCAGATTTGCGTAACGACATCGTGCGGGTTATTCACTTCGTTACTGTACCCAGAGCTTATGCATACCGCTTAGCGGTCCCCACCGTCCAAACATGTCACCGGGGCACACGCGCCAAGTCGCAGTGGACCACGTACGGACGCGTCACACCGGTTCCACACGTGACTGACCGCCAGCCACGACGCAGCGCTGGCCTCCCCTGGTGGGGGAGGAGGTGTGGACACGCGCGGTCATGGGGAGACTTTGCAGGAAATAACGCAGTCAGGAGACCAAATTGTGGAGTGTCGAATTACCGGGCTGGGTTGCCATATGCTGGAAAATTCACCTCATTCTGAGGAGAGCAAAGCTTAATCGGATACGTTCCTCCCCTCTTGAGGAGAGGAGGAGGCAGCATTTTGCGGGGAGTGCACGTAAGAGCAATGGTCTCACTGCCACTCCTTCCTCCCCCTTTACCGAATTGAGAGCCTCCAACGACGAAAAAGAACGAAAATTGAATCACTTGATCGATCATTTTTTTGGAGAGGACTCCTCTCTCCTTCCTCCTCCTTCGTCATCTGTCAGTGAGGAAGAAGAGGAAGGGCAGAAATTCGCCTCCAGAATTTCTGATCGCCTTTCCTGTCCTCCTCTTACACTGCCCCTCCCCCCCCGCCCCCTCCCACCCCCCCCCCCTTGAGTTTAAAACTTTTAATTATCCCCAGTGCTTTGAGCAAGCAGGGGGAAAAATACTCTCTCGAAACTACTCTCGTGGAGC
>JAAUXU010093380.1_pt1 | contig 33170 bp, 23 predicted proteins | sample 7278151 | NCBI WGS metagenome assembly JAAUXU01 (sample SAMN14350113, study PRJNA611818) | marine sediment metagenome | isolation source: surface marine sediment (1.8m) | place: French Polynesia: Moorea | collected 2018-08 | reverse complement strand
ATTACAGACAGCTGAGTGCCGCTTTGCTCTTCCTGGGCCTGACGCAAGCTGGAACACATCCTCAACATGGAGACCAACCCGTTCTGCTTCTTGAGGACGGCCCAGATCAAGCAATGCAATCTCTGCTACACAAAAGTGGAAAAGGTCTTGCAGGACACCTCTTTCAATGGCTCGTGATGCACATTGCGTTAAGCATCAGCTGACACAAAGTAAATAGAAGTTGTTTGGAAAGGTTTAGAGATTATTCACTAAGTAACCACACTTAGAGATTGTCAAATAACTTAAACAGAAGAAGTCTCGTGTAAGCTTGAGCACCCGTAGCGCAAACACGCCTGCAGGGCAGACAGTTCTAACTGGGCTTCTCGAGCCCGATGAAACTCATTCACTCTAGTCTCTTCCCGTCCTGACAAACACTATTTACTCTACCTAATGATAAGTAGTTCAACTATTGTCCACTCGAGACTACACAGTATTTCATCTCAATCGTTTGAGTCGAAAACCGCGTGAACATGCTGTACACGCGGGACTTTTTTTAACTCTCACGGTCCTGAAAGCAGCATACATTCTCACAGTTCCGGCCAGAAGTCAGCATCCCCCTGCTTAAAACGTGAAAAATTGCATTTTTCAACCGAATTTTAGTAGTATGATCCCCCCCCTCCCCCCAAAAAAAGTTGTCACATGGGGCTCTGCCCCTCTTCACCCCTTGCCGGGGGTGCCGGACCCTCCCCCCCCCTCGTGGCAATACAAAGTCAGTTCCCCCTCTTCCGAACATCCTAACTTCCTCATTACTGCAGCTACACAAAACCTATTGATGTCGTTGGAAAGCTAGAAACCATGGCAGTTGAACTTATTTTCTTCACTTTGGATGAAGACGCATATTTAACGCAACGCTGGTCATTTTGCTGGGCATTTTTACAACGATTACTGAACCAGCCATTGTTGGCAGGTGGAAAAGAAGAAGAAGCAGGAAAAAAGGCAATTTGAAGGGTGGAATTGTTAACTTCATTTCTCATCCATCAAACTCGACGGAAAAGAAACGAAGAAAGGCAGAAATTGAACTAATTTGTGGCTTGCGAAAATTACCCCAATGAACGCTTCTGCTGTCATGAAGTCTGGGAAGTCGTGGACATGGATGGATTTTGGCTGAACATTCAATTGTGCTGAAATTTTATGCCAATAATTAGCGGTTGAAGCTCTGCAATTTTTTCAGACATTTTCCTGGGTGAACAACACAGCACAGACGGTGACGAAACTGTCTGTACGCGCTTTCAAAGACTTTTCGTCTGTGTCATTCTTAAGACAGTCTTCGAAGTTGATGAAGGATTTTGTTCAGGTCCAACCTTGTCCACAGCGAGCACCAGGTAGACCTGCAGTGTGCTTTTCCATTGTTGAAGGGACTTGCATATCCCCTTAGTTTTTTCGCCCTGTAGGGGTCATTTCCAAGCGGAATTGCATGGGAACAAAGTTTATGTACACAAGGACATCTTAAAAGGTGGCATGACGAGAAAATGAAGTAACTGAAGGCCCACCCTGTAGGCAAGAGAGAGTGTCTCTTAGTGTAACTGAGACCGAAGTACAATGATCACTGTCCACCCAGTACGCGCACTTGGCAGAGTGTCTAGAATCGTGACACGTGCAACTCGACGGCCACCCTGTACGAGCGTCTCTGGAGAATTGCAATCAAGTGCAGCTCATTTCTTTCCAAATTTCCTTCACTGTTCGAGTGTTTCCTACAATGTCGCCGAAATCTCAGTGCTGTTTGGCCTTCGCGCAGCCTCAGCTGTGTGACTTTGAACGACGATCCCGTATTTGCAGCGCCAGCAGATTAGGAGAGGCCTGCAACATTAATGCAGTAGGACGCAGTGAACTTACTTGTGGCTCCCACGCAATGCTGACAATTGTCACTGCAAAATTGGAGCCAGCTTAAGCCAGCGGGCACGTGTGTGCGTGCGTGCGTGCGTGTGTGTGTGTACGGTCCCTGAAAGATCTGCCAGTCATTTTTTCCCATTTGAGTAATCAGAGTTGCCATTCTCCTTTTGACGCCTCGACGTCATTTCTCTGCCACACAAAGTCAGCTCGAGAGGTGTTGCCAATTTTTCTTCTCCCCTCCAGAGGCGTCGTCCGTGTATGTCGGATGCGAGAAAAAAGAAAGAGGATTAAAAATTGACCAATCTGCAACTCGGGCTTGCCGATGTTGTCTGACCGAGCTGTCGGCGCTCACCCCGCTTTAGTTCTCGTTCTCGTGGGGCGATTGCGTTTTATCCTGCGAATAATACGGAATATTAGGGGAAAAAGTGATACATTCGCGCAATAATGAGAAGTCACACCTGTAAAATAGGCCTCCCTTTGTGTGTGGTTTCCACCCCAGCTTTTAGAGAGAGAGAGAGAGAGAGAGGAAGAGCAAGCGGAGAATTTTCTGTGTTCTTGCCTTAATTACTTTGTTCAGCAGGTGCAGTACTTGTCTGTACTCCGTCAGGAAAGGGTTGGCCAGCCAAAGGGGCCCACCTTGGGCAGCGTCACTGTGGGTCCAGGCAACGACATCTGAAACAAACAAACAAAGAAGTAGACAAACAAATAACAGAAAAGGTAGGGAGATCAATTCCTTCCACCATCATTAGAACACTTTCTAGCGGAGCAAAAATCTGTACTGCTCGGCCGGACTGGTCGATGAAACGCGGAGTCCGTTCTTCAAGTACCGGTACTCCAACGCCTCCTCAGTGGCCTCCGCCCTGCGATGCTTGAGACTAGAAGCGTCCTCATGGTAGGAGACTCCACGCAAAATCAGTAAATGAGGTCCCGGCACAAAGAAAATGGCGTAGATTGTGGTACAGCAAAGTGTTCTTTGAACACTTGCTCTTGGTGTTCAATGAGCACGTGGCAGGTAGGTCTGGCACGGTCATCGGCATCTGACTGGCACCAAGGTGCACATGATGTTCAACACTACTTTGTCCCCGACACTCTGGGGCAATGACAAAAAAATTTGGGCTGAAAGGATGCCAAAAGTCCCGACGCCCTTGGTGCCGAGAAAAAAGAGGTGTGTGCCTTGGCACACGTGTGTGCCAGCACATCTTCTTGCCGGAGTTGCCAGCGAGAGTGTCAAGTACCTCCTGGCGTTGCGCACCCACACAGGATTGCACTTCTGGCTGTGCGCCATCCTCTCAGTGCTTGGCATCGTTTTGCATGACGATGACGGAGAGGCTGGCACCAGTGTCGGATACACGAGACGTATTGAAATGCAATCGTTTTACAGTTGACAGGTCAAACTCGATATAAGGTGAGAATGTCAAGGTCCACGTCCTATTTTCCATGGTAAAATTCTTCCGCGAGAAGGTCAAAATTGCGGCTGAAGGTGACATTTCGTCATTTCCAAGTGAGTTTCAGCTCCCGAGCAGTGAGGAGGACAAGAAGAGCCTCATGTTGACAAGTTCAAGGACGGGAAGCCTCCAACAGCCCTGGAAATGGAAACACTGAACCTGATACTGACCGTATAGCAAGAGAGACAGCGTGTTGTACATTTGGCGCACTCTGGCGTGTTTTAAGTCAGGGAATGTCACTCGTTTCTTTTTCGTCTACTGCCAAGAATATTCTGCTGTTGGCGCAATGGCTCAAAATTGAAAGTGATTGATTTGCATGGAGCACCCTGTATGAACCCGTTTCCAAGCCACGACATTATGCCTCTTATTATGGAGGAGGGAAAATAGATATTTATTTTATGGATGTTGACTATTTTCCGAGCTATTTTGACTAAAATGAAAATATATTTCCCCCTCTTAGGTCCAGCTGGCGCCCAAAATCACAGCATAAAACAATTTTATAGCCTATTTTTTCAAAAACCATTTGACCACGTCTTCTCCATTTGGCATTAGGTAACAAACCTAAGGTGCACCAAGTCAATTTCCAAAACTTCTCCTTTTTCGACCTCGTCTACTAAATAAGCTCCCTGACTGGGTGCTCATTGCTCAGGCTGCTCCACAACAACGGCATGATGCCGCCCCGGGGAGAAGAGGACATTCAAAATTTTTATTCGTCAAGAAACTTGTGTACATCGGACCAAAATGAAGCGAGTTAAAAGATTCTCATCAAATGTTAAAAGTGACTCAAAGGGAACCACTCGAGGCTAAGACAGAAGGCCTTTTAAGTGTCTTCTCATGCTGACGATATGCTTCAAATCCCACGTAAATTCAACGACTTTACGACTTCACAAAATTTGAGTACAATTCAACAATGTTTTTGCAAATTATATTAGTTTTCAGCGGATCTCCGTCACACCATTGTCCATCTTACACAGCCTGAGCAATAAGCATTGACTAAGGAGGGGTTTGGTCTTCCCTGGGTCTACCCAAGTAGGGCTCAAGTACAAGTGTGTAAAATAAGCAAGCAACTTGTCAGGCTTGAATCATCTGAATTGTGGACAATGGACTGTACTGCTGTAAAGTACATTAGACGTGAGTGAGACTCAAAACGTAACTTTACCGCTGTCTGGGAAGAGACATTTAGAATTGCTTCTTAAATGGTAGCAATTGTTGGCCACTCTCTGCTGCCACACCTTAAAAGCTACAAACACTTGTTTGCTTCGCTTTGAGACGTGAGGACTGTGACGTCCTCACAGTGTTTAGTGGAAGGACAGCCCGAACTTGGCCATTACGCTTCTCCTGCCTCTGCCATATCTTATTCGCAAATACCAAGGACTCAATCAGTACAAGTACTGGTGAAGAAAGTTGCCAAGAATTGAACACATTTTTCAAGTCTCCCCACCCCTTGGACTCCTACGTGCAAGGTCTGCAGAACAAGACTTCGACCGTTTCAATGTGGCGTTGTTTGCCTCAGCAGTGAGGTCTCACCTTGTCCTGAGGTCGCAGCCATCTGTAAGTTTTCCTATCTCGACTAGCTGGACAGCTAGATGGTGCCCCTTTGGGCACCCTGTCAGTGTAGATGATCACACGGTGCCTTAAAGAGAAAGCAACCTGAACATTGCAGTATGAGTGCAAGGTCATTTAAGTGGCAACTTTTCTATTTCAAAGCTGAACATTGTGCAGCATATAGGAAGTCTATGGCAGAGGGGAGCAACCACCCTATTGTGTCTGTTGTGTCCCCTTCCTGCCCCTCCAAAAGTGTGACAGTGACGGGCCAATCTCTGACGGGTCAAGCTGCAGTTTTAGCTTGCCGGCCTGTGACATCTCGACCTATCTGCCGAGATATCTGAATATGCCGACTTTTGAGGCCTGGTGACCTCGAATGGAGGTCGGACCACGCTAAGAACACTCTCCGGCCCCTCCCGCACCCCCCTGTCCAAGTCCGCAGCACGCCGCAGCTGCTTACCAGTGACAAAGAATTCGGCCTTTTTTCTTTCTAGCATGGAACGAAAGAAGAAAAAAGGCGTCGTGGAGAACCTACATACATGGGGTTTAAGGGTGTGACCAAGCTCGAGCCAGCGTCGATAAATCATGTCTTTGTAGTCAAAGCATCAACTTTCCAGATAAGTTTGAAGTCTTGGCCCTTCTGGGTGCTGATTTCCCTACTGAGAGACGTCGTCTGGACTCACTTTTCATGTCAAGAGGATGGGGGTCCTCTTGACATGAAATGTCATCACATGAGATCGGATCTTTTCTATGTAGTTTGTCAAGTTACACTTTCGTCAGTCCCACAGTTGCCACTCGAAGATTCTGTGCCGCATTTCACTCCAAAAGTCGAGGGACCCATCTTCCCAGTTGCCTTAAAATATTGCTCAGAAATCACAATATAACATGTAAAGGTATGTGTCATCTCTCCTGAAAGGGTGTACTTTTTGCTCATAGTGGCAGTGGCGAGCTTGTTTAGAAGAGAAATACAACCAGTCTCACTCTTTTTCCGATTGACTGCACCTTCCCGAAAGATGTTGCAGCAAAGATGATAGAAGCAGTCCAAGGGACCTTCCCAGCTAAGGAAAATATCTCATGTTCTTAATCTTTTGATCATTTCTTGAAATCTTTAGTCAATATCACAAAAAGTGCCATTTTTGAGAAAATGAACGACCTTTCATTTTTCAAAAGCTGTCCAGGTCTCGTGTCCAAAATATGCATAGGGACTTTTGGTTGATGTGGATGAAGCACAATAAGTAGTCATAATTTTTCCGATTTTTTACGTCATACGGTCTCAATTTTGACTGCAGACTTTAAAAAAAGCTGTTTCTGGTCTTCTTTGTTCAGAAAGTCGTGTTATAAATAATAAATTAGTCTCAAATCGATGCTCCTAGGACCGACACCTACAGCCCCAGAGGCCGTCTTTGCGAGGCTGTAACCTTCATTTGGGAGGTGCACTCAAGAAGTGTTTCACCTGACGTGAAGCCCACATAGATGTCAGTGCTGCTATTGTCAAAGTTGCCCAAAATTTGATGACTCCACTAAACGGCATTCTTACCCTTGCATGTACAGTTTGTGCTGGAAAGGACTGACCCTTTGCAAACGTTGATTTCTGGGCAACCGCGAGGGCTGCACAGGCATCCTTGGCATCGAAACTACTCCTTAAAATCTCAAGATTTTGCTCATTTCGAAATTTTGAAAGCCGAACATTCTTCAACTACGCTATTAGCAATTTTTGCCACACGTGTCTTTGACAAAGGCGTCGGTACTTGTTCGGCATCAGTATGGGCATTGACTTGGCATTGGCATTGGTGATGCATCAAGCATAAGTTTTCGCAGCAAATTGTACATTTTGGGAAGCAGTTTAGTAAACAAGCAAAAGATGCCAAACAGGTCATAAAACGCCAAAATGCTCACGTTAAAAAGAAAAAAATAATGACATGCATGAGACAGTGTCACTTACTCCATACTAAAAAAATAATTTATTCAAGATTAGTGAAAAACAGCGACGCAGTGAGTCAATAAAAAATTTACTCTTAAAAAAGTATGTTCTCCGTCAAATATTTTCACCTGCACCCGTTAAAATGTCCCTGCTGTCTACTTTCAGAGCAACATAATGAGTCCTGCTTTCTGGCTGCTATTCCTGCTCATGACGATACTGTCCGCCTACGCCCTGCCCATCTTCGACTGCGATTTGGAAAAAGGCGTCCAGGTGTGCGCCTACAGCGCCAAGGAATACGTGACGTACCAGAACCTCTGCTACGCCAGGCAGGTTGTCATGGTGCGTACCGACATTGCTGAAAGAACCCCCACACGAAAAGACAAACGAAGAGGGATCCGTCTATTTTTCCCCCCTCCTCTCCTAGGGCCAACACATCGCCTGCTACCACGGGTGTCCCTGCACGAAGGAGGAGCTAAAGTGCTTCTTCCAAAAGAACAAGCCAAAGGAGAAAGCCTACTGCGGTTTGAACAAATACGTCTACCGGAACTTCGTAACACACAACATCCATGCTGAGAAAGAATCTTTGAAGGTGCTTACGTGAGATCTACCTTTCAGTGCGCCGTCAGCGCGTCCGTGGGCGACTACGACTGCACCTGCGACAGCAAAAACGCTGTCTGCGACTTCGACGAGGCAAGGTGCAACTGCTGGGGTAACTTGCCATACAACATTGAGGGGAATTAAGATACTTTTTCTTAGCAGACAAGGCAGAAAAGTAACAATCATTGTAATGCTGCGCGTGCTATTTTCAATACATTATCGACTTCTCTAAAGCGTTGATCACTTTCATCGGGGGGAGGGGAAAAAACCTGGAAATAAAAAGAGACCTTGGCGAAAGCAACAAAAAAGTCCAGGTGGAAGTGAAAAAGTGCATCCTTGGCCAATGATTTATTGACTTGTCTTATCTCAATGTGTTCAAGTCACAAGATGACAATGACAAGAGAAGTCATGAGTGCGTTGGTCACGCCGAGCGTGAAGTCGCGAAGCCCCCAAACCACGTACTCAACACAATGTCACACACTCATTGATGCTGTGATTGTTGTATTTTGTCTGTATGCAGACGTGAAGCGTCTGATGTCGGGGATTTCCATATAATATAACCCCCCTCCTCCGCTCCTCAGGTAAATGATGCCTAATTACGTGTATATTGTTAGGTCCCCACAGAAACTTTCTACGGTATGAGTTGAATTCGTCCAACATTGGTGACTGGAGGTCGCTGAAGCATCCAATGAGGACAGCAACGAATGTTGGACCGGAATTGCATGAAGCTTCGAACTCGAATTGAGTTTCTACTGCCCTTGGGAGCTCAGTTTGTAAATGAGACTTCTACTGTATTCCCCAACTGACGTCCCTCCTTCGCGTTGAGCTGAAAAGTACGTAGCTTCGATTCGAGATGCGTTCATTTCACGGGAAAATACTGGTAACGTGAGGCCCAGGGGGGGAGGGAATGGGAGGCCTTCCGCTTGAGACGATCAGTCTTGATAAAAGATCACGATATATAGCTTCGATATAGTTTGTGACTATCAAAATTCAAAATTTTGTTTGGATTTGTTCATCAGTTTGGTCGCCAGATGTTAATATATGAATGCATGTTTCCAAACTTGTGCAAGCTCATTTCAAATAGATGAGTGCCTTATGGAAGCAGGTCCTCTCTATTGTGTTCGGAGGCAAGTACACAGCCAATAAGGGATGGAAACGCATTGGGTCCACTACGTCCAACAAGGTTGGTCTTTATGTCCTCACCTCCAAGCCACTCATGTAGAGGCTGTAGAAACTGTCGAGTCGAGTCACAGTATATGTACCGCTGCTTACACCATCATTGTATTGCACTGTGCTACGCCATCAATGTTTCGTACTGATACTTCAGAAATAATATAGATCAACGCACTGCACTATTTTTGTCTCGTAATCGAGGAGTCGACTGAGCGCTGAGCAACCTTCTCCACGGCCCCAGTGAACCCAGTGCGCAATAAGTTGAAGTTTCTTTTGTGCTTCCAATCAATATAGAGAGACCTGGACATATCTGTGCCATCAGAGCTCGGGCCATGTTGTGGGCAGTGTTATGGAGGCTCCACAGTCAAAGTCGAGCGGAATTCCATCAGCGGCCATCACTCAACATAGTCTTGGACAATCATCACATATGAGGCGGTCGTGGACCTCCGCACTGGCACGCACCAAGCTGTCAGACACCTCAATAATCTGGGAGGGACCTGGGGAACTTTTGGTACTTTTTGGACTGGGGAAGGAGCTGGACAAAGGAGCCTGACCTAACCTGCGAACCAAGCTGGAGACCTCTGGCAGGCGGACTTATTTACGGACAAGATGGTCGGTTGGTTAAAGGAGCCAGAGCTGCCAAGTCATGTTGATCGAGCAATAGTTTCGTGCACTGTTTGGCTCGACAAATGGCTGCCAAATCTGTCAGACAGGAAGCTGTTTGAGAAGTCGTTCTTGTGCGTCGCCAGTCAGTATATCAGACGTCGCTGACTAATCTAACCTAACCCACCAGAATTAACGCTTAGCGCAGGCTACGACTCAAGCACCGCACGACCGCTGCCGTCAAACTAGAAAGAGACTCGAGGGGAGCGATCTGATCGGCGATTCGCGGCGCCAATCGCCGTTGAGAGCAGCGCCGTCGGTCGGAGCAGCGGCGACAGCAACAGCATCCCCGACGAGTGCAGCTGCAGCTCAAGAGGCTGTCATTCGGCATTCCCTCCTTCTCCTCCTCTTCAACAGTTTTAATGGTTTCAATGGTTGTTGTCTCGTCAAGAGCTTCATAGTCAAACACTCCATCCATCGTCGGGTCCTGAGACAAAGCGAAGGCGCATCGTCCAAGAAAAAGGGGGAAAACAAGGGCGGAGGCAGAGAGAGAGAGAGAGAGAGAGAGGATTTGGTAGACGCGCGCGCTCTTTCCGTCAGTCAGTGAGCGGTGTCTTAGATAAGAGGTGGGTCTCTGACTCTGGCTGTTCGGGACTGTGACACTACTGCCACAGTTCGATCCTGTGGCGGAAGAAAATCCTTTGAAATACAGCAGAGATATTTTCAGTGGTGACTTTGGCGCCCGCTGATCTCGAAGGCCTCAAGCCCACAAAGAAGGCCAAAGAGAGAAAAAGGTTGAGCCCAAGCAACTTCTTTCACTCACTCGGTGGGAGTCAAAAAGACGATTCAAAGTTTCTTCCTCTCCTTCTGTCGCTTTGAAGCAGCGAGAAAAAGTTTTTCATCTGCTTTTATCTCTCCAGAAGAGGAGAAAAAAGGCGAAAGGTGACCCCGCTGGTGCCTATTACGAAGGGCTTGTACTAATACTGGTACTGGAGAGAAAGGAAAGAAATCTTCGTCCGAAGAAATTCGGCATCTCTGGAAAAAAAAGGTGCCTGAAAGTTTTAGAGGACACACGCGAAGTGGATAGAAAAAGAAATTGATTTTTGAAGGGAAAAAAAAGTGTGAAGAAGCCTCAGTGCTTTTTTTTCATGTAAGTGGCGAAGAGAAAAGAAGAAGAACTGAAGAAGAATTCCTGATATGTGAAAAGGGTCCTCTCACCTCCGCCGCCGTCGACGTCGCCGCCTGCCCCACCCTCTGCTACTGTTCAAATATTGTCCGCGAAAAAAACTTACGAGAAGTGACTGCTGGGAGTGATTTTTGGGATTCCTTCCTGCGAATCTCTCCACATAGACTCATCCTCCGACTTTTGTCTCTCTGACTTCTCAGACTCTCTTCATCAATATTGGATTGCACAGGGAGAAGGAGCTTTTCTCCCTTCCTCCACTAAAAAATAGTAGGGGGAACAATCAAAGTGCAAAGGGAGGGGGGAAATACCACATTTTCTCCTTTCTCCTCAGGTAAAAAAAGGTAGATAACAGACCAGAGTCTCTCCGCTACGATAAAGCAGCTGCTGCTACAGAAGCGGAAAGCAATTTAAGTTTTTGCGCCAAGAATAGGGGGAAAAAAAGAAACCGTCGATTTTTCATTCGTGGGCGTCTGGGAATCTCTGCTGTTGATAGGCCTGGATTTGCCGAACAAAGAGAAAGGATGACGAATCTTAGGGCCTTGCTGTTGCTGCTGGTCGCCGTGGCCTCCGCCGACGCCAGCGTGGCCAAGAAGTCTTCGCCAGCCGCCCTAGAGCCCTTCCTGGGCAACTACGATGTCAAGGACTCGTGTCAGTACAACCTGTGCGGGCCGGACTGGCAATCCGGTAACGGGATCAGGAGTCAGTCGGGTCCGCGGGGTGGCGGAGCGGGGACACCAGGAGGACTCGGGGGCGCTCACGGTCCGGCAGAGTCCTGCGCCGCAGCCTGCAGCGCCACCGCTCACAAGCTCGCCAATTCCAAGTTCAAGAGGGAGTTCCTGTGGGGCAAATGCGCCGGGATGTGCATGGAGAAGTACCCGACCAAGGATTACAGGTGGGTGGTGCGCTATTTCTTCCGACTTAGATCACTTAGTATAGCCCGATTCCCGGGGGTGGCTGTTCGCTACGTACAAGGTGAGGCAAATTCCCCGGCAACATTTCCCTCAAAGAGTGGGAATCCGCCTCACCCTGTATGCTAACTCAAGCTGCGGTGATCTCCTCCAGCCTCGACGTCTGTGGGAAGCAAGTTGTTCAGAATATCATAATCGATATTCTTTCAATAGCGTTGCTAGTCTTCATCCAAAGCGTCTTGGTCCTGATCTACTGCCTCAGGTAGTCTCAGGCCATGTGTGTACCCTAGACACGGATGATTGGGAGTCGACTCCTGAGAGTGCTGAAATCTTGATAGCCTGGAAAGTCTTGATAGTCTGGAAAGTCTTGGTAGTCTGGAAAGTCTTGGTAGTCTGGAAAGTCTTGGTAGTCTGGAAAGTCTTGGTAGTCCCGAAAGTCTTGATAGTCACGAAAGTCTTGATAGTCCGGAAAGTCTTGATAGTCCCGAAAGTCGTCCTGAAAGCATCCACAGGTTACCTGTCCGCCTGTGGCTGCGTCGCCCCCCTCCTCCTTCCCCACCGTGACTTTCCGCGAAATGCTACGCGTGGAACGTGAACCCGGGCAACTCATTCACCCTTGCATTAACACTCTGCAGGCAACTTTCCGTCGGTGAAATGCTACGCGAGCCCCTTTTGAAAATTTACTGCCTTCGCTATGTATAAAGTTGCCCCCCTCTTTTCTCGACGCTTGGGAGGAAAAACTTTATCGCGTGAGGTGAGAGATGTAGAGAAAGATGAGAGGGTCCAAACAGAGGCAAAGCGAGAGAGAAGAGAGGACAATTCACGCTAGAAGAGAAAAGTTTTTCCGCTTTTGAAGAATCGATGCCAAATTTCTACCAGGAGGAGGAAGAAGAGGAACAAGAACAAAGGGGCGAGAGCACATTTATTTTGTATGGCCTTAAAATTTTAATGGATAAAGACTTGCCATGAAATTTCTTGGTCCGATCCAAGTGTCGGAGGCGTTCTCGGCCAGACAAAAGCGGTGGCAGCGCCCTCGAGACTTTCGACGCAGGCTGAGACTGGAATGTCAGGTCTCTAGTACAGGGTGCGGCAGGTTTGAAGGGCCTTTTGCTCACCAAAACACAGCCGATCAGGGAGGAAATCTCAGACTTGCTTCAGCGCAGTCTCGTTGAGTTTTTCATCGGACCAGAAGGAACTACCGGGTGTTGCAGACCGACCAAAAGTCAACAATGAGGAAACCTGCTCGACTTGACCCCATTGTACAATTACGAGTAATGGACGAAGCCTTTGAGGCAGAACATTCTTGGTAATAATTACTGAAGTAATAGAGTTATGAGTATGACAGTGTAATCATTCATTGGGCTGTAAGGTAGAAAATGACTCAATATGGCCACCTGGATGTGGTATTCAAGATTTACCTGTACCACCCTGTAATGCACGTACGAGCACGAACCACTTAAGAGGACAGAAAAAAATGACATACAGGGATATGATATTACAGGGTGTGACAAAATGGATTCCTCCTCTCCCCCTCAAAAATTTTGCTAAAGCAGGGGGGTGTCACATTTTTCCTTCTTCTCTGGTAAATTGTTTTGTCAGCACTACGTCAATGCTCCTCGCGGGGCCAACACTTTGGTAACCCTGGCATTGAGAGACCGAGACAGAGCAAATGAGAAGCACTTTTGAGCAGGTGGGACTTTATCCTTGAGGGGGGATCAATTTTGTTGCACCCTGTAGGCTGTGAAGTGGGGCAATATCAAGTGTCTCTTTCCAAAAGGGTATCAGCAGTTGCCATGTACTGATATATTTTCCTTCGATCGGAGGCTTCACTTGGCCTCAACAGTTCACAGAAGTAAGTAAGCTTAAATTTAGCATACTGTTGTGTCCTCGCTCATGCTTCAAAGTGACTTACAAGGAAATTTCTTTGATAGTTGATCTTTCATTCAACACACACATAAACGACAAGTAGAAAATTGCTTCTCCAGGTCTGGTAGCCTTACCCAACCTCTCCACAGCCTCTGCTTTTGCCTTAGGATTTTTAGGAAGAGTCGAGGAGAAAATGTATTTCCGGCTTCATTTCCGCTCTGTCTCAGCCTTGTTGACCAAGGAGAAGTCTTGGAATCGAGTGTCAGAGAAGCACCTGAACCACCCGAGTGATCACGATGAAGGAGGGGGGGAGGGAAGGAAAGACGTGTAGAAAGCACGACAGTTTCACAAATGAACTGTGCATTTTGTGCATTCACGGTACAGGGTGGCCTGTCGATGTTCGCAATATCACTTTTTCCTCTTTGAGATGCGTCGTAAGCATCCTTCGGCCACCCTGTACTCCCCACGTACACTTGTGGGGTGTTTGTTGACTGTGGCAAAGAAGGTGATTGGGTTCAAGTGGGCCCTGCAAGTGGACTACGGAGATTCACAATGTTGTTTTCCACCTTAGAAATGAAAACTATAATTAGTAGTTTCATTATTGGAGAATGGGGTTTTAGTTGATTTTTTGAGTCGAAGGCTTCCTTTGTGTGTCAAAGAGTAAACAGTGACCAAGACGCTTTCATCATCCTTTACTTATCTTAAATACAGCTGTAGAAGATCGTAATATCCTTTTGAAAATCTCCTTGATGTGCTCTTACAGAAGAAAAATGATGATCCCTCGCTCGACATCTGCACTGGTGTGTTTCAAAAACAAGAATATACTATTTTTTTAGCTCATGTAATAAATGGACACTGAATTTGAGAGTTAGGTTACATTTTTAGGGAACTTTTAGAATTCCAAATTCTCATACTCAGAGGCCAAAAAACATTAGATGAACGCCCCAAAAGTCCCGTCCGTCATTACGCAAATGGTACGAGATAATGATGCTGCTTCAGCAATTGCACTCCAGACGGTCCCCCGGGCCCAATTTCTTGGCCTCGTTCACCACGATCACGTTGGCCAGGTAAATAATGACCATTGTGTCTAGACTCGACATCGAGGCCCAGACAGACTGACCCAATTGGGCGTTCTCATCTAATATACAGATATAAGGTATAAATGCAGCATTTGCCTGGTCAAATCGTTCGTATTCAACGTAGTGACAAATTATTCGACGTATTCACTATTTCTGTGGTGACAAAATTTACAACTCAGATGCAGCTACGTGGTCACAATTTTTGAAAGTCCTGCATCGATGTCGTCACAGCAGCACATTGTGCGGTCATCAAGGACTCGGTCAACCCCAACTTGCCTACAGTGGCAAAGCGCCATGGATACTGACCAACGATCGAAAATGCAAGCTTAATCCACACTCGGTGATTTGACATCAATGGAGAATGTTAATGAGTCAAGAAATGTCCTAATGGTCATGCCGATCGATCCTGATGATGACTTTTTAGCCCATTCTTGGCAACCGTGGACATGCGTCTGCGACATAGCCACAGTAACTGAACGTGGTCACGATGGGGTGACCATTGCGACTGCTCGGGAATGACTACTGTATACACTTCATACATACGTACATCTACAACCCAAGGCTTAGCAGTCTGGACATCGACACCAGGTCCAAGGACGTCCACAAGCTCAATCTGTCGGACATCTTTTGACAAATAAGCGTGTCCATCAAGAAACAGACAAGTTTTTTTTCTTCTTTTTCGCTTTTTTTTTGGCTTGCTGTTGCCCCTTCCTCACCCCCCTCTTGATCGCAGTTGGCGACGCCTCCTTTGTCTAGACATGATCTCTGTGTACACGCGCGTCCCTCCAGCCCTCCTTGCATTAGCTCAAGGGGACAGTAAAAGTTTTGGTACCAAGGGGAAATCAATTTCACCTCCTCCACTCCAAAAACTCTCGAGAAAGCCAAACAATATAATGCACCACAGAAGCAAGCAAGGAAGGGAGGGAAAAAAGGGACAAATTCCTGGCAGAAGGTCTCGATGCTGGAGAGTTTGATGTATGGAGGGATGGAGATTTCACTAGTGGCAGTCACTTGTCATAAGGAACACATCGCTTGAGCTTCACACTATTGTGCACAGACTCAGGTGGCGGCTGCCACATGGGCCTAAGGCAGGTGGATTTATAACTAAAAAGTTTCCTGACACAGTTGGCTCCTGTTCCTCTTTGACATGATGACATGAAAATGATAGCGTCGGCTGTCAGGGAGCTTCTTCAATACCTGGACTTGAAAATCCCACCACATTACTGAGGGAGAAAAACCTTTTGAAAATTGAACTGACCTTTAAAACAATGCTCAGTGAGTCCCCTCTTGCCCTGCCCATGACGTTCAGCATGGTGTCTCATCATGAGAAGGGAATCACGTATCTTCACCGGCTCTATAGTGATGGCTGGAGAGGGCGAAAAACATCTGATTCACCTAAACATCCTGTCCTCAGCAACAGCATGAGGCAAAAAGGAATGTCACTTTTAAATTGGTCAATGGGACCCCCAACTTGTCTCATCCATGACGCTCCGCAGTCTGCGCCGCATCATCAGTAGCGGCCAGATTTTTAGGTGGATCACAAAGAGGCGTTTCCAACCCCTTTATTATTACGTCGCCCCTTCCGAGGTCCACATTACTGCGCGGACTGCTCATCATCGTCGTTGGTCATTCAAGCCAATAATGTTTGCATTGAAATGCACATTTAAGTGCAGTGGAAGCCGTTCAAACCGGAGGAGTAGCGACTCGAGCTACCTCGCCCGACTGGACCGGCCATTTCTGCCAGTGTGACCCGATCGAACCGACTTCTTCTGTCCTTTCATGAAGTTGCGTTTCCCAGGGAAATGACTGCACCTAAGTGCACTTAAAATCCAAAGCAGAGTGAGTGGATTTTTCCAGTAATTCCCCCCCCCCCCGACTCCGTGTCTTTGTTTCGCTCACTGTTTAGCCACCCTGTGATTTCCCCTCCCTTCAATTGACAACTCAAGTAGCGCCTTTGATTGAGGAGGAGACTGCCAATAAATCATATGCGAGGAGAGAGAAGAAATCAATAAGGACTCTCTGAAGTGGTGGAGAATTCAAAAATCTGTCAGAAGAGACACGATAGAGGAGAAGAAATATCTTGCACAAGCTGTGGAAAAAAGACTGGGATATTTGAGGACCACAGGATACAAATGAATTAGATGCTTTCACTGTAACGACCATTTTCTCCAGGTCCAACACAAGCTTGCAGTATTTAGCACAGACAGTCGAAAGGATGAATGTCACTGGTCCCGAAATGATCCTGTGGTCCCGAAATGATCCTGTGGTCCCTGTATTCAGTCCCGGGACGTCCTGGGACCGTTGGTTGGGGGGGAAAAAGCCACTCACGAGCTTGCGAATTTTTTTGTTAACCTGTCCTAGTATGATCGATGATGCCCACTGCACAGTGACATAAGTGATGCATGTTCTTACTAAGTGCACGCGTGTGTGAGGTGAGCAGCACCAGTGATGCATTGGCAAAATGAGAAAACAAAACCCTCTTCAAGTATATAACATCTGTCAACATTGCTCGGTGTTGAATGAGCTGCCATTGAATTTTTTCCTTCCCTCTTCATCCCGTTGAAAAATATGGGGAAAGCACAAGTCACAGCTGTAAATCTCTACGTCCCAACGGGGCGAAATCTTCTTTAATGCACATGCTCATACGTTCACACCTATGGAAGGGGGGAGGGAGAGGAAATTGTCTCTTGAAACCCCCAAAATTGAATTTGATGACAACACATTCTCTCCCTCTCGATTGCCACATAGCGTTTAAATATGTACAGGGTGACTGACAATTTCGCTTCAATTGGTATCAATTGACAACTGCTCTTGACGAAGCATTCAGTATTGACGTCGTCACTCATGCTTCTATCAAGCAAGGGAAGGCCGCCATTGCCTGACTCAGTCTTGAAGACCTTGTCCAACACCACGGGCGTTGAGGACTTCACGGCCTCGCAGATGTGTCGGAGGAGGAGACACTTTCCGTCCCCCTTCTCCCCCCTCCTTAAGGGTGATAAGAGTGTCCTTGTGCTTGAACTTCACAGCCACCCTGTAGAGAGCGCCTGTAAATAGACTTGCCATGGTAGGCAGCACTTTCATTCCCCTTTTTCCCTTTATAGTGACAAAATTGTCCTCGCATGAGAGGTGAATGATTTCTTTAGAGTTTCCGTCGACCAACATGTTTTGACTGAAGGTTGAAAGCCCTGTCAGCAACTTTCCCCCCTGCCCTATGAGAGCAGTTCAAGGTCTGGCGTGAGCGCTGCCTTGACTGAAAAATGCCTCCATATGACGGACGCAACAAAGGAGAAATCTCCAACAAAGTAAATTTGAGCAGGAAACATCTTCTTCTTCCCTTACGTCTGCTGCCACTTTCCAAGTAATCTCGCCCAAGTGTACGATTCCTCCTCACCCTTCCATAATGATCCAAAGTGCCACAGACAACGAGGAGGACGACGACGACGACTTGATTACAAATGCAAATTGGCTCAAAGAAAACGCCCGCGGATAATCCAATCCCACCTCTCTTTATGTACATTACTAACGATTGCTTTCTCAGGAGGAAACGAAATTAGGAATAGAGAGGTAGTAAATCTATCAGGAAAGCAAGAAAAAAAGGTCGTACTCATGAAGAAGTGAAATTTTGCTGCATCAAGGGAGTCTTAAGGAGGACACTGTGGCCCTACAGGGCGTGTCAACAAAGTCGACCCTTGTTCTGACTCAGCACTGATCGCGTGGCCTCAACCTGAACATTCAAACACTATTTGACATGAGACGCTGTAGTCGTGTTCAAGTTCCACTTGAATTCTTAGCTCCATGTGTTGTCGATGCTGAGTAACTAAGGTATGTCACAAAGTACAGTCCTATGTGCATAAGTAATAACTCAGGTGGACTTGTGGTGTTGCATCCCACGTTCTGGACGTTCTACGTCACGAACAACGTTGATGAGGTTGACTAAGCACATTACGATGCGTAAACTGCAAGGCGTGGATGTGAAATGACGAAGGATTTCGTAGTGTTGGGTTTCCAATTTTGAATGCAACAGCGGTAAGTGAATGGATATGATTTGCAATTCCACTGCGACACCCCGTGAGATGAAGTCTTCTGCTTCATTGCGTCTTTTTCTCAACTGATCTCGCACAGGGTGGCTTCCAATGGACTAGGGGGAAATGAGGAGGGGGCTTAACTAGATCAAATTTCTCTCCCTCCGATTGTCATTTCAAATTTATGAGATTTCATCCTTTGCTGCTGCTGTATACAAAGTTATCTTCTATTTCCTTTTCCCCTTTTTTCCATCTTCTCCACCTGAATTAGTTGGCATTTCTCCTATTCCAAAGAGCAGCCATTCTCCTTATTCTGTTTAGGGGTAGAGAGCGTAAAAAGTGTCGGGAGAAATCTACAGCCATATATCCTAATTCTCGCTTGTTGGAGTTTTCCTCCCCATTTTGCCTGGGGGGGAGGGTAACTTTGGCACAATGTGCAGGGGTCTCTCCTGGGGATATCTCGAAACACTTCTTTGGAGATTGCCGCTTGAATAAGCATCCAAAAGGACAGAACACACATGTGTGCTGTGTACATGTACCTGGTCGATGGGGGGTGCTGCTGGCAGTAATGATTCCAATCCAGCATGTACAGGTTGGCTCAGTGGACTTCCAGAGCCCTTCTTTGAAAGAGCAATGCACTTATTAGGTGTTGCGGACTTGGGTAGTGTATAGGTTGATTCAGTTGACCTACAGCTCAATTCGGTAATTACTTGATGATGAAAGAAACACGAAAAATTCCTTAGTCATTTCACATCGATGCCGTACAGTATATACATAGGAGTGCTTAGTCAACTTTATTCAAGTTGTTCATGACGTAGGACATCGAAACCTTGCCATGCGACACCACAAGTCAACCTGAGTTATTAATTATGCGCATAGTACTGTTCTTTGCTACACACTTCAGTTACTCTGCATTGACAACACATGAGCGCAGATTTTCATGCAGAACTTGATCTTGATCGCTGACTTGTGGCAGGGAGTGTTTGACTCTCCAGCTTGAAGTTAAGCGGACAAGAGTCAGTGCTCACCTGGAACAATTAGCAGCTTCACTGAGACAACCTGTACCATAGTACGGTACAGCAGGATGTCCTCTCAATACAGGAGGGGTTTTTTGTGTGTGCCTGGGTGTGCGTGCGTGCGTGCGTGCGTGCGTGCCGGACCGATTTGGATAAATGATGCTATTCCCTCCGGGCTGTCGTCGATGTCAGGGGTCAGAGACAGTTTCTCCCCTCCTGTCAACAATGAAGCCAGGTCTACGTGGCAAAGCTGACACAGCCAAGCTGCGCTCGCTCCCTGGGCCCTTGGTGACACCCCGAGAGGTCCAGCGGCGGCTGGGGTTGGGTCCACCACCACCACCACCCTATCCTACCTGAGCGAACACAAGTGTGCCTGCCTCTACGATGGCGTCATACCCCATGATGAATGGCCAACGTTTCCTACGCTCTTTACGTACATAAAGTTAAATTATGGTTGCTGTCTCTGAAACTGAACCTATCGAGCCCTGGTACAGTTGGTGCCATTATTATTTTCCTCTGTCTGCTGCATCCTCCCGGGTTCACCCCCTCCAATAGTCGGCACAACAAATGGTATATGGGAAACAATAAACTTCAATAAAAGCTGCTTTTCTGGGGGAGGAGGGAGGCAGGGAGGGAGGGAGAGAGCAAAAGGGGGGTGTTATTCCCAGATGAAGAAATTGCAGGTTAAAGAACAGCCTGACAAGGGAGGGTTGGAATAGTAAGGAGACAGAAATACTTTTGTGTACCTGCGATATTTACTCTCGGACGTGTAGCACGGGGGTCGAAAGGTTTATGGGGCCCACAGCAGACCTCCCCTCCTCCCCCTTCTTTATTCGAATGAGTGGAGCGCAGATTTTGGATTTATTGTGCCAGATATTGACATTTATTTGGCGCTCACTGCTTTTTTTTGGCAAGGGGAGCGAGAAGAAGAAGGAGGAGGAAGAGGCAAAAAAAAGAGAATAATCGGACTTGTTCAACTGCAGGCAGGGAAAATCCTCCCCGTAAAAAGTGTTGTCGACACAGTACTACAACATTTGTACACACGAATTTATGTTACGCGGCTCTGGCGTAATGTGTGGAAAACTTTCCTTCCGATAGCACACAAATTGTCAAACTTTCCGCGTGCAATGCGGAAAATCGGGCAGCTGACTGAAGAATCTCGGCTGAGGGCGGGAAAAGATCCACAAACGATTACAAGCTTAACAGTGAGAGCAGCAGCGGCAACAACAACAACAACAACGTTTCACTTCATGATCGTTACTGGGCTAAGCCGAGATCATCAGACTTATGGCCGGAATTTTGGGAAGTGTTTTTTTTTAATTCGTTTCTCTGGATTACTTCTGTCCACGAAAAGCATTTCTGTTGATTTCCCCCTCTCTCTCCGCGGACATCTTTTAGCTAAAATTCCGACGCTAATTCATACCTGGAGCATGGAAAAAAGGTGATTTTATTATCGACATCTTCAATGAGACCTTCAACGCCACACCTGAAAATGGGCGCAGGTGTTCTGATCAGGTCAGACCTGGTCAACGACAGAGATGTCGAGGAGGCATCTGGCAAGCCTGAGCTCACCTCTTGTTGACTTCCAGGGGTGACGTAAGACTGCCTTCAACACCGCACTTTTGCACAGAGGTTTGACCCGGACGGGACAAAATGGGCCTTTTGGTCCGCTCTGCTCATGGCCCGGGCTCAAAAAGTGGCCAGGAAATATGCACAGCCAAGTCTGTCAAAGGATAGCAACGTCCTAATTGAAAAGAAGAAAAAAAAGCGAAGCCTTTGGCCAAATAATAAATTATTAACCTTTGCGACCTAAAAGTGCTCCTGCCGACGTGCGGACAAATTAGGGCCAGTTTTCGACCTGAGATCGAGAAAATTTATTGCCATATTTTCGTCTCAGCCGCGGCTGCTTAACTGAGAACGCTGCAATGCAATTTCTGCCTCTGTCAGTGTTTACGAGGGTACAACAGTATAATTATTTTTACGTCAGATTTGCTATTTTTCACTAAGAAAAGTGCTCATAGCAGAGGAAGAAAAGAAAAACAACAAGGGGGAGAGACGAAGAAAGTCTTTCCTCCACCAATTTCAGGACTAGCTAGAAATTAGCCAGGCTGACGACGCCGAAGGAGGCAACGACGAGCACCAAGTTGTCCTGGATCCAGCTGGGATCAAGGATCAGCCAGGATGTCGGAGCGGAGCCAAGAAGAGGCAGCAGCTCCAAGTTCTGGCCGGACCCAAAGGGATGAGACCTTTTCCTCCTTTTTTTGGCTTACCTTTCGAACTGCCATGACTATGGGATGATTTCTCAAATACTTTCCACATCTCTTGACCACTGAAGTCAAGTCAGACATGTCATTTTTGACGGAGATTCAGAGCTGCCACAACGGACGTCAGCCCGAACGATCGTCAGCAACTTTTGGATAGTTCCGCAGTAACAATCACACATCGACGGTGATGGCGATGGCATCAGCAGTCTGTGCCCAACAAGCTTAATTTATTCTGTGCCATTTCAATGGCACCCACATTAACGTCCTCACCTGGCGAAACATTTTGGATGAAGTACTTGTGCCAAAGAAAGCAGCAAGGGAAGAATTGACGGCTATTTCCACTCAAAGAAAGCGGAATAAAAGGCTGAAAATTAAAAAAAAAAGTTTTTCTCTCTTTATGCTTTATTGTGGAACTTTGCCACACGATCTGACAATGCATAATTACTGTATTTAACTGTTGACATTGACTCAGTAGCCCTAATAGGTCATTCTTATGAAAAGGGTCAAAGAGAATCAGCCTCGACCGCAATCGGCAGTCGAGGTCAAACGTTCGCGGACAAAAAAACCCTCTTGATCAGTTCTGCTCAGTGTGGGCATTCGAGGCCATTTTACTTCAAAGAGCAACTTTCCCCTTTTCACTCTGGCTGGCAAGCCTGACCCTCATCCTCGTCCTTGTCCACCAAGTCTGTCCTATGACAAGTGTGAGACCAGGGTTGCCAACTAGTTGTCTCGTGCACCAGAAAGTTAGAAAGGGAGGGAATGTCTCAACTTATGCTATGATTGAGTCAAACTTCTCAGACTAACACGGAGTAAGATTTTAGTTATGGGCTTGAGGCTTCCCACCGTTGTTGAGTGAAACAAAGGAGGAACCTGCAGGCTTTATACAAACACTTGTGTGCCTGCATTAAATGGGCCTGACGACTTCACGTTCTACATGAGAGAGCCCCAAAACTTCGAAGCAACTCGCAAATTCCCCTACTCTCTCCAAAAAAAAAACCATACTTTCTCTCCACTCAACTTTTGGAGTGGTTTTGCTGGTCGGTTTTTTTTTTTGCTTCTCTAAAACTCTTAAACTGCTGAGGCCTCCGATCATAAATTCCTATCTAGCGCAGAGCAGTTTATCTCCTGAACTTTTTCCCCCCTGCCTGTGGATGTAGCTCAAGTCAAAATTTGGCACCAGCGATTTAGCAAAAAAAAGAAGTTTTCTAACAAATCTGGAGCCGGAGATATGCGGTGAGTCAAGAAAAGTGGCAGCGCATGAAGTCTCCTCAGAAAACGGTCCATTTTCCCCTGGACCTTTCGAAAAAAGGGTTACGGCGAGAGCAGAACAAATCCTCCCCACATTTTTGCCAATGGCCTTTTCTTCTGCTCCTCCTTCAGCCGTCCTCTTGTTCCTCCTCCAGATTGTCTCTGCTGGAGAGAATTTCACGGATTTCAAATGTGCGCTGAGGACTTCGCAACTTTTTTAGACTCATTTAAATGACAATGAGACTCAGAAACAGGGGTGGCGGTGGCGGTTTCGGTCCTCTTCGGACCTTCTCCAGTACAATGAGGGAGACACAGAGAGAGAGAGAGAGAGAAACCACTCCCAAATGTTGGACAAAAGGAGACTTCCTTTTCCTTCCTGGTTCAGGAACGAGATTAGACTTTTTGGCATATTTCGCTCAATGGAGGAAGATGGAGTGAATGGCTACAAAGAGAGCGAGCAGGAAATGAAATCTTCTTTTCTGCGTTAAAAAAATGTCAAGATGGATTACGAAAAGCTGGGGAAGAACAGGTCGTCGTCGCCCATTGTTTTTTTTGGGGTGCGCGCAGAGACGACTTTTGGGCTTTGTTTTTTGAGTTCACCCTTTCCATTGCTATGCGACCGCAGTTTTTAGGATTGGCACGTGGATTTTCGTTAGCGGTCGCCAAAAAATAATGTGGCAACTTTGTAAAACTTTCCCATCTTCTGGCCTAAATGAGAACAAGGAGAAATGAAGTCGTTTCCTCTCGCAGATTTTTACGACTGCTGCCATAGTTGGGCCTGGGGGAGAAAAACGGCTTCCCTTTTTCTTCTTCTTGTAGGAAAACTTTTCCGTACAAGATAAGCTTACTTACATTCTTGGTACAAGACTGCAAATTAGGTGAGCACAGGGGGGGGGGCGAATTCGGCAACATTGTCTGGGGTGAAAAGACGGGGGGGGAGGACTTGTCTTGCTCGCCGGAAAGTTGAATTCCTTCCGACTTTCGGCGGATTCGTTTGCCGGGTGGAAAAAGTCCCCCAGTCGGTGGAAAGTCTTGTGCTAAGCTGCGTGTCAACACCGGCGACAAAGTGAGCCATTTGTGCCACTCTGACCGAGTGGCTCAGCAGAAGGTGGTGCTGAATGTTCCCAGGATGCCTGGCCAGCGTCAGACAGACGGAGTCCACCTCGGACGACCACGAGGTGCTGCTGAGTGACGGACACCGCGTGGACAGGGTGGGCGCCCCCAACACAATGAAACCATCCAACCGTTTGGTTGACCTTAAAAAAGTTGGTTGGTTGAGGGGAGAAAAATCCAGTGTTAACAACGCCACATAATTTTATTTGGTCAGGGCAAAGTCAGCGTTGCCACATCTCTGAGTCTGTCTGTTAGGAGCACTCAAACAATGTTTTTGACTTCGAAGCAGAGTCGTTCGGCGCTGCTGGGAACACAACTCTGTTTTCAGTCAGGGGTGCCACAGCACTTTCAAACAAGTTTTTTCAATAGGTTTCTTCCTCAGCCCTGAAAAATGCAAGCTTACTTATATTATTAGACTAGATCAATTTTGTAATCTGCCTGAGTGCACTTTAGGGTTGCTACCAAAGGTCAACTGATGACGATAGAGTCAAAGACTTTTTCAGAGACGTCAATTTTAACCCTGCCCCCATGAGGGTTTAAGTTCTACTACGTACATAAGGCAAGTACATAAAACACTGATAAAACTTTTAAGGCTTCAGGGCAATCGTGAAAAACCCTGTTTTCCCCATGTCATTCGACTGCAGTGTTTTAATGTGGCATTTAGAGTTTAACTAAGTATGTCCACTCCACCATAAGTAGCTGGGCCAACATCCTTAAGCATTATGGTCACATAGCTTTAACCCCTTTTCCTTCATGTCCGAATCCAGCCCAACACAGATGTTGCTGCCAGTTCTCCACGAGTCGTTAGTGCAGTCCTCCTTGTAATCCGTGTTTGTCCCCGCAGCCACTTGACACAAGTTAGTTTGTGTGTACGCACTTGTCAATCACGCCGAATGGAGGCTTTTTCAATGGCGAAAAATTCTGACGTCTGAAGCTTTTCTGTCTGTGTGTGTACGTGAAGTACGTGAAGCCCGAGTGCGCAGAGAGGAAAAATGTCAATATGGAGTATGAGAGGAGCGACGCCAAAGTCGCATCCAGATGCAGATCTGTCTGTCTCGCGCTCCACTGACTCCGGGTGCGTCGAGCGTGTGCACTTCAAAAAAAAAACCCTTTTCATTGGAGAGGCATTGACACAAAAGGGAAGTCGATAAGAATGAGATTTCCTGGGAGGGAGTGAAAGAACGAACCAACCAACGAAAGAGTCTAATCTTTCGTCAACCTCGGCGCTTCACGCGACACAAATTCGCGCACTGTGAAGGGAGGTGGCAAAAAAGATAAATCTGCGCCAGTCATTTTTCAAGGTTTGAACCAAGGCTTTTTGTCTCAATTAAGTTGAAAACCTTAGGTTTTGATGGCCTCTCCTCCTTCGTCAGCTGAGTCAAAATTGTGGGCAGACGAAAACCAAGAGGGCTCCTTGGTGACACGTTCAACGTCGTCAAGGTCAATCAGTGGGATAAGTAGAGACCTTGCACTAACAGTGGACGGAGATATTGCTGGGAAGAATCTAATTCTGTGGATAGTTCTGGGTGCGCAATGAAAGACTACTGTAGGAGGTCATTTTACAGCAAGTGCAGGCAGTTTCAGGCACGACAGACAAATTGAGCTGAAGGATTGAAAACTTCACTTGAATTGACTTTTTAAAGCTCAAAAGAGGATTGTGCAGAAATCATTTTAGAATGTCAGCACAGCTGTTCCACTTTGAGGGCATCAACCTCTGATCTGAGGGCTACATAAGGTAGAGATTGGTCAATCCAGAGGCCCCGTGCAGAGCAACTGATTCATCTGCTCATCTCGCGACCACGCTGAAGTCTTTGACCGCAACAGCATCGAACTGAGACAAAATGTTTGCACGTAACACTGATCAGCTGCAAAATTTGCTTCCCAGCGAGGCCAAAATTTCAGACCTTTGCCACGTATAATTTCAGGTGAAGAAGCGTCTATAAATGTGACGCCTCTTGTGCTTACGTGCGTGCAGACGGTTGCTCTGATACAGGGTGAACCAAGCACATTTGCGAGTCATTCACCCGTTAGAAAACAAAGCAGAGGAACGCAATGTTGCTTTCCACCGTCAAAATGAGCTGCAGCTTGGTCCACCCTGAACACACGTGTGCATACAGTTAAGTTAGTTAATACTTTGAGTTAAGGTAGATTTGCTCTTCACGTCCAAACTAAGTTGCATCTCATCTTCGTCTACCCAGTAGCAGGCATCATATTCGACTGCAATTGCGTTCGCTGACTTGAGAAACTTGACCAAGATCAAGCCAGTGTCCGCCACCCCTTGCCGAGAAGATAGCGTGACGTTTTTGCCCCGAGTTATTAATATCAGACTAGAGAGAAGGAATCTCGAGGCCTTTCAAGTGACCACGTTACGCCTCGCACTCAACTACATCGAGATCCTCGGCTCCTCCACCTGGCTTTTAGAGTTGTCGCATTCTCCCTTTTCATAATTTGTCCTTGGTCCGAGAAACTCTTAAGTGAACTTTTAGCAAATCTCTTAAAAGTATTATGAGTGCACGGAACATTTTGGGCGTCTACCTGAGACGAAAAGTTAACCGAGTTTAGCCACTACTTTTAATGTTTGCACCGGGTGAAGCCAAGGAAATGTGGTGAACGAATTCTCTCTCTGCCAAATCAATCATTCAACTTCGCTCAGGCGTTATTTGAAAGGATTATTCACACACAAGTGGGGACGACGGGCGAAAATGGAACGGGCAGAGTGAGCAGGAGGAGGCTTATTTATGGGCGGGCGACGCAATGAGCAGAGAGTAGCAGTCTTAATACCAGAAACATATAGAAAAGCAAGTTGGTCCTAACAATTCAGTAGTGCTCGGTGCTTCTTAAAGGTGCGCTCACAATCGTGCAAGTAGTCATTCACGCAGTGCAATCAGGAGAGGAAGTGGCACAAAATGTTTCCCAAAGTGTTGTGCACCAATGGCTGCACACCCTGTGCAAATGATAGCAGTTGACAAAGAAGAGAAAAAACCAAAAAAACACCAAAAATGCCAACGATCCCTTATTCTTTCTCACACTGAAGCTGGATTGTCCGGCAGCAACAACAGCAGGTGATGAGAGCCGGAAACGTGCAAAATATAGGCAGACCGTGGACGTCGCCGTCGTCGTCGACGGCGGCGGCGGCGGCGGCGGCGGCGGCGGCGGCGAAGAGGAGTCGATCTTTTCCCTTGTTTCTCATCGCGCAACCGGCAATTTAAAATCAATAATGTCTCCCTGTAACCGGTAATGGAGTCGGAGGAGACACACGAAAATGCTGTTGGCCGAGTCGAGCCGGAAGTATGCAGCGGGGGCGTGGACGTACAGGGTGGTCAACAAGTTCTCCCACACCCTCAATTTGGCAACACCTTTTAACGACACTGACGTTGCTCCGCTGGCTACTCCTGTGCACGTGCGCATGTCGTAGCCAGCCTCAGCCTAAAAGACACGTTCCACGAGCACATTGAGGGCCTTGCCCAATTTCTAAGTTGATGACGTCCGGCGTCATGGATTTCAGAGCCGCGGTGAGCTGTAGAGCCTCCATAAAATATGTTTAGAGCTTCTAAATCCATAGCCTCTATAGAATAAATTTAGAGCCTCCGTGGACTATATTTAAAGCCTCTACGGACATCAGGGTCCCCCCGGAGTTGAGAGCCTTTGGTTTTAACACGCACAATGCGCAGGGAATGGGTAGCGTCAGTACAGTCTTTTGAAAGCGTTCTGTATAAAAGTTATTGAACACCCCGTAGGTGGTGTCGGTCAACAGAGTTGCCAAAGTAGAATGCCGACACCATATTCCCCGCCACAGCAGCTTCGACTGTAGAAGTTTGAAAAAAGCGTCCTCCTCGACGAGGGCCCGCAGTTCTGGGCCACCCTGTACATCCAGTCGGCCTCACTATCATGTTGCTCAATAGAGCCCGATTTTCTCTCTCCGTGGCGTCAGCGGTTTCTGATGCAGGAACATATTTCAAAAAAGCTGGGTCATTTTTGACCTCACGCACTGTCTGTCCAACTTCTCCGGCCAAAGAAAAAAACTTTCCCCATACTTTTTCTTGACTTACAGATTGCCGCCGCAGTCCTTCGAGGCCCCTTCTAGACAATGGTGGCAATTTTTCAATGGAAGAAATCTGGTTTTTATTCTTCTCCGATCAATTTAGAGGGCGGGAAAGGGTTCTGCAGAGGGGATATCGACAATGACGGGGTCGTTGAGAAGTTTGATCGAGTGCTTCCTCACACACCCGTCGACAATGAGTCAATACAGTGCAGTACAGGAGGAGACAATTTGACAGCTGACTGACCTGCCCACCTGCGTCAGGCCAGCAGTGCAATGCAGAAGATGACTCAATAAGCGGGGCACACTAAGGTCTCTTTCAGCATCAAGTTGCCCAGGGACAGCGCGGTCCGCTTTGCTGCCTTCAAAGTACACTTATTGGATGAGAAACTTCTGAATGACATCTAAACATGCATTTCTGGATGCAGTGGTGAAATCAGCGCGTCTTCCTGTGCTTCAAAGTGAATTTGCTTTGACGGTATGAAGCAAAAGTGCAAAGTTTGTGTTACAAGAGCTAAGTAAAATTTTTTAGAAGGAAGAAAAAAAATCCACTTAGTGGCCACGAGACTAGAGTGATACTGGAGAGTTTTCCAAGATTGTGCATAAAGTTTATCAAAACAATGGCCACATAGATGATTTTTAAGTTTTCCCCAAGTCTCCTCTTTTGCCAGGAAAAGTTTATACTGATGCCAGTTGACCACTGGCATCCACAATAGCTTAACACAGAGTGGCAAGATATCATAGGCAGGCTGTCCAGGCACAGTCGACTTTTTTTTAACCCCTGAATGTTCAGGTCCCTCGTCGAGGCTGCCACACAAATTGAGACAGGACCGTTATCATCATGCAAATCTACACTGTCATGAGTAGAGGGCGGGAAAATATGTTATGTTGGGGCAACCAAATACGAGATTTTCATGCAATCTTGCTAATTTTGCCAAAGAAAGTGAGTGACCTCGTCCAAAGCAATGAACTCATGCAAACGTACCTTCTACGAAAAGATATATGTGGTCAAAAGTCAAATGTGACAATTAATACTGAATTATCGACATTTTGCCATGATGAGAAATTCCGTTTTCCACGCAGTCGTAGCAGTTCCTGGCGTTTTCGGGCTTGCCGAACTTCGGCCGTGCCGTTTTCGGTCTTGCTTGTCGATTCACTCATTGGTCTCAAAGTACAGGCAGGACTGCAACCATGTGTAGGCTAGACAAAACATCAGCCAGCAAAAATTGCGTGAAAATATCAGTTTTTATTCATTGGCATTTTCATTTCCTCCTCCGGCCTCAACCCTAATCTTGACGTTCTTTCTGTGTGCACCGCTCCGTCGTCGTCGTCGTCGTCGTCGTCGTCGTCGTCGTCGTCGTCGTCGTCGTCGTCGTCGTCGTCGTCGTCGTCGTCGTCGTCGTCCTCGACGTCCTCCGCCCCCTCGCTGACAGTCTGAGACCCTGTGATTGATCTGGATTTGCGAGTAAACGCTCTGTAAAGCTCACTCGTCACGCCGATGCCCACACAAACATCAGATAAACAGGGCAGACAGCGCAACTTCTCTCTGACCTCAGCGGCCTCGGCAAGACTCACTCTGAATTTGAGTAATTTCGAGGCTGAGCCCACACCTTAGGTGCAGCAGAGGAATCGATGGTTTCCCAGCGGATGAAACCATTAGAGACCTCACACCGTAGAGGGTTTTTTTTTGCTTCTGGCTGCATTAGCAAAAAAGGGGTAAGAGTGAAAGTAAGAGTAAAAGAAATGGTTCTCTTTCTTTCTCCGCGCCCAATTAAATTTTCGCTCTCTCTCCTCGCGTTTTATTTCCCTTTTCTTGGCACCGATGTAGCTTTTTTTCACTTGGCACATGGACTTACCCCTTTTTGGGGCCTTTTGGACACGCAACTAGAGTGTTGGAAGGCCTATGTGTCTCTTTCACAAAGTGCTGCCACTGCTGGGATAAGCTATTCCAGGACACGCACGCACACGTACAGGGCGGCCTAGAGAGATTTGCCACCTTGTCGGCTGTCCTTTAAAATCAGTGGTATCTGCGTCCACCCCGTGCAAGCACGGGGGGGGGGGGGAGAACAGGGTGGCCTGAACGACGTTGTCTTCTGCGTTATGGCCGTGTACAGGATGCAGACTGAGGTGATTCGATTTCAAAATCGGTTGCAAGTCTCCTCAGAGCACCCGCGGGGTGGCCTGAAGTGGATTGTCTCGGGTCGCAAATCCCCCCGGTCCACCCTGTAGTGCACGCACACCGGAACTGTGCGCGCGCGCGCCAGACAGCGTCGGCTTAGGTAGGAAAGACAAATTTACCCTTCTGCGGAGAGAAGACGACGGTGCCAAACTCGAGGCGTTATCTCTTCCGATGCCAACTTCCTGGTGCCTAAAAGTTGTCCCTACTTAGCAGTAGCAGCCTCGTCTTGAACGCGATTCCAATAGCTTGAAACACATGCACAACACGTGCTCATTCGCATCTATATTCGTCATTGTATGGTGTAAAATCGTGTGTACATTGCTCAGTGGAGGCTTCTTTGTCTTGGCTTCATTCGCAGACACGACTGTCACTAGGGAAAGAAAGAAAATATGTGTTCAATGGTGCTTCACACACACTATGTAAGCAACATGTGTTCGAAGGGGGAGGGGGTGAAGGGCAATTTGAGGCAATTTTTCACAAACTGGATACGCCATCGTCGTCGTCGACATGATGACGAATGGGAACAACGTGGAGCTGTCGAAGAGGTGCTCTGTCAGACAAATATTAAACTGCTGTACACTAGTGCTGCGCTGTGCAGTGCGGGCAGTGCGCAGTGTGCTACAAGTGAGAGAGGAAGATGTCAGCTCTCATCTGGCACGCACAGGGTGTCACAAGTCTTCAAGTGGCGTGTAAAATGGCCGCGACTTGACAATATCCAGCTATTTTTTTCCTTTCTCCCCCGAATCTTTTTTGCCAGATAATTTTTGGGAAAATGGGATGGTTTTCGTGGGACGTCACTCCAGAAGCCGTCTGTGTTCCGCCACTGTGGACGCCGGCGTGCACAGAGTGGACGATAAAGACATTGGCACTGTTGTTGCATATCAACTTAGTCCTCTCTGCATACACACACACTCAGGAACTCAGGATGGACTAAGGAGATTGGCAATGTTATTCTTCGAAATGAGTTATAAATCTCCTTAGTCCATTCTGCACGCACACAGTTGAAAACAAGGTGGCCCGAGGAGATTCGCATCAGTGTTTTCTACTTTCGGAATGAATTGCAAATCAACTATGACCACACAAGGTGGCCCAAGGATACAGTGTATTCCAGCTTGACAATGAGCCTCTCAGTCCACTCTGTAGTATGTTGAATAAATAGATCTCATCTGACCTTGAGAACATTTTTTCCACCTAATCGAATTTTTGGTGTGACTCAAACTGACTGAGATCTTCTCTACTTACAAATGAAGTCAGTCCTTGTCTGATGGAGAGAATCTCACCGAGATAAACTTTTGACGGTCAACGTCACAAGTCCACATAAAAAGTAAATTGAGAGAAGAGGATGAGAAAAAAGAAACTTGCCACTTTTAGGACAGAACTTGAAAAATGTCAGTGGCTTGAGGAGAACGATCTCTTTTTAAAAGCTCCTCGAGATCAGCGCGTTTTTGGTCGTGATCCAAGCAACTTTCCTGTGGACCTGAGACCATCATTTCCCAGGAATCTCCTCCAGCTTCTATTCGTCAATGTTTCCGCCTCCTTTCATCCTCTTGTGGCCAGTAAGAGCAGGAGGAAGAGGAAGAAAAATAAGCCAAATTTTCTGGCTGATGCCATTTCTCCATCCAGATCAGCACACAAACTTATTGCGAGGCAGTTGAAGGAGAGGGAGAAACATTCAGAAACCATCACGAGAGAGATTCAGGTCCTCATACACTCTGCAGACACTTTTTTTTCTTCTTTCCCTTACCCCTAACCTAAAATTGATGTGGGAAAAGCTAACCCGTTCGTTCTCACCTCTCAGCCCGTCCACAAAATCACGCGCACTCACTTCTATCAGGCAAGGAGACAATGTGAGTGACGACAAAGATTCCGTGTTCATGATCACTTGACAGTTAGAAAGTGTTCGACAGTCAAAACAGTCGTCGATGGAACTCGAGCAAAAAAGGCGCGGAATGGGGTGAAACACGCAAAAGTTAAGACTCTCTATTATTTTGACAACCAATTGTCAGCTGAACTGAGAGTTGTGCCCAAGATGTAGTCTAACTGACTTATTCAGGTCACGTCATAAGATGCGGAGAATGACCGTGGATTTGCAACTGAGACTGACTCAAAGGGTGGAGTTGAAACTCAACGTGTGACCTAAGAATTATGCTCACAGAGAGGGCTACTACCATTGGTGTGTCAGCTCAGCAAACTGTAACTTGACACGAGAGTAAAAAAAAGTCACAGCAAACGTACCTTGTGGGTCAAAAGTGTTTCCACGATTACCACTTCTGTTTTTACTGTTGGCTCATTGTGAGAGACTCTGTGCACCTGGCACAGTCAGCCTTGTTACGGAACACACAAATGACAATACTCAGTTTAGACGTAGAACGTGAAGTCCGATAAATGCTGCTGTCGGGTCCTCACAGGTGCAATAATGTGTTCCCAAGGAAGTTGTGAGTGCGCCGCAGTGCAAATACGGGCACAGATGTCCCGGATCCTAAAAGGTCAAGACTTAAAATTACAACCTTCTGCATAATTATACTGTCACATCAGTGTAATCTCAGCTGGCCCAGAGGCTTCTTACCACACACGTAGTCAAGAAGACGATAAAAAGCCAAAAATATCCTGAACAACCTTTCTGACCCCGAGAACCGAAATCCGATTCTTGATCTACCGTAAGAGCGTCAAAACATTGTGATGTCACTGATTGACAAGTCAAACGTGAGTTCAATTGAGCCTTAAGAGTGACTGAGGTTGCCAGTTTTCCCGTTTCCAAGAGTATTCGGGAATCATGAACGGGAAATAGTCCCAGATTCCCGTCCTTTTTAGGGATTTGAAACCCTACTCAAGACTGCAAGTCAATATCGGTCGTACAGTAGAACTTTGATGTAGTCAAGTTTCTCCCCCGAGCTGCCTTGAGTTCGCTCTATCGATCGCGATCTCGACTGTGGCAGGGGTCGGGGGTTTTCTTCATAAAGTAACAGTTGTGTAAGCTGTGCAATCTCTTATTTATTGAGAATCTCCATCATAGCAGAGTTTCCACTATGGAAGTTCGACTGTTCTTTTCCAGGGCTCGAACAGTTAGGCTTTTCCGAGCATGGCTCAAGTCGAGTGT
>JAAUXU010008749.1_pt1 | contig 33174 bp, 34 predicted proteins | sample 7278151 | NCBI WGS metagenome assembly JAAUXU01 (sample SAMN14350113, study PRJNA611818) | marine sediment metagenome | isolation source: surface marine sediment (1.8m) | place: French Polynesia: Moorea | collected 2018-08 | reverse complement strand
TGTTGTACTGGATGCTGCTGTTGTGCTGGACGTTGTTGTGCTGGATGTTGCTGCTGGACGATGGATTGTTGAGTCTGAACGACATTTTTAGTCTGAACTTCAGACGACTCAAACAAATCATCCTTGGATTCTTCTTTAATCTTCAGTTGATTATTGCAGTCGACTGAACCCTGTAGGTTGGATTGGGATTCATCCCGATTCTTTTCCTTTTGCTGTAGGTAATGTTCTCTGTGGTGCAGACTCTGCTGTCCACTCCCAGTTGAGACACTGTCTTGCTCAGTGGTTTTCAGTCTCTCGTTGACTTCCTTTATTGGACAAGCTCGGTCAGGTTGGAGTTGTTGACAATGTGCTTCCTGTTGCAATTGCGCTTGTGATGGTTGTTGCACTTTTCCTTGCGCTCCTGTAGAATGTGTCTGCTCTTGTCCTTGTATTTGGGGCTGAGGCTGAAGTTTAACTTCCTGCTGACTTAGCTGTTCTGCTTCTGGGGGCAGCGGAGCCTGACTCTGGGCAGACATGTCATCTTTACGCACATCGACAGGCATGCCGTCATTAGTAACTTGCCACTGACTTGACGGAATTTGCTGTTTACTCTGGTCTGTGACAAGAGGTGGAGAAGAAATCTGATCTCCGTGCATCTTTTGGAGTGGACCAGGAACCGTAGGCTTGTCTTCTTCCTGAGATTGTGACTCCCCAGCCACCACGTTGATGCAGGTGTTGGACGAGGCTATCAGACACTTGAGGTCAATGAGAGCGTAGTACTCCTCTCCGTTGGCCCTGGCCCTCTTGACGACTAAGGCTAAGTGCTTCGGTTCCTGGTCTTCCCTGTCTTCCTCCTCCTGGTTGCAGGTCATTGGCAAGACCGCGGCTGACTCTTCAGATGGATGATGAACAACCTGTTGTTGTTGCTGCTGTTGTTGAACATTTGCCTCCACTGTACTCGTCTGCTGGTTGTTGTTGTTGTTGCTCTTGTTCGCTTTGTGCTTGGTCGCGGCCTTGGACCTCCTGGCTGCCTTCTGCCTGGCCTTGGCTAAGTTTCTCTTGGCATGTTTGGGATTTGGTGGCAGCTGCAGACCGCCTTCGATGATTTCTCGTAGGAAACCCTCGAGCACACCATGCTTGCCCGTGTAATGTCTCATTAGTGCCTGGTAAAAAAATCAGCGTCTCTGTAGAATTGCACCAGTTGGTTCCCAATTAGTGCAGCACAGGCATAGCAATGGGCGCGATGAATTTTTAATAATATCTCTAACAGCACTTCAAAGAAAAACGCATGTATACACGTCGTCTGACGTTGGAACTCGGCTGTTTTAATTTTATTTAGTTGTGTGATAGAACCTTCGAAATTTGCGACGAAACTCTACAAGTCATTGCCAAAGTAAACGTTTCTGATTTTTTATTGCATATCCATGCATGAGCCAACATTTTTGTGTATGCAGAGCATCTTCATCTACTTTGTCTTAAGGACTGTCGATACCAGTCTTCTTAAGGAAAACAAGTGTTGTCATCTCTGACTTCACATCAAATGGAAAACAACCTATTATGGTAAATCCGCTCACAAAGACGAAAATAGCAACTTAATTGAGACAGGCTGTAATCTATGCACTGCTCGGGGCCTGTTGCCTTCAGTACCATAAATGTACTTACAGTGCACATGACTCACCTGCCAATCCTTGCCTTCGACTGGGCATCCTGGGTCCGGACAAATGTAAGGCCTTCTTGTAGGCAGTGCTTGCTTGATCTACGGACAATGAGCAGAATTGTGGTTACACATACCGGAAAGATTGACGGTGTATGCACAAAATTGCTCATCTTCAGCTGAAGAAGGTGGGTGCCTGGCTATCAGGCTAGGCCTTACCTGGCTGGAAAGGCCCAAGCTCAAGCTTTTAGGGGTCTCCGTCGCATAACACTAGTACCGATACATAAACTTCTACCGTTGAATGTCTCTAACGTTAGTAGAAGAAAAATCTCCCTCTTAAGCATAATGTCATTTTTGCTATGTTTTCATAACAGGAACTACATGATTCCACCACATGAATAAGAGTCAAAGTTTCGAAGTCTTTCTGACAAAGAGGTTGCGCTGTATCTTGAAATCCAACATCAACGATAATTGCGAATATTGTTATCAAGTCTGCTCCCCTCGCGCATTTGAGCAAGGTACCTGTTCGCTGAAGTGCTTGCGCACGAGATGGTCCTGCAGCTCGCGGTACTTGTTCTTGGTGGTGGGCAGGTAGTGGCATAGCATGCAGATGTGACCGGCGCGAGTCACGATGCCGGCGCGTTCGGGCATGCTGAAAGCGACGGCAGAAATTGGTGAGAAATGATCGCGTCTCCTGACTGCGCACTGTGCACACGGAGCAAAATGGACGCACACTGGCAACGATGAGTCAATCTGGACTGAGTCTGCCCGAGCGAACAACCACACTGGTTGTAGACCCAAGAGGCCTTTTTTGCTGGCAGACGGGCGACGTTGTCGAGGCTCATCTCGTGTCCAGGACTGACTTGTTGGGTGGTCACGAATGTCAACTGCACCAAGGTTGTTTATAGAGGATCATGAACAGTACCTGAGTCCAAAGCCTTTCCCGGAGAGGAAACAAGGATCCTGGTGGTGGGAAAAGGCCCCAAAATGCGTCAGACCGGTGGGCCAAAACTAATACCTTAAGCGCAATCTCGACGAGAGAGATTTGCGTAGCCAGTATTACCTACAACAATACCTGAAGTCAGGTACTACTACTGATGAAGGCTCTAGAAAAATGAGAATGCCAGCCGAGGCTCCCAGGTATCGTCACAAATAAAGAACAATATCTAGAAAGGAATGCAGGCAGTCCCCCCCTCTACCTCTGCATACGACTTTTATCAACCGCTGGCTAGATTTCGAAAGCAGTGCCAACAATGCTACCTGCCTTACAAAGTTCAGCTTTTGTTGGTTCTTCTTCCTTCTGTCGCCATAGTTGCTTTCCACTCGTGTGCACCCAGGACGTACCTGGAGACAAAATCATATGCATACCTGTACCGTGCTTGGCTCTCAAATCGATTGCCGGGGGGGGGACCATTTGCTGCTACTTAATATTAATTCGTGCGTTGTTAAATTCCGTCACGAACTTACGTGGATAGAGCATAAAATTAAGGTTATGTATTTACTAAATGCCGAAAGCACCAAAAGTTCCTCCCCCACTCAACCCTGATTAAAAAGACGAGAAGGTCGCCCGCGAATTTATTTGACACTGATTTGAACAAATTACCCCTTTCCTCGAGGAAGCCGGAGAAGCCGCAGACGCTGGAGACGTGCAAGAAGGAGAGGGAGAAGAAGGAGAAGAAGCCATTCGTCTCCTCTTTGTCATGCCGGTCCAGTGTGGAGTGGGAGAAGAAAGGGTATCAGGAGAGGCGGAGGCACGGTATTGACAAGGGCCAATCAAGAGTGGAAAATATTGCGGGTGCTTAGTGGTCATTTCAAACGAGTCAGGACAAATTTTATGTACTGAGCACGGCATAGTTCGATATTAATGAGCACCAGTATTTTGTCCAATGTGGTCGTGTCAGGGACGTACAAGCTGCACACCAACTTGGGTGCTGCGGCAAACCTGATTTTCCCTCCCCCTGGGGAGGGGGAGGATTACCGCAGTAAACAAAATTATGCGATATATTGTTGTCAACCTACGCGAAACATTCCACTTTTTCCCGCACCAAACAGTTTTAGGAGTGTAATTCACATGAGGCGGGGTTTTAAGTGTGCATGCATATTGCAGGCTGACTGGAAAGTTTGGCCTTTGGCTCACAAAATTAGGTCTGCATTGCGATCGTTTTCTTTTTTCTTTCAAAAACGCTATTTACCACGCTCACTTTTAAGTCAAAGTCTCATAAAATTGTGTATTTGGTGCGTATTTCTTCGCTTGGCCATAACATTTGACCCAATTGAGGAGCAGAATTGGCTCAGCCCTCTACGGAACGGTAAGAATCCCCCTTAAACCGAACTGATATGCACTTTTGCTCCAGGACCACTCATTTTTCACAACATGGAAGCAAAGTTATGTCCAGAGTTTACTACGTAAAAGTTTTATTGTATTGTGAAAAAAAATGAGTGGTCCTAGAGCAAAAGTAAGCAGGAGTTCGGTTTCAGAGAAGATTATTAGCATTCTGCAAAGAGGGTTAAACCACTTTTGTAGCTCGACCCAGTCAAAAGTTGTGGCAAAAAAAGAACTGCGCACCTCATACACTAAATACAGAATGTCATAAAACGTTGAGTAGAAAGTATAAGAACGCGTTTTCCCAAGAATAAGGCTTGCGCCAGCTACGATCACGTCTAAGGTCAATTTCCTACCCAACAAAAGAAACTTGGCATATTCAAACGGGCCTGGTGCATAGTTATAGGTGATGATGCAACGTAGATATACAACATTATATAGGGTAGTTGTGGACGGTTATGTCGGGTGTATACGTACAATTGCTATTAGGTGTATGCTAAGTTATGCTACAGGGGTTACGCACAGTTACTTGTATCCACTACAAGGCCCATATGCAGTTATGCCTAATTTACAAAACAGCCGTAGTTGAAAGCAATCTTAAATGCAGGGGCCTAATTCATACCCGGGTTTCAAGGCCAATTTTTGGGTTTCAAAGCCAATTTCTGGGTGTCAAGGCCTATTTAGTAAACAAACCCAAGTGTCATGTAAAGATGCATTTCTGTATGTGACGGCAAAATCAGCACATCTTCTTTCAGTAAGTTTGCTTTTAGATTTAAAGCATCAATGCAAAGTTCGTGTTGCAAAATTTAAATTCAATTGCTTACCCAGAAGAAGACCTTCTGCTTCATGGCCACGCGAAACTCGAGCGATATTGAACGTTGGAGAAAATCGTGAAAAAATCGTCCGTCACCCAAAATTGGTCACAGTACCAAAAGTCGCGCTCGTACTTGACAACTTGAGGTCCCAGTCTAGCCTGTACGAATGGCCCGAATGGACATGTTTCCTTCACACAATTTTTTCTTCCTAGAAAAGAAGAGCCAATTTACGTTCTAAGCTACAGGGTTGCTAAAATCAAAATATTTGGTTCTTTGCCCATTGTCCCTTGTGATCTTGGCCTCCACTTTCTCCTCCCTCCTTTTCATCCCTTTGAGAACCAGTGTAAAATTCTTCGCCAGCCAGGAAAAAAGGTAGCCAATTAATGCTTTGTGCCAACTTGAGAAGAAATTATGCTGTAATGAAAGGGTTGCTACTACCTGAAAGAGCCCATTATGCATTACATACTGTAGTATGGAGGAACATTTATGAGAGGAAAGGATTGAGAGCCTGGAATGTGACCTTGTGAAGATGGTGTTTGGACTTGGGATTTGGAGAAGCTTAAGGAGGAAAGAAAAAGACACATCTGGAATCTCTCCTGTTCTCTCCAAGTATGGCACTGTAAGTGAGTAAGTATGTTGTGGGAAGGCAGAGTCCCTTGAAACCAGATACCTGTATATGACAAGCCATAAGGCATCCAGAACCATCTCCTCCGAGGACTAGGATATCACATTTCTGGACATTCTGCTCTGGAGAGGCTCTCTCGACAGCTGGTGAATGTACGTACATGGGTTCTCCTTCTGACGCAACAGCGGAAAAATATGTGATTTGGGGTCTAGAATACGTGTGGTTTTTTCCCTGGGAGATTTTCTGCAAAGTATGCGTGATGCACCCCCCCCGTGCAACCCTTTGGTGGACTGCGCCTGTAGGGTGCAGTTGTGCCTTTGGTCAGCTGGGAATGCTTCTGTTGGACACGTACCAAAGCAGGTTGAAAGGTTGGAACATCTTCAGACGGTGACTGTTTTCAGACGTCACAGCTCTGTAGTCCCGTACCTTGGCCCCCTGACCAGAGGTGGCTCAGAAATGGCCCGAATATTTGAAGATTACGTTTCCCCCTCCCTAAAATTGGCCATTGGTGATTCCGTGAAAGCATATTTTCCTGCTCTTTGCCTGTGATACGCGCCTTCTTATGGCTACATGTAAAAGAGACGTGTAAACGTTGTGGAAAAAGGTCACGTTTCCCACCCCGTATACTTAAAAGGCAAGCCTTCCCTCAGTCCCCGTGATAAAGTGATAAATTTCCCTAGGCGGATGCTTGGAATGCGATTCTCGGGGTGAAAAAGAGTCCCCGACGACGATGTCGTGTCCAGATAACAGAATGTGACGTCGCACTTCATCAAACGAACCTCCCCAGAGTCGAAGAAGACGTTATTAATCCTGACCACTGTGCAAACTTGCAGCCATAATGACTGATAATTACCCCCTCCCTCCCCTCCTCGGTAATCACCCTGTCACAGCAAAGTCAGCTTCGCCTTATGCGACCAAGCATTTCTGGCTCTGTGAGTTCCCTTACTCTCTCCGTGACTTCCCTGCCTGCCTCCCCTGCGCTCTTTGCTTTATCAGATTCCATAATCTCTTCTTCTGTTCGGTCTCCATGCATAAAGAAGCGTTTGTGAGCGTCGACCACCGATTATCGCCGGTTGACATTGCCTCCATTCTGCGCTCAGCGGGAAAGGCCTCTGGTATGCGGTCATGGACTGCTCACAGCCATTGGAGGGGACGCTCTGCGTGTGCGCGTGTGTGCGGCTGATGGCCACGTTGGGGACGTCGGCGCTGGTGTCGCTGGCCTCCAGAAGTCTGCAGTTGACAAAAATCGACCAGGAACAGATAGCATCTTAGCCGTACAGAAAAAAAGGATCATTTCTCGTCCACTGAGAGTGATCGACCTCTTCGTATTGACGCTGTTGTCGACCCAGTGACTTCAACGCCCGCAACATTCGACGAGAAATTTGCTCCCAGTCTGGCTATTTAAATCATAACAAGGCAGAGCCTCCTCTCCAGGCCTGTTTTTACTTATCAGATTTGGCTGATCCGATGAAATATGTCGGACTCAGCGTTCCATCCTGGTGCCCACACAAGGAGAGAGATGAAAGAAAATAGAGAGAGACCGAGGTAGCAGCAGCCTGGTGACAATTTATCAGACAGCATCAAAAGGCTGGCACCACATGAATTACTAATGCGCGATATTTCTCTCTCTCTCTCTCTCTCTTTCCAGGGCAAACAAAGCTCTCTCCTCATGAAATATGAGGTAACATCAACATGCCAGAGAGAGAGAGAGAGAAAGACTTTAGACGTCCTCCTCTCATGTGTGGAAGAAGAACTTTTCTGTGTATGCAAGTGATTCAAGATGTCTGTTAATAAGAGTGTATAACGCGTTCTTCGTCGCTCGAGCAATTGAACATTCCACGCAAATTCTTCTCTTCGTGCTTTGAATGCTCAATAACGTCGTCGCTGAACAGGGTTGCCACACTCACGTGGGCAAAGTTTCGCATCGAATGACTTTCTAAACTTCTTCTCGCGTTATCTCCTGGTCGGATGAGCTCAACGCGAATAGCGTGTCTGTGTGTGTGTGTGCGACAAAAGGTCGTCTTTTTGTCCATCACCACCGGGTGTCCCAAAAGTTGGCAGATGCAGACCAGAGAAAAGGGGCACAGCCAGTTACTGGGACACGCCAGATTTCCGCCGTGGTGGCTTCTTTGTTTCTTTTCTCTCTTGGTCAAATAAAGTCTGGCAAGTTGTGGCTCCTTTGGCCGAGTGGCAACTCTGTCCAAGCTGCGCTTTCCCGCAAAAAAGAACAAATAGCGATCGCTCATAATTTGACAGCCCCCAGAGTCTCCTTAGGAGAGCCGAGGAAGTGAGCGAGGCCTCTCTTCTCTCTCTCCTTTATTCAAATCGCCGCATTTTTGTTGACACAGCTCGCTCGACCGGCGATAATGTGGGAAAAAGAAGCAGGATGAATAATTTCCAAGAAGAAGTTGGAAAAAAAGCCAAAAGTCAAGCGTTTCTTTCTTTTTTTTTTTCCTTGTGAGAAGAGCAAGAAGAAAAAATGGTCACTGCTTGCTAATGATCTGTCTTTTCTCCATGTAAATGCACGCGTTGAGCCTGAGTCGCCTTCGGTATTTTGGGACTCTGCTAGACAAAAAAAAAGTGCTGAGTTTGTGTGCACAATGCTGGGACGTCCATTCTCTCTCCGTATCCTGCCTGACGGAGTAGCAGTAGTTTTGGTCCCGACGCTCTATGCAGAGGAGAGAGATTATCAGATAGGATAAGGATCTGGAGGGTTGGAAATAATGTGCCGGGGGTGCCAGGGGTGGATGGAAAAACACTGGAATTTTCGGTGGTGGTGGAGTTTTTGACCTTGAACCTCCTCCTCCAAAAAAAAAGAGGAAGAACCTTTTTAGCAGCTCGGCTTATGGTCATTGTCGACTTGTGCATAACACGACACAGTCCACACGTGTGCGTCCATGTGACCAAGACAGAGCTGCTACGAAAATTCCTTCGAGGAGTCCAGCAAAATGAGCCAAGTTATGGCAAAGAAGAGAGAGCGGAGAAAAAGGGAACCACTGAGATGATGCAAGGTGAAGAAGAAGCCCTTTAATTTTGGTAGTGATAAGAAGCAACGTGGTGACCTTTTGACACCATTTTCAGTAAAGAAAAAAAAAGCAGGGCTACCACCCATAACCTTTGGGGCCAAAGTCGTGAAAAGAATCTGTCTGTCTGAATGAGAAGGGGGATTTTTGCACCCGGAGACCAGAGCAGCAGTAAATCTCTCAATAATTGAGGCAATCCATCAATAATTGGGGCATAAAAATTGGGAAGAAATTGACTGGGGGAAAAAGGAGCAGTTGAAAGGGGAAGGAGAAAAAGCTAACAAGAACCGTTGTACAGGGTGGTTTGTAAACACACTGCTTCCCACCTCCGTATCGAGTTCCACCTCCACTCAGTTCACCCTGTAGCTTCATATATGGTTATACACGTTATACACAGGTTGGCTCACAGATTTTGGCAATGCTGTTTTTCGCACCTCTGTAACAAGTTGCAACTCCGCTCAGTCCACCCTGTACGCACGCCAAACAGAGGAGGCAAGGGGGTTAGCGGTGGCTGAAGGTAGGCATTATTGCACGATCAGAGCTCGACTGCTCGTAGGAGGAGATGCTCACGAAGGTTTTCAAGGCGTTGAGGGGTGGCGACGGTTTACTTGTATGTGTATAATCAAGGATGTAATTCCAGTGATCCAGAAGTGGTTGCTGCTCCTCCTGGTCCTTGCACACGTCCTCCTCAGCCGCACCAATTCATTTATCTATTCATCTCCGGAGCAAGAGCCAACCTGGTGATCATGTTCATGTCCAGCGTTATCCACGCTTATTGAGTGCCTCGGAAAATCGAACACATTTGCTCGGCAACGTAGATTGACAAAAACTACACTCAAACTTGCAGCTTCCGCATTCATACGTTCATATGAAAAGCCACTGAATAGGCTGCTCTGTAAATAAATTCTTTAACACGTGCGTACAAAATCTGGCCTGGTGGGCAATGTTGCTCTCCACCATCAAAGTGAGCGGCTGATTTCCTCAGTTCACCCTGGACGTACTGTAAGAGCGCTCTTGGAGAGGTGGTTTATTTGAAGCTACATTCAAGAATGTCCTAGAAAACTAGGGATTGTAGGGCAGACCACAAGGCCCCCAGGGACGTGCACTTGGCTGGTTGCCCTTGATGAAAGCGAAATTGTCTTGGATGATTCTTGCATAAGATGCACTAGTTGCGCTTGAGGATGACATGGATAATCTGGCCCGGAGTCCACTTGAGACTTGTTCTTGACAGATGTGGACTGGTTCTGGAATCCGCCATGGATGTGGATGCCTTGTCCAAAAGATTTGGGATCTGCGAGTGACAGTAAGAGTGTCACCGTCGCGTGCAATAAAGAAAACTTCTTGACACACAGTAAAGGCGTATAATACATGAATATACTGTGGGGTGGATGGCGTCTGGTGATGCAAAACGCTACTGGCCACCTTTGCAATGAGTTGCAGTCTCTTCAGTCCACCCGCCCCGCGCATGAATGAGTACAGGGTGGCCTCAGGCAATGCGCAATTGTACTATTCTGCACCTGCACAAATGAGTTTCGATTCAAGTTGGTCCTCCTTCACCCTGTGCACGCACCTGAATACCATGAGGTTGCAATAAGCTTGGGCCAGTGCACAGACATGGTGAACTCTCTCCAGATCTCCCCCAATTTCCTGGGCAAGTTCTGCACATGATGATCTGCACCCACTAGAGCGGAGGTCATCACCGGGGTGATTGGTAAATCACTCGGTCACGCTTTCATTCTTCACCCTGCTTGAAAAGAGTTTTTCGCGATAGCGATCAGAAAATACATCTCTAGAAGGAGAAAAATATTTACCGCCGGCAAAGAAAATGTCGTCGTTACGGTGGCAAAACATTTTTGATCGATAGTTGAAATAGTTTCGCGCACATTCCACTGCTTTATCTTCTTCTTTCCCCCTTTTTTACGAATTGTCACTCGCTGAGGTGGTCTCTCCCGACCGACTTTCTCGTGGCATCGAGAATGGTGATGTGACGGGCCCAGACTCGAGCCGCCAACGAGTCACTGGTGACTCGAGTCACGAGTCTCAAGTCATGAGCCACTCGAGTCCAGGAAAAACGATCAAAAGCCGCAGTTGCTGACCGGAAGAAGCAGTGTGAGATCTCTGAGGGGAGGGAAAAGAGTGAAACATGCGCCTCACATATCGATATCTCGACAAAAGTAAGCACTTTGCTATTGCGTCTCATTCATTGTGGTTTCTCGGCAGTGACTCACACTCAACCATTGGCCATGAGTCACACCCAACCAACCATTCGATTAAATTCAAGCTGCCATGCGCAGGAGTCGAATAACCAGGTCCAGTACATTAGAAGCAGCTTATCAGAACACCGGACCTAAGAACAGCCCGCTTATAAGGACAGATTTCTCAAAAAGGCACTTTATGTAGTGAATTCAGCGCTTAGGACAGCACTCAAAGTCGCTCACAAGAACGATTTTCATCCAAAATGCCATAAAAACAGTAGAAACCTGAATAATTGTGAGAAATTCAAAATCCAAACTTGAATAAGATGAGTTTGGACAAAAGAATTGAAGGCAAAAACATCTAAACATTTCACTCTCAATGGACTCTATGAGTGAAGCTTTGTCAGCCTTGATGTACACAGTTACATTGCTATGCTTCTTATGTTGCTAATTCTTATGAACAAAGTCAGGCCGCTCACAAGGACGTGTTGACCGAGAACGGATGGTGTTCTTATAAGCGGCTTCTACTGTAAAAAGCGAGTCTCCGGCGCTCGGTATAAGATCGTATCCCTTTTTCTTTCACTCCATCGTTTTCTCGTATACGCGTGATGTTTCCTTGCGCTGCTCAAGAGCTTGATCAAGCTTGGCGCGAGCCCTTTTTTTTCCTTTGGGCAAAATTCCTCGCGAGTCCCACAGCTCTTGGCTCGTCTACATCCCTAATAAAGACACAATGATCGAGCCGCTTCCACTGTGAATGAGAAGAATTTCATGCGTGGTTGCAAAAATTGGATTCTTGAGCGCGTCTTTGGGATTTTTCGTACGTGCGCGCGCTCCGCAAACTGAGTCGGCCACAAGAATTCCATTCATTCACTGCTCTGACCGCGGTGACACAAAAAAAGATTTCAATTTGCACGTATTCAGAGCGCGGCAGTAAAATATTTCAAGTGTGACGACCGCTGTGATCTGGCTGAATGTGCGCTTGTTTGACCTGCGCCCTCAGCCACACGCAGAGAGAAAGAAATAAGCTATTCGGACGTAATTACCTCTATTATACCGGTCATTGAAGGGAGGACCTTTTTCGTTAACTCGGGTTACAGAACAGGAGCTGGAATCTTTGGCACCCGAATCTTCCCACTTCTTCAAGCTTTGTTCGTCGAGACGTGTTGTGGGTCTGCATGTGGCACTTTGGCATTGAATACGTTCCGAGTACGGGTGGAAATTTGGCATTTTGGTACTGAAGGCTTCCGTCTCGCTCTCCTTGCATCCTGCACCTCATTCGTCGAGACATAGGCTGCAGACCAAGATTTGGCACCGAAATCTTCCTACTTCCTTTGCGCATTGTGTATCGAGGCGCGTTGCGGATCGAGATCTGGCATTTTGGCGTCGAAATCTCCTTACAGCCTTTTTCTTGACTCTCGAGTTACTGACCAAGACTGGGCATTTCAGTACTACCGAGATCTTCTTCAATTTCCTGTCACAGACCGAGATTTGGCATTAACGCCAACATAAATTTCCTCTTCAATTTGCTGTTGCAGGCCGACGTTTGGCATTTAGGCATCGAAAACTTTTCTCGTATTCTCTCTTGACCTTGCAAGACTTGGCATTTTGGCATGGAAAGTTCGCCTTCCCAGTGGCACACCAAGACTTTGCTACCAGGCATTGGACCGTCCTTCCTTTCTTTCCTGTGTCAGCCCCAGATTTGGCACTTTGGCATCTCTTCCGCCTTTGACCTCGCGCTCATTGAGGGCGTACATAACTTACTGGTACTGACCCCCAGCGCAAGAAATCAATTCAATCAGGCGTGCCATTGTCCAGGCTAATCAGGCGCGCGTTGTGTGCGCGCTCTCGTAAATTTCTGGCCCCGGAGAAATCAATCCCGCGGGACAACTGAGCCGCCCGGGCGGCCCGGGCCAGGTGGACCCCGAACAATCGTGTTACAGAATTGGTTGCGTCGTCGATTAGTTCCAGCTCTGGGGCTGGAATGTCTCTCTCTGCATTCCACAGAACTCGGGGGCCAACAATGGGCGGCCGAATAATAACAGTTGAGTTTGCTCAATCCGGTGTTGACAATGGACATCAAACTATTTCCAGCCCACCAATGAAGAATGTGGCAAAGAAGGGGTTTGTGGCGGAAAAAATAGGCGCACAATGCAGAGAGGAATCATTGAATGAGCTTTTAAGAGGGGTAAAAATGCACTCGACCCACCCAAAAAACAGATCATTGTTTTGGGGGCTTCCGCCCCCTCCCTTTCCCTGGAGGATTGTCGGCAATGCTCAGGCAAAAGCAGGAATTCTCGCTGCTCAGATTTGGCGTCACACAAGGTGCCTCAGCTGAATGAGCGAGTGAGGTAAACAACCTTATCAAAGAGTTTGGTAGCTCCGGACAGACTCAACAGCCTTCCGGTCAATGGGGAGAGTCTCTCTTGATCGATTCGACGTGGTGGGTGCCAATCTCACTTGCCTCAAGGCAACAAGAGCACCGCAGTCAGGGGATTCAGACCACACTTTCATAAAGTTTTTATCTTTTCATATTTATGTGATAAATCAAAGGAAGAAAAAACCTGGGGAGAGCGCACGCAACCTTATGAGACGTATCGAACAGGCGGAAAATGGGCTTTGATTGCAGCCCGCACAGACTGCGTGAAGACAGGAAAAGTGCAGGGAAGACTCAAAAACAGGAAATTGGTGTGGGCACGAGAGGAGAGAGACGCAATGTGATCAAAAATCTTTACATCACTTCGCATATTAACCTTTTTTCTTTCTTCACATCCCTCCAAACGACTCCAATCAATACGATGTGAAATGGCTGTCAGTCAACCCCTCTTGCTACCTGTGGCAGGGACTCGAGTGGAAAAATATGCAAATGAAGCCACTTCACAGCCCGGGCTGACTTATTTGTTCTTCTTCGACCAGAAGGAGGAGGAGGAGGACGACGAGAGAGGAAGAACCCTTTCTACAGGGTGGCCAAGAAGCTTCGTCTACCCATGGGAGGCCACGAGCTCCTCCGTGGCGGTGGAGTCGGAGGAAAACCCTCCCAGCACATTGACTACCGTATGTACATTTGGCCCATGGTGACAACTGCCACCATATGAGGAGTCTACTGTGGAGTCAAGTATACGAAATATATAACCTCTCCTTATAGTGGCAGTCTAGAGTTCTCCGCTGCTATGACCGGAGTGTTACTGTAGGCTGAGGACAGTGCAAAAGTTGGTGCAGCAGGCGAGGGGATAAAACGACTGCTGCACTTATGGTGCTTGCACTTGGAGGTCTCGCCGGCCTTCGCCAAGGTTTCGTCCCCTTCGACAGCACAATAGAAAATGGGGAAAGTATTTCTATCATAGTTTTTGGATCTAATGTCAAAAACACCGGAAGAACTTTCAAGACTGAGGCTGCATTTCATAGATACTGCAGTGCACGTATACAGTACTTTTATGCATACATGTACACTGAAAAGTGGTTTGACCTGAAATGAGCAAAGTCCCACTCTAACCGATGCCACAACTGTCATAGTCCACTGTTCTAGGTGTAAAGATCTCCATATGGGCACAATGTGTCCCCATATCCGGTGCTGGACTCTGCTCAAAGAGTTGGGTCAGATCAAAGCCACCGTGGCCACCCTGTAGATCGCCCTGACCGGGCCAATTGCCGGTGTCACTGCTGCTCGCAGCAAATTGGACTCCTTTGTCGACGAGGATTCCGACCATTCATTCCCGATTAAGAGCCAGTTTCCTCCTCCCTGACACACGCATATCACTGATGAGAGCGCGATAGCTGGAGGAGCACAAGAAGAAGCCCCCAAACCACTTCTTCTTCTCCTCCCCCAAGTTATCGGTCGGCAATTGGCCAATCAAAGTGGCCACTGCCGACCACGACGACGGCGGCGACGCTGGCGACGCTGATGACGGTGATAAAGGGCGTCGTCGAGATATCACTGGCATTTCATTCAATTTCTGGCTCCTGCCTGATCAATCATCATCGTAGGTGAAGATTGCAGGGTGAGACAGAGAAGAAAATGGCAAGTGCTGACCTTTTTCTTCACTTGTGCTGTGCAAGTCCGGACTGAGAAACGTTCTGCCTTGCACGAGTGGCGCAAGAAGTAATTACTTTTCAGTCGTTATCTCATTAGTTAGAGGTATTTATAGTAAGAGGAAAGTGCCGGGTTTTTCCTACCGTGCTGCAGCTTAAAAAACGTCGGGTCATATGCGAAAATAACTTACGACAAACACTCTGTTGATCGGTCAAATGTTGACATGGTCTGGCAGATATATTTTCAGGTCCCTCATTGAGGAATTCTCTACCCTTTACCCAGTCACGTGGTGTCCTGTATATAATCAGGCTGAATTATTACACTGTCATTAATGGCGAGCGGAAAATATATTTTCACATTAAATGCATGCTTTCTTCGGCTGAAATCGCATATTTCTAGAGCATTAATTTTCACGTATTTTTGCCAAAAATCCAGCATAAAGGCACATAAAGATGACATATTTCCCGCCCTCCAGTCATGAGCCCGTGGCTGCCTTAATTGCTAGCACCAGGAAAATTCCAGTTCTATCTGTGACACCCTTGTGGTCCAGTAGATAATTATGCAAAATTACATCGTCATCAGTCCATTACTTTTTCAAGCTCCAGCAGATATTTTATCACGAGGAATGTACTGTAAAAAGCTGATCTAAGGAGCACTTCAGGATTATGAAATCGATCCTTGTTTCAGTGATAAGTACTGATTAATTCTTCAGAATATGATCCATATACACGTTTTGTGGTGTAATTACGGATCTGTCTGCAACACTCTGTAGTTCCTTGCGGCTCAATGATGAACAGCAATGAAAGAAAAAACACATCGCACTTTGTCGAGTATTCTATCATTCGGGATTCATCAGCAACTCCCTGCAGTTCCCCACGCCGCACTAAAAACGTTGACCTGTTCATCAGACCAGAGTGGCCACCCTGTACGTAGTATACGTCTGCTGCTGCTGCTGCTACTGTCGTGTAGTAGCTGCGTAAGGCACATCCTCTACTCCAATATCGTACTGATCGCGATCGATACCCCTTAATAAGCGAGATCTCCAAGAATTGGAGGGGAGGAAGAAATTATAGACGCGTCCCTCCAATTAACATACTCCAAGCAGAGGCTCCCCCCCCCGCCTCCTCCTTCTCCCTGTACTGTATGTACAAGAAGAGTAGCTGCGGCTTCTTGTTCTTCTCCGTGGTGGAAGCGACGCCCGCGCCCGACATTCGATTGGTCAGTCACGCATTCCTCAATCCAAAGAAGCTTGGCCTGATCGTGACTATCGTAAGAACAAACTCTACCAGACAGGAGTGGAGGGGGAGGTTGGAGGTGACCAAATGGGAGAGGAAAATGGAGCCTCTGCTCTGTGGGAACGTGGAGGGCTTCTTTTGTCTCGCAGAGTGAGGCAAAAGAAGCCTACACCACACAGTCATCTGCTGCTACCAAGCCGGGCCAATATAACCCTACTATTTCAACACCTGCCTTTGTAAGAGGAGATGAGCAAGCGATTTTCTATTCGATGACTTTGTCCGAGTATTTTTTATTCTTCTCCAGCAATAATCCAGGACATTCATCCTCGGGTTTGCCACTTGATTCCGTCAAATTCTGGCACATCTCCGGAGCAGCTTTGAAGAAGAAATCGAGGGCCTCGTTGTTGTTCAACCAAACAAGACCAGCTGTTGCCTCCGACGCAATCTGTTGTTGTGTGAGCCATTATACGAATCAGTTAGTGTTAAGGAATGCGTGAGGTGACATCTCACTTCTAACAAGGAGCGTGATTCGGAGATTAGTCCACAAAGAAAGCTGTTTTTGCGTTACATACGTCATAATAGAAAGTCTAGACGTAAGAGGAGTCATGATAACAACAGCAATCGGCTTACGTACGTAGAAGTAGGCGTTACTCACAGTATTTGACATAATAATCAGCGTCGAGTTGACGTACAACGTAAGTTAAGTACGCAAAGTCGTGATAACAAGTTAAAGGAAACTCGCACTGACAACACGTACGTCTGTGTCACTCCATTGACCGGCGGCCTCCAAAGGAAGGACAATCGCAATTTGGGGTTCATTTTCCTTCAAGCAAATTGCTATTGAAGTCCCTGAAAGTCGTTTTCCACCGAGTCGCTACTCAAACTTGCGGGTTTGTGAAATCAAACGTTATTAGAGAGTCGGCAGAAGAAACTCTGGGTCGGTTGTTAAGCTGAAAGCCTCCGACTGAGATTGGAGACATTGGTGAGATTAGCGACACTTTGGCCAGATCGTCCACTTGCATCCGTTGCACAACAACTCAGGGTCATAACTGCAATGTTTGGCGAGAGAGCTGACGCTCCACATTTACTCTCTCTTGCCCAATGTACTCCTTTTGCGCCTATGTTAACTGCCCCATCTCTTGTTAACGAGACCCAAGACTTACGTATTTAGGTATTAGCAGCAGCCCAAGCCCAGTAAGCCGGTGGCAGCTGTCAGAGAATTCCTTTCTCCTTAAGAGGATGATGATTTGAGATGGTGGCGTCAGAGGGGTTGAACGGTTTGGAACTCCTCACTTCCAATGAAATGAAGAAGGAGAAGAAGAAGCCTCGGGATCAGTGCAAGAATTAGCAAAAAAAAGTTTGAAAAACTCTCGCTCTCCCCAGAGTTTTGGCATGTGGCTTATTATGTAGGATTGGCCAAAGGCGCCCCCGTGAAATCGACTTCATTGAATGATTGTCAGGCAGAGCAGCGCTCAGGGGTGATTTGGGGCAGGAAAATTGTAAATTGGCATCTTGTTGCTCTGAAAACAAGCCTGGAGGGGGAGCTGCCGCTGGATCGGAATCAAAACTCCGCTCGACCAGACAATTGGAAGTGCGGGAGGTGTCCCCAGGGGGTGGAACTGGTCCATCGGAGGATTCGAGCCCTCGTCTGTGTCTGACCGAGCATGCGTTCACGTACTGCACACCATCCGAGCACACGAGCCTCTCGTCCGCCTCCTTTGTAACGGCGATCAGGCTCGTGACGGCGTCGAAGTCGAGAGGAGGAGGAGAAGAAGAAGTGAACAAAAAATCACCGGAGGCATCAATCAGAATGCTGCTGCTGCTGCTCGGCCAGATTTTTCTCTGTTTCTTGATCCAGATGATGGCTGCCGTGTGTGCTCTCCTGGCCGGGCGTGTCCGCAATGACTGCCTCGGCCCCCTGCAGCGTCCGCGTTGCTCCTGTAGGCGGAGATCACTGAGAGAAAGGTCGTTAATAATGAGAAGTTTTCAGAGCGAGCATCGATTGCTTCTCTTTACTGCTGTGCACACGTGTACTGTAGGTACGTGCGTTGGCAGGAAAAAAAACCCATCTACTGCTCATTGTCATGTTTGACTGGATTGGTATACATGTGAACGGATGAAGATGCGATGAAGGCGTGCAAACAGCACGAAATGAAACTGCGACCACCTCGACGACGAGATCCTCTCCTGCCCGCTGGTGGCTGCCGACCAGAATGCTTGGATCGATGAGGGCAGGGCCCGGATGGATGAGATCATGATGATGGTTTTTTGGGGTAGTCCGCAAGAACGATTGCGGGAAGCAAAGGGCGGTGGAAGATGCTTATCTCTGCACCAGAGGGATAACGATCGAAAGTTCAACAGTAGAGAAAGTTCAACCTCTCTGATAATTAATAACTGACGATAAAGCTCGAGTGAATCCTTGAGTGAAAAAGAACAAAAACACACACATTTGACGTTTCCAGGAGTGATGCTCGGGGTGGCAGCAATGCTCAAGTTTCTGCACAGCTTGGAGGGAGGCCGTGTCGTCCTCCGGGGCGATGGAGCAGAATACGTGTCTGGAGCACGTGGTGGAGGCCACTTTCTGTGACTCCTGGACGTACAATGTCCCGTCAGAAAATTCCCTAAACTTTCTAAGAAACTTTGATGAATTCTTCCCTTTAATCATGAAATCATCACTCAGACACTTGAATGAGGCTGTAGCGAAGCGTCTCGTGACATTTTGTGCACTGCAAGTGACAAATATTTCCTAATTTCTGTGTGGAAAGCCGGAAAACACAAACTTTCTCCGACCTGAGTGGGATTGACTTTAATGCGGAGATTGGACCCAGCCAAGTTGAAACGGGCTGATGCAGGTTGAGAAACAGGCTCAACCTCATCAAGGCCCATATGGGCCCAAGAGCTCTGGAGGGTCCGTCCGTACTATGGATGATCTAGACGACGCACGTCCATAGCACGAGCAGGGCCAGCATTAAGCCGAGCCCGTCCGTCCTGTCACGTCACCCTGTACATATGCGCTGTGCGTACGTGCCCGAGCCTCTGCAGGCCTCCGTCCCACTTGGCAAAAAAAAACAGAAAAAGGGGGGGGGGACGTCAAGATGTGGGTCTTTTGGCTGTTGCTGCTAACGAGAATGAGAAGGAGTCCTGGCCAGTATTTAATTAACCCCTTGCATATAAACTGAGGAGTTTGTTGGTTGCTTCCAGCAGTCACCAGCCTCAGGGGCTCCTCCGGTGGCCGCCGGACGGCCGCGTGGCCAGACGGCCCAGACAGGCAATAAAGCATGTTGTTGGGTGGTTTATTTCACCATTATTTATGAGTTTGCCCGTTTTATAGCAGACGTCTTGATATGTAAAATAGCCTTTCTAATTGGCGCAGGCATGCGGCCGTTACATAAGAGTCGATATATGCGTACGTGTGCAGGATCTTGCGTAAGTCTGGAAACGCTTGTGCTAGGACCGTATGCTTAACTGAAAGTTCAAAATGCACTATGGCAGAATCCAATATGGTAGATAACTCTTTTTACAAACTTAAACATGTCGCAATGATCAATGAGACTCCTCCAAGATGCGATCCGTGCCACGTTCAGAGCAGACGTCTTTCTCACATTGTTCATGCCAAAAGTGGGTGGAAACATTGAACATTCATCTCACAGTCGTGTTTTTGTTACTTTTTGTTAACTGTCACAGCTTCCAAGTCTGTTCAAGTATATTCATTAGTTTGATCACCATACGCTGACATATTATGCATTTCCAAACTTATGCAAGACCCTGTGTATATTCTTTACGCAAGCTTTTGTCTGGCAGGGAGAAATCCAGAATTCTTTCTCTCTCTCCCGCAGTGATTCATTTCCTCAGCCCGGAGCCCACGACAACATAATTGGCGTCCGAGGCTCCACAGCAGCGAAGCAGCCAAGTAGGCAACAACTGCAACAAAGCAATTTGGGCGAACTCAGGGTGTCAAAAGTGGAAGGGTGTTTTTTCTTCTCTCTGTGACCTCCAGGAGGCTTGATATAAGCAGATTCTCCAAGCTGACGAGGCTCAAGACTCTCTTTTTTTCGTAGGAAATGCGTCTTCTCTCCTTTGTGTAATGTAATTGTACGTTCAGTTCATGTATGTATTCTGTGTTTGGGAAGCGCGCGCGCACGCCAATTGAGAGAGACGCAATGTTTTTCTCAGACTCCGACGTTTTCTCACAATTTTGGTGGCAAATCGTGCCGGTGGAGGAAGGAACAGCACCGTGAGATCCTTCTGCTGCTCCCTGACGAGTGCGGCGGCGTGGCCGGACTCGCAACGGTGCGCGGAGCCCTCGACGAGACGAGCACCAAACATATGACAAGCGTGTACACATTTGGACGTGGCCACAGACGTGCATGCAGCCACACCTCGGCCGGCAGGGCGCCGACGGTGCCAGTGGTGCCGGAGCACGACTGCGTTGGTGCGGGTAGCGGCACCAACGTTGGTACTGTGCTCGCCACAGATATGACTTTACTGATGACTGGCTTTGGCCATGGTGCTGCCACAGTAGGGGGAGCTGCAGCAGTTGAAGCGGCAATGTCATTTGGGACTAGCAGACCTGCAGGTACAGAGCCTCGTGTTTTGGACGTCCCATTCCTTACGACTCTGTCATTGACATATCCGGTTTTCTTCTGTCTGGCCGAGTTTTCCGCGCGAGCCACCTCCTCCGGCCCCTCCTGCTGCACCGTGGGCGCCTACAGAACTGTGAATCTTTTTAAATTCCCCCGGGGTCCCTCCTCTACTGGGTGCTGGAGACCGAGTTGGAGGAAGAGGGATCGACACCGGACGTTGGCCATCCTCAGCTCTCTGCTACCGGTGGGAACGGACGCGCCGGCGGCGTTCGGCGCGGACGAAAACGACGACAGCGGCCGCGGCGGCTGCAAGACGGCTCGCGTGCCCCAGGAAGAATCGAATCGTGGGATCAAGAGCGAGAAGGCGATCGTTTGGCTAATGATTCACCTAAACATACGACAATAATTATCGAGCTGGCGAGGAATTCTCGACAAACACCGCGCATTTGGGACGACGCCTTCTTACTTGGATCAGTCCTTGGCGAAATCGCGGGGAACTTAAAAGCACAACGACAACTTGTGTTCAGTTATGCATAGGAGATTTGGTCGAAATAAGCCCAGGTTTAATCACAACAGCAAGAATTTCCGACAGCCGCCAGAAGAGCGCGCTCGTGGTACAATGAAGGAAAAATCTTTTTTTGTTTTGTTTTGTCTGGGAAATCTCCTGCAGTCTCCTTTGTCGCCCTCGTCATTTTCTTTTAAGGGAAACAGCGATGGCGAGAGAGCGCGCGGAGAGGAAACGGTCACCCAGTGAAGGCGTGACTGATCTTTTGGAAGAACAACACCGTGGGGGCGCGCGTGGGGGCTAATGACTTCCTTTCTCAAGACAACAACACAGCCATTGTGATGCACTGCACGGCCTTGGTTGCAGCACTGTACTGCTGCACTGCACTGCTCTGCTCTGCTGTGCAGACTTGTTGAGTCATACCGGGGCTGCAGTCATAAATTGTCGCGTGTTTTGACAAGGAACAAACCGCTCTCATATGGAAACTGGAGGAGATTGGCGAGGCAATGGCGGCAAAGAAGTTCTCGGCATAGTACCTGTGCGACCTTCTGCAGGCAAGCGCGGGAGGCAGATGGAGCATGAACAAGTGCGACAACTGGGTTTGTCCCGTCGTGACTCAGCAATATGGAGCTGTTTGCGCTACTTGACTTTCATACTCTCATCTCAGTGTTCAGCCTGAGATGCTGAGAGGCTTTGCTTCTCACAAAGACATCACTTTCCGCACCGTTGGGGTGAAAGCTAACAAACAGTTACTAAAAGTAACTGGACTTGACCACTTCCTCCAGCCCTCAACTAGGATGAAGTGCGACAAGGACAGCGCTGAGCGGTTCTGTGGTCACGTTGTTGGTTGTGTTCAGCAACACCTGATGCCACTCATGTCCAACAATGAAGGAAATAGAACTTATAATAGTCTTAAAAAGTCAGTCTCTCTGCACTTTTTACTTTTTGGGGGATACTTTACGAAAGTTGCGCTTGAAAAAGTGTCGAACTTTCCGAGAGAATAGCTGATTTTTCCTATTGCACAAAGTAAATCACTCCTGGTCATTGTGTTGGGAACTTTTCCACAGGTGTAACTCACAAATCTGGCCGCTACTTGATGCTGCCACTCTAATAAAATGTCTCGCCAGACATTTCTGTGGAGAGGCTCTCAATGCTTGGCATTTACTGCCTTGACCGGTCTTCACCCACTCCACCAGACCCTTTGCGAGGATCACGAGGAAGGGCAAGACAAGAGTTGCGCGCCGTCCGCGATGCTGCCCTTTTCGTCTGGTCGAGCCACTTGCCTCGTGAAGTACCAATTCCGCTTGATTCAGAGGCTCATTGACGCCAGTCAGCCCTTTTTTCATGATGCACTGTGTCCGAGATTGGCGGCAACAGCTCCTTCTCCCAAGTCCGCCGGCTCGGCCAAGTGTGCAGCCGCCTCGACGGCAGCCTCAGCGCCGATTCCATTGCACAGCTCACCACTTATCGCCCGTTGAAAGGAAACAAACGCTTAAAAGAAAGCTTTTTTTTTCTTCCCTTCCCTCAGTCATAAAGATGTCGTCGTGCAGGCAGCGTGTGTAGGTCCATATGCAGGCAGGCGGAGGCTCCTCCGCCTCCTTCTTTGTGGTGCCACACAAGTTGACGGCTCTGTTTGCTGCTGGTCAAGAGCTGCTGGCGGTTTTTTTCTTCTTTCCAGTCGTGAGAAACGACTGGCGGTAAAGCTTTTCCTAGGAACTGTCGTTCGACTACTTGGACAGGCTTCAGTCGAGTGCATGAATATACAAGGAAGTTATCAGCACAAAATTGTGATTGAAATAGGGCTGAGACAGTTTAGGGTCGGCTGCTGGGGGGGGATCTCAGTCGTTTGCCACGCGTGTGTACGGCTTGGTACGCCATTCGGGTCTTTTTGGCACAATACAGTTTGCCATAACGATGTCATTGTTTGTTTTGGCGCATAAGTCATCTGGGCACTCTGGTGCCTCTCAACGACAATGACGTCGGCCCTGAACACGATGCGTGCCCAGTTGTATTAACATATCTTGGAGGCCGACGTCGCCCATGTTAAGTATATATCACCGTGGTCACACAAAAGTGTGACATTTAAAACAGTTTTCAACGAGTCGCTGCTGCTCATACGCATAGTATTTTTCCTCCCCCCCCCCTAGCTTTCATCTATCACCTATTTTTCCGCTCTCCTGTCTGAGGCTTTGCAACGCTTCTAAGCTTCTTACTTCTTTGACAGGCGTGGCAATCTCTCTTCTTTCAACGCTACCCGCCCCCTCCCCTCCCCCTGCCCTTCGTGAGCCCCCCTGCTAATGAGTGAAGCGGCCCAAAAGGTGTCCTCTGTCTGAAAACGAGCAGTGACATTAATTTGGATGGCTGTCACAGGCAGGTCTTTAGGCATTCTGGAGACACAGAGGCGTGGCTTTGGCTGCCAGCTGCCTTCAGGGCAAGGGACCACCTGAGAACAGACCCGCGGACTATTGAACGGGGTATTTTTGCGCAGAAAAGCGTTCTACGCAGAATTGCAGAGCTGCAAATTCAATATCTGAGTCTACGTGTTTCAGATAAGAAGCTTAACTGCATGAAACAAAAGGTACAAAAGTACAGAAGTTTTCAAAATTTCGTTGACAATAATAACACACCAACTGGATTCTTCTCATGGTTTTTTGACAGAAATGGCTGGTTCTGACTCTCAGCAATTGAAGATAATGAGCTCAATGCAATATTTGAAGGAACAAAGTTTCGTCGACTGTGAGCGCCAATAATTACGACAAATGTGCCTGATTCTTCTCGTGTTATGGAAAGATATGGGTGGTTCTGCCTCTCGGCAATTAGAGAGGGTAATCAAGAGTGGTAATGAGCTGTAATGACTGGAGGGAAAGACAGAGAAGGGGGTCATTACAAGGTCCGTTGACACGACGTTTGGAAACAACAAATCGCATCATTTCGTGCACACGTTAGTAGATAAGATGTCAGCAGACCGAGAATGTTTTGCTACTAATGGTTGCTTCTGAGCTCTGCTCGGCGGGTGCATTCACTTAACAGAAACTGAGTCATAATGTGGCAGTAGCAAAGCAGGACTTTTTCTTCAGCTTCTCAGGCCAAAGGAGCGGCTCTTTTGAGGAGATTCTTTTGTCACAGCGTCTGGGTCGTCCAGCTCTAATGTGGCACTGTCTGATGAAGGTCAGCCTGAAAAACGAGAGCACGAACTGAAATGCAGCAAACTTTTACTTTTCTTCTTCTTTTTTGCAAGAGATTTTTAGTACAGATTTTCTCTTCTAACTGACAGTCCATATGTTCGTACAGCTCAGGTACAGTTTCTTTCTAGGTTAAAGTTTACAGGGGCAATCGAGATAAATCAGGGCTGACTTCAAACTGTCAAAATGTTGCTCAAATGCGCTCATATCTCTGGCAGAGACTCGCTCACACACGGACAGAGTCTGTCACAGTGTGACTTGGTGAGACACCGTCGAGGAGCCTTTCGAGATCGTCGCCGAGGCCAGGCGAGGCCACGTGGAGGCCTGGAGTCGTGCAGTTTTGGGGTCCAGCATGTTGTAAAACACACAAGCACAGTCTGATCTTGTCCAGTGTTCACAGTGGGGTCTCCAGAGGCCATCATCCAAGTTGGGACGAAAAGTTGAGTGCTGCACTAGTTGAAGTTTTCACTTTTTCACCCCGTGGACTCGACGACCCGAATGAAGACATTAACGGCAACACCGTGGGCCTCCACTACACCGACAGAGTGCCGGCAGAGCGAGAACCAGGCCTTTTTTCCGCCCTTGAGCGAACGAAAAGTCTCGACTGCACAGTCATTCAAACTTTCGGAAAGTCTGGTGACTTGAACGCTCCCTGGTTGCCCCGTGCCTGGAAGAGATTATGTTTATGACTTGGGCGCACCGCAAGTACCTTGTCGCGGAGCAGCAGAGGTCATCCTTCTGTCTGATAGAGCTGAGCTGAGGAGCGTTGAAGACCACGTCATAAAGAGTCCTTTTCTTTCTCTCAGGGACAGTAAAGTCGATTCATTTCGGCTGTAAAAATGCCATGATCGCCGTAGACAAAGTTGCCTGCGTGCGTAAAACGCGGTTTTTCCCCTCTCTTCTGACAAGAATGCAAAGCCCAACAGCAGATTGTAAATCGTGTTCCTCACCTCCTACAACAGTAGCTGACAACAACAACAACCGTTGTGGAAAAGATCTTCATTGGCGTGACATCTCAAGTTTTTTGTCTCTCTTTCTTGGTTCTTTTTTTCACATTGTCTTCCCCACTTTTTATTCCCCTTAACACGCACGAGCTCCAGACGCAGCCAGAAGCCACACGCATCCCTCGCCAGATTAAGAACGCGAGAACCTTGTTTTATTTTGACACTCGGTCCGCGGGCCGAGGATGGAAAAGGTGAGGCCTCCTCTTATCTGATGACAGCCATATTTATTGTCTCCGGCCCTTTTATTCCCTGTAGACGCCAGATCATGCACGTACAGGGTGGCTGAAGGCGGCCGGCGCCGGGCCAGGAGAGCCTCGCGGGCGCCGAGGGGGTGGTTTGGGGCCACCCTGTACGGAGTGGAGAAGGAGAACAAGAATTGGGGGGGAACACAATTAATTTCTCCTTGGCACACGCGTCTGGATGTTCGCTGAATCGATTCCTCCTCCTCGCCGGTTGTCAATGTTGGGAAGCTTCATTTTTTTGAGTGCGCGTGCTGAGAGAAATGACTTCTGGTCACGTAACCATGATTTGGTGCATCACAGCCTATTGAGCAATTTCGTAGCTCCGAGACGCTCGTGCTCGCTTGGCATCCTTACAGGGTGCGCTAAGGAGATTCGCAACGTTATTTTCCTACTATCGCCGAAAGCCCCAACGAGCTAAAGTCTCTGAGGGCTGACTGGTCCACCACGCATCCGTGTCCCACCTATGCTGTAAGGGGATCTGCAACTCACTTTGAAGGTGGAGAACAACAGAGGGGGGGGGGAGCTGTGGCTGCAACTCATTTCAATCATGGGAAGCGACATTGCCAATCTCTCCTAGTCCACCCCGCACGTGCACACGTGAAAAAGGAGATTCGCCAACTCCCCTACGTTGTTTTCCACCCGGTACAATGACTGCACCTGCATGGTCATCACACCGTTGTTCAGCGCCCCGGCACTTAGTACGTGTTACGCACTCCACGCACACGCATGTAGAGATTCTGCGAAGAAAGACAGGGTGGTTCAGTCGCTGAGGCAGCTTTTGCTCCGTTCACCACTGCCCCACAGAGTTGCAGTTAGCCTTGGTCACCGTGTACTCCCTGGCGATAAGCGACGCTTCCGCCTCTCACTTCGTCCTCGTCGCACACGTCGTTGAGATGCCTCAGCTGCAAGACGTCACCCTGGGGCTAGTAATCATAATCATAGTTACCCTAGTCATGGGCACATCGGATGAGCTCACCTGTCCACCGGGGTACCTGGTCAGAGGTCAGTCTCTGTACTCTCTCGATCGCACCTTTGACTTCAGTCTCAAGAGCTTCTGGTCGTGCGTCATTTGCGTCGCCGATGTGGCCTTCGCCGACTCCCTGGAAGTCTGCAGAGACGTCATGCTGATCGAGGATCTCCGGCTGGACGCCAACCTCGGGTAGGTGACTGCATGACAATACAATAAGATGCATGCTTCAATTTTTTACATTGTATAACGATGATGGTGATGCTGGCACGCACCTTGTTGAGCAGTTCCTCGGAAGAGATCCCGTCGGAATTTGGAGCGCGTCGCTCCTCCAACCACGTCCGCCTCTACCGCTTGGACTTCCTGTGCAAACGCTCCAGACTGGATGGCTTCCATATCACCGACAGCCAGAGGGAGTTCTACGCCATAGCCAGGCAGTGCCAGGACAGGGTGTGTGCCGTGGCGTTTGACACCTCCGCCACCACCGTGAGGACTCACCTGTCCAGCGGGGAAGTCCGACTGTGCGGAGGGGAAAGTCCCAGGCTGGAATGGAGGCCTCCCTACCACGAGGCGATTTGCCCCGAAGGCTCTCGTCTCCAAGGCGTCATGCACGCCCACCACTACGCGGACGACGACGGCCTCTCCGGCGTCAGCTGCGCCGTCTGCCAAGGCAGCAGAATCCCCAAAGTGTTAGTGTGTAAAATGAACCACCTGATCGAGAGCGACGACAGGGTGAACTACCTGTGTTTTGACAATCGGTGCGGGGACACCCACGGCCAAGGCATTGTCAGGGACGATAGAAATCATCAGGGACAAGACGTCTGTGGCTTCTCCTTTGTCCCTGGGGTCGCCACGACGCGTGACCTGATGGAATCATTGACACTTAAGTCGTGTCATTTGTCACAAGTCACCATAATGTCGGAGAGCACCTTTGATTCCCTGCACGGCGTCCTCTTGGCGCTCTTGCTAATGGCCCTAGGGGCATTGGGCGGCCTCCTCGTAAGCCGTAAGAGCAACCAAGTCCAAGCCGGTGAGGATGCACACTGGACAGAACGACGTGACATTGCGGTCGTCGCCTGCAAGGAGTATCACGGTCAAGTCAATCGTGGTCACCTCGATGAAACCATTGACTATCATCACATGTGAGGAAAGCAGCGCACAAACTGCGCCGCGACTGACTGTGCGCACAGTATAGTTAAAAAATAACAAATAGTTTTTGAGGAAGCCATAGACTTGTGACTCTTTTCCAGGCTAACCGTCTTGCAGATGCATAAAATCATGCCAAGTGAGAAAGTAAGAGACTCGGGGCTGTGTAACTTTAAATAGCTATTCAACAATCTTGCAGATATATACGTTGTAAGTCTGCTTCTTACATGAGAGCAACAATAACAGTTGAGAAAGCAACTACTTGTATTTTCACAGAAATGAATTTAAATTTGGTGCATGGTTGAACAATTCTTCGATGTCCTCGACCAAAATGGTCACAAACTTGAACGTGCCAGAATGATCGAAGCACCGGGTGAAACTCCCTAAAGACGTCATCCGTTCCATTTTTAACAGTGTTCTCAATTGTCTCTTCCTTAAATTATTCACGCCAGTGGGGGTGAGATGCATTGCACATGATTCTCATCCTTGTGTTGCTGTTATTTGTAACTGTCAAATTTCAAAATTTTGTCCCAATATATTCACTAGTTTCGTCGCTAGTGCATAATTCCAAAGTTGTGCAAACCCCGTAATTTCGCCCATATGTCCGGAATGCTTCCTAATGACTAAGACTCCAGTAATAGCGAACTACGTGAAGCCAGTGCAATGAGCAGCACTGACTGTGAACACACAGCGGGCCTGAGGACGAGGTCTTGTCTGAAACACCCTGTGCTGTCGTGTCGAATGTCGAGGCTTTTTTTTACGATTCCAACGCGCGTAAAGCTGTGAATTTCACGTGATAATTGATTTACGCACGTGTGGCTGCGCAGTGAATTCCTTTTAAATGTGCCTACGCCAAGAATAGGGAAGCCGTGAGCGACGTCGACAGCGTCGACGCCGTCGACGACCACGACGCCAGCTAAGTTACAAGCTCAACAGAAATTGGAATGCACCGTGTCACATCCAGTAGTTTGGTCGAGGGCTCTCATTAAAATAGCCTCCGTGTAGTAGTACCGGGTGTTGCAGGTGAAGTGGGCATTGTCGGTCAGATTATTGCACTCGACTACGCATATGTGTTGCCGTTGCCGGAGCTGTGCATTTCATGCAAAGCGTGTGGGAAGTCGCGTCAGGCATGTGAACAGTACCTAATGTGACGGGTGCATTTTGTACACTTATTACGCGATTTTGGTGCGAAATGCGCATCTTGTATCTCATGCGCAATGAAGAGGCCGTGCAGCCTTCCGAGGTGACGATTGCCGCCTCCGTCACTCTGCGACACCCTGTAGCAGCAAGAGTTGAGCAGTACTGAGGACCCTCCTGCGCGACGGCAGAGAAAAGGGGACACACCAACAATGGATGATGTCGACACAATAGAGAAATATGCATTAAATCATGCTGACCGCGCGCTCGCACACACACAAGTTTTGCCTCTAAAAGCAGCCAGGAGCAGACGAATGAAAGGAGAGCAGCCGCTCAGCAGGGCATTCTTTTAAGGCTGAGTCCTCCAATGAACGATTATTTTTTACGTACTTGGCACACAGAGAAGTAGCAGAGAGACCACAGAAGCGGGAACTTTCGATTTGCATAGCAGGATGCCCATTGACTGCGGGCTCGAGCTCGACCAGACAAAAAGAAAATTGCTCGAGCAACTCGAACAAGTCCGACTGGACGTGCAGGTCAGGTAGGCCCAATCTATGCCCATACCTGTCTCATGCAGAACACATCTGACTTGATACAACCGCCGATACTGGAGTTCGGCCGCGCCTCATTTTCTCTCTTGTCCCGCCGAGTCAGACTTCGTGCGAAGCGTGCTAAGACGCAGGAGGGGGCGATTGAATCCCTCCGCACAAATACGTTTCTTTTTTTTTAAACACTGCCTTTTTTTTATTATTTTTAGTGGTAACCTTGTTTTCGAAGCTGCGCTGAGGCATTTTTGCTCATCTGAGCAGAGCTGGCAATAACTGACTGAGCGTGCGTTGGCTCCATAGATCATGAAGTGGTCCACAAACGCAGTCAGCGGTCTGTGAATAGGCGAGTTTGGGCGCTGAATGCGCATTGCCCTATTAATGTTTTCATCTGGACGGCAGGAAAATTCCGATCCTCTTTTTTTGTCCGATGGAGTTGGGGAAACCGCGGAAGGCTTAGGTGATGAATGAGAGAGACTTGGGTACGCGCATGTTTGAAAACAGGAATTTTTCTCCTTTTTCCGGGGGGTTTTGACGCGTGGAAAATTACACTTTTGGTCCGGAGAAGCAGGAATGGCTGATGAAAACATGAGAGTGATTGAATATGTTGGCTCCACTCCTTTCATCACTGCTCTTCCTCTTCCAATGGACCCGATGGAGCGAGAACAGTCGTCTGTCAACACATTTTGATGGCAGCTACTGGTTTTGGGCGGCTGCGAGAGCTTTTTGGGGGCTTTTTCTGGGCAGGCATCGTGATTTTTTGCTCTGTCTCTCACTCACTTTGGCCAGTGCTGCAGTGTTGTACAGGGTGGCCAATGAGTTCTTGGGACAGCGTTGAGCATCCGCTCGATGAGACAGAAGAGAGATCACAAGATTCATCTGATCCCTGCAAGAATGGGCACATTGCATTGGAGAAGCAAACGTGGAACCAGGTTATTATTGCGCAAAGGGGCGAGGTGGGTAAATGGACAACAACATTATGCTCTGGGTGAGGTTCCGGGTCACACACGCCAAGACCCTGAAGTCCTCCGTGGCCGTGGAGTTGGAGCTGACGTGCGCGGAATGAGCCACATCAATTTGGACTATTTTGTTAAAGGGCCTTGTCAACAGAAGTTATTGTCCGGCCACCCTGTATAATAACAGGCATAGGAGAGCGTTTCATGATTAATTCTGGCCGGACTCTGGAAGCCATAAGAAGGCACTAACGAGAGAAATTCTTGCTTCCTTTCTTCGCCACTCTAATCCCTCAACCTGCTGACAGCTTTAAAATAACTCCTTCGTAGGAGCTTCTTTTCTCTCTCTCCTGCCTTTAACAAGCTCGCTTGCGTGATCGGGGAACGCCAATAGACGCGCCAGCTCCGCCAGCTCCGCCAGACACAACCCGACGGTGGCGTACGACAGAGTCTTGTGCGTGTCTGGTAGAGAGATTGATGCTTCCACATTGACAATGTTGCTGCGGAGGTTCATTTTGCCAGTCAAAATCACAGGTCGGGGGGGGGGGGGGTTAATGCACACTTTGACCCTCCCTTGGACATGACGTAAGATGGTGACTGTCCAAGAACGACACGTTTGACAGTGGGCGAGCGGGGAAGAGTCTCCCGACTGCTCCATGTGACTGAGATCATCCTCAGACAAGTCCGAGGCCGGAGCGGCCAACGAGTTCTCCAAGCCCCAGACTTGAAAGGGTTGACACCAGCGTCCCTGTACAGCCCGGGCGCTGCTCGTCCCACCGACAGCCGGCATTGTTTTGGCCAGAGACACAAGTCTGACCCCTCCGGGACCTTCGTCAATATGTTTATGCGGAAAATCGCTCAAAAATATACTTTCTACAATTGGTTCACAAAGAAAAGGAGAAGGAATTTTTCGCTGTCGATCATAACAATTTATTGCCCGCGCTCCCGCAAAAGAGAGGAGGAATTTATTGGCGATTTATTCTCTCTCTTTGAGGGGAGCTTTGAGGGAGAAGCAGCACGTAGTAAACATCTTGCAGAGGTAGAAATTCCTTGGCCTCCAAAAGTCGAGGCAATTTCGAGGTCTCCTGCGGCGGCTTTTCTTGAGCGATTCTCTCCAAAAGAGTGGATGCGAAAACAAGATTTTTTGCTCTCTCCATCAGATAAGCACTCATGCAATGACCTTTTGCTCTGATTCCGGAGGCACCCACGGGTGCACAAACACCCGGGTCAAGGCTGGACCCGACGGTCGTGCACTCAGGGCCAGTGACGTAACCCTGTAGGACTGATCGGGACGTGAGTGGGCAAACTGGACGGCTGGCAAGGCTCATCACGTGAGTGTCAGACATCGTCCACGTATGACACGAGACACTTGTTCCGGTGCCCGCCAGCTTCCTCGGTGGAGTACGAGTCCCAACACAGCATTGGTGCTCTTCTCATCTGAAGCTCTGCTCGCGCTGCTGTCCATGAGATGAGGTTCTGGATAGAGAGGGTTCTTTCTGCACCCTGTATAGCAATTGCAGGGCAGAAGAAGAGTGAATAGAGTGTTTCGGGGCAAGGGGCTTCCATTTTGGTGAGGGGGCATAAATCGATAACTAGGTATTATGGACCCTCCTTTGTTGGTGGTGCTGGAAGAAGAAGATGGTGGCAGCGGTCAAAAAGAGGGAATGTGTTGACCGTTCCTGGAGCCAAGTCCATACATTCTTCCGCAGATCTGCCAATGCTGCCGCCTCCAGACCAATCAGTTTGCCTCCAAAGAAACTTTTCCTGCCACTCTGGAAGAAGAAGTTTAACGGGGTCTTCCTTTTCTCACTGTAATTCTCTCCCTTCTCCCTCCAAAATCACCATCTTTCAAGCGAAGCTTGATTTGATCCCCGTCATAAACTGGCAGAATTGTGTACAAAAAGTTAATTTCCTCAGTCAGCCATCTACAGCTTCTCCCCGTGGAAGAGCTAAAATCATGCCAGCTATGGTTACAAAGTCGGACGATTTAACTGTGTTTTCTTGAACGAGCACTGATTGGATTTCCCGCCAAAGCAGAAGCAGCAGCTGTTTAGGCACGGATTGCGTTACTTAAGAGACCCCATTTTTTTTTTTTTTGCAGGTAAAAGCGACCCCAGGTTTTGCGCAGATTAAAGACGAGAGCGCACACACGGACGGACCTCATTTTGACGGCGAAATTAGCCTGTTTCTCACGCTATAGCAGAAGAATAGAGGGGGGAGAGGCAGGTTACGTACAGGGTGTGTCAGAACTTGGCATCAGGTGGAAGGTTGCGCACAGGGTGTGCCCAAACTTAGCTATTCATCTGCTGACAAAGTCTCAAAGCTATTTAACTGTGAAGTGAAAGAAGACTTGTTCTTGACCAGACAGGTGAGTCTTCTGTCGGCACCCTGTACGTAGGAGGCAGAGAAGGAGTAGTAGTAGTAGAAGGAGTAGTAGTTGTGGCGGCTGAAGCAGCTCTCGACGTCCCTGCCTGCGGTCACAGAGGCTATGAATCAAGCCTCACGCATGCTAAAATAAAAACGAGGGAAAATGATTTGTGAGACTGCGATTTCCAGCCCGTTGTCACGTTTTTCCCTCCCCATTCGATTGAACCCTGGGTGTGTTTGTGTAGCAGAAGCTTGCATATTTTTTGTCTGCACGCCTCAAAGTGTGGTGAACATCATCAAGTCTCTCCTTTCCCCAATTTTGGCTGCATATCCCCGTAGTCGGAGCCTCACTGGACATCCCACTAGCCTCATCAGGCACATTTTCATATAATTGTAGGGCTTCCGAGATTATTTCTTGACTGGGAGGGGCACAGGCGAAGGAGGAGGAGGAGGTTTTGCCTTAACAAAGCCTTCCCCGTATTCAATGCATACCAAAAGAAAAGAAACGCCGACTACACTCAACTCTTTTTTTATATTCTGCTACGAATCTGGCCTTAAGCTTAACAGACAAAAATAGGACCTATGATGAGACAAGTAGGTGTACAGGAAGCGTCCGAATTAGTATGACACGTGTGACCCATGAGGATCCCCTCCAAGGCATCCACCA
>JAAUXU010156554.1_pt1 | contig 33241 bp, 18 predicted proteins | sample 7278151 | NCBI WGS metagenome assembly JAAUXU01 (sample SAMN14350113, study PRJNA611818) | marine sediment metagenome | isolation source: surface marine sediment (1.8m) | place: French Polynesia: Moorea | collected 2018-08 | reverse complement strand
GGAGCTTGGACCCGTAAGGGAGCTTGGACCCGTAAGGGAGCTTGGACCCGTAAGGGAGCTTGGACCCGTAAGGGAGCTTGGACCCGTAAGCCAGCTTGGACCCGTAAGCCAGCTTGGACCCGTAAGCCAGCTTGGACCCGTAAGCCAGCTTGGACCCGTAAGCCAGCTTGGACCCGTCGTCGTTGTTGCCGTGACCGGGTTGTTTCATCCTTACTTTAAAATTCAGAGATCCCTTTGGATTGCGTTCCGACTGCGTGGAGCCCAATTTGCCCATGGCCGACCTGTGCAGCGTGCCTGTGAACTGCTCAAACAGCGAGACCGTCACAGGTCGACGAAACGTGTTCTGCAACGACATTCGCAGCATGCGCTTCTACCTCCACCTGTTCTCCGCACGCCAAAAGCACCTGGGGCGGTTCTGCCTGGCGTACGCGCTCACCTACAGGGTCATGACGGATTTCCAAGGAATCGCGTGGATCAAGGTAGTCACTTCGTGCGATTCCGTCAGTCTCGTGAGCAACTATGACTTGAACTCGTCCACAGGGATACGACCCTAACAACTCCTCCACCTTGCATAACTTTGGCTACTGTGCCAAGAACGACGTCTCTTGTCGGGTCAGGTTTGTCGACGGGAGAAGCACCAGCAAAGCTCAGCACCAGTATTACTTCAGAAACACAGGCGTGATCAATCTAAGGCAAGTAGCAAAGAGTAGATGAGCACGCTCATACCATTCAAGTGATCACAGGCTGATTCCTGGACGCTTCTTGGAGGACGTGGGTACCAACGTCTTCGTCCACGAGCTCGGCCACTCCCTCGGAGCTGAACACGACGTCGTGGAGCCGATAACTTCTACTTCGCCAGCAGAGCCTTGGTCCAACAACGAAGACGACAATGACGGAGTTACTTCCACGTGCTTCGTTCCCAGACAACAGGGCCACCACCTCATGACAGCAGCTTCAAAGGTACGGACTACAAGCACGAAGTTTCAGTCGAGCTGGGCCATCCCTACTTCGATGTGCTAGGTGATCATTCTGGGCAATACGACTTCCATGCTGTCCGCCTGCTCCGCCCTGCAGATCGGGCGCAACCTGGATCGCGTTACGTGCTGGGACAAGCGACCGGTGGCCAGGACCTCTCTGGTCAGCCACGAAGGAGGCTCCGTCGGACCCTGCGACTTTCTTCGGAGACCGGCAGAGTGGTCCGCTTGCCGACAGGGCGAAGCAGCCCGCATTGGTGTCGCTGTCGTCATGGCCAGTAAGAATCGTACGCCAAGTCCTTGCGGAGAAGTGTCTCAAGTTCTCTTTCTGCAGTCGCTGCGGTCTTGGCAGCCTCCTTGTCTCTCTTCCTGGTCTGCTACCGCATCTACCAGGCGGTCCACGTCAAGATGGGCGCCTCGAAACAAGCGTGCAAAGACTTTCACCTGGAGAAGAAGGTCCTCCTCCAGTTGAACATGCCCACGTGGCAGGAATCCAACAGCTTGCCGGCAAAACCAAAGCACCAAGCACGCAGAGGCAAGTTGTCCGTTCCTCACTTCTGAAGCTATCAATCATCTACCATATCAGATAGTCTTTCTTTGGAGTGTTTATTCGGCAGACAAAAGCTACCACACATAAATGTGACTTAAATGAAAATACTTATCTTTAACATCACGTGGGATTTACCGAGTGGGTCATATATCCTTGCGCATATTTCTTGCCTCTTAGAAAATGGTAGTAGCGTTGGTGTTCTGGTAGAAGTTGGGGTTGGGGTTTGTAGGTATCAATTGCTTCTTAAATTTTTTAAACAAACATCAATGAACAAGGCCTTTACATTGAACAAGGCCTTGCCCATGGTCTCGTACAGGTGGCAGTGTCCCTGCTCGAGTTGTCAACCTTCACACTGCTGTCATTGATCCGGCGCCTGTAGAAATACGCTGACGGCTTTTGGAGGAGTGCACAGAGGGCAGATGTCACTTTTGGGGGAGGTAAAAAAAACCAGCGTGTGTTGGTGTTGATCTTCATGACTTTGGGAGTGCCAGAAACCTCACCACACTTCATAATCTGCCAAAATCCACGTGACAACTTCTGATAAAGCTCAGGCATCTTGCTTCAACTTGGGTCACACTTAACATCACACAACAAAGCCTTCAACACCGCAAATTAAAGCTGAGACTAGACTCAATCTCCAGATCTTGTCTCCGTGCCCATGCAGCATAGAGAAGTCTGCTAAAATGGCACCAAAAATATCCACAAGGACATTTGACCCACCAGGTGTGTGCAAGAAAGTCTTTTTTCTTCTCACCCCAACAATCACAGCCAACAAACGTTAGGCGCAATTTTGAGATACTTACTCAGGAGTCACCTATTTACAACATGTTGAAGAAGCATGTTCAGATCTATACCTCACTGAACTTTGCAAAGAAGGGCGAAGTTCCGAACCTGCCAGCATCAACTCTTGCTTGGTCAGAGCTCGGTTGAAGAGGACGTAGACGCGAAATCCTATTTCAGAAAGATTTGGAGTCACAAGACAGTTGTCGGCTATGCTGCCGAATTTGCAAGAAGCGTTGCATAGAAACTTGGCGAGGGTTTGCTATATCCTCCAAAGGGGGGGGAAGCCCTACATTGTGACGCGTACATTGTAAAGTTAATCTATCCTGGCTTTGTCCTGCCAGGATGGTGAGCTTTGGTTTCTTGACTGGCTCCGAACTCCTAGGAACTCTCCTCCCCCATTTTGATGCAGGCTACTCCGCGTAGCGCCCCTCTCTGAAGCTGCCGTCCTCGTCCATACCCTTCCGCAGCCAGAGCTCCTCGTCCGTGAGATTGAGCAAGCTGCTCTCGGACCCTTCTCGAGGCCTTTTCTTCGACGACGGATCCTTGGGCGCATAGATGGGAGACTTCTTGGCGGAGTCGCCGCCGTTTTCCAGGAGCGCGTCACTGGCGGTCCCGTTGCCTCCCTCGAGATCGCCGCCACCGCCAACGTCGTCGACGCTGTAGGGCACGTCAGAGCGATTGAGAGCAGCGCCCTTGCCGTCGGCGACGTCCTTGACGCCATAGCGACCCTTGGATCTGGCTCGTCTCCGAGCCAGCCAGAAAAGCACGCACAGCAGACACAAGAAAGACACTACAAGTACGGCCACCAACAGCAGCCAGAGGAGCGAGTACGAGTGGGGGTCGTAGATGGTTGCACGCAGGACCACGTGGTCGACTGGAGTGCGCACGCTACACGCGTACTCGCCGACAGAGGACTCGTCAGCGAAGAGCAAGTACAGCGTGTTGCTTGAATCCGTGTAAAAACGGGTCGTTGAGTTCCTCCCACCATTTCCTTCTTCAGGGGCGAGTTTTGGATCAATATCTATTTCGAGGGGGATTTCCAACTCAGGGCTGTTGCTGCTCTCCTCATCCTCCTGCCAAGGGTTGAGGCTTTCTTGGAGCGGTAGGTCATCCTTGGTCCAGGACACCTCGATGGATCCAGACTTGCCCTTGTCCGTCTCAAACACACAAGGAAGGGTGTAGTTGGAGCCGATGGCGAGTTCAGCCGACTCGGGGCGAACTAAAACCTGCAGCGGGAGCAAGGAGATAAGGAACAGGTCCCCATTGTACCCATCACTTGAGCAGAAACTTACCTTGGTCGGCTTCCTGATGTCCACGCGCGCCGATCCGACGGCGGCCGGGCCGTGCCCGTTATCGGCGCGACAAATGTAGTTGCCCGAGTCGTTGACAACGGTGTCGTAGATGGTGAGGGTGCCGTCTGCTGGGTCCATTCTATGACGAGGCCATTCGTCCAGAGGAATTTTACTCACATTCTAGCGTGATACAGACACTCGTATCGAATCTGCACGTCAAGTACTGCCCCAGAAGCTTTACCTTTATCCAAAAGTGTTGCGCCGGAGGGTCCGCCGTCGCCTGGCACGTGAGGACCACCGTGGTTCCCTCCGTTACGGTCTGGTCAGTGGGCTCGTTGACGAGCTTGGGCGGGATGCCTTTCACATTGAGGGTGCCGCTGTTATGATCAGAAGACCTCCCCTGAGAGGTTGTGGCCACGCAAGTGTACGCCCCTGGAACGCAATTGGTCAATACGATCAAGTCAGAACAAATCGATGCATCGTGGTATGAAACTTGTCACACAAACTGAAGTCCCCGGACCATGAATGCGATTATCATCATCGTGCTCGAGGCCGGGCACATTCTCACCGTCGCCAAGATCATCACGACAGAGGAGACGAGATTCTTGACAAATTCCTTGCTAGACGTGGACGTCAAGAGACATGGGGTGTGTGAGGATTGGGCCATTGCAACCAATTTTTGGCTCACTCTCCCTTCTTTTCTTCGGCAAAACTTTCTCTGCCCTCCTTCCACCCCACTTCAACGACGAGGATAACGAGATCGATCCAACTAGGGGTGGTGCCAATGGCAAGCGTGAAGTGGTTTTACGACATCTTACCAAGGGAGCAACGCGTCGAAATGATCAGACTTTATGTCTCAATGCTACAGGGTAGGGGGTTGGGGGTAGGACGGGGTTGTTGTGTAGAAAGAAGGAAGACTTACCTGCGTCATTGAATGCGACGTCCTCGATGACGAGCTGGTTTTGGTCGGTGAGTGAGAATCTTCCGCCTAACTGAACCTCGACGTTGTCCTTCTTCCATGTGATATCGAGCCCGTACTTCGGATCGTACAGGACGCTGCAGTTCATGCGGACGGTGCTGTGGATCTGGACAGTCATGTCCCCGGGACCCTAGAGAATTGAAAAACACTGGTGACAGCTTGTTTCGCGGGTACAGCAAAGTTTTTGTTCCACGGGTCATGACCACGTGACCAGAGGACACAAGGCTCTCTGTGCACTGGTCTCCCTCACCTCTTCGATAGTAATGGGCGCCACGGTGGTGAGGTTTCCCTGGATGGTCTTCTTGTCGAGCTCATTCTCCGCTGTGCACGCATAGACGCCGTACGACGACTCCTCCACGCGCCGGATCCGGAGGTCGCCGCGATCCGTTTGCTCCATGTTTGGGTGGGACTCTAAAGCGACGTATGTCTGTACATACAAGTGGAAGGAAGAAATGCTCCAAATCTGGCTCCTGCTCACCAGTATTGATTTGCTCCCCGTTGAAAGTCCACGAGATGCTTGGCTTGGGATATCCTTTGGCGTGACAACGCATGAATATATCTTCTCCTATGGCCGCCTGCTGTGTTCGGGGCGTCTCGACGAAGAACGGAGCCCGGGTTAAGATGTTCAGGTACACCATCTAGTGGGAAAGAGTGCGTGTTCTGTCTGCAATCCCTATAACGTGGATGAATGACCGACCTTGTAGACATATCCAATGCTGTTAGAAGCATTGCACGCGTAGACGCCGACATCGGACTCGCTGATTCGGTCCAAGGAGAGCTCCTGCTGATTGAGACTCTCTTCAAGCACCTCACCGTTCTTGGACCAGATGATCTGGGGCTCAGGGGAACCCTCGGAATGCGCTGAGCAGCGGAACGTGACCGAAGAGTCCAACTGCTCGACCTCCACCTTTGGCTGTAACACAACGATGCAGTCAAGCACAAAAAGTATCATCATCGACAAGGTTTTCCTCACCTCTACGTCAAACTGTGGCGGTCTCGCGGAGTCTGGGTGCTCCGGCTTAGTGAGACCCACTTCAACCACCTCCGACTTGGCCTTACCCAACGGGTTGGTTGCCTCACAGTGATACCAGCCCAGGATAGACTCAACGTTCTCTTGGAATGCCAGTTTGTTCCCGGAGAGCAGTTCAAGGCCCGGACTACTTCCTGTGATCTCATCTTCATTCCTGTGAACGAATGGTTCGGGTTTTGTCTTCCAATGAAATCATCTACGGCAACATCTGTTGGCCTTACCTAAACCATCTGACCTCGGCTTCGGAGTTCTGAGAATTCTCCACCACGCACGAGATTGAGAACGGCGCGTCGCTGGCCAACCTGAAGTGACCTCCAGGAAACTTCTTCACGATTGGAGAAACCTTTGCCCCGTCCACCAGCACAACGCCAAGGAGGAGGACTTGAAACAACATGGTGCCTCTTGACCGAGGTCACCCCCAGCGTTCACCCCGCCCTCGCCAACGGCCAGGTATGAATTCGACGGGTGGGAAAAGCACTAGGATGGAGTGACCGGGAAAGGCAGGAGGCGGCTTCACCTTTCGACCACTTTCTTCGGTAACGGGAATTGCGTGTTCCTGCAACAAAAAAGCCGTCAGGCCTTCATTTAGAGCATTTAGCCGTCCCCTCCCTCCCTCAAGGTCTCCAAACACGACGGCATTGGGCCCTTCTCGGGTTACAAATTCAACGAGCAGCTCCTCATCAACATTTGAGCCAAGACCTTCCTCTGACGCTTCCTGGAGTTGCCACAAACCTGGCCAAGACCATGCAGTTCCTTGACCGAGAGCAAATATTGTCCTTTTCGCCACCCTTTCAGGCACGGATGACTGATCGGACCTTGGCGAATGCTTCATTGGAAGACTCAAAAAACAAAAAAAAAAGAAGATAAAAATAGATCACGGGCGGATGAAGGATGGCCAGGGTTTCCATCCTCAACCCTTTCACCTCACATAGACAGGACAAGAAAGCAAAGGGCGAAGAGTGAGCGATGAGCATGGACACAGTGATCGTGAGGGATGGGATCCACCCTCTCCTTGTCCGGGTAGTCCGGGACAGACTAATGATCGCCGGTTCCCACGTTACTCTTTTTTTTGACACTACAGTACATAAGCTTGAGTGTAATTATCCTGGAGGAGAGAAAAATGAAGCTGGAATTACTTCGGACCTGAGAGAGACTCACGCAAGTGCTCATCACAGGAGGGCAATCTTGGCCCCCACTGCACAGGGACAAATCTCTTCCCTCCCTCCCACTCCTCCGCTGTCGTCCACGCATGCACGGACTGGAGAGAGATCACCAACTGGTGTGTGGGTATGTGTGTATCTTACTTTGGCAAGGAGGAGGAGAACAACAATAACAAAAGAATGATCCTCAAGAAGTTTCTTCCTCAACACCTGCTTGTGCTACCTGTGCAATCCAGGATCAATATTGAGGAGGAAAAACAAGTTGTCGACGACGTTAATGGTGGAATCAAGCAAGAACATTATAACAAATTGGAGGTTAGAAGAACGATGGATGAATGTCAGGACAGCTCAAGACTACAATGATCTCTGTTGTTTAAACCACGAGGAAAACAAGAGTAAACAAAAGCAAACCATCTCGCCGGGGGGAGGATAACGTCTAGTGGAGACAGGAAGACGCCTGAGGGGGCTGACGACGACGGTTGGGACGAAGTCGTCGCGGTGAGTCACGCCTGGCTAGTTACGGCACCCCGTGCAGAGCAAGAAACGGAACCATGACACATCTGCAACGTCATCAGGAGCCTTGGACGTCAAAGATGGGCTCTCTCGAGGCCCGCGCAAGGCGCTATTCAGGCAGAAGAGCGTCCTGGGCGGGAAAATCGCCGTGAAGAAAGAAAACAAAGCCGTCCCAGTCATTATCCCACGAGAGGAAACTGCAGGTCGGACACCTACTGCGTCGAGTGCAAGATCGGCGAGCTCATCGAGTCTGTTGCAAGCGTTGAGGACGAGCATAAACAGCATTCTCTGCACCTTGCAGTCTCGACGTCTGATGGAATTTGAAACGACTGACTGAACGAAGAGACTTATCTTTGCTGCTAATGAAAACAACTCCAGCACCAGGAGTACACGAGCCGTAGTACAAAAGACGGTCTCGGGGCCAGGACTTCTACACGCCGATACCACTTCTTCCTGCAGGTCGAACAAGGACACAGGAGTTGAGCCCCACGCAATTTCACGGCCCTGCGTTGATGGGGGCGGCGGCGAAGACGGAGTTCGAGAGACTCATTCACTCTTAAACGTGAACATGGCACTTTGGACGGCGGGAAGAGGGAGAGAGAGAGAGAGAGAGAGAGCAAACTCTAGAACTCTAATGCAAGAGCTTCTTGGAGGGCTTGAATTTCAACGTCACCAGAACAAAAAAGGGAGAAAAGTTTGTCCGCACCCTGCGCTCGGCGTCGCAAGACGAGTCGTCTTGACGCTTCTGCTTGTACTTGGAGAGGGTCAATTTCGCCCTGTCGTCGTCGTCGTCGACGACGACGACTGCGAGCACTTAATTTATCATTTCTGCACGCACTCGTCGATCACGTCGTGGAGCTGGCAGCAGACGCTGTTGCTCTGGCGCGCGCGACGCCAGTAGATGATCATTTTCTTCTCCAGAATAAAGGCGTGGTCGCTAGCTTGCAAATGACAAGGCCCACGCAGCTGGCTGGAGCGCGGGCTCGGAGAGGCCGGAGTCAGTCAGGGGCCCGCCAAGAACCGACTTGGCGACCCCGACCGAGCCTCCGAATCGACTGGTCCGAGGCTCAAGTGGAACGCGGAGGCCTTTGTGAGCTTGCGCGTTCTAGAAGGGGGACATTTGATCGTTGGCGCGAGACCGCCGAGAATAGCGAAGACAGAGAGAAGAAGAACAGGATTAAGAGAGAAAAAAAAGGTCCTACCTTTTGATTCCGCGGCAGCTTCAGCTCTTTGACACCGAGGACGAGACAGAGACCCTCACTCCACAGCCCGACGAGGCCAACTTCCTATTTCCGGTAACAGAGACCGAAGCGACGCCGCCGACAACGAAGGAACGAAGGAACTCTCTGGAAAACTTCAAGCGGGTTCTCAGCGCGTCCGCGTCCGCGGTCCAACTGAGCTAAAGTGACTGAAAGTTGAGCGAGCGAAGCGAGCAGCGGACGACGGACGGACGAAAGAGAGAGAAGACGACCAAGTCCAACTAGTGAGCAGCGGGATTAATCGGTTCAGCTCGAGAGCTTCGAGTAATTTCGAATAAGTTTGTGACTGCCCGTAGAGGTGCACAAGTAGGGCAGGGTCGAGATTGGAGCGATGGTGATCGATGCCAGTAGGCTTTAGAGCACCAACATTTCTGCCGGACGTTAAAACTCATTCATAATCAATGTTGCAGCTGACTTTGAAAGGTGCTTCTTTAAGTTGTTTCAGTTTGTGACGTCCACACAGGGACGTGAGTCTTGTCGCGAGATCGGATCGGTATTAAAGGTTGCTAATCGGATCAAGATCGATTAAGCTCCGATCGATACTATTCTTTGTAGCAAGCAGGCAGGTACATAGAAGGCGGTGGAGACTTTGACTGTTTGGTTAATGTTGCCTTCACCTCATCATGCAAAAAGACGACTATGGGGGTCATGCAGGTATCTTCCGACTAAAGTTGAAGAAGACCCTTGGTCAGGACTGGATACAAGCCCGATTGGAATGCTTCTTCCACCGTCTCACATTCCTTGGTTCTTGTTTTGAAGTAAATAAACAAGTTTTTTGGTTGATAAAATCGTTCGATTTATCTTCCATCTCCACCGCTTCATATTCGTTATTCGAAGGTCCTAAAAAGTTATTCGAACTTACTCACCAAGTAGAACGCGCCCCTCCGCTTCTCTCTTCTTCTTCTGCTTCTTCTTCGGCTTGGTTCAGCTTGTTTTCCAGGCAGCGCCCGCCGTAGCGTGGTTCGATGGTCCGGCTGAGCGCGGAGCTGCCAAGGAGGGCCTTTCGGACCTCCACGATCCTCCACTTCCATTGCATTTCCAACGAGATCGTCGGGGAGACGTTCGTTCGGTGCCTTACGGTTGGGTCCCTGCGAGCTCGTCACTCCGTCTTTACCTTACCAATAACTCGCCACAACGATTTCCCTTTTTATGCGAGACAATTTCTCTAATATTTTCCCTCAAGTCGGGGAAGCGTCTGAGGGGCTAAAGTCTCGGCAGTGCAGAAACAGCCACGATCGTCCCAAGCATCATGATCAAGTCCTCCTCTGACGTGTTCGCGGCCGGTCAAGTCTGCTCTCCCGAAGGGCTCTTTCTGTAGGGTGGCAGCCCCACTTGACGGTGACGGGATGAGTCACCGAGGTCCGAGCGCGCGAGCTCACGCTATGCAGGTAAACGTTACGTACATGCATCTCTTTGCCGCCGGGCGCGCCGGAGAGGAAGTTGTGCGGAAGCGCTAAATTTCGAGCTCACTCAGTTTGTTCAAAGAACGAACGAAATATCTTCTGAGCTCGACTACAACTTGTTCGTTTGGGACGAGCATGCCAGGGGATACGAGCCAGTTTTCGGCGTCAGTCTATATCTAACCTAACGCTAAGGATCAAATCTCCACAAAGTCGAGGAATGTTCTAGCTTCTTCCCTTCTATTCTCTTGCCGAGAGACGTGTGAAAGCGTCGCTCACTCGTCCTCAGGGCAGAAGTAGCAGCTGGTGGAGGAACCCCAGGACGTGGGAGGACAGAGCTCCCAGTGCTATATAGTGCACTCGGTCCAGTACACAAGGGGCTTCAAATTTCTTCTCGGCCTCTGAAATTGCTGCACCCTACTGATCTTGACTGATACGGTATCAGTTAGAGCAGAGGAATGCTTCACCGTGGACGAGGAAGCGTCTGAGACGCATTATAAACACTCTCAAGGTGTGCACGAGCAGTATCTTATTTCTTGCACTAACATTATCTACAACACCACTCAATAAATTACATGTTGTACACGAACGTGTTCGACTATCATCACATAGTTGTAGCTGCCCCTGGAGCTGTGGTAGTCAGCCTGCGGAGCAATTGCACTTTGACTAGAACGAGATCCAAGTTGCGGCCTCAGGCGTCTGCGCCGCCGCTGGTCCTGACTTGTCGACTCCGCCCGATGGCCAGCTGTGAGAAGGTCGACTTGTTAGGCGGAGGGTTCAGTCTTGAGGCCAGGTACACGAAGGGCTCGTACAGGGTGGCGCGGTCCAGGCCGCTGACCTCGAACAGGCGGATCTTCTCCCGAGCGGCCCAGGACTGTGCGTGCGCAAAGTCCACCGTCCGACTCTTCTCGCTGCAGTCGGATTTGTTAGCCAGGGCAATGATGACCAGGTCTTTCTTGTCTCTCCCCACTCCGGATGTGTTCTTTTTGTCGAGATCCCTGCGCAGGGCGTCAGCCAGGACAAAGGACCTCTCGTCGTCCACTGCGAAGACAATCACGAAGCCGTCGGCCAGAGCCAAGAGATGCCGAGGGAGCAGCTCCGAGGCGCCCTTATCACCAGTATCGAGGCCGGCAGTGTCCAAAAACCGCACCTTCTCACGGGTCCCGCGGTCGCTGTCGATATTCGCCACGTAGGTGTCCTCGATGGTGGGAGGAAAAGGCTGCAAATTTAAACAAGGTCAGAGAGATGCCACGAAACTGAACGTAGTCTTCCTACCCCAGTGGCACCGTAAATGACTTGCTCGAGGATGGACGTTTTGCCGGTCTTCTTGGCCCCGCACACCACCACTTTGGACGTTTTGCCCATCCTAACGGTCGCCTTTCGGAGAGGTGAGCAACGAGGAGTCTCCTATAACAGTGGGAACGGAGTCATCGGTCGACGTCCGTGTGGTCTTGGACGATCTTGACGCAGCAGCTCCTGCTCTACTTGATGTGACGTAAGCCTTGTTTTGTTTTCGCTCCCTTTCCATGCAACAGTGTTGCCAACCGAAGTCAACTTTCCTCTACTGGATCATGGTGGACATCTTGGACTCTGCGAACAAAATGGATGCCGAAGAGACCCTCTTGGAGACCAACTCCTTCTCCCCCAAGGTGTGCAGCTCCATTAGCAGGGAGAAAACGCTAGTGGCGTTGACGCACAGAGCTCCGTGGCTCCTGGCGATCGTGCTTGGAATCGGAATTTCTACGTTAGAACTGGCTACAGCCAACCTTCGATATAGTCAGGCTCCGGAATGACTTCACTATAACGAAGTTCTTCACTGCATCAAACGTTGGATCAACTGCAAACGTTAGATCAAAATGGATGAACTGCAAAAAGCACTCAGTACGTGAGACGCCAATACAGTGTGACCCGCTTATATCGTCCACCCGGGGCAGACAGGGACTGAACGATGCGTCCAGGCATTTGCTTGCAATCCCTAACGTCTTGCTTAATCAATTCCATGGATCATCACATTTTTATCAGCTTTTTTTGTACAATATCACGGCCAAAGCTGTTCCGAGTGCTGCTCACACCAGACAAGTGATGAGAAAATTGCAAGCTCTTCTTTTAAGCAAATTTAGGCAATGTATTCCTATCAGCTGCGACTGCTGCATGCAAGCGTGCATCGTGAACAAGAACGTGCACAACACGTCTCGTTTGACCTTCATGTCGTACATATCTAGAGAAGCACGCGTCGGAACAAAAGGAGTACCATGAAAACGCTTACAAGACCCCTGCTCCGTCACATTCACCCTTGACTCATCAAGCAGTCTGAGTCATCTGGCCAGATGAACCGGGGTGATCCCGGTGCAGAAGACAAGATGTTAGCACCTCATTCAGGTGCAACGTTAAGCAGCCTGTCAAGACTGGCCGGTGTTACGGCTGTTAGTACAGCGGCTCCCGTTGACATCTGGCTGGAGTGGGGCAGGGTTTGAGTCACGTCAGCAGTGGGGGGACCCGTCGTGGTTGAGTCTCGCCTTGCAAACTTGCCATTCCAGGGATTTTGAGTCACAAACAGGATACGATAAGGATTTTCTCCTGTTCTTTTGCAGGGGCACGGAAAATTTTCCTGCGGATTCTTGCAGGTGGCTGAATCATACATTTAGATCCGGATGCCCATGATTCGCATGAGCAAAAAAGGTCAGCAAGGCGGATTATGAGCAACTGATTATTTAGCTTTGAAATTACTTCTTTTGAGCAAAACTACTTGAAAATTGTCCTTCAGGTAAGTGCAATCTTTTCTCAAAACTACCAGGTGGTGACCCCCTCTAAAATAGACTGAAATTTAAGTCCGATGTCTATCAGAGGCGGGTTTTTTTTTCAATATTCTTTTTACTTTTTGTGTATAAAGTTGCTCTTTCATCTCCCTAAATTCGTCGAAATATCGGCGTATCAACTTTTCAAACGAAAGAGTCAAACACACTTAACGGTGAGAGATTGATCTCGTCCTGTGTTGCTACTCAACTACCACCTCATGAACCCTCCACGAACAAAGAACACTTGAAGCTACTATCGAATTTTGATACGGTCAAATTTCCCGTCAGCCTTCATCGAGGTCTTGACTGCGATGGAGGTGGTTTTCGTTTGAACTGAAAATTCGGTTAGCAGTTCAAATCTCTACTTTCTTTGCTGTTGCAAAGTTTCACCATGGCGAAGTTGGACAGAATTTGCCATTGCCACAGCTTGAGCGTTTGTTGTCTCTCTAGTCATCGGTGCTCGTGTCCACGTAAGTGCATCATGTTAAACTTATTTATTATGCTTTCAAACTCTTGACGAGAGAAACATTTCCCCTTGAATCGAGCCATTGCACTTATCCACATTTAAGTGCAAAAGCACTGAGTCGTCCAGGTGACTTGCACAATAGTACCAGCTCTAATACTTTCAATGATAGAAAAACTGCAGGTTGTTTACACGATGTCATACTGATGACAGTTAATCATCGGATCTATCTCAGTGGAGTCCGAGGGAGGTGGCGTTTCAAGTGACCTCGGGTCACTTTGGGTTGATGATTCAAAGCTCTTGGGTGCAACATTGTTCTGTTGTTGCGCTGGTTGCTGTTGCTGAGGTTCATGTTGAGGCTGCCAGAGCTTGGACGAATAGGCAGGGTATCCAGAATCAACACTGCCCTGACACTGCCCTGGGTGTGCCTCCTGCAGGTCCTTTTTAGAAACGGGTAGCAGCTGGTCGGATGTCAATGTACCATCAGACACAACATTGCTCTGATCTGCCTCTCCATGCTCCTGTCCGGGTTGTTGCTGTTTCTGCTGTTTGTTGGCGATGGCAGCCTCAATCTTCTTTCTGATGTGCTCTGGTACTTGTGTCATCTCTACTGGCTTCAGGAAGTTTGCGGCTGGCACCAGTTGGGCCTTCTCAATGCTTCCGCGTCTTCCCCTCTCACCCTCCTTTCCTTTCATTCTCTTTCTTTTCGACAGCTTCGGGGCAATCGAGATCTCACTCCGGACCTCTTGGCCATTGTCAATGCTTAGTATCTCAACCTTGGCCGAGGACCTTTTCTGCCGCCTTCTGGTCTTCTCTCGCATCGTCACTTCATCATCAGAGAACTCAGGCTCACCGGAGTGATAAAGGTCGGAATGGCGAATCTGTGTTCCGCGAGTCTCCCGATAGATCCTGCAATCACAACATGAACGGGTTGACAGTGAAGTTCCACTTGTTGAAGTGGTCAATTTTCACGTTCCACACTTACTTTTTCACTTCTTTCGCCTCTGCCACCTTCTTTGATAGCTGAAGCTCCTTGTTCTTCGCGTGGGCCTCCGCCAGCAGCTTCTGAAGGTTGGTCACATACGTGGACTTGGACTCAAGCTTGTTGGTGAGCGTCTTAATTCTGGCCTGGAGAAGCGCAATTTCCGAAATGGCAGTCTTCAAATTCTTGGCAAATAAGTCTAAGCGTAGCGCTACAGGAAGGTCGCTGGACACCGCGTACTTCATCTGCCAAATGGAGCTGCTGGTGGGCAATGTGGAAGCGGATATTTCGTCAGGACAGTTTTGAACACAGTACAATGACAGTATAGTTACTTGGAAGAGGTAGGGGCTGTGCTGATGCTGCGATCACTGGCCTCTTTTTGGGCAGACTCAGTCTTCTTCATGGCAGTGCCGTCAGTACTTCCTTTCGTTGACACCTTGTTCTCGTCCCCGACCACCTCCACGTCCTCCTTGGGCTTAGACGGACGTTGCGCTTGTTCAGTCAGCACCTGAGCGATACAACTGGTTAGACCATACGCAGGAGGTGTAAGAATCGTTGGATTTAAGCGCCGGATGCTTCCAAGTTCAGTCAAACCTCGAACTTGTGCAGTTGCTAGCATAGGTTCGAGACATGTGATAAGTTCGACACATAGCTTTCAGTAAGAATGGCAAAGCTTCGTCAGCAACAGTAACTCTGAGATCAGACTATATCAAACTCCTCAGCAGACCCAACCAAACAGGCCTATGATGAAGGCCTGTGGGGGCCTGTGGGTATTCACCCACCCGAATCATGCTATGTTGTGTTGATGAAGTCAGTTGATATATATTGATGTTTTAATATATGCTTGCATAAACAAACAATTTCACCATATTTAGCATAGCTTGAGCGAGCAACCTGGAAGCTTCTGACCCCACAAAAAGCACCAGTAAAAATGGACGTCTGAGCAGTTTTTTGAGTGCTACAGTCGTGGAACTGCACAAACTATGTACAAACATAAGTTGGAGGCGTTGACTTTCAGTTTATCACATTCATGTTGGTCCCCACTGTAAATTTTGTGACGCTGCAACATCAGAGATGGCGCCGTCATCAGAGATGAGAGGCGACGGCGCTTTGAAAAATGAGAGGCACCAGATTGCAACATGAAAAGTGCCACAAAACACTTGGGAGCTTTTTTGGGAATCAGCTGTCATTTTGCTAGATAAAATCATTGGATTTAGGTAGACTCGGCTGATGAGAGCCGGGGTCAAGTATTAAGCCAACTGCAGAATTCTTGATATGCACATTTCATTCAGAGATCTCTTTGTACTTGGTCAATAGGGCTGACAACACAGGTGTTTTTCCCTCTTCACGGAGTCACTTGCTTCAATTAGAATGAGTTGAAAGTAAAATCGTGTCAGATGTTTTGTTTGCAACAGCCTAAAGAGAATTCATGGACCTTCTCAGACAAGTATTAACGGGCAGAGGACTTGTGATGTTGGTGAGTCTGCCTGAGACATGTAAAATGTCAAATCGGACATTTTGTTTCGATTCCCTGAGTCTTTCTATCCATGTATGTGTCTCTGTGTGCATCCTATCCCTCGTGGGTTGGTTCAACCGGACCTTTCAAGTGCCATAACTCAGTGTTGATTTCTTCACCAAGACATGTGGAAGGAAACTGTTGGCCTCAAGTTAAAAATGCTGAAAAATATATACCCTGCATATCTAATCCTACCTATTTTGGCTACTTTCACCGTGGAAGTGGGCTTTTGCATCGAAAAGGTGACTCTTGAAGTGACAGGTGAAGGTCCCAATGGTGGATTATATTCAAGGTAACCCATCTGACCCAAAACTGAGTCCAGCCTGGCCAGTGGCTGGTCCTGGTGATGTATGAACTCTGCCTCATTTTTGCAACACTATGTCACTGGCATAGGGGACATCTGACATCAAACCATTCGACGACCCCAGCATGGCACTGAGGTCTGGGCTTCATAGAGTCACTTCTTTGAAAAGAAAGTCTCGTGTCTTCTAAGCAGTGTGCTCAACACAACTTTTCTGAGGTTTCTAGTGCATGTGTCATCTCCAAATCACTTCCTAATGGCCAAAGTATAACAAATTTTAATTGTTGTCTGAATTTGAACTTTTTGGATTATTGCACACCATTACAGTAGTAGCTTACTTTTGCATGCATGCATGGAAGCTAGCATAAAATATATACTAGGCTAGGTCAAAAAGGGGTCAACTTTGGAAATTCACTGATGGCATGTGGGGTTTGTTGCATGGGCTCAAAAGATGAAGATGTAGTCACATACTTTTAAAAAAATTGTGTTTACCTATGCCTAACTTGATTTGAAATTTATGTAGTAAGCCACTGTAGTAAATTGGCTGTGAAAGTAGATTTCAGCTCTGGTGGCTGTCAGAAAGCTGCCCAACTGGGTGAAAATCACTCACCAAAATGCTGACATGCTCCAGTTTCTCAGAAAAATATTTTATAGCAAGTCCTGAAGAAATTTTTTTAACTTATTTTATAGTATTATGCAACTTTAAATGCATTTGAGCATAGCTAAAACTCCTTTTTTTCACTTTTATTTGACTACAAAGTCTTCAAATGGTAGGTGGTTACCAATTTTAGGCACCCATTGGGGAATTCCAATTTTCGACCTAGCCCAATATATACAATATAAGAAGTTATAAATTTTATCCAATGATTCTGCACATAAGTATGGAAAGGATTTTTGCCAACTGTAATAACCAACAAAGTGGTCTCATAATGTCCCCACTTGGTTGCAGGGGGACACTTAAATAGATGGCACTTTTTGTTGTCCATTTTGGTCCTCATGGAAGAACTTTGAATGTTTGGTAAAGACTCTACCTTTAGCCTCCTGTGGAAAGCTGCCCAATCCTGCGTGCTGACTGGCCGTTGAACTTTGTTTTCGCCTGGCATTTGGATGGAAGGTACATAATCAGGGTGCCCACGCACCGCTGAAGGGCGACCAAGGTAAAAGTGGTCTTCACACACCCTTAAGGTATGATATGGTGAGTTCATGGACAATCCCACAGCCTGACACCACATCTGGTTCTGCTCGGGGTAAAAGGGCTTGGGTGGGAAGCTGAAGCAATTTTTGTCTTGCTCAGCGGCATCACTGGTGCCACAACCAGGCACGCAGCAGCTTTTCTTCTCCTCTCGACGTGCTTGTCGGGACAGGCCACGGCCACGTAGTGGAGGTCGGCCGCGACGGGTAGACTTAGCGGGGCGAACTCGAAAGCGGCGACCTGGCCTGATGTCCAGCAAGTGCTTCAAGTCATGCAGGCGGATGATAGGAGTTTTGCTAAAAAAAACCATGAGATCTGTACTAGATAGTTAGCGTCAGGTACGACATAACTTTACCTAAAAAGCTTTTTCTTCTGTTGTGCATCTGAAGAAGTTTCAGGTAATGTCAAGAAGGCTTGAAGTTCCTCCATTCTGCCGTCATGCTCCAGGTGGGCAGTCGCGGGATCTTCGTGCTCCACCATGATGTCCTCGGCAAAGTCCAAATCTTCGTGTTCCATCTTACAGGTTAGGTTCTCCGTCAGAGACACCTCCTCGGTGTCCTCAGACTCCATCTCTGGTGGATTATTCACTTAAAAGAAACTTATTCTTTGTTTATGTTTACATTGGGCGTCTATTCCTTGACAGTGCTGCCATCACTTCGCCCGTGCGAAAACGGGTGACGAATAACTTGAAACACTTCCCAAGTGCCTTCGCCGTGATCGCTGCTGAGCATCAAGGATGTATTTGCACTAATGCGAACCTGGTCCATGATTTGCGATGGAGGAAAGGGAGGGGTCCAGAAAATTGCACTCCGGGGCCAAGTCACGGTTGTTTTCAGCGCAGAATGGCAGCTCTGTCTCGACAGTTTGTTGTTTACGGAGACGATACCGAGTTCTCCTGACCGAAACCGATACCTGAGTCCGTGGAGCTCATCAGGGCGGTATCACTGTTGGCATTTTTGTGGTATCATCAATTCTAGACGATTGAGGGTGGAGTGCACCCAACTTCCATTTCCTCCTTGTTCACGTGGTCTGTGTCCGTCATGTTCAAGCACCTGCAGAAGTTGTACGACCAGCAACTGTGGTCCAATCTTTGCCGCCTTGGAGAGCTGGCGCTGAGTAACGCCGTCAAAGACCGGTGGGACGCCAAAACTTCGACGGAACCGCGCGACTCCCTCTTCGGTGACGCCCTGGCTCCGAAGCAGCTCTACTGCGTCCAGGCGATGCTAGCTGAAGCTTACATGGAGTGCAAGGAATTTCGTCGCGCTGAAACTCTCTTCAAGGACGCGCTACTGACTAAGAAGGAATTGGCCAAAGGGAAGGGTCCTTCTTCGTCAAAAGCCATCGACGACGGCGAGAAGATGTTTTCGGAAGTCACATTAAAGTTCAAGCTTCACCTGTGCTACGTCGAGATGGGGTCGTCGTCGCTGGCCATAGAAATCCTACAGACGGTGCCTGCCAAGCAACGGACTCCCAAGTTAAACATGGCCATGGGAAAGCTGTACGTACGCAACGGCCTCGACCGGCCGGCTGTTTCTTGCTTCAGAGAGGTCTTGAAGGTCTGTCCGATGGCAATGGAAGCTACTAAACAGTTACTGCAACTAGGAGTCAAGCCCAAGGAGATCCAGGAACTCACTCTGGAAGCCACAGTCAGTACCGAGGGGCACAAGATGGACTGGTTCCACAGCTGGGTCTCAGCACATGCTGCTTTTGCTTCGGGAAACTATTTTTCTGCCATCACCATCATCAAGAAGCTAGAGAAGGGCCCGTTGAGGCAAGACGTTAACCTGCTGGTGACGCTGGGAAAGGCGCTCTACTACATAGGTCGCTCCAGCGCCGCGCGGGCCACCCTTCTGCGCGTGCACAGGATCGACCCCACCAATCTTCATGGCATGGACGTCTTGGCGGCTATCATGTATAAAGACCAGCGAGAGAAGGAGCTCGACCAGCTGACCATCGACCTGATGGGAATGTCTGAAGAAGCGACGGAGCCCTGGATCGTGTTTGGTTACCAATGCTTCTTAAAGAAGAAGTTTCAAAAGGCCGTGTACTTTGCCCACAAGGCCTGCATGTTGAACCAGCGTGACGTGGAGGCATTACTGCTCAAAGGCAATGTGTTATTCGAGCTGAAGAAACTGAACGAGGCAATTGATCACTTCCGCGAGGCCATGGTGGTGGCTCCCTGGCGCTATGAAGTGCATCATGGACTAATCGATTGCTATTTGGAGCAAGCCAGACACAAGGAAGCCGTCAGCCTTGCCGCCACCGCCTGTGTTGAGCTGAAAAATTCTGCCAGGGCTTTTACACTCTTTGCAAAAGTTCTCGTGAAAGACCCTAATCAAACGTCACCAACGCGTGCGAAGAACATGCTGGAGAAAGCGCTGAGCCAAGACCCGAGTCACCTGCCAGCAGTATACATGATGGCCAGCCTCTTGGAACAAGAGTCCAAGGTGGACAAGGCTATTGAACTCTTGGAGAAGCAGATAGAGAGGCACAGTACCAGCAAACTACATTTAGTCTTGGCAGAGTTGTTCGCCAAGTCGTACGACGACGACACAGCACATGACCACTACATGATGGGTGAGTTTGAGTTTGTTGCTGACAACTTCACTGACGACTAGAGTCTCCATTCCGTACATTTCTCTTCCAGCCATGAGCATGGAACCCAACAACCCGCGCCTGCAAGAGGCCCTGTTCGAAATTGGAGAAAACCTCCACGGGCTGAGGGACTCGGCCCTCGACATTGACATGGACGAGATGGACTCGGACATCGGTGACACGGAGGAAAGCGAAAACGAGGCTGCCGGCTCAGACGGAGATGTCAACATGGCGGCCAGTAATAGCAGCTCGCGCTAGGCCAAATGGATACCCTATTCGTTGATGTGTCAGTATTAATGAACCGGTAATAACTAGTGATAACGGCTATTCTTACTATGTTGACGTCGTTGTGAACAATTTTGAAAGAAAGTTCAGACTTTGTGCCAGAATCTGTACAGTGTTGCTCGGACCATGGCGGAGGTAACAAACATATCAGGTAGAGCGGTAGAGTGTCAGTCATCTATCTTCGAAGGTGCGAGTTGTGTGCTCGCTCACTTCCTCTGCCATGGTGAGGACCGCCGTCGTCTCGGGAACTCGTGGACTCGCGGTACTGCTTCTTGATGCCGCGCCAGCTATCGCCGCCGTTCCCGCCAGAGTTGGCCGGCGTGAAGCGCGCCGTCGGAGCCCCCATCACCTTGCCTCGGGATGTGGTAGTGTCGACCTGCACACAAAACATATGCATGAAGGAGTCGAGCGACCGATATTGCGCCCTCGTTTGTCTGTGTGCGTTCAAGTAGTGTACGTAGGGCAAGGCTTGGACTGGCGGTCGGATCGTGCAGGGACCTTCTGTTGACTTACCGACGTGTCCAGGGCTCGAGACGCGGCCTCGGCGAAGGAGTCGTCGACAAACTCGACGAAAGCGTATCCCGGCTGCTCCGTGGGACTTTGCCAGATCTGCGACACCGGGCCGTAGCGAGCAAAGACCTCCTCCAAGGTCTGGCGATCAGCGGAGAGCTCGCCCAAGTTGCCCACGTACACCTTCGCGGAGAGGTTCCACTCCCGCTGCTGCGCCGCCATCAAGAAGCACACGGAGAGCGACGAAACTGGCAGCTTTTTTGTTGATCTGTCAGCGGAGACAAGAGCGCATCGACTCCAGCGCGCAACCTCGCAACCTCGAAAAAGAAGTCTCCCTCCCACCGAGGACGCTCCTCAGCGCAAGCTCCGCGTGTGCTACAAGTTGCAACACCTGGAAATCAGGTCAGCTCGATGTCTGGGCGTTCATCCAAGAGACGTCACAGTAAAATTTGACGAATTCACGCAGCCGGTGGAAACGAGTCATGTCCAACACCGATATGGATCTCACCTTGTCGACCGAGATCGATTGGTCGTCGCTCCAGATCTTGTCGAGGCAACACAGTCGGGGTCAAAGCCCGGGAGAGGGAAACAGAGGGGTGTTTTTTCATGCCAGAAAATGTAAGAAGAGACTGTTCTAAGGTCCTTCTTTCTCGGCCCAGACCGGGGGAATCTGGCCTTGTCCGGCCCCCCTCGACATTCATGCTAACCGTGTAGTCGGCGCTGCTGATGACTTGCGAGAACACGAGAATAGAGCGAGCACAAAAGAAGCGATATTTCTATCTAGCTGATGCAACCTCTTAATATGGATTTAGGAGCTGATTGACCCCATTGTACGCCAAAGAAAACCCTACTGAAGTCTGAATCTCACGCTGCACAGTGCAAATAACATAAATTATCCGAATATCAACGCTGGCCGTCAACATTGCGGGTCATTGGCACTCCAGCGGCTGCTGCTGAGCACTTGTCCGCGTTCTTCAGGTTGCAGTCAGCCAGAGTCTGTGCGTACCCGGAGAAGTGGTTTGGCAAAGTCACCAGGTAAACAGCCTCATGGGCCTTCCCACTGCAGTTCTACTTCTTTAATATTGCATCCTACTGCTCAATGTACTTTGGTAAATGTTTTGGTAAAATAAAACTTCTCTTGCTTGGGAATTCGACATCATTTTAGCTGGAACAAGTCTTTTTTGAAAAGAAAAATTGGCTTACTAGGAGACTTTGAGCTCAAAATTTTATCGCATGCTGTATGTAGAAGGTGCAGTGGACACTTCTTTTATCAACTAGCCGTAAATTTTAACTGGATTGCACTACAGAAGTGATTTACCCCTCTGTAGAATCTCCTTTAAAGCTGAACTGATATGCACTCTTGCTCCAGAACTACTCAATCTTCCACAATTTGGCATCAAAGTTGTGTGCTAGGCAGAGTTTACTACATACAAGTTTTACTGCACTGCAAATAAATGAGTGGTCCTCAGACAAAGGTGCAGATCGGTTTAGTTTTGGAGGAATGTCTTAGCTTACGGGTTTGGTTCCAGTCCAAAGCTATGGCAAAAAAAAATAAGTGTTATAAAGCTTGGACTTAAAAGTGTCCATGACGAGTGGTACTTGAGAAAAAAATGGTTTTATTGAAGTCTTTATAATTTGGCCAAAGCCCAAAACCCAGACCGACAAATATCATTTTCCACACTATCTAGTCTAATGTTTAATCTAGTTTTTACATTGACTCCGTGCTAGTAGCACATGCTATGTTTCACATATGTGCAAAATGCACCTTAGGTCAGATTTTGACTCCTCATCAAAAAAGACTTCTTTGTCTAGCCTTCATAGTGTTATGCTGTCTCCCCACTTGCAACCCCTGATGCTGATCCACTTGATCCTGCAAAAGGCCATCGTCCTGCATGCGCCCGCCCTCGCCAGGTCAGCAGTCACTGGCCTGTCCTACACTCTGCACGTTGTTGTACTCCACTCCTCCCTATGGTGAGAGGGGATTAAAGCTGTCCTGTCCACCGATGTTTTCCAGAACCTCTTTATGTTTTTTTATAGTCATCGTTGTGGTCGTTGCGGCCTCAGTAAACGTTGGTGGCATTCCTGAAACCATGACGAGGTGATTTCTAAACATTTTTTTAACTCAAACAAGCTAAATCACGTTGCTCAGAGCTGAACAAGGACTTGACTTCTTCAACCTGGATCTGGACCTTTCCACGTGCCACACATTCTGGACTCAAGTCTTTTGGTCCTCTTCATCTTCCTATCTGTCTATGGAGTCAATGAGGTTCCAGTTCCTCAGTTCCTCTATGACACTTCTGTAGCCTCAGTTCTCACCAGGAAGGTGCCAACATCAAGTTGTTGGTCCCAGCACCCCAGCTATCATTTGGCACCAGCTCAATCTGAGATTTCTCAGTAGCAGAGAAATCTGTGCATCTTTCCTGAAAGCAGCTTCACAAATGTCGCTCCACAAGTGGCACGCATAGATTAGGTTAGGTAGAGACATCCTTGGATTTGGTAAAGATTGGCAGAGAGCCAGATCAGGTGCAGACGCATGGCTGCATTTTCACTGGGGTAATAATGCATTAGAACACTTAGTGTTAGTCATGTCTGACGTAGAAGATATGAGAAAAGAGAGCTAGAGAAGTGACTTTGGTCATTTCTCTACTGCTGCTGGCTCTCAGCCAGGCAACATGAGAGTGTTAAAGTCATGGGTTGTACGTGCAAAACTCAGAAGCCATTTCAGGCTTCTGAGCCATTTCAGGCTTCTAACCGCAGGCTCAGCGCCTGCGGACCGTAGGTGAGCTCCTCCGTCCTGTGGCTCCAGCGGCCGAACGTCACTGCCCTCAGCTTGGCCACCTCGTTGTCCGGGCTCTCCATCTACGACTATTGTTAGAGAGGACACCCAGTGACCCGGGGACACATCACCAAAGGAGATCAGCTGCTACCAATCTTTGTGGTGGACATCAGTACCAATGCCATGAACTCCCTGGCTGCCGCTACCAGATGACTACATCGAGCCCGGCTTCAACAAGCATCAAATGCCAAATTTTAGGAGAAAAGTGAGAGGGTCAAAGTAAAAAAAAGAGTTCCTCCTTCAATTTGAACCACCCGACCATGATCCTCAACGGCTTGGCCCTCTTTTGTGTGTTGCTCTGCACCCCACTGACGATGGAATTCCTTATGCTCCACTTGCGTGTTTTCAGGTTAGCAAACACCTGGTCACACATGCAAGCAAACCTGTCCAGGTGTGGCCAAATTTACTGCTGTCACGTACGTATTGAGCATGGGCTAATGGACTACCAAGTCTGGCCAGAGTGATTTTTTAATGCCTTTATGCTTTTTTTTAGAAAAATTACATGAACATTGTGTCAGTTGAAGAAAAATGTTATTCTGGCTAGAAGCAAACATATTTTTCCACCTTCTCATTATGATGTTCTTTTATATGCCCTCTTAATGCTCTCTCTGCTGCCGGTGTGAGTATTGTCCAACCCCTTTGGTAGTGTCTCATGCCTATCGCTGCAGGGTCTTTGGTGTGGGCCTTTGCTGGGCCTCTTCATGGCCCAGGGCATGGCCCAACCCAGCTGGTGCTGCTCAGCTCACAGGGCTGTTTGTGTCATTGGCATTTCTGCTCAGTTGAGCACCTCTACATGACATTTGTTTCCATTGAAAGTGAAGGTAAAAGCAGTCTGCAAAGATGACATTTGGAAAAGCATAGGAAAATTTATCTGTCAGCTCTGAGATTCTAGAACAAGTTCCCTTGGGGGAGATTGAAGCAAGTGCTGTAGGAGTCATGTCTCGAGGTGAAAAATATGTCTTCACACAAATCAAATCATAACTTTCAGCAAAATCAACTTAATTCCAACACATCTTGCCCACAGCGACGCATGAAATGCATTAAAAAGTGGCATGGCCCAAAATTGATGATTGACATATTTTCTGCTTTCTCTGTAATTATGCCATTTTTGGAACTGCCTGTTTGTTGTGCTCATCATCATCATTGTTATTTGAAGTAATGATGATGACATGTCGGCCAGTCCTGTCCAAGACCCACTGTCCACTTCTGACTGTGCCAGGGTGGTGGCCAACGTGACCACCGCAGTGAGTGCACAGACACAGGACATCCAGGATGACGACTTTTTTCTCTCATGCTTGGTTTGCACTTCGCGACCTTCGTCTCCATTGTGGCAGTTTGATCAGGACAACGTCGACTCCGACCTCTTGATCGACTGGCTCCAGAAGAGCAGCACGGACATGGACATGGAGTCACTGCTCCTCCTAAGGAGAAGCTCTTCACAGAGCTTGAACAGTGCGATGAAGATTGGGAGTGGACTGCGTGATTCTTGTCAAAAGCAGCAAAATTCCTCTCAAATTTCCTCCAAGTTCTTCTCTTACCACAACTAGAAGATCTATGCCCAAACTCGTCACTAGACGGTCGTTTTTGCATATTTTGCGCGTCCTTAAGTGACGAATAAATATAGTTACTATTGAGGTGTTTACGTCCAAGGTCTTGTTCCTGGGAGGGGAGGCTCGTACGCACAGTGTGTACGATGCATAAATGTCCGCAGATTTAAAGTTTGGCGCGCCTTCTTCCGTCCAGGACGCCGCGTCATCACGCCTTGGGCACTTTTCTCTCGGTGGGGATGTGTTCAAGTTCAAGCCAGGCAAGCATGACAAAGCTTGACAAAAAGCTTGGCTCTAATAATGCTTCAGGGGAAAGGAGGAGAACCTAACTTAACGTAACTAATCCAACGTAATGTTTTAATCAGTGGGTTACTTCTTCTACCCAATGAGGAGGTGACGGATTGCTGAAGGATACCTGACAGAGTACATTGGGAAAGTCATCCTAAGGGAAACCGAAGGTATCAAGGGTGACAGGACTAAAGCACAATTGGCTTGAGATCGCTAAAGCGTCCAACTCAGTTTATTTTACTCGAAGCTAAACCCAGTTGAGGCTGAATCGAATCTGGGGTGTGAATCAAGCCTAGGCTGAAAATAAGCCAAGCTTTACTTTGAGAAGCTGTTCAACAACACGAGCACTTGTTGAAAATGGAATCATTTGCCAGAGTCGAGGACTTGCCAAATAGAGTCGACCCGATTCGCCTACATCACTAGTCAAGCCCCCCCCCCCACCGAAATTTAAACTTCCGGCTTGAGGCGCAAGCCTACACTTCGCACAATGAATCCAGTGTCAGTTGATTAGAGGTCGTGGCCTCGCTGGCTGATTGCTCAAGTATTGGCCTCGCTGGCTGATTGCTCAAGTATTGGCCTCGCTGGCTGATTGCTCAAGTATTGGCCTCGCTGTCCGACCTGTTCCCGCCGGAGCCGTCACCGGAGAATGAGTACCCCAGAGCGTCGATGTTGGCGGAGCCGGAGCCCAAGTGCAGATTGGCCTGTCTCTCCTCCAGGTGGGCCCTGGAGAAGGAGGACAAGTTGAGAGTGCTTTTCTCGTTGCAGGTGCTACTTGTGCGTCTGACGAACGTGCACAGTAGAGGAAAGAAAGAAAGAAAGAAAGAAAGAAGGAAAGAAAAGACTTGGCCTCGCTGCGTTTCTTGTGTGATTTACACTTGGTCATTTTCCTCTCTCTGTCTCTCAGATGCGTACATAGAGCTCCTCGGATGAAATTGGCATTGAGTCTCCTCACACCTTCTGCATGCAAAAAAGTCTTTGCCTCCCGCAGATTGATGTGCCGACTTCTCCTTCGTCGTAATGGACCCCGCGCGCGTGCTAATAAAAGGAAATAATTTTATCCTCCGCTCCTGCATCCCCAACCAGAAGATTCAGCCCCGGTCGCTCTCCGGCCTCCAGTAGCTCCTCTCGACGGCGTCGGACGCCGTGATATCAAGCAGGGAATGCATAAAGGAGAGAAAAAACGCTGCGATGATGCGGGTTTGCCCACGTGTGCATGCTCATAAATGGAGATCCCGCTTCACTTTCTCTCTCTCGCTCTCTGTGTCTCTCCGACAACAGCATTTTTGGGCCACCGAAAACTGCATTCTGGACGGACCCGCTAAATTGAAGACGGTGACGACAGCCAAAGTTGCGAGCTTGATGGCTCATAAACAACCCTTTTGTCTGTCAGCAGGAAATGCCGAGCGCGCAGTAATTGAGAGGGGAAGAGCGAAGATTCCTTCCACTTGTTCACCGTCACTGAGGAGCATCGATCTCACGCGAATTTCTTCATCAGGGGCGGCCACGGGAGGAGTTCGGTACTGTTGTCGTGCTTGGAATATCGCTCACATGCGTCTGACGTGACAGCGGCTGCATTGGAATGCCACAGCTGCTGCTCGGAGGAGGAGGAGGAGGACAACAAGTCCTGACACCGGTGTCGCCAGTCCATTAAACCACCTGTCCGTCAGACGTTGACCTTGGCATTGCTGTCTTGACGCGATCGAGTCACATTAGTCCTTCGGGGAATGGTAATGAGGGACTTTTGTGTTTTCCACCAAAGACGGAGAAAACAACCAACCAACTTGTCTGCCGTGCCATTGCGGATTTTGGTCACGGAGCCGCCTGCCACCGAGAAGCATGTCTCACATTCAAGAGCCTTGTGGGAGGGAATGGCGAGGAGAGCATTTTTGCACACTTTTTGAACAGTCACTGGGTGCAAATTCATGGCCATTGTTTGTTGGACTTGAAAAACATCTCGGCCTGTCTTTCCCATATAAAATGCTGGTCAACTGCGCAAAAAGGAAGGAGAAGAATATTTCGAATATGGGAAAACACGTCGAGCGTCGATTTTGAACTTTTGGGCGCCAGCAAAAGGTGCGTGAAAATTGAAATGTTGGCGTCAAATGTATCCAATTTTGACACCGCGGGGTGCCCGCTACTAAACACTTCTCCGGCGCAGCGTGCACGAGGGAAAAAGAAAACAACATACGACACACACAGAGAATAGGCTTGTACTGTGCTGTGACTGACGTGCGTACACACGTACGTACGTACGTACATGCATACATGTGCATATGTGCGGATGCGCATTCATATAGCAGATAACAGAGGAAGAGTAGTGATAGGTGAAGCTCATTCTTGGCCCAAGCTTCTAGAATCAACAGAAGAAAACTTTCCTTACCGAGCAAGCTTCGAAACTACCAGGGTAGTTGCGTACTCGGTCTTATTAATCGTGTCTGATGTCTGCCGGACGAGAGAAGAGGAAGAAGCAAAGCTAAACAAGCTCCAGGTAAAATCACCCACAGTCCTGTACGACTTAATGAGAGCATCTGAGCTAAGTGGACTCATTACACGTGAATTACGCCAGTCAACTACTGATCAGAACCGCCCTCAGTCATGCCATGGTGCAGCACTGGAGGGAAGGGCGAGCAAGACTCAGGATGACAGAGGAAACTTCCAACAGCATCATGCTTGACATCTTCCAGGAGGCTTTTTATTCCTCTCTTTCTCTTTCTTATACATATGAATGAGTGTGTTGAAATTCCAATCACATCACGGTGGTTCCTTCCCTATGCTCTGGACGCCGTGAGCAAAAGAACTTTCCTTAGTGACGAATGTTGAACTTTCCAGCTGCTATTGAGAAGCTTCTCTAGACGCAATTTGTCACGAAGGTCGTGTCTTTATTCTCTACTTTGGGCACATACGAGTCACAGATAGAAATCAGCAATAAAGCGTCTAATGAAGGATCTTGTGAGTCAGAAAGAAATGTGGAAGAGGCCAGGAGTGCACGTGCGAGTCGAACGTTTCGCCACTCATACGGTACGAGGAACGCCTAATATTCCGTGTAGCTTGATGAAAATCTGAGACACCTGCCCGACTTCGGACAGGGAGGGCGGGGGAGGGAGGGAGGGAGGGAGGGAGGCAGGGAGGCAATAGAAGACGTGTCTCATTGATCCCTCGTCCAACTGCAAGCGGAATCCGAACGCGGCTTCCAGCCTCTATTTGTTCGGCTTGGTTGTTCTTTTCTTCTTCACTCGCGCTGCACTGAGCAGTGCGTGCCATTAAAGCCATTCCGGGAAAAAATATGGGTAATGAGCGCACGAACATCAAATTTTGTTCCTAGGAGGAACAAGTGTTTAGGATTTCTGACGCCAATTAAAATGGGGGCTCCATTTGTTCGCGGTCGGTGCGATTTTGGCACGGCAAAGATTTCAGCGTCGTCTTGGGCTGCGCAAGCGACTGCGTCGGCGACGGCGTCGGCGGCATCGACATCGCGCGCACCTCACGAGGAACTCGATTTTTCTCCCGTCGCCGCAGTCTCGTTTCTTGCATCCGACTCGATGGAAGAAAGAGTGATAAGGAATTGCTTCCGTCGCGGCCCAGAGGAAAATGCTTGATTTGGCCTCACGGACGAGAAGAGTGGCTGAGTGTGCTCAGTGGATGACATGCGTCATTTTGCCCCGGCAGAAAACTCCGAGGAAGAAAAGTGCCGAGTGAAAGACAAACACTAAGGTGGAAGAAGACGCGTGCTCCATTTTGCAGCACACGCAGCAAAAGTCTTTGATGCGGGCATTCCCGCTCTCTCCCCCGGATGCCGGCGGGCAATAATCATCATCACGGTAACTGCGACAGATGATGATGATGATGATAGAGGCCGAGGAGAAGAGGAGGAGCATGGCGAGAACGTATAAGATCTACGACAACGATCAGTCGTCGGACGACGACGGCGACAACTCGGAAAACGACGAGGAAGAGGCGACGGCGCTGAACGACAAGAAGAAGCAGCCGCTGCTGGCGCACGGTCAGCCGCCGCCGCCGCAGCAGCAGCAGCAGCAGCAGCCGCGCAAGAGACACTTCACCCTGACCGACGAGGGCGACCTCGTCATGCTGCGACACCCCAGCAGGCAGAAGAAGCGCCAGCACCAGCAACGGGGACGAAAGCAGCAGAGACACACGCTCTTCGACGGAGACATCGCCAACGGCCAGCTGAACTACGACATGGAGGCCGTCCGGCTGGATCAGTCGCGAGGAGTGGCGGCGGGGGCAAGCAGCGCCGCGGCCGCGGCCGCGGCCACAGTCGCCGGTCAGCATCACCTTCCGTCCGCGGGCAAGGACAACAGGGCGCCGTCCATCAGCTCAGAAGGGTCACTGAGCGACTGCGAGGAGTTGGGCGGTGTCGCTGGCGCCTTGGACGACGACGACCCCGCGGCTAGAGACGGCAGGTACGTAGCACAAGATCAAAAGCCCTTCATTTCACGGTCTCATTGTAATTATAGCGCACTCGCCAGCGTCGCGCGTCGTTTTCCCCGCCCGAAGTAACTTGCGAATCTCTTTGCTCGCGTGCTTGATGACACCGACGGAGAGAGAGATGAAAAGTGGAAGTCTCGTAATGAAGTTTCTTTTCTTCCATTTCTTCCAGGAGAGAATCCATTAGCAAATCCTTGTGGGACGAACAGGAAATTAGCACCTCGCTGCGGAGTTATTTACTCGCTCAGGATCAGGTTTCCGAGGAGCTCCTCTCTGCCGTCGAGTGTGACGACCTGGAGACGGTCACCAGGCTCTCCAAGGGCTTCACGGTGGGTAAATTGAACGACCTCCTCCTGTTCTCCTCGTGGAAGGAGGCACTGGAAGTGACCAATTTCCTGCTGACTCGACGCGCCAGTCCGAATACTGCCGATGGGGTCGGGCGCTCCTGCCTGCACCTGGCCGCCATCAATGGCAACTTGGACATGATGAAGACGTTGCTTGGCAAGGGAGCGCGCGTGGACGCCTTCGACAAGCACCACCTTGCCACGCCTCTCTTTTGCTCAGCCGTCTCCGACAACCCCGAGGGCATCAATCTGCTGCTGCAGCGTGGAGCCAACATCAACGCCGGCCTGCACGAGTACGGGGTGAGTGCCCTCCATTGTGCAGTGCGGGCCAACAACGTGGACAACGTGCGCATGCTACTGGAGCTCGGGGCCAATCCCAACAACGTCCAGCTGTTCAGCGAGACGCCGCTGCACACGGCCGCCTCCATGGGCTTCGAGGAGTGCGTCAAGCTGCTCATCCACCACGGTGCCTGCCTTGAAGTCCTCATGGGATCGATGAAGATGACAGCTCTGCATTTAGCCGCGCAGGACGGGAACACAGACTCAGTGCAATACCTGCTGGACGGCGGCGCCAACATTGACGCACGAAATGCCAGGGGACAGTCTGCTCTGCACCTCGCCGCCTTGGCGCAATCTCCGGAGACAGTCGAAGTCTTGATCAAGGCCGGTAAGAGAGAGAAGACGATGAAAAAAAAGAGCGCGCATCAAAGAGTAAGCGTTTCATCTCCTCCTGCTCTGTACTGTATACTGACATTTCTCTCTCCCACCCACTCTTTCTTTCTTTCTCTCTACTCTTTCTCTCTCTCTCTCTCTCCACTCACACATGCACACGCAGAGGGGCTCAAACAGCGATGTTTATACAACTCTCGAGACGTGAGTAGTCTGCTTTCTCCGGTGCTTCTTCTCTCACCTTTAACTCAGCCAATGTTGCAATGACTCAACGCATAAAGGGCGAAAATGCTTCTTCTTGGCAGGTGCAAACCCCAATTGTGAGGACTACGACTGTCGCACCCCCGTGCACAGCGCCATCGTCAAGGGCTCGCGCTCGTACGAATGCGTCAGGCTGCTTCTCGACGTGGGGGCGGATGTCAATCATCGAGACAGGTGTGCAGTTTGTATGCTTGGGGATGCCGTACACGGACTCGATCAATGTGTACATACTGTATATCAACGTGGGAGTCAGGTTCCAACTGCGACCTTTTCTTTCTCTCTCTCTTCAAGGTTCGGATACTCTCCGCTACACATTGCTGCCTTAAATGAATATTCATACTGCGCCAAGATGCTGCTGGCGCACGGCGCGGACATCACGGCGCGGACCAATGGCGGAGGATCGGCGCTGTCCATGATAGTGAGAAAGATACCCAACGTCTTGCCCAAGTTTGAGGATATGCTGGATCACGCGATCACCCTGGCGGAGCATGACATCAACGACGTGGACTGCGAGGTCAAACTGGACTTCAGGGTCTTGATTCCTAATCAGTTCAAAGGAGAGAGCTCCATGTTCATCAACTTCATCGAGATAGGGCATAATCACTTGCTAAAGCATCCCCTCTGCGAAAGTTTCCTCCACCTTAAATGGCTCAAGGTCCGGAAGTTCTTTTTCATCAGCCTCATATTCCACCTCCTTTTCACCTTCATCTACACTTCCTTCGTCATGACCGTGTACACTTGCCAGTGCGTACTCAAGAACAACTGCAAGTACACGGGTGAAACGACCAACAACATCAGCGACTACGCCCACCAACATCCAGCTTGGGAATCCATATCTGGAGACTGCTTCGAACCCTTTGAAGAGCTTTGTCATATCACCTGGGGAACTCTGACGCTCTGGAGCCTCCTCCTCTTCTCCACCATCATACTGTTGGGAAAAGAGATCTTTCAGATGATGCACTCGCAGAAGCAGTACTTCCTCAACTGGGAGAACTGGGTCCAGTTGAGCATCATTGCCAACGTGGTGCTGATCAGCTTTCATAACGACCCACTGCCAAGTATTCAGGGCTACGTCCACGTGGTGGAACGATGGCAGCATCACGCTGCGGCAATCGGGACGTTTCTCGTCTGGGGAGAGTTGATGCTGATGATCGGCAGGCTACCCACGTTCGGGATCTACGTGCAGATGTTCACGACGGTGGCTAAGAACTTTGCCAAGTTCTTGGCCGCCTACTTTTGCCTCTTGGTGGCTTTTGCTCTCAGCTTCTGCGTTCTCTTTCCCAACTACCAAAGCTTCAATGTCAATCCTGCAGCAGCTGTGGTCAAGACACTTGTCATGATGGCTGGTGAGATTGAATACGAGAACTTCATCTACGAGAACGGAAAGGCTCTTTACGGGACGAGCGGACACTTTATGATAATGATATTCGTGGTGCTGGTGAGCATCATCCTCATGAACCTATTGATTGGTCTGGCGGTCAGTGATATTCAGGTTCGTATGCGTATGAGCAATCGTTCAGACGTGCATGTGTGCAAAACAGAAGGTTCTCGCAGGGTTTGCAAAAGTCAGCCGGACTTGATCGCCTGGTTAGGCAGACCGAGCTCATCTCGCACATCGAGAGCATGCTCTTCTCCCGCCTGCTTCACTTCTTGCCCAGGAGAATCTTGGCAGTCCTGCACCAGGAAGCTCTTGTGGTCCCTTATGGCTACAGCTGGACCTTCACAATCAGGCCTAATGACTTGAGGGAGGACAGGTTGCCCAGAGACATCACCGAAAACATCCACTGGCTCGTCTCCACGAGGTAATTGAGTGCACGTCAGTGATGTCGTATGTCCCATAATAAAAAATTGTAAAAATTGTTAATTGCAATAGTACATTACGTGCATTTGGTAAAGTAGCATTTTACAAACCCGAGGTCTTTGCAGCTTGAATGAGGGATGCAAAGACCGCGAGTTTGTAAAATGCTACTTACCCAATGCATGGAACGTTTTCTACGTCACATTATTCATTTATGCCACTTGCCAAATGCATGTATACTAAGGCAGACGAGAAAAGAACACTTCGTATCTGGTCGCACTGCATTTCCCACATATTGGTGGCCACATTTGGGCTTTTTTCCCCTCTACTTTTCCGCGCTGCTTATGTACTGGGAGCGTGTTGTAAAAATCTTTACCACACTCTCTCAGTACTTAGGCTGTGTCTTAAAGTAGTTCTTTTCTAGACCTCCTTAGAAAACGAAATTAATGCAAAATGAACAATTTGACGTATAG
>JAAUXU010050368.1_pt1 | contig 33264 bp, 37 predicted proteins | sample 7278151 | NCBI WGS metagenome assembly JAAUXU01 (sample SAMN14350113, study PRJNA611818) | marine sediment metagenome | isolation source: surface marine sediment (1.8m) | place: French Polynesia: Moorea | collected 2018-08 | reverse complement strand
GAGCTGAGGTTGTCTAAAGTATTAGATTGGCTGAGCTGAGGTTGTCTAAAGTATTAGATTGGCTGAGCTGAGGTTGTCTAAAGTATTAGATTGGCTGAGCTGAGGTTGTCTGGAGTTAAGTTAGGTTAGCAGAACTTAAATTGGTCGTAGGAAGTCGACTGCAGCTGCAACCAGCACCAACACGAAGAGTGAGTCAGCGGATAAGCGCTCGCAGCAGCCTTTATTGGGCACCCATCTTCTTCGGGCATCTTTTCCGAGATGTACTTTTCTCTTCGGGCTTATGAATTGCATCTTACAGTGTTTGAATCATACCTACTTCAGCTAGTTCGGCTGGGTCATCAAGCCAATATAAGTTCATTGTGGATGTGCGGCAGCTGAGAACCCTGTTAAGGAATGCCGCATCATCATATTATGTAAACGTAGGAAAGGGTGGTCACATGCTCCACGCAGACTATCCAATGTACGGGTACAGCAGTTGTGAGAATGTGTACCGTATGTTATGGTACACACTCGCACAATATGTTTACATACGTACTGTGAATTTTTATTATAATAATCTTTCTTCATCATCTGGGTCCTAGATGTAGATAATGTACCTGACTCTGATAATTTCATGGGTTTTTCGAAACTCCTCTTCTTGTTAGGACGAAAAGCTTATTTTCTGACTAACAAAGAGGCTGTGCGGAACCCTTCCAGTGTCCGAGACATTGCCTATGATGTTAGAGTGCATAATCATGTATGAAACATGGTGTGAATCAGAAATGGCTACAAGCCTCTTGCTTACAACTGCTACCTTTTTGACGTGCTTGGCTTATCGGCACTGTAAACTTCATCTTGTGAATGTGGCTTTATAACTTGGACCACTTCCACTGGCAACATCTCTGTGGTTATCTCTGCTGTCCACTCCAACCCTCCACTTCATAACCTACTCATGGGTACCTTTAGTGCCATCCAATGCACGCCGTTGTGTAAATATTATGTAATATCCGAATATTGGGTATTAGGGGAACCATTTGGTCTCCTTTTCTGGCGGCATCAAGTCCTCTTGACTGGTACCATGCAGACACCGACTAGAATTTAGTTCCCGAACCCGACAATCACAACTGAGATATCAAAAGGAAAAGTGCTCATGGCTGAATTTCGACCATTGCGTCAAGCAGCTGGTGTTCTGTCTCACCACGATCCGTTTGGACTGTGGCAACCATGTTGCTGTCTTCTGCACAGTGAATGCAGATGCATGCAATACCACAGTGACCCAGCACCAGATTTTAGCATAGGGCTTTGGATGTGGGCTGCGCCAGTGGCTGCATCAGCCAGCCATTTCCAGCCGTCAGACTGCTCTGGGTCAGTCAGGGAACGCACTTCTTGGGAGGGAATAATTCAAGCTGAAATATGAAACAGCTAATTTCGGACGCTTTTTCCCGAACTCGTAGGAAAATGGTACCAGTCTGAAAATGTTACTAGTTGTAGCAACACAGCAGCACACCACTTTCACCCAATAGCCTTTGAGACGGGTGCAGCTGCGGGCAGGAAAATGTCCTGGGGAGAGTGGACAGATATAGTAGCATCTCACGGAGTTGGCAAGAATCCAGTAACGTTGGAACGTGATGTGGACAGACTGGGATATATGAGCATCAATCATCATAAAGAAATAATGAAGGTTCTACTGTGCCTCCCCACCCCCCATGTGCTCCACGACGGAGAAGGTGCTGTGTCAAGCAATGTGCTAGATCTGCACCCCTCGTCCTGCGTCCCCAATGTGTGCCTGTCAATACTTGAGGGGCCCACGAGCAACTCGAGTTAAAAATGTTGTTCTTTTGCCTCCTTTTTTGACCCCTTTCACTCTCGTTATTGTTTTTCCGTCTAATCCTCCCCCCCCCCCCCCCGTGCCCCACGTCCCTCTGCACCCACCAGCCTTCCAAGTTCCTCCCCTTCCTTCTTTGGTATCCCATGGGGCAACATTTTTAACGCAGACACCATTTCAATTTCGCTACGCAATCCGCTGACAGACTTTCTTGGCGCATGATGGCGTTATTGGACCCCCTCCACCCCTCCGGATCGATAATTCACCATGAAGAGAGCATTCTGCTATAATTAATCAGGTGGCATTCATTTGAGACGGCCATTTGTATACTGTATATTATACAGACTACCATCCACAGCCGATGAATGACGATTGTTTTTCTCTGTTTGTTCCAGGCGGTGCGAGCTTTCAACCTGGGATGGAACCAAAGAGACAACGGACTGCCTACACCAGGCACCAGATCCTGGAGCTGGAAAAGGAGTTCCACTTCAACCGCTATCTGACGCGGAGGAGGCGGATCGAGATCGCTCACGCGTTGTGCCTGTCAGAGAGACAAATCAAAATATGGTTTCAAAATAGACGAATGAAGTACAAAAAAGACAATAAGCTACCAAACACGAAGAACGTGCGGCGAAAGACTAATCCAGCGGGAGTGACTACGCACATTGCACCAAAAAGTTCCGCCAATAATCAAAGTTCTCGCTCCGCTTCTTCATCGGTCATGACCTCGGCCAATTCGACCTCCTCCTCCTCCGGCGGCGGTGGCGGCGGCGGCGGGGGTGGCGGCGGCGGCGGCGGCGCATCCACGTCCACCGTCAACTCTGCGGCTGCGGCGGCCCTGGCGGCTTCTGCAGCCGCTGCGGCCGCGGCCGCTGCGGCGGCTGCGCAGCACCAACAACAGTCATCTTTCAACCAAGTTCCTCCTTCGCACGGCGCTCAAAACAACTGTCTACCTCCTGGCAATCTCCCTCTGAAAGATGAGCAACCCTATGGTCCTCTGAAAGAAGAGCAACCCTACGGTCTTACCTCTCTCTGAGTCAACAGCAATACTTATGAGGCGGCAGCAGCGGCGAAAGCGGTAGCGGAAAAGGCGGCGTTAGCGGCAAAGGCGGCGAGTGCGGCCGGTCTATTGTTGACAGTGCCTACGCGCTAACGACATTTTAATTGACCTTGTGTACGTAGGGCAATGGTCGCTTCATTTGTCAAAGATTAAACACGGGTAAATGAAGTACTCAGTTGTACTTGATTGTTTCATTTGTTCAAAACGTTAAAAAATTTCCTAATAGTGAAATCAAAAGTACGAGCCTCTTGTGTATTCCTTTGTATCGTATTGTGGCCATAACTGAATAAACAGAAAAAGGCAATTCAAAAAAGTGACGTATTTCCTTCTTCGTTATCCTCACACAGTGGAGACGCACGTAAATTAATGACAAGTTTCTCTCTTCTTCTTTTTGCACAGTGCAGCTGCACAGAAGACTGCGGAAGGATATCTCCAGTATCTCCAGTGCACATAATCTGAGGGCTAGCAGACACTGAACCATTCCCTGGCACAACAACACTCATGTGTTACAGTAAAGAAATATCTGGTTATTACAACGCGTAGCTACGTTCATAGGATCCAAACTTTCTTCTGCTTGCGCACACACACTGGGAGGGATCTTTGCCATCGCATCCCTATGACTCATCCTCCTTCGGTGCTGACACACTCTGTAGCAGAACAATACATACTATGTGTCACGGAGAAATATTAAAATGTCTTCACAAGAGCCGTCATCTTGATGAGGACGTGATTATCAAAAAAGCGTGATGATAATCATCGGCCATTTACAGAGGGGGAGGTTGAGTTGAAGAAATGAGTGGTGCTATGTGATACGTCGGCGGTGAAAAACACTGATAAAAGTACCACATGTAGTATACAACGTAGCACTGATTTTAATGACTGTGTCTTAGATACAACCTGCAGGACTCCCACAAGTTGTAGCCACAACTGTTAAGCTTCTTAAGCTAGCACTGCAGTCTTCTTTTCTTTCACACCTGCTCCTACTCTTTGTCCGCCTGCAAGTGTGGGAATATAACGGATTAATCATTGGTTTTCTTCTTAAGGTTAAATTGTTGATTTTTGCCCCCTTGAGCTGACCGTCAAGCGCGTCCATGCTCAGTGCGGCTTTCGTCTCTCGGCCGTGCCGAGCCAGGCAGAGATTCCACCAGAGTACGACAGTATTTGCACGTGCATGATGAACAGCTAATAACGGAGATTACTGAGAGGTGCCTCTGGAGAGACATGTTCAGTTTTATTGTGCACACAGCTGTAATGTGCAATAAGTACTTTCGGCAGAAGAACCACAAGATCCGTACAGGATTCCTGTGTGAGCATACAGTCCCTTAATCTTTGGCTACGCTCAACTTCTCACGTTGGGATAAAATTCAATGTTACTGGTTTGCCTCAACATTTCGTTAAGGGATGTCAAGTGCTAAATTAAAATATGAAAATGCTTCAATGACTCGACTGGAAGCGGTGGTGAAAACAGCGCCGAATAGTGTGCAGTTCTCTCATATGTGCGTCTTAGTTTGCTATATACTTGTGCACAGAGTGGGATTTTAAAATAAAAAGTGTCTAAGTGACAGCATTATTGCTGCGGACCAAACCACATAGTCATTCACTGCGGTCTGGAACACTGTAGCACATTTGCTACTACTACGTGCATAAGTTATGGTACAGCACAAACGCGCAGTGCAGTTCACACAGCTCCTTGGGATATTTATGTCTTCACTCTTAAACACTGGTACCTCTGTTGAAATCACAAGGTGCGGCTTCAGAATTATATTCTCAGGGTCGCTTTTGAGCCGAGTCTTATCCCGATATTATTTACAGACCAAAACCACTTAGTGGGAACAGTGTAGCAAACATGCGCTTCCAGCATTAGGTATGCGTTCAAAAGTCCATAGAGTTCGTCAAGAGAAGAGTGCAGCATCTCAACAAAAGTGACTTTATAAAATATACTTGTATATTTCACTGCAGCATGATTTACCGTTACAAATATAAATTCTCACCTTATACATAAGCTCATACATTCTTATTCTTTCTCACTATTAACTGATTAATATATCCCGATTTATCTCATTTTTCATCAGTATTTCCTTCGACAAAGTTAAGGAAGTCCTTGTCGCAGTCCTTGAGAGCACTCATGGCCATGTCCAGGTCGTCCTGTATGTTGGCATCCTTCTTGGCGTCAAATTCTGCCCATGATGCTCCTGTCTGACCCGCAGAGGAATGGCGCTGACGAGAAGTTGACGTTGGGCCGCTGTTAGAAGTCAAGAAGACCTTCTCTGGAGACATAAGAGTATTTGTGCGCAACGGAGGCTCGCTTTCGGCTGAGCTGTGTCTGGAGCGACAAGGCTCCAGCAGTCCAGCCTCATGGTCGGGGGTCGTCAATGGAGTGGACGGCTGCGGTGAATACGGGTTGTTTAGGTTGTTCAGAGCCATCGGAGAGAAAGTCATATTGTAGCGATAGTGGCCAGCTGAGCCGGGTGCTGCGGCCAGCCCGGACGAGTGTCGTGATCTGCACAGCCGTCCCTGTGCCGAGTTGTGCCTAGAGCGATTAAAGGGCACCGGCGTGCCGTGAGGCGAGATGAAAGGAGTGCTGCACTCCGAGGTGGAGCCAAAGGTGGCAGCGTCCGAGGAGGCGGAGTTCGGCTTCGGCCCGCACTGCGGCAATAGGTGAAGTGGCAACATGCTGCCAGAGCTGTGGCGAGAGCGCACCGTGGGCGGGATGGGAGTACTCCGGGGTGAGATAAATGGGCTGGCTGAGGTTGGACTCTGAGGTAGCGACGTCTGGCGAGGAGAGATGGGCTGAAAGCTAAAGTGGCGCTTCCTGCCACTGCTCACTACCACGCCAACACCGCTGGCGACCCCACTGCCGTTGTTGCCTCCAGGACTGGCCTGGATGGTGGTGGCATGATCTTGGACAACCAGAGGATTGAAACTGACTCTTCTTCGCTGCGACAAGGTAGATGCGTTGAACATACCATTCCCTTCGGAGGTAGACTGCTGATGAAGATTCTTCTCCAGCAGCTGCCGTAGCTGTGACAACTTGTCGCTTTTAGAGTCCGGATCATCCGTCTCAAAGAGGTTGTCCCCGAAGTAGCTGGTCACTTCGTCCTCGATGAAGTCTCCTTTCTCTTTGACAGGCTCATCCTTCTTCTCAATGATGACTGAAGTCATCTTTGGCTTCTCAGGGGTAACTCCATCAGAGCTTGATAATCCTGAGGAAGAGCAGGGAGAAATATATATATCTTGCCATTTGCCCAGAAGACATAATTATTAAAATTAATCCACATTCACATTTCTAATGTGTCTGCGACCACATTACCTGGAATCTTGACAGGCGGCTCTTTATCGTCTTCCAGTTTCTTTCTTTTGTGATCTACTTCCTCTTCGAAAGCCACCATATCTGGAAGGACCTGAAATGATATTTTTCAGGTAAAAACCATTGTTATAGTACATGTACACATCTGTTTTGGTCTGTTTGTGTTAGCGTCGACTGTTGTCGGTCAATGATTGCTCCTTCTCTCATAACAGTTAGTGGTTAAAATTTCACTTGTTGACTGGACAAGTGATGCATGAACATTGCGACGTAAACATCCGCCATTTCGTCGAATTATTTGTCAGACATCTCGCGTTCCCGTTTTTGGATATAACGTACGGTTGTACCAGGAGTTGTGTTCGTTGACCCTATCTTTCTGTAGGCGTTGCGCACAACGCCTGATTTAGGTTCTTTAACCCTACAACACAATATTCAGCGTTTACCGTGTGATGGGACGTTAAAAACGGACGTGGCCACAAGATTAGGGAGGCCCATGATAGTTAGTGTGCTATAAAGGACGACATCATGGCTCACACTGCACAGGACCATTCCTTTAAATCTGGAGTTAACAGCTGAAATCTAAACAGCTAAGTAAAAATAAAAGGACTAAAACAGGGCTGTTCAATCTTTTTAAGATATCACACCGCAAAAACAGCACTTTTAGGAAAGCCTCAGGTCTCCTTGGGATGTCTGGCTCGAAGGCCTTTGGAGATGCATGTCTTTGTCATCTCCTCTGTCAACAACTTTTTTGTGCCGTTTACAATCTTTTGTTATCAAAAGAATCCTCGGAGTTGCGACTTTCTCTGGGTGAAGTTTCAGCAACCTCTGTGTGATATTTCCAGAGCTATGAGCACTCAAACTTATTCCGGATTTAAAGCAACGGCCCTGTGCACGTACTTGGTGTTTTTAGTCTCACCTTAGTTTTCCTTTTGGCGCTATCACAGTCTTCTTTGAAGCCATTTGGTGATAGCGGGGGGAAACATTCCGTCCTGACATTTCCGCTGGCTGAAAGGCCAGGCAGGATGAGTACAAAGAATCACTTGGCTCAGATCACTGTACCGAGGGGGTTTGGAGCAAAGGTTTACGGTCAAACGTCGTGGACTGAATTGTCCTGCATTTTGTCTAGCTTCTTTTTAGGAGACTTGCATGATATAAGCACAGCAACTGTCACCAGTAAAATTACTTTTAACTCACAATGAATAGTTCATGAGATAATTTGCTTGAAGCTGCATTATACTCTTCAAACCCTCCACTTTAATTTCTAGCAAAGAAAGTAAAAGAGGAGGAGCAGGTGGACGCTCCTCCTGTTGTTTCTATGAAGGGGTTACAGAAGGCAACACAGTTTGAGGCAAATTATCTTATGAGCTATTGAAATGTCTGAGATAAATTTTATTGTTACCAGTTCCTATGCTCTCATGGTGCAACTCTACCAGGAAGAAGCTAAAGAAATAGCAGCACGAATAGACGCACAAAATTTGACCGTTAGTCTGTGCTCGAAGTCCCCTCGTATCACTGTACACTTGGGCTACGTGCACATCAATTTCCTCTCACCTGCGTGCTGTGGATGTGCCGACAACAGGTCCTGCGCTGCCACAGACCTGTTATCCACATACATCTTCTCAATCAAGAAGAGGGCTAGGTCTCTCATGCTAGAGATCTTTTCATTGAAAAGCTTTTCCACCCACTCGAGGATGAGAAATGTTGCAGAATCATCCAGGGTGCTGTCTTCTTTGTTGCTCTCCTGGAATATAGCGGCTGGTTATTGTGGAAGTGGCAACGCACAAGTCTCCATTAATATGCAACCTTTTTGTCCTCAACGATACAATCTGGAGTGCACGGCTGCTCTAGCTTGACTTTCTTCCTCAGGCCAGCGTAGCAGTATCTCGAGTTCCCCCTTGTACCGAGTCTTCTGGGGCGAACTTGAGGATACACCTGCTTCATGACTTTGCCGAAGTCCGCTGTCGAGAGCGCTTTGAGCGCGTTATCATTGCAATACTCCCTGAAAAGGAATATGAGAAATGAAAACAAAAAGCTTAAGAAACTGGAGGTTGCGTACTACCATCGTCCCGGCAAACGTACCAACATACTGCAGAGAAGGTAGCTTACGGCATGATACACTCCAGCCACACATACTTACATGTACTCATCGTAGACTTCGTGCTTCGGCAAAGACACTTGTGGATCTTCTTCCAGGTGCGTCTTGATCCAAGTTATGGTCAGCTGTATTTCCGAGCGGCTGCCAAGGGGGTTGATTGGCCTGGAAGAAGCACCTTTTGCTATGATCATGGCGTATTGCAACATTGGCGTATGGCAACATTGGCGTACTTTGACTTGACGCTGGTCGGATTGCATGCAAACTGTCTGGACGACTACAAAAGTGGCAAAGACTGGACCCCCTCCCGCTAGAGGACTGCGCTAAAGGCGGTCCGTGCCAATCCGCCCACCCGAGACAAGTGCACCTGGATGTACACGTGCTCAGCTATACCAGAGAAATCTCAATAGCATCCTTGATGGAACAGAACAAAGACTAAAGACGGTCATCCATAGGAAGGAAAACCGGCATCTGGGGATAACGACCCAAATCGCACCAGAAGGCCACTTCTTTCTTGTTCGTCCCTACACTTGGGCACCCAGCCAATTTTACAGCTATTACATATCAGCGTACTGTCAGTGTCTTAACTTACTGTCGCAAGGGATCGGCCACGTTCTGCGTTGCCGGCAGCTCCATGTAGAGGAAGAGTCTCTCGAACTTGGACAGCTTCTCTATGTCCGTCACAACTTCCTTGACGCGATCGTGGGAGCTGGCGCTAAATGAAAGGAGGGGAGGACAACAAAGGCCATTGTATAGCAAAGTGTTTCTCTAAGTGACTGTGGTAGCTCTCTTACGTGAGGCTCTGGAGAAGCAGGGTTCTTATGGGCTGGATCAGCTCGGTCTCCATGTTGGTTGCGCTCAAGTCAGACGTGGGGTCGTCCTGCTGCATCTTCTCTCCCACGTCAAGTTCATTTACGGAGACCCTCGAAATGTCCCCCTACTCTTGCTCAGCCTCAGCCTCAGCGCTCTTGCCCAACTCCTTGTCTTGTTGCCATGTTGCTCAGCTATCTATTCTGCCAATCCGGCTCAGTGCCAGGCAGCCAGGGCGGCAGCCTGTTTCTCTGTCTTTCGTCTGCTGTCGAGACTCTAGGGGTGCCACAAAGTTGCGTCTGAATCAGTGCGCAAATTTTTGCTTCCGCTAGCGTAGAATCAACTATTTGGCCGATATCTGTCAATGCACTTTGAAGCATCGCATCCACGATCTACAGAAAGCGTAGCGGTCATATTTGTTCAAGAAGAGTGAACTAAGATTCTGCGTTCATCAGATTCAATTTGGCGTTTTATTTTGGCATTTTTCATACGTCAATAATTCATTGGTCTCCCAGTTTCAAGTATACCAAATCCATGCTCATTTTGCACAGAGCCGCTCGATGAATGGTTTATAGGGGAAAAATCCGTCGTCATCCTCAGCGTCACAAAGTTCGGACAGCAGAGCCATCGTGTCTTCTTTGGGGATCTCATCAGCTACGCCGGACAAAAAGAAATATGGTAATAGTGAGCGTTGTATCATCAACAAAGGTTATGCATGCTTTACCTAGGTTGGAGAGGATGTTTTCCAACTCGGCCAGCATCATGGTTCCATTCTCATTCTTGTCATACAGTTTGCACAGCTCAATGTAGTCGTTCGGCGTGCCACTGTTGTCCTTGGTGTTGACAGCCTCGGTGACTAGCTTGACGACGTCATCAAACTTGGCAAATTTCTTGTCCCTCTCCTCTTGCTGACCAAGGCCGACGCAAATCTTTTTCGTGATGTTCAGTCCCAGGGCGTAAATGACGTCTCCGAGGAAGAACAGGTCCAGCACGCCCTTGCCGTCCCAGTCATAGATGTCACAGATTCGCTTAATTGCTGCGAAGGCCAGAGAGTACACAAATTATTTCACTTTTATCACACAAAGGCCAATATTTTTGTATCTTTAGGTTATGTCAGCTCATGCGAATGCCCACCCACTTGCCTATTGCAGAGAATCCCCTCTTTTCTATTTCTACCCAATCTGATGATCCGTTTGCTTTTAGGGATTATTCACAAGCACTTCTGCGTCAATATCGAAGCCACCAATCTGCCTCTATGTCTTTCATGTCACAAGAACAAGTCCCAGACGCCCACTTTTTTTGACAGGCCCAGATAAAGCTAAGGTGATTGGCTAAAATTGCAACTTTATTTTTTCAGTGGTGTTTGATAGTGCAATGACAAGGATGCCGTTGCCGTGAAGGACGTCCAGAATGGAATTGTGCAAGATGCACACGTTGCCCTGGAGGAACGGGTCTGCTTACCGTCCGGGTCTGCCTGAAATGAACAATAGGAAACAAAACTTATGGATCAGCAACACTTTGACGGCCGCTCGAACTTGAACATGTAAGAGGCATGCATTACTTTGCACGTACGTCCCAACCGTGACGGCACAAACTGTGATCGCAAATTGCACCGTGAGGGATTGAAGCCCTGTTTCATGAACCAGCACGGTTTCGTCCAGCTTTAACTTACCATTTCGTCCTATTTTTTGGGTAGGTGACACGTGAGTGTGGTCAGAACACGCATACACTACTGCACATTCACAGTTGGCCCAGCCCCAAGTTCTTTAAATAGCTAGTAGCTTTCCACGACTTTTCAGACGCGACAATTGAGCAAGAATTTTGGGAAGAAAGCGCTTTATTTTCAGTGTCCTGCACGTCTATTTTGTCGGTCGTGACTTATTTTTAGTTTCGGTCTTATTGCATGTGTGCATAATTCGAGGTCACACTTATATGACGCATTCGGTGTGTTGCATTCTTATTCATAAGTCACAGAGAAATAGCGGCAAGGAGGGCACTACTTCTTGCTCCTCTGATTTGAAAAACATTTTTTGCTGTGTAATATGAGAGACCTGGTGGCAACTTCACCTGATTTCTCATTTCCTGTCCTAAGAAATTGAGCTTGATCTCGCTATGGCATGAATCAGCTCGTTTTAGCAACTCCTCTGTGGTATTCTACTATATTGGTAAGTTCTCTGGGCTGGTTCTCCTATTGACCGTGATGATTTTTTCCTTCTGCCTTTTTTTTCGGTTGTTGCAGAAGCCCAGAACGAGGCATGATAGATCAGCATGGAGCTGCCTACGCCAGTGCTCTTCCTCAAGGATGTCAGAGGCATTCCAAATGCCATGCTCCAAATCCTCGGCTTGCCAGTGGTGTACTACAAAGACAGTGGCAGCTTCTCCTTGAACCAGCTGGTGACCCTGACGCTGGGTATGAACATGTTTCAGGTGCTGGGGATCCTCGGCCTAACCTTTTTGGCCAGCATCGTTCTCGTCACGATCATCCTCCCCAACGTGTACTTCCGCCTCATGCTGTTCACGGACAACACAGTCGACTCCCAGCATCTGGCTTATCGAATGTTCAAACTGCATCAACCCGACATCTTCATTGACGATGACACTCTCTTCTACCCCGCCAAGAAGTTGTACCAGAAGTCTCAAACAGCCATGGTTCTGTGATTGCATGTCAGTTCTGCGTGAGCGACCACAGAAAAAGACTTCTTGATCACACTAACGTCGCCAAAGATGTTGCTGAGATGTTCTGCCAGCTCAGCATGACAAATGTCGCACGTGCATCACGCTATGATCTTGCCACGATAAATACTGAACTATAATGTGATGTCATTTAGCCCCACTAATTACAGAAGCCAATAAAACCTCGTGCAAGAAGAAGACCGATATGTAAAAAATGAACGAACTTTATATTGGGATATTTCCATATTGCATTCACATGCCGAATTTTAAGGAGGTTTCGCAGTAGCAACTTCGATCTCAGTGAGCTGAGCGTCGATGGCCGCCCTCGTGTCATACAAAGCTGGCGCCTGCAGGATGATTCCGGCGGAGCCAACCACAACGGCAATGGTGAAGATCCAGAGAAACAATCGATCCAGTACCATAGCAACGTATTTCCAGTCTTCTTTTACCTGACAGAAATCAGGAGTCTTAGCTTAGCTCAAGGACTGACATGTTGGCATACCTTGACGGAGTCTTCTTCTCTTTTGGTGCATTCAGCGATGTAGCGCACACCATCAAGTGCTCTGTACAGTTCTGGACAGTAGTCCACAAACACGCATTCCCCACTTTGTCTAAATGCGGTTAGGTTGACACAGCAGCTGAAATGTATACGTATGATAGAGAGTTTTCGTTCGTTCATTCGTTTTTTCCAACTTACTCTTGACTTTTTGGTCTTTGCATCACCAGCAATCGTGGCAGCACGTAGATGAAGACTCGCCTCACCCAAGGGGCCATTGTGTGCGTTTGAGGAGAGCGAAAATGGACATTCAGGACAACCACTGTTACACATATGCTGAAAAATTGTCAAATTTGGATGCGTTTCACCAATGTGTCTAAGACTGTCCGGGAGTACCTGAAGGTGTCCAAGATCATAGTGAACAGCACAAACTTTCCCAACAGAGGAACAACCAGTGAAGTTGGAGGGATAATTTCCGCAAGAAGCAGGAAGAAGACGGTCAGTGACAAGAGGATACTGATGGATAGGCTGACCTGAAGTGCAAGAGAAGCTCAATGATTGAGCAAGATCTGGACTTGACCGCATAGCAATGCTCCTTCCTACCTTCTCGCCGCTGTCTGACGGCAAGTAGAACACCAGCACAGTAAGGAAGGAGATGCCCATGCAGGGGATGATGAGGTTGACGGTGTAGAAGAGAGTCTTCCGCCTCATAGTGATGTTGAAAGTGATGTCTAGGTAAGGCTCTTCGCAGCAGGTGTAGAACTTGACATTTCTGGTAGCCGGAACTGCCAGAATGTCCCACTCCACTGACATGTAGAATTCGGTCAAGTCTACCCCGATGTTGACGACGCTCGAGCCCCTCTCTTCTTCTTGATGTCGCAGGTCAACCTAAAAGAATACAATCCGGTAAATTAAAGGTATGCAAAACTTTTGCAAGATCAGCAAAGGTCATATACTACGTACTTGGAAGCCATCGTATGTCCAACTGCCGAATTTCATCACACAGGTTTGCTCGTCGAATGGAAAGTATTCGACGTCCATTTCACATGAAGAGTGATAAATGGCAGGCGGCCGCCATTCCACGAGGCCAGTATTGAACAGGGTAGCTTTGGTTGACAGGGTGACCTCAAAGTTTCCGTCGGCACTGGAAAAAAAAAAGTCACACCTAGGCAGGCTGCCCTCGAGAGCGTCAGCCTGGGACGTACTTGTTGTACAGGACGATGTCCGGTCTCCATATGTGGTCTGAAGGCACGTGCAGCATGTCCACTCCTCCATATTCTTGCGGATCCCACCTCATTTTGTAGTCGTACCATAACTGCTCAACCCACAAATTGGTTGTCATTATTTGATTTCTTAAGTTCTGGAATGATTGAGGGCAGGAATGAAGTTACATCATCGAAGGTATGTACGAGATAGCGTGTGATTACGTACCACATCTATCAGTTGAGAAAGTTTGAGCTTCAGCTTGACGGTTACTGCATCAGATACATTTACAACTGGGCGAACCAACTTATTGTAATTGGACAAAAGATCATCATAAAGACGTTTTGCATCCGGATTTGCGACAACACCTAAAATTAACCACAGTTAGACAGTTTGAATAGCGAGACCTGAATGAGAAGGTGCCGCACAGCACCAAGAAAGTCTTTACGTACTGTATAGTAATGAATGAACTTACCAACATTTGCCAATGTCCAGTAAATGGCAAGGAAGGAACATAACATTGTAAGCAATATGAAACATAATTATAATAACACAGACTAATGAATCGGAGGGGATAAGGGCTTTTTTCGTCGCTTCCTCTTCTTCTTCATGGCGTAAATCTTCCAGGACTTTGTGGAGGCGAAAAGCACCATGATGGAGGTAATTAAAAAAAGAAAGCAGAGAGGGTTAGGTTAGGGAGAGCATTCAGTTGAAAGGGGACTTTCGTCTTTGGGCAAAAGATCAAAATGGTCCAGTAAGGGACGTATCACTGTGAGCAATGTCAGACATGATTGTGATATTGTACAAGCTCAAGTTATGGGGGGTCATTTAGTCATCGCTTCTTTCTTCAGATGGTCTAAATCTAAAGATAGGGCTTTGTGGATACCATTTCGCCCCCCCGAAGAGGATGGGGGGTAGCTTAAGAAGAGAAAGCTGCAGAAAAAGGGATTCCCCAGGGAGAGCACCTAGCTGGATGAGGACTTTCTCTCTTAAAATAAATCAATAATATCCGACGAAGGGGCCAGGAGAAAACATGACAGTGAGACCAATGCCAGACATAATTACAATGTCACAGGTCAATAAATCTGACGTGACGAGGGCAACAAAGCCCTCGTCACACAGCGTTTCATTCTTCCACATCGCGTGAATCTTCCAGAACTTTGTGGCGGCAAAGAAGTATGACGACGACGGGGGTAAATAGAAAAGAAAGCTGAAAGGGTTGCTTTCCCGGAGCTAGGTTAGGGAGAACATTTAGCTAGGCAGGAGTCTTCATCCGAGAAAGAAGACACAGAAACGTTTTCTGCTTTTCTTGGTTCAACAAGGGGCAGTAGTATCCTTCAGGTACTTGTACTTAGGTACATTGCTGTCCTGCTCTAACTTGGTGAACACCATGCATACGGCATGTACTGTACTGTACAGATGTACAGTCTGTACATCCCATGAGCAATATAGCCAATGTACGCTTATCCACAGTGTGCATGGAATAGGTTTACATACATGCTGGTTTCTACTTCAAATGCTTAAGATGAGATTTTGTTTGCGGGAAAAATTGCTCTTGAGCATGATGGCCGGGTCACACGTGACAGGAAATCCTTATATACTCATAGGTAGGAATTTCTCAATGAAGTTGTGTGTGTTGGAGAGAGAATGGATGAAGGTTCTATGCTCACGGTCTCATTCATCCACACATTCGTCATTTATGAGTTCCTCTGGGCATCGGAACTTCTCGCCACGTGTGGAAATTCCCCAAAATCTCACGCTCCCTGATCAGCTCGGGCTTGATGTTAGCTGGAAGTAAATAAATTTTGGCTGTGCGCCAACCAGAGGTAATGAAGCGGGAGTAAGATGGAAACGCATCAGTCAGTAAGTGAAATATGTGCACTGTGTGGCTTCAGTGCTCACTTGAGATGTACCGGATGCCAGAAGGCCTTCTATTGCCAAAAGAGTCATCAAAAAGTTCATTGGAAGCAGCACAAGAATGAATGCTGCGCTTTCAAGGTGCGTGCCAACTGTTCACTTAAGTGTATTTGTTATTTTTAAATTGTTAGGTCCTGATAGACAAGTGGACAGATAATGTGAAGTAGAAAACGATAGGCCAATAATCTATGCATTTTTTCATTCCAGATTGCTTCTAACAAGAAGTTGGGCAGCCACATTGTTGCCACTCGAGATTTGCATCCTGGAGAATTGATACTACTGGAGAAGCCTTGTGTCTTAATGCCTTTTGACACTGAGAATCCGGAGGTGTTATGCTTGGGCTGCAACTGGGAGTCGAATCTGTTGCATCGGTGAGAACAGAGTCTTTTTCCATGCATTGACCTAAAGTAACACCACATGTTGCTTGTTGCAAATGTTGGGAGTGCTCATGACCAATGTGTGATAATGCTTGTCAGAATTCAGTGCATCACAGACAGGACTGTGTCTTGTTGCAAAAGCGAAAGAAGGGAGCCCTGGAGACTATTGTGAAGAAGCATTTCCAAATATTTTACAGGATCATCTCCATCATTAGGTGCCTTAGTCTGAAGCAGCTGAACCCTCATTTGTTTGAGAAGTGCATGCAGCTTCAGAGTGTTCCCTTAAAAAGAAATAGGTGAGGAACATATGCGTAGTTTGTGCTTATCTCTGATAAGGGACAAGCGTGCTGCTTGTTGTCCCTGATCAATCCTGAGGCCTTTTTCTTTTTTTGTTCACTCTTAGTGTCATGGAGTCCAACAATCTGGCAGTGAGCATGTTCAAATCAGTGTTTGATCTTCAAGAGGATGAGCTGTGTAGTCACTCAGAGCTGGCTCACCTGGCCAGCATCTTTGATGTGAATGCGCACGAGGTGCCTGTGATGAGTGTCTCAACATTTGGTCTGTACGACAATGCGTCCATGATTGAGCACTCATGCGTCAACAATGCCAGCAAGCACTTTACCACAAGTGGTGGGATCGCCATCTGGGCTGCCATGCCCATCACGAAGGGTGACAACATTGCCATCAACTACTCTGACGCCATGTGGGGCACTGCTAGTCGACTAGCACACCTCAGACAGAGCAAGGGCTTTGCCTGTGACTGCCCCAGGTGCATGGACCCAACTGAACTCGGAACTTTTTTCTCGTCCTGCAAGAAGTGCAGCAACTCCAACGAGCACAACGGAGGCAGTCAGGGCTTTTTACTTCCCGCCGATCCACAGAACAAAACTGAGTTCTTGGGTATGCAATGCATGTGGAAGTGCAGAGTCACATGATTACGTCAGCACTGTAATAAAATCCATTGGGGAGGAGCTGCTCCGACTGGAGAGGAGCGACATACATACATGCAAGAAGTTCCTCAAGAAGCACCTGCAGAATCTCCACAGCAATCACTTCTTCCTTATGGATGTCCGACTGGCCACGGTTCAGATGATTGGCAAGAATGACGACAATAACAAGGAGGCCAAGGAGAGTTAGCTTAAACGGCTTAGCGTGGAGCTCCAGGAGGTGGTCAACGTCATTAGTCCAGGTGCAGTCAGTTGAACATATGGTCAAAAAAATGCAGAAACACCGATGTAAGTGTGCTATATTGCAATGGCGCGGAGTAATCCTCTAAGCCACTCATGTACGTGATGCGAAGGAACTTTGTGAGGTCCTTCTCACAGCCATTGAATGGATAAAAAGTCATGGAAAACAGAATCATCTTCAAGTGGAAATTCCAAAGTATGTTTGCATGAACTTAACTCATGTAAGGACTTTACCAAAGAGATCCCCTTTCAACTGTGTTTCTAAAATCTCCGTGCACTTATTTTTGTTATCACGCAACCTTCCAAAGTAGACAGATATAAGAGCTACGAGAGCTGTGACCACCCAGATGTACGAAAAGGCTAGAAAAGTTGTCGAAGTTGCAGATGTGATTCAGTGTTTTCGTACCTCTGACACTTCTCGCTGGTGCTATCACCGTCGCTCTCGTAGCTGTTCTTGCAGTGAATGTTGAATACTTCTTTGCCTGTAATCTGTCATAGACCTTGGTCAGGACAAGATCAGCTTTCCATCGACACAAAATCGCTTCATATCATGCACTAACAGTGGCGCCACATGACATTTTCAATAGGGGACTAATTCTTGCGCACCCCGTACATGGATCACAGTCTGAGACAGCAAGTTAACGCAAGATTGAGTAGAAGTCTACTTCTTTGTTGCACTGACCGATAATCGCGTCACGTCGAGATGTCCTTCAACCTAGGGTAAGAAACTTGCGACATTTGCAGTGAACCTGCAAATCATTATAAGAAGTGTGTTGTGGGCATGTTCTTCAGTGCTGCTCGCACTTTCCAGGTGGAAACACAAAGTCCGACTGACCAAATGTCGACGTGCATTAGTCAAGTGAGTCAGTTGTTCTACCTTTTATTAACATTTTGAGCGGTGGATATAGCATTGCACCACAAGTTTCAGCTGACTGCCGATGTCAGTATGACGCTTCACAGAGAAAGATGACCAGTGGGTGGGTGGGTAGGTATGAGCATACCCTTCAATCCTCTGCGTGATTCCAGATTGACCCGGTGGGCACTTTACTCCAAGGGTCATCCTACCAGGGGCCCCCAAAAGTAGGTTACTAAGAAAGTGGAGTTTCTCGGGGTCGGGTTCCTGCTCCATAGGCTTCCCCTGGGGGGAGTCCCTCAAATGAGCTTCTTGGGAGTCAACCTTTCTAGGAAGGGTCCATCCTGGAACCCTGACTCTTCCTTTAGAGAAGGTGCGCGAATTCCGAGAAAAGGCACGAGCCATTGCAAAGCAGAAGGGACAAAAAGAGTATGAGTTCCCTCCTACATTTTGCACATTTTTGCACTTCAGGCATTTCAAGGCTCCGAGCATTGGTTCTGTATGAACTGCAGTCAGCACTTTCAGCCTATGCCAAGAGAAAATTTCTAAAGGGAGAAATAAGTGTAATGCATCTGAGAAGCATCTTTAAGGTAAATTGCACTTATATGCCGTACATTTTCTTCTGACTCACTGAGCTCTGCTGACTGTGCGTTAATATATTACAGGGCGTGAAGGAAAATCTGGACGAATGTGCCAGGATCTTTGAGCATGCGCCAGAATGCCTTCCAGAAGGAAAGCTCGCTGCCGTTGCCAAGGTGGACATTGCCAGCGTAGACGTGTTTCTTCAGGGCATCGAGAGTCAATAGAACCAGCTTATAAGCGGGGCTTGTGCCAGTTACAAGTCTATAAAACCACTGCTGTGCCACATATTCGGTACGTACGTATGAACGAGTAGCATTCGTATATCTAGGTGCTCTTGTTCTTTACGCGTCATATGGGCAAGGTTTCTCCACTTGAAAAGTACAGTGACTGCCTTATAATGAGTGCACAGACTTGAGCAAGATCGCTGGGCAGCTCTCCGAGGGCTTTTACGAAAAAAACACCGGAGCGAAGTCACATCGCAACCCAGCATGACCCACTTTTGCATGACTGTGTTGAGTGAAGTCTGTGATCTGCATACAAAGTACGCAGTAACGCTGTGATTTGACGCCTTGCACTCGAGTCGGCTGTTATTAGTTTTCACCTGCGCACTCCCAGATGATGCCGTAACTGTGCGTGCGTGTGTGTGCACGTGCGTGCGTAAGTACGTATGTGCGCGCTCACGCCTCCCGCTGTCAGCTAGCAAGAAAATGACAGAAGGCAGAAAAGAAAGAGAGTTCCATCAGTCAGAAAAGCGATGTCTTCACGCCGCCATCGGACCCTGGCTGAGCGAGGTGTTGGAGGAGGTGGAATCAAGGCCTACAGACACCACCACACTCACCACAGAATGAACAAGGCTCAGTCTGAAGGTGATGACGGCGGCGGGGCCGATGGCGACGGCGGGGACGCCACCGGCACGCCCACGCCGAGTGAGAAGGTGTCCCGGTGGCACAGGGACATCTTCTTGGTGTCCCCGACGCAGCAGGCCACCACCGGGCATCACCCGAGACAGTGTCTGTGCCAACAGTGTCTGGCCGAGTACGGGACGTTCAAAATGTATAACGAGATGCTGGGGGAGAAGGAGACGACGACGACCACCACCTACGATCAGCAACAAGACCTTCAGCAGCATCAAGACAAAGAGCAACACCAACAACCACAGGGAGGAGAGAGAAGGCGAAGGCGGCGACGGAAGTTCTTCTTGCCGGTAAGAGAGAATGACTGCAAGGCTGCATCCCTCCTCATGATGGAAGTCATGCTCTTCTAAGAGGAGAGCGTAAGAGAACTTCCCTCATGAGGAGGCCGGAAGATGGGACGAGCGCGAGAAGAGTGAAACAAGAGAGTTATTTGCTCTACGTGTACAAGGGGTTGGGGATGGTCACAACAGTGCTATTGCCGACAGTGTTAGCCGTGTCCAAGGTGGACATGACCAATGCAGACTTTACAGCAGAGTTAGGCAAGAGATGAGAGAAACTATTGTTAGTGTAGCAACACCTACAAGTGTGTACAGAGGTGCTGTGTGCGAGTCACTGACTACGTACATACTAGCAACTTCTTCTGCTTCAAGTTTTCTTTCGTCTCTTCTATGTCACCCTTCACGCTCGTGTTGGACCCCGCCATGTTGACTTTTTTCATGCGGCTTAAGACATCATGGCACCCATTGTACTGCAAATACCGTGCGTATACTGCATGCGCATCGCATACTTCATGCTGCATGAGCTACGTACACTTCACAACGAGGCTTGTTTAACTTCTCCATCTGGAAAATATGAAGCTATTTTCATATTTTCATGCTCCTCCGCGCCAGACACCGCAAGTGATATAGGCAATGAGTTGAAAACAGCTTGTAAAATCCCGTCCTCAGGGTGCACGTACACCGGGGTGCATGAGTGTATTTATGTCCACTGCAATGCTTGATTGTCCACTCAGCGCTTAGCGGAAAGAAGTTAGTCCTGCTATTTAACTGTTCCCACGCCAACCGCCTAAAGCAGACTTATAATAGGACAGTTTCAATGTTTTTGTGATGCTTGAGGAAAAAGCTACAAAAAAAGAGAAGCATTAGAGAAACACTTTGATAAGTTATCTCACGCACGACCAAACGCTTGGTCGTTGTTTCATTGAGAGTGAAAGTTTCTATGGAAGTGAAAAGCGAGAAAAGAGAACAGGATCCTTCGAGTGTGCAAGCTATGAAGAAAAACAAAGCTTTATAAAAAAACATACTTGGCGACTAAGTGTTAACCCTGAATGCGTCCCTTCCTGGGCCCGATGATAAATTTTGAAACGAGATGGAGCAGTTAGGACGCAAGTCACAATTCCCAGCAGCCGTTCTTATTGCCTCACAGTGCGTGCGTACAGTGGCGCCCGCGTGCGCCGCGAAATGCGCCGTTATCTCTGTTAGCCAGGTGAAACTCTCCCTCCTTCTCCTTTTGCGTACGCATTTACAAACTTGGCTACTGCTCACTTAGTTTGATTCGGTGTTTTACGTGGTAGCAGCAGGACAAATGGTCCCGGAAGAAGGCGAAAATGCTTTTCTCCGCGAACTCGGACTAGTGAGAGTGCTCGCCGAAGACGTGGACGACGGCCCGCCCGTGGACTACCTGCACGTAATGATCATTCAAACGTAGTCCTGAAAGTGGGGCAGTCAAGAAGTGCCCAAAACTTTCACGCCACCATGTAGATCGAGTCCAGTTAGTGGCAGAAGGGGCTCATTTCACGGAGATCGGGTGATGGTGATCAAGTGCCTGATCTACTGGGCTTCTTATGCAGGCGTCATGCAGTGTTTTCACCACGTGTCCTGCTCTAGTGTTACACATGCATATCGTGGCAGCTGCCATTGGAAAAGCAGTTTCCTGCGGAGAAATTATTTGAGAAACTCTGCATTTTCTGCCCCGTAATTACGTACGCACGCGCGTACAGAGAGCATTGTCCCATTTTCTCAGGTGTACAAGGACATGGTTGCGTTATCTCCTTCTCTGCTGGAGATATCGATGCTAGGTATTATTAGCGAGCGGGGGCTAGAGGGGCTGAGACACTTTTGCAGGTTCTCTTGGTTGCATTAAACGTTTTCTCTCTCCTCAGTACATGTGTGGCAAGGCGGAGCAGGCTCTGTTCTCGAGAACTTCGTCCACCTCAGGGACGGTGTCCTCGTTGCGGATAAGCAAGACCAGGTAAACGAACATTGGTTGGAATGAACCTCATTATTGTTATAGGTCTGTTTTCTGTATTGAGCGCGTGTTTATTTGCTCCGTTTCACCTCAGTGGACTTGTCTGTTTCAGAGCTCGCTGCACAGAACGAAGATGGTTCATATGCGTCAGCTTGGCCATGATTTTTACGGTCTGCATGGCGTCGGCAGGGATATTCTTCGGATGTGAGTGAATAGCGAGTCCTAACTCGGTGAGAGGGTCTCCCAGTAAAGGAGGTTTGCCTTGCAGATCGCTTCCTACGTTCTCACCTACCTGAGACAGAGTCGGTGTTTCGTGGGCACTTCCGCGTTACATCCGGCGACTACCTGCCGCAAGGAGTAGCCGAACCTGGCAGTCACGAGCACCTCAAGAAGGCCACCTTCTATCAGCACAAGCTGGACCTCATCTTCACAGGCAGTCACGTGGCCAAGGGATACCTGCACAGCGAAGTTTTTCTATTAGAAGGGTAAGCGTATGCTAACACATAGTAGATGTGACAACTACCAGCATTATTGTAAAATACCTGCGCCTGACATTCCTATTTGTCCAGGTTTGGGTCTGACGGACTGAAAGTCCATTTCAACGTGCACTTGGATCCAGAAAAATATTCGGCCACTCCAGAAGATATTGCTCACATCCTCAAGGAAGAAATCAGGCTGACCAGGAACTCCACGGAGACAAACGAGTTTGACAAATCCGTATCCGAATCTCTCTTGGGCCAGCTGGTCATTGACGAAGAAAGCGTGGAAATTCACGGTGATCTCCTCCTCCTTGCATGTGAACACCGTCCACTGTATCCATCAATGTCTTTGTTTTCAGAGCGCTCAAACTCTGCCTTTTCTGAAGGGGACCCTTCGCCAACTTCCAACATCCCCACCGAGGAGTCCCTATTGGAGAATCGAGACGAACGGCGCCAATGCATTCCATTCCAAGTGGAATTTTGCAAACTTCTGCCCTACAACTTTACCACGTTTCCCAATGCCTTGGGTCATCGCGACGCACAAGAGGCAAAGCGCGACATCGAGAGATTCAAGTACGTGTGCATGCATGTGCGAAGGAGGAGAGACCTCACGATTCTTGGAGAAGTCATTGTTTCTGTATTGACGAACTTGGCCTTACCGTGCGTCATCAGTAGCCTCTTTACAGAGAAGTCGTGGACTCCAAGTGCTACTCCTTGTCTTACGAGTTCTTGTGCCAACTGCTCCAACCGGTGTGCTTCCAGCAGAAAATGGTCCTTCCGTGCAGAGATTTTTGCCAGGAGTTCGTGTCTTCGTGCGGACATCTCATGGTTGGGGGAGACACCCACATCGACTGTAACCTCTTGGCTACAGAGGCAGACGGGCCTGGGGCGTGCATCTCCAAGCCAGGTACCCCGCTCAGTAGTGTCTCAAGCTTTATGAACATCATGCGCGGTATTGCAGATTTTCATTGCAATCGCTCTTTTTCCTTGCTGCAGGTTGTGTCACTCAGATGCGTACCTCAGGGTTTGGAGCACGGATCTGCGACGGCGTGGTAGACTGTCCGGACTTCTCCGACGAACTGTACTGCCCCTATTGTCCAGAGCACCACTTCCACTGCGGTGTGGGGAAGAAATGCATCCACAAGGAAAAGATGTGGGACGGGGTTCAGGATTGTCAAAATGGAGCTGACGAAAAAGGACGTAGTACGTGGACAGGACTATAGACATCATTTTTTCGAACTGGAAAACAAAGACTTTCTCTTGCAGTGTCGTTAGTTCCTCGAATGGACGTAGCCAGCTATATTCATCAGTACTATCCCAGCGGCTACTTGGTGTACCACGAGAGCGGCGAGACAGGGAAGGTGTGCGCCGATCACTTCAACCGGACGGTGTCACCCAAAGAAATGGCCACGGTGCTAGAGAAACTGGGCACCTCCATGTGTGCAGAGCTGGAGTTTGCTCAGCTGGACGACATACATATACAGGTGAGATCATGATCCTGACGTGTGTGCAGGTTTGTTCAATTCCTCAAGGTGCAGATTCTTGATATTCCAACGATTTCTGTAGGTCGACGTGGAAGACAACCCGTCCATCCGTTATGTGGACATGGTGGGCCCGACGGCTCGGAGATCAAACTACGTCTCTGTCCCTTGTCCACTGCGCCAGGTGCTGCATCTCACTTGCGCCGGACCAATCGCATGCGGGCAGAGGCCGGCTTACAATCGCGAACACGCCACTGACGTGGTCCAACACGGAGATTGGCCTTGGCACGTCACGCTGTACAAGAACGGTGTGCACGCTTGCGACGGAGCACTCGTCGGACAGGATTGGGTCATGACTACCAAAGCATGCTTCCAAGGGTAAATACGTGCACTTGATATAGATTTAAGGGTATGACACACGTCTCATCTTTATGCAGGCAAGGCCGCGCCAAATGGGTGGCGCGAATGGCGTCTATTCGACCGACGAGTCGCGCTCCGTGGGAACAGCGCAGGCGCATCGTGGGCATGGTTTCGTCGCCGGTCGAGGACAACTCCATTGTTCTCCTGAAGCTGGATCAGCCGGTCGCACTGTCGGATTTCACTAGGCCAATCTGCCTGCCCGCGTCCGACCACTTCATTCACTTGGGCGCAACATGTGTCGTACTCTCATGGGATACAAGAGGTGAGATTCTATAGGCCTGAGAAGAGCATTGAGGAGACGGTCTGTACGTATGTACTGCATGGTACATTAACTTCCTTTTCGACAGACAAGCATCTGCGCGTCGTCCCCCTCGAGCCCGCAGATCGTCAGAAGTGTGCAAAAGATGGCGATGTGGCAGGAGATGCGATTTGCACGCAGGAGACGGAACCGAACGCCAAGTGCCAGGTAACTAGCAACTACCAGAAGAGTCTTGAATCAAGTCAAAGGTTCACATTTTCAGGGCGAGGAGTTTGCTGGCTCAGCGCTCATGTGCCAAACTGACAAGAGATGGCACCTGGTGGGCATATCCGCGTGGCGTCAGGGCTGCACGCCTACAGCAAAGCGGCCCAAGCTTTACGATAGGGTGGTGAGCAACACGCAATGGGCCATGCAGACCATGCAGAAGATAGACCAAGCAAGTAGTCAAAAGCGCTAGGTAGAGAAGATCTTTTAGTACGTTACAGTGCAATGTCATGACAGCAAACATGTGCAATAGTGGTGACAGGCCAGCCAATAAACCTGTGATACGTGGTTTATGTTTTTCAAAAAGAATAAACGTTCTAGCGAGTCTGTACTAAAAATATTAACCGTCCTGGTAAGATCGTCCTCATTTCTTCTTGTACGGATAAGCCTTAGCCTCATACCTGCCCACGAATGTTGGAACATCGAATTTTCTCTTGCACCCGTCATAGGTCATACACCTAAGGTATAAGTCATAGATAAAGAGACTACCACTTTATGCACATCAAGTAAGTGGTCATATCTCACCGAATTTTGCCGTAGACTTCCCTCTCCTTCCACCCCTGGTCATGCACTCCGGCCACCGACCACATGCAACCCACGAAGCCGTTTGGATCTGTCCCGTCCAAGCTGTACTTGTCATTCAGATAGAGGGAAATAGAGAGAGCTTCGGTGGGACTTTGAGTCCACTCCAGAATTTTCTTGGCCCAGTACATTCTAAGTAATTTCAACACCTGATCAATCATTATTCGTGCCACACTTTCTACTTCTCCTACCTGAGAAATCCGTGCATCTTTCCCTCTGTCACCAACTGAATTTGCGCCGCATTCCACAGATCGTCGTGTGTGCGAGCAGACTCAAGCTCCTTCTTGGTGTATAAATACTGACGTTTGTCTTTGGCGTGAATTTCCAGAGTGTGACGAGCCCACTCATAGGTGCCATTCAGGTTATCATAATCAGGCTACAGAACAGGTGAACAGAATAATGACGCAGAATAATCAAATTGTTAGAATTCCTCTTGCCTGAAAGTAGCAAAAGTTGTCTGCTAATTCCCTCCTGATGAGCGCCTCCTCTACAAATGCATCGACTCCTTCCTTGTTGCGTCCGTGGCGCTTCACGTACAAGATTGCACGCTGGGCAGATACCTGACCGAAGTGCAGCCAAGGTGCGATGTTCGACAAAGCCTCCTTCACCGTGGGGTTGTTTCTCTTGTCCGCGTACAACTTAATACGGTTTCGGGCGAAGTTGTCAATATTCTCAATACCAGCACGGTAACCTTGAAGGGAAAAAAAGTACATTATCTCTGTTCACTGTACAAAAGCATTTTCCAACCTACCAGGAGTAAAACTGTCAACTGGACCAACGGATTCATCGACGTCAAGTTGCTCGTATAACTTTTCCCAGTCAATTTTCTTTGCCTTGACCTTTGCCTCGTGTGGATGCTGGGTGACAGCGGGGAATTCCGTGAGGTAGCGGTCGAGTTTTTTGGTCAGCTTTCCTCGGATTGTCCTGGCCGCATACTCCTGCTTGTCGGAAGCATTCCATATTGGCACCACATTATGGGCATCGACCTGCAACGCAATGTTACTCTTTTCGAGCTCTTTCCCAGAGTCTTCAGCACTTGCCTGGTACAGACAGGTCTTAGGGTCTGTTGCTTTCTCCACGTCGTCTAACCACTTTCTTGGCAACCTAAGAGGATTCATGTCTGTTACGAGACATCCGACCTGAAAATCCCTCATAAAGTCGGGCAGAACTTCATTTGGTGCTTGGCAGGACAACACGTGGAACGGAATGTCCAGGGACTTCAGCTCTTGCTGGACCTCCTTCAGACCCTCTAGCATAAACGTGCAATGGCGCAGTGTCGGTTGTAGGACCTAAGTGAACTCTTTAAGTAGCGCTTTAAGAGGGCTTGAGAAACCTTACCTTTGGCGCGAGACAAAACACGACGTGAAGGGGCAGCCTCTCTTGTAGCGCCAGTTTCTGAGCATAGAGCATTGCCCAGTTGTCCTGAACCCTCTGATCGCGATTCATCCAGTAGGCCACACCGTGACACTCCTAAAAAAAGCTAAATAGTAGGAAACTTGCAAACCATAGCCCTATCGTGCTCTAACTTGTTTGAGGAATCCAGGATTGTCCCTGATCTTGCGCACTCGGAAGACGTCGAACTCAATCTTGGTCTTTTGTCGCTGTTGTGACAACTCGGCCTCGACGACCTCAAACTTGGCGCGCTTTTTCTGGGGCTCAGCAGCCATTCTAGGGACTGACAGGAACTCGGAGAGTGGGACAAGGCGTGAAAGGAGAAGGAAGACTCCCTCATTCACCGAGGACCAGGCAGAGGTCTTCGTCCAGTTGTTTGCCAAGACCGCCAGGAGAACGCGCTATTTTTCTTTACAACCCAGTGTTCCCACGAAAACAGCTCTGGATCTCATGGACTGAGCAGCGGAGCGTTGCCAGATTTATGAGGAGAGCAAACACCAAAAGGTGTACAAAAAACTGCCAAACACTCAACAGACACTATCACAAAAATCTGACACAGGTTGTGTCACTCAATCCGAACATAATCGGATTGCTTAATCAGTGCTGCAAGGCCTTGAAGGACTACGCAAGTCACGTCGCCTTGGAACATGGGAACAGGCAGGAGCGTCCCCACCCCGAATGCGGTGGCAGTCCAGAACTTGGCTTCTAAATGACTCCCTCAATGACGAGCAGATCTTTGTAATGAAGCAATGCAGAATTAAGACGTAATCTAGACGAAGCATCCATATCTATAAAAACATCACGTAGCGCAACCTTCATGTTAAGTGACCGTCGCGCGCTTAGATGCATTGTACTTGAAGGCAGTTCAGAAGCACCAATATTCGTATTCTCTCATCTGTACATTTCAGTTTTCTTAAAATATTAGTGTAACTCGCTTTATGGTGCAACTTTTTCTTGCTCCCGCGCTTGCACAATTAAGCGAGTTCCACTGTATTACCGGTTTTTCTGAAAAAGTCCCGCGTGGTCAATATATTGAAATGTCTGGAAAAAACATTCATATTGACGAATTATATCGAAGAAGTGGATCGTATTAAAATACTTTGAATACGAATAAATATTCGAAACAGCACTTGCTGAGACCAGCTACATACAATGAGACATTCTACACTTTACTGCAGGTTGCATAGAAATCCGGTCATCTTTACTCATCCGTGCATTTTACCCCGGTACCGTCGGGATCACACCTGGTACCTAGATGCCTAAACTCGGGATTACCTCGGCAATCTGGTTCCTCTGGCGCTCAAGGTACGAGAACAGGGTCGACTACAGTGACGGCGGGAATAAGGACCTTTGTCGGCACGCGGTTGTTGTCACCAAACCAAACCTCGACTGTAAACAGTACGTTGAGCATTCAGGAGAAGAGGAGACTGTGAGACGGCGAGGAGGGGTGTCAAGATGAGCGACAGTAGTAGCGACGACGACCGGAGGGCCAGCGACCAGAGTGAAAAGGACGAAGAGGAGTACGTGGTCGAGCGGGTGGTGGACAAGCGCACCACTCGCAGTGGCCTGGTCGAGTACTATCTCAAGTGGAAGGGCTACGACTCCGACGACAACACTTGGGAGCCGCAGGAGAACTTGGACTGCCAGGATCTGATCAACGACTTTGAGAATCGACGCCGCGAAAAGGCGCTTTATAAGAAGAAGAAGTTTGAGGCCACTGCCACCAAGTGGAAGCAGGGGGTCAAGCACGAGAGGGACAAGTTCGAGGCCACCTCCACCGAGTTGAAGCAGGGGAGTAAGCTCCAAAAGAAAGAGAACCTGGGCGCCGCTGCGACCGAGCGGAAGCAAGCGAGCAAGTACGAGAAGAAGGGTAAGGTTGAGGCCGCCACCACCGAGTGGAAGCAATCGAGCAAGTACGGGAAGAAGGTTGAGGCCTCATCCACAGAATTGAAGCATGCGAGCAAGCATCGGAAGAAAGAGAACCTCGATTCTTCTTCCACTGAGTGGAAGCAAGCGAGCAAGTATGAGAAAAAGAAGCGAAGGACGTCCGAAGAATACAGAGAGCCTGTCCAACCGGAGAAGAAAAAACGACTACAGTCTGAAGAAGAACACAGACAGCCCGTCCACCCGGACAGGCTTCCAAAGAATCCGACAGAGCCGGTGGTGCGAGGTTTCGAACGCAATCTGGAGTTGGAAAGGATCATTGGGGCATCGCAAGTGGAAAAGGAGTTAGTGTTTCTCGTAAAGTGGCGCGGCGCCGAAGTGCCAGAGGTCGTGCCGGCCAGGGAGGTCAACGTTAGGTGTCCCCAGTCAGTTATCAAGTTCTACCAGGATCGACTCACTTTTCGGAGCAAACTGGACCAAGAAAATGGATGAACTTGGGCATGACAGCAGAATAAATATCCATGTGCTGTATGTATCATAAAGAAGTTGAGAAGAATAAGAAGGGATATGCAAAGTCTGGAGCTATGTCTTAGAGTTGTTGTGGTATGGTGCGCCTTCCTGGACCAGGGACAGCGATTGGACCTGGGGATGAGAGGGCAGCGTGATCCCACCTGTGCCGACATGTGGACAAGTGAAACCCGTTGAGGGAAGCTAAGGATGGTTTCGACTCGAGCTCAAACTCACAACTCGTCAGACCTCTGTATTCCAGCGACTGATGTACCAGCAGATAGGGTGTTTTCAGTCGCTTGGGTAAGCAGACTGCAAGGATATGCACGGAGGTTGTGGTTCCTGGCCACTATGGTTTGCGTTGTTCTCATCACCACATGGATAGCCTGGAGACCTCCATTGACAGGAAGTGGGCAGGCATGAATAAGAAGACAATATCCATTGACCGGACTGCGCAGAAAGTTGGCCTGAATCTTCCCCGAAAGGAAGTCTGTTGTTGGATATGAAAAATTCGATTCTAGTTCCACTATCTTCTCTGCCAAGATCTTCAACCACCCATCGGTGAATTCACTGGGTGAACGTCCTTTGGCTTGAATCTGCGCTCCTCACTTAAGTGATGCTACTAACAACACAATGCCTAGTTTTGCTTTCAAAATGACATGAAAAGAAAGTGAAACCTGATGCTGAACTCCTGAGAAGTTTCGCTTTTAAACCATAACCTTGTGCGTCAATATTAAGCACTGTCGAAAGCACTCAATGAATCCTTCCCTCCAGTATGGTCTGCCACCCTGAAGGTTCCGGTTGAAACCACCTCAGGAAGTGTTGCCCTGTGGGAATCTTTAACTTAACACCAAGTAACAAAGCGAGCTCCGGAGGATTGGAGTATCGGTGTACAAGTATACTGTGATACTGTTTCTCGAACTGTCGATACCGTTTTAAATAGCTGATGTCGTCCAAAGCCGGATGCGCTCGATATCTAGAGTGTCGAGTATCGAAGGTCACGGCATCGGAGGTCAGTGCTTCGCGATAAAAAGGAAACAATCCCGCCTTGAGGTGGGTACCAGATGGCCACGTCCAGCAGCAACGTGGGAAGAGCCAGGATGTCCTCGATCGCGTCGTGAAACTCATCTTTTAGCACCTGGTTTTGGTTCTGACTATACTAAAAGTGTAGTCTCACGATACTTGTTTTGAAAGTGTTGCGTCTGCACCGCGACGAGAATAAACTGTATCTGGCAATGCCCTGGAATCCGCAAGAAACCTGAGCTCAAATAGATGAAACAAGCAAAAGTTGCAACCTAATAGAGCTGACCTGGACATATATTTGTGAGTGCGAACGCCCCCTTTGAGCGGGCGACGCTGAAACGCGATCATGTCTTGTTCTTCACCTGTGCACACAACTGCCAGAACAATGAGGTCGCTTTTGCCATTGTCTGCGGACCCGACCGAAATCTTGCGCCACGCAGCCTTTGCCACAGGCTAGTCAGACAAAAGGCTGGTGGATCATTCGACGTATCCATCATTCGTTCATTCATGTTGTCACTGCTTCTGTTCACCTGTACGTTCTTGGGGGCATCGGCGTTGCCCGGACCCATAGGGTTGTCCGCTTCGCCCTCCTGCTCGGACCTCATAGGCTTGGCTGGGAAGCACTTCCATGATGCAGACGGGTACTGCGTCATCGCCCAAATCTCCATGAACGCTGTAAGAGTTGCCGACAACGTGAAAGGCGGGGAAGGTCAAGAAGTAACATCACGATTTTATCCGTCAAACACAATGCTCATACTTATCAGTTACACATACAACAGCTTTTCCTAGTGGGGTGCAGTAGGGTGGAAGACACAGCTTTAGACTTCCTGCAAATACAAAGTTCAAATATACTGGAGATCTGCATAAAGTATAATGTTACTATGTTAACACTCACGGGATTTCATTCCGCCTTTTTTCCTGCATGGGAGAAACATTTTGGACAGTATCAGCTGCAATCACTATAGATTCTGAAAAAACGGAAAAATTATATTACCTAAATATAGCATGTTTATAAAGAATGACTTTTTGGGCGGCGAATCAGTTGACTGCCCAAGGGGTCGGTCCCCGAGGACTCAAGCAGCAAGCCCATCGATATGATTAAACGTAACTTTTCATTCGTTGTACCCTTAATTTGCATGTAAGTCGTTTGTTTGGTGAGAAAAAGCACAAGATAAGAGCCGCAACTCTGAGTCCGATTAGATTTTGACTTTTGGAGACACGAAAAGTGCCACGAAAAAGGCTCTAAACGCTGTAACAACAGATACATAAGGCATTAGTAGATATGTGACACTGCAGTCGCTACTTCGGGTTAGTCCTCACTGTATCCTCATATCAGATTTATGTGCTTTCAGACTGAAGCTAGGACTGCTTGTGCCAACCAAACACAGGGTCGGGGAGGTCTGCTTGACGTCACAGCCAAGAATGCCACTCAGGCCATCACCGTGGTTGGCCTCAACAACTTCAACGTATGTCAAATGCCAGTGCAGGCAGAGTCTACTGCTTGTCATAGTCTACTGCTTTGACAGAACTACTTCTGGTTGCCCGCTGTGGGCTACGGCAACAAGTGGGTCCATGAGAAGGACACAGCATCGGTGATCGAGACCTCGCTCCATTACCATCCGGGCCAGTGTCTTCTGGTCTACCTGCCGCAAAGCGGGAAGCCGAGGTACAAGCTCAGCATGAGGTTCTGCTGGCGAAGGTACCTCTCTGTTTGTGCCATCAGGTAAGTACTGCAACAATAAACACAGCGACAGTGACACGAACTAATTCTCCGTTCTGGATGTCAGAAAAGATGCTGTCAACGAAGAGCCGCCGATTAAGACGGAGGAACCAGAAGAATCCATGACGGGTCAAGTCGGTGCCAACACTGGATCTCTTGTTCCCCTGACTGGGGAAAAAAATATCTTGACTAACAAAGTCGCCCATGAGGAGCAAAATCCTGGCTCGGAGCCACTCTCATCTTACAACGCCAGCCAGCCAGCCTTGACTGGCACTCAAAACGACAGCTTGCTGGCCGTTGACTCCGCCAACAAGACTGACCATGACAGCATTCTCAGTGGTGGTGGTAGTCTCCACACCGGCCATGTCGGGCTGAAGGCCAATCCCATTAGAATCGTTGCAAAGGACACTGGTCTTGGCCAAGGCGCTGGTGGAAGTGGTTCTACTGATCTCACAGGTGGGCTGATTGGAGGCTTGGCAAGCCAACACAGGCCGGCAGTGTTCATGGACCCAAAATCACCCGTGGAGGCTGAGATGAACGAAAGCAGGGAAGATGACAAGAGCATCCCCGCAGAAGACTCTGAGACCGAGAACAAGGAGAAAAAGACGCCAATAAGTCTCCTTGCTCAAGTTCTTCCTCAAAGATCTGGAAAGGAGTCCAATAGTGAAACATCCCATGAAAAGGCAGAAGAAAGAGCCCGAAGTGTCCATGCTTTGAAAGTACACCTTGCAGCAGGTAAAATCAGTTCAGAAGAGGACATCCCGCTTGGCCATGCCCACGTATTTCAGGATGCTTTGGGGGTGCTCAATGAGAACCGGATGGAGCTGCTTGGGAAGCCCTCATCAGAAGAGGTCAGGAGTGGAATCGAGACGAACAACCCTGCCGTCGAAGATATCGACTCTTCGGAGACAGGATACGACAATGCCAAGGCTGTTGAAGGAGTGCATGGACGAATTTGAACAGCTCAGCAATGTTCAAGATATTCGTAAAGAAAAATGTTCAAGAAAGAGATCAAGGATAACACTTTGCACAAGGTACAGGCTGTACCAACCCAGCTCCACGCACCAAGTACCGGAAACAGTTTATCCCATTTTACCAGTCGCTGTCACTTTATTCTTTGTTATAATAGCAAACAACTTACATATTCTGAATCCTTGAAATCCTTGAAAAATTTTACTTACGAATTGTTTCAGAGTATACAGAAGCAGAGAATCCCTCCAGGGATCCTCTACTTCTCATCAATAGGGACACAAAAATGGCAGAAAATGCAGTAGACTACGTAGCAATGCTTAAATTCTTCTTAATGGCGACAAAATTATGGGAAATGAAGCGTGTTGTAAAAATTTGTTAAAACTGAAGTTTGTCGATGACATTCATGTAATTCCTGTGCGGTAGAAACACCGGAGCGGGTTTTGGTCCAATTTGAACGAAGATTGGGAAGGGATATCCCAATGAAGGTAATCATGTGGAACTTTAAATGCAAAAACAATTGTCTGATTCACCTCTTTGCCATGCACTGTGATTCTGAAAGTTATGGTGACATTATATTTTTACGCAAACTCCCGATTTTGTTCTTTTCAAAGTCAAACGATTTTTCCGTACAACTCATAGCAACCGAGAAACAGGCAGGTCGTAGAAATGGGGTCACCTGCTTCCGGATACACTGTTTGCGGACTACTCGTCTTGCTATCAAAAGGTTTAAGTATATGAAGGTGCTTGGGTACTACTAAGGAG
>JAAUXU010008112.1_pt1 | contig 33268 bp, 58 predicted proteins | sample 7278151 | NCBI WGS metagenome assembly JAAUXU01 (sample SAMN14350113, study PRJNA611818) | marine sediment metagenome | isolation source: surface marine sediment (1.8m) | place: French Polynesia: Moorea | collected 2018-08 | reverse complement strand
TTCCCCATTCCCCCCCCCCCCCCCCCAAGAAAAAAAATACAATCTCTCCTCTCAGTGACTTGCTAGACTTTGCCCACTTTTTGCCTGCGGCGCCAGCCAACGCAGGCCTAGGAACTGTCAAAGTTGTGGCAAAACTCAAGGAAAAAGGCGATAATTAGAACAGAGTTCTCACTCAGTTTAAAACACTGGTGACAAAATTTGCACCACATGTTATTTGTATAAGTGTTAGGACTGTCGCCTGCCATCCGAAGAGAAAGAGCCCCTCCAGTGCAGAAGGTGTCAATATTAGTCAGAGTTGTTGAAAAAGTCATGAATTTTGCAAGTACTTTTGACATTATGCAGCTCTGTGTACTTTTTCTTTTGCCATCGCACAATACGTCAAGCCGCAGGCCTTTAAAGAATGTCTCCTTGTTTAGTTTTTTTGTGGAGAGTTCAATGTCGGCCAATTTTGTCCATTAAGGCAGAGCAAAAAAAGACTCTTTCTCGTCGTCGTAGCTGTCAATAAGTTGTGCTGTTGACCTGTAGCTGCCAGATGACTTTGCTCTTTTGACACTCACATATGCACAAACATGGTGAAGAACACATGTAGCCAAATGTCGTTACCCTTGAGCTTTTCTCATCAAGTAGCAGGCAGAGGGAAAAGCATTCGGCTCACACAGAGGGAGGGGTATGAACCCCCCCCCCTCTTTCAGACCCACTATTTTTGCTGACAAGTAGCACTAATAGTCCAGAATAGATCATGCTCTGGATAAGGGGCGGGAGTGGAGGGAGGCAGAAAGGAGGGGGGGGGCAAAAGTGTTCTTTACTGTGTGTGAGCAACGCTCGACCGGCTGGACGTGCACGTGAATAACTCATTCGGGGCAGTTTTCTTGCCCACTGCATTCCGATTCAAAGGTGAGTGGAGGGAAAAAAGTGCGCAAAGTTTTTGCGCACTAATGCAAATTCGCGCCAAATAACGGGAAGCAGCGGTCCTTCAGGCACGCAAATTGCGGGGAGGAGCCTCAATTCGGGTCCAGGCTTAGGAGGGCGTGATGGAGGAAGCTTCACAATTAGATTCAGCCCCCACTTTTTCCATCTATCTAGCTTTATTTTATGTCGATGTAGTTTTATGTACTCTTTTCTGGCCAAGCTTCCATTGTTGCTGAAAGTCTCGTCTTTCTCCGTAAAGACTTATTTGGCAGACACAGGGAGCGGTTATTGGCTTTGCCATAAAATCTATTTTCTGCCCTCTCCCCTTTAACTGATATACATTTATAATCTTTTTTTTGCGAAGAAGAGGTCGTGCCTCTTACCGAGTCTCTGCCTTTTAGCGCCCTCTTGCAGAAGAAGAAAGAAAAGCTCGGTTTCTTTGCCGTGCCAGTGTTGGAGGTGCAAACAAAGCCCTGACCCATTTTTCAGCTGTGTTTTTTCCCTCTCATCTTGCTCACTGACTACATCCGAGTAGAGAGGCTTGCATATGGATTAAAATGTCCCCTTCTGCTACAAAGATCAGAGTGGTGCTCTCCGCCAGCTCCGCGGCCTCAGTCAGCACGCTCCACTTGTTGCACGCGCACACGCGCTTGGAAACAACCCTCTTTTGCTCGACGGCCCCAAATATGGGGGCAGCACGAAAAGAGGACGACGGAGTTTTAGTTACATACAGCTGAAAAAGAGCAGCTCAGACCTCTTTTTTTTCTTTTCACTCACCCTATTGAGACACGTGCGCCTGAACCCAAAATTCCAGCCTGCGCAGTCCAAACCTCACCCTCATCCTCATCCCCCTGATTTATATCCGCCATTCGTACCTCCAAAAAGGAGGGGGAAGAAGAAGGAGATTTTTCTTCTTCTGCCTGTGGAGTCTCAAAATTGCTTGATTCGTATCTAGTAGGAAGGAATTTTGAGGGGAAACAGTCGATGTTAACATGATTCCTGGTAAGTCAATATGTGCTGTGAAAATTAGTGTGAGGCACATTTATTTGCTCTGACGCAGACAGATGCAGTCCCTGTGCTGTTCAATCTCTGTGGTCGTAGGGTTGGAAGCAAAGGGTTTGGTCGAGGAACGCAAAGCGGCCTGACGGGGGGTGGATTCACCCACCGACCACTCCCTTGTGCTTGAGTATGGACGCCTTTTTGTTGGGGGCTTAGCAGTAAAACTCCTGGCTTTATATTGGTTTGGACTGGCCAAAAAATGGATGGTCGAACGGTGGCAAAAAAGTGTGAAGAGAAGCTCAAGACACTTTTTACCATGAAGGTGCACTTGCACTCTCCCTTTGACGGTCTTGGCGGTCTCGGCGGCCTTGACGGCCTTGGCGGTCTTGGCGGCCTTGACGGTCTTGACGGTCTTGACGGCCCTGACGGTCCTGACGGTCTTGACGTCTTGCTCAAGCATCATGGCCACATTATTGGCCGCCAATTTGTGTCGCGCAACCGTGGCTGAAGCGTGATGATCAGCAGAGCGTTTGTTGCGGCCAGAGTTGCTGTCAAATAAGAGTAGGAAAATTTCTTTTTTGCAATTTTTTTCGGCCCGATAATCTCTTTTGATCGCTTCTTCCCGCAGAAAAAAATGCGTGCAAACTTCCCCGTCTCGTCTGCCTCCCCCCTCCCCTCTCCATTTTACGGTTACTTTTTTACGGGAAATTCCAATAGTCGGTATTTTCTCTTCGATTTTGCAAACCAAAATGTGCTGATCCAAGTTCTTTTGATGCAATTTCGTCGACGGTGAAAAGAGGTGGTGAAGCTGACTTACCTTATAGGTTGATGTCAGTCTAGGGTTGTACAGCTGTGTCTAGAGGACAACTCAATTCGTTATATTCAAAGGACACGTATAGTATTAAAACACTTGTCCGCTTTCCTATATTATAGAACTTCCTGTGGGAGAAAGAAATATGAAGAAGACGTGAAAAAAAAATTGTGAAACCATGTCTGTCAAGGGAAAGACGCTGGGACTGTTTGAGTTTCTGGAAGAGGCAGAGCTGCAGCAATACTACAACGCCATCAAGAACTTCCTGCAGGTATTTCTGTTGTCGAATGATAACGTCAAACTTTATGCATAACAAAATGTTTCTTCTCTCAAGGTTCAGAGCGTGCATCAGCTCAAGTATGTGGTGGAGGAGGACCTGTTTAACATTGGCATGTCCAAGCCGGAGGCCAGGAGACTCAAGACCTTCTACAACAAGGTCCGTACCTTCAGGAACTCGTAGGCACTCTTGAATATGGGCTAAAACTTCCTAATCGCGCCAAAGGAGTGGCAGTGAACTCACCTTAAAGTTATTTAAACCTTAGCAAACAGTACAAAAATATGCAGTCGACGCTGCTCACTGCAGCAGCCTCGGGCCAAAGGAAATCTGTAACAGAAAGCGAAGATTTTTCTTCACACGTTTTTTTATTACTCGTCTTTGTCTCACGAACAAATTAACCCACACATATATGCACGTGCTGCTACTACATACATGCAACTCCTATGCCGCATTTGCCCGTGAGACATGACTAACACTGAAAAATTCATAAGTTTGAGGGACTCAAGGTCTGGACGTGAGTGTTGTTCAGACTGAAACGAGTGATTTGGCCGAACAAAATTGCGATCACTCAAGGTCAGGTCGTCAAGGCGATCAAGGCCATTTCCAAGGAGATGGACCTCGACTGGTCGGTTGCCTCCGGCATCTCGTATCGAGGCCAGGGCGCTGTCTCTGAAGTGAAGTTCAGCCAACCTTCGATACAGTGAGGCCTTGAATGACTTGACTATATCGAACGTTCGCATGTTAATGGGTCCATTGCAAGAAAAAGACCCCAAGACATGATGCAACTGCCGGCTGAAGGAGGTCCTGAGCGCGACCGCCACCTCCTAGACCATCAATGGCATTGGCCTGATGAAGATGCCGAGCTCTTGGTTGGCTTGGATTGTGTCTCTCCGGAGGGAAACTTAGGTTTCCGACGAGCTCGACAATACCAACAATGGCCTTGATATCCTCTTTGCCATGCAGGGTTTAAACCTGTCCACTTCCAAGAGCTTGAAGACAAGGACAACTTCTTTCTCTTTTCTGTATCAGAAATAACAACAGCAATGTATAAAGTTTAAAAATAAGTCTAATGATAGTGTTATTTCAATATGTCCCCACCGCCTGGAACATGAGCTTGGCAGGGGATATACGAAATTGCCAAAGCCGCTACAGCAGAGGACGCCCACTGAACTTATATTAAGGGCTTAAAATGTTATGATTCATTTTTTTCTTGAACCACCAAGTCCACCCTTATCGCTGGTGCTGCTGCTGTGACAAGTGCAACTGCAAGGCCAATGTACGAGAGATTCTACTTAGTGCGACACGCCCACTCACACGCCCATCCCATATGAAACGCCCCTTCCCCAATCTTTTCAGGTCTGCCCTCAGAACTACGCCTCTAAGCTGCGTCGCTTCCTCCGTCCCAGCAGCAAGAAGGACGAGGCCAGGCAGGAGTTCCTACTGGGAGAGGACGCCAAGGAGAAAAGGTGAGCTGACTCAACAAAACATTTCGAGGCTGAAACATCATTTCACTCTCTTTTTCTCTTTTACCCTATTAGATATTCCACGCTGTCCAACGTGAAGGTACCGTGCCAACACATCATCCCGTCCGAGTCCTTGACCCTGCTGAAGGAGTTGGGCTCCGGGGAGTTCGGCGTCGTCCAGCAAGGCGTGTGGACCGACGACGAAGGAATGAGACACCAGGTAAGACTTTGGAGTACCTAAAGAAGGGAAATGTAGCACAAAAACGTGCTCCGTCGTCAGCTTCTCTTCATGCACACTGCATCTAGCGCCCACAAGGAAAGGCCATATCATCTTATGAGGAGTGTTTTTTAGGGTTCTGACTGAATCTCTTGGTCTTTTTTTTTTCACGCGGAAGTGACTTTTGAGGTTATCGCCGCTTAAAAGCATAATAACGTTATGAAAAAAAATCTTTTAAAGGTTGCTGTGAAGTGCCTGAGTCGTGAGCGAATGCAGAACAGTACGCTGGCTTTCCTCAAGGAGTACGAGATCATGCAGGCCATGGACCACCAGAACGTTGTTAGACTGTATGGACTTGTTATGGAGGCTCAGGTATCGAACACAGTTCCTTTGCTTGTCTAAGACGTTGCCAAAGCAGTGAAATGTTTTCCAAGGCCTTGATGCTGGTCACCGAGTTGGCCATGATGAGATCCCTCCTCGAGTGCTTGAAAGAGATATCGTTGCGCTCCACCTTCAACGTCAGTTGCTTAGCAGGATTTGCAGTACAGATTGGAAGGGGGATGAGATACCTCGAGGCAAAGAGACTTATCCACAGGTGAGGCATTCATCAGATCAATCTGAACTATTGAAGTCATCTCTCTGTCGCTGTAGGGATTTAGCTGCCAGAAACATCCTGGTGTTTTCAAAAGACTGCGTTAAAGTCTCGGACTTTGGTCTCTCGCGGGCCCTTGGAGTCGGCAAGGATTATTATCAGGTGACGAATCACAAATGACACCACAAATGCTATTTCTACTTACATGTGTGCATTTCTTACCCGCTAGACCAACTTCACGGCTAGTTTGAAGCTCCCAATCGCATGGTGCGCGCCTGAGAGTATCAACTTCCTCAAGTTTACCTCAGCCTCCGACGTCTGGGCTTTTGGTGTCACCCTGTGGGAGATGTTCACCTATGGATTTCAGCCCTGGGCAGCGCTTACTGGGCAGCAAATTCTCGAGGCCATAGATCAACCAAGGTAGTGAATTCAATCTCAAGTAATGAGATCTAAATGACTGTGAGTTTTCTTCTGTTACGTCAGGTGCCAGAGGCTGGAAGAGCCAGTCCATTGTCCCAGGGATCACTACGCTATCATGCTTCAGACGTGGAGACATGAGCCCAGCAAGAGGCCTACTTTCGAACAGGTACTCGTGCCTGATGACAAGGTTTAACATTACATCAGTTTCATCGGTATTTTTCAGCTGTGCTCCATCCTGGAGGAAGCCAAGCCTGAGCAAGTCCAGGCTGTGGTGGCGACCAACGTGACCAACAGCAGCGGAAATCCCGGAGTTGCGCCAGAAATGCTGGAATTCGATGTCGGAGACGTCATTACCGTGCTAGACAAGGGCGAGGGAGACAATGGAAACACAATCGGGTGAGAATAGTATAAGGCTAATTCATGCAGCAGGCATATTTGTAATCTATCACGACTGTTTGTTTAGGCTATGGAAGGGTGCCTTAAACAATGGTCGCGTGGGCCTCTTCTCTCCGGACTTGACGGTCGCATACGTGGGCACGTTGCCCTCCCAGGGAAATCATTCAAAGTGGCACAACGAGGATCTCTATCAGAGTGCAAATTCGTGAGTTTGAAAGGGGTCCTAAATGAGGCTCACGTTGAATGTTCAAATTGGATCTTTTTAGGTTTCAGCGAAGTTCTCTCCGAGGATCCAAGGGATCCTCGAGGCGGAAAATCAGTCGAGACATGATTTCTGCGCCCAGAGGCGACGTCCAGCACACCGGTCACATCGGACCAGACGGAGCCATTTTCGGAGACGTCGGCTTCGCCACCGGAGGTCACGGTCTCGGTCAGGGCAGTGGTGGTCACCCAAATGGTGGAGATGTTGAATCAGCAGCAGCAACGGGCCCCCGGGGGAAAAAAGTGTCTTCTTCCTCCAATCCAGAGGTGCCCTGTGCCAGCATGCCTAGTCTAACCAGGTGAGGGCAGGTCACGTACAAGCGTAGAGTCCGACGGTTACTCCTGCTGTCTTCAGAGCTGATTCTGATGCCTCCGAGCACGCCCCTCTCATCTGCGGCAACAACCAGAAGGCTGACATGTCACAGCTGTCTGGCGGCGGCGGCGGTGGTGGTGGAGTCAGTGAGCTAGTGAACCAAGAAACATCGCAAGCACCGCCCACTAAAGGTGCTGCCAGTCGTAGTCCGTCAACGGCTGGGGGCGCTAATAAGAATCCCAGAATGGGATACGCCATAGGATATCTCAGAAAGGCCGCTGTCAATCAGCAGGTGGGACCTCAAGAGTATTCCTGTCTTATGTGTCCTTGCCATAAATGTGACTTTGTGTTCAATGACAGGGTGACGGATCTGCGGCTGCCGGGACAGCCAAGGATCGCCCACACGAGTATCAGACAATCGTGGACGAAGAGCTGGGAGGTCCCCTGGATCTGGGACCAAGTCTTATGGATGAGGTGAACTCCCGAGACTCGAATAGAGTAAAGTTTTTCTCTACAAGCACGTCTTTCTGCGCAGGTTTTCAACGAGCTTGACTCCAGCAAACCTCCGACTTCGGCGTCAGCAACGTCGACAACAACAGCCGCTACTGCAACAACTAGTTCGTCGGAGAAGAAGTCTCGACACCACCACAACCCCGTGATTGACTTGGTCTCTTCCACACTCACTCTGTCCTCGCGACACAAGAGCAGAAGTCACTCGGAGAAGCAGCAGGCGACGGTCAAGCCCATCAAGGCCTCAGACGAGAAAGCCCTGGATAAGGTAAGCAATGTGTTTACTTGCAGATACGGTGACGTAGAGCAGGATGTGGGGGTTAACGTCCACCATCTTTGATAGGCTATCGCTATGGCCAACCTGATGGCGTCCAAGTCCATGCATGACCTGGACAAGAGGCACCTGGGCGACCGCGAGGACGAGCACGACTTCTACTACGGCAACAAGTCCCCCTTAACGCCTGGTGGATCGCCCGCCAAGAAGTTTCACTTCTGGTTCCCCAGTACGCAATGCCTTGTGGAACATGTGCGAAAGGGTATCGTACTTCAAGTGCTTATTCTTCTGCAGGCAAGACCCCAGGAAGCCCCCGTGGGGAGCGCAGGCCCTTCAGCGAGGAAGTCAACGCTCACGCTGACCTTGGAAGTCTACTCACACCAGGGGCCATTGACGCCTACAAGGTTTGACACTTGACTTTTTGAACGTAGTGCGTGGACTACAGTACTTGCTGAAGATCCTTGATGGTATTTCATTTTCTCTTTTCATCGACTTCATGTGCAATTTGGTGGTTTTCCCTCAAATAGTGACTGAGGGTGATGATCTCAAGACAGTCAGCAAGAGAATCAATTCTGCATTTACAAACCTTTTTCGTCTCTTTCCTCTGGGGCGCAAAGAAGTACATGTGCTTGTTGTTCTCACAGGTGCTCATTGAAGGAGTTGGGGGGTCAAAGAGCTCTCTGGATCAGCAGCCCCAAAATGAGGCAAGCTCGCCGGGACATTTGGTCTCGTCATCTCAACCGGACAACGCTGCTCCTGCGAGAAGCAGCTGTCTCCCTGCTAGGACTTTGTCGAGAACAGGAGATCCACCTCCATCGAACCCACTGCCCCTGCCCCCGAAGTCGCAGAAGCTGACTTTGATGGCCCCCCCGAAGCGCCACGTTCGAAAGAATCCCCTCATTATTCCCTCGGGCACTGCTGTCAACCTACTCAGGAAAGAGGCCGTGACTGAGGTTGATCACTATGATCTCCAGGTGAGTTTTTGTTGGTCAAAATCAAGTGAAGAGTGAAGAGCATGTCTTAAGGACTCTTGATGGATATTTATGGTATTCGGCACGCCTTTACTTTTGGGCACGTTCGTTTAATCACATTCTTGTCATCAACGTCGTCTATTCCAGTGATATAGGGATGTCAAAAGAGGGAAACTAAGTCTACTGCCTTAAAACTGTATAAAATTCAAGTAAGGCACTGTCAGTTTAACCACAATTAACAACCTGCGCACTAGACCAGGACCGACGGTGAAATTGTGTCCTCCGCTTTGTGATGCTTGAGCTATGTTAATCATGCAGTGATTCCTAATTTGCATCAACTAGTTCTTTACTTAACTCTGTGTCACTCATATTGTTTGCACTATTTTAGGTGTCTGAACCTCCGTACAAACAGAGCCAGTCGGTACCCTCTCCAGAGCCTCTTTACCCCCACCACGAAGTCAGCCAGACCAATAACCAAGAAGTCAACGGAAATTTTCCGAGGGACCAACAGGCTTTGAGGTCCATCCCCTCGGAGCCCCACAGCAGTAGCAGCAACAGCAACAACAATAACAACAACAACATGGATCCTGAAGAAGTCATGTCCTCCTCTTCCTTCGTGAACTCGGTCTGCGACAGGTACTTCGGCAGTGCCGTTACTTCGACAACCAGGCACTTGTCACTATCCCGACATTCGGACAACTCTGCGAGTGATCAAGTATGGCCTAGTCCTGAGGCCGACTCATCCTCCGCAGCCTTCGAAGCAGAGATCGCGTGCAGCATTGACGCGCTCGACCACCTAGAAGAAATTGAGGACAACGAGTTGGACGTCTACACCAGACGAAGGGAAGAGAAGCTACCGCTGGTGGAACACGGGGTACGTGCAAACAACACCGTCGTGTGCAGGTTTTGCAGCAATGTTGCTACATTTTCGTAACTAGGATCACCATTCCACGTCCCTGGAAGACATCGGTCCCTACGGCAAGTCCAGGAAGAAAGGCAGCAGTAACAAGGGCAAGGCTAGGGGAGCCAACGCAGATGAGGTGGGGAACATCGTGAGTTTTCTGACAACGATCGAGGAGTAGATGAAGTTTTGTGATTTTTTACAGGTCCGAATCATGCAAAAGGTCCTTGGTTCAACACTCGATTCACAGTTGTGCTTGAAAGCTCTTGACATTACGGACTGGAACGTTCATCACGCTATCAAACTCCTCAAGGTAAACCCTTGACAGTGCTTCCCTCGCGTATTGTGACGTGTTCAATGAATTATTGATCGTTTCCACAGGTGAAGAACCTGATCAAGGCTCCGGGATTGACTGATTCAGAGATGAAAGTGGCGTTGCAGACTCGAGATTGGGACGTGGCTAAGGCCGCCAGGGTCCTCATGAAGAAGATAAAGGAATAACTCCATCAGACAGATAGACTGACTGACTTAACCAGTGCAGTGCAATTAAGAAACATGTTCCGAGATTCCATCCAGGGTAGGCTCCGGCCGTGACTGGTGGAGAAATTATCAAGAAATAACAAAAAATTGGCAGTGAAAACAAAACAAAAACACCGACAATAAGGACAAAAAGAGGCAGCGAGTGAAGAGATTCTGTAGAGAATCCCATGTGTTGACCTTTTTTTCCAGGTGTTGATCTTGCCCGAAGAAACGAAAAATTACGTTAAGATGTTAGAGAGCTCGACTAATTTCGCTCGAGCACTTTTGCTTAAGGACAATGCAAGTTAATAATGATGTACGACAGAACTGAGAAGAGTTAGCTCTTAAACTGCCAGTATATTTTATCCCCATTTGTGTCAATGTCTAGTGCCTGATAGGTTTTCTATCATTCTTACTACACATACAAACAGCTTTTTGTACTCATGTTCTTTTTTTTTTTTTAAATGCATGTCATTAAGTCAACGAGGACACTGCCTAGACTCATTCTGAGCTTGGTTTATTTTCTTAAGTTAATGTTATTGCACGTTCTTTATGTACAATGAAAGATACCTGCCTGGTTGTGCAACCCTCCTTACATACGTAGAAAAGATCAATACGTGTAAAAATTATACTATCGAATATGAAATGTAGAAAATGTCATTGCGCTTGACCTCTCCCTGACTGATCCGCCCAATGGAGCAGGCGTCTATGACACTGCAGACGATGACACAGCCATCAATGGGGTCTATGGCTGGTAGGGTCTGGCACCCCCAAGAGTAGTATTTGGCAGCCGAGCAACTACCATTATGCCAAAAAGATTTTGTCATGTCTTTCTCTGGAGGGTGAGGTGGGGTGGAAGAGTAAGGAGTATTAAGGATGGCCCCCGGGGTCACTTTGGGCCAAGCCCATCATTGAGAACCTGAATGTACGACTTGAAAACGGGTTGAAATGACAAAAAATGTTACAGTACAGTGAAAAAGCTTTTTCATAGTGTGGTTAGAGGCTGTTGTGAGGGAAACACTTAACGACCATACGGCAGACGGTGACGTTGTTTGAGCCACGTTGTTTTGCACCTCCTAGGCATCGAAGGGAGGGAGGAACATAGCAAATACTGTACCCAAGGAACCATCATCTCCAGTTTAGTTAGGCACAAAACTAACCTGATTTCAGGTAGTGCGTCAGACATGATCAAAGCAAACAGCGAAGTTGTCCGTCTTGGAATGCACCTTTCCAAATGTTTCTCAGTCGATAGCACCAGCCTTGATTGGTGGAACATGGACGCTGCGATCCACATTACATACACATACACTTAATTTAGTCCTCTTGGTCGTTCATCTGCTTCCACTTCTCTTGCTCTTGCTTCCTGAAGTCCGGCGCCACGCTGCCCTGGACGCCCTCGATCACGTTGGATCCAGCCTCTGCGACGCAAATGACCGGCCGCGCCACGAGCGCCGCGGGAACCTGTCTGAGTACGCCGCCGACCATACCGGCGGTGCCGCGTCCGCGAAGCTGAAAAAGATGGGAGACTTGCCTAGTGCGCACTCGAGACGTGCCAGACAAACAAATACCTGCTCAGCCCTGGCGGCATTTGTGAGCGCAGTTGTGGTGTCCTCAACTCCCCGTCGTACGACGTCGAGGGCAGAAATGACACCCTCTCTCAGATCCTGCGGTGGGCGTCTCCGGCGCAGACGCCGCCCTTGTCGCTTCTCTCCTCGCCGTTTGTGGCGTGGATGGGAGTGATCCTCCAGGTGGCCTATCAAAGTGTGAACATTGCATTACTATGCGATATTTTTATACACTATTACATAGCCATAACTATAGACTTTGAGATGGTGCTATCAATCAAGGTGAAATTGCCAACTGAATCACCTGTGACAATGAGGGCCTCTGGACTCATGACATCGAAGGCGATCTCGGCGACGAATCTGACAGCTCCCAGGAGGCGATGCGTGAGCTCTAGGATGGAGACTGCAGTGGACGAGGTGAACCTATTGGCACCCATCTGTAAGCCTTTGATGAGACGTCCGTCTTTTTGGTACTGCTCTAACGGCAACACCACCAGATCACGGAGGCCCTGGAGCAATTGCAGCACAGAATGCATGGGACCTACTCCACCCAGAAGACGGGGAATCTATAGAGAGAAAGTGAGATCAAACGTCACGCATAGCCTCTCAAGATACACGTGCTGCCTCGGGCGCTCTTTTGAGCAAAAAAAGTGTTGGCCACTTCTACATGTTTATTGTACACGGTCCTCGAGACTGACCTGATTGTTCTTTATGTCCTCAGTCCAGGCCTCCACAACTTTCTTGCAGAGCCTGTGCAAGCCGAGGACGCCTTCAACGCTGACCTCTCTGAGAGTAAGCTCAGAGCAATTTAAGCTGGCCAACCCGGTCAACAGGCCGGCCAAGGTGCCCTGACTAAGATCCACGTATTTAGCCGAGTAATCAATGCGCACGTGGACTTCGGGGCGGAATATAAAGGACTTGATGAAGCGCCGGTTGACGCTTGACGAGGAAGAGCCCGACTGCCGCTTGAGTTGTTGATGGCCTTCTCGCGCTGGAGGCGATCCAGGAATGCTGACAGGTGAACCTAGAAGTATTTGGAAGTGATTACATACGTACTATTAATGTGCTCAACGGTAATATCAAGTCAGCCGTACCTGAGGAGCTGTTTGCATCTTCGTAGACCTCTTCGCCCAACTCGGTCTCCTCCTCTTCCGTTCTGACCTCGATGACATCTTCCTTACTGTATCTGACCCCTTTAGACAACGGCTTTTGCTGATTCGACTCTAGTGACATCTGCTGGCTTCCACTTTCTTTGCTGAGTTGTAAAAAGTTCTTATCCGGATCCGTGAGAGCACTGCCAAAGTCCCTTAGGAAGAACAAGGTGTCCTGGTCCATGTTTAGACGGATTGATTGCATCGACAAATAGATGCTGCGGAGGAAATTATTAAGAGGTGATAATTTCATGACAGAAGGGTTTCGCTTGCTCTATTCTACCTGGTGTCGATCATGTCCAGGGGCTCTTCGGGCGAGGCTGGCTTGTGGCTTAGACATAGCTCCAACATTGGGCTCTGCGTTTGGGGAGGTCTGAAGGGAATAAAATAAGATATGCACGATCCACAGTAATAATTTTCAGTAGGTCGAAGTCTTACCGTGCCTTAGTCGTATAGAGGTGCAGAAGTTTGTTGATGTCAGAGTTCACCAACTTGTCTTTTATTTCATACGTTTGCACTGTAAGCCTCTGGCCAGAGGAGCCGTCGGAAAAGTCCTCATGAGTGAAGTTAATCTTATGGATACACAACTCGATGGATTGGTCCACATTTCGACCTGAGTACGGACCATGTTCGTCACACTTTTGCAGTCATGCACAACCTTCGCTATTCCTGCTTACCTGGACCCCCTCTCAGCTTAATGTCTTCCGTCAGCTCCAGCCTTGAGAGACCCTTGGAGAGGCGCTTGCGGTCTATGTAAAGTATGGACGTGTGTATGCAAGCAATTTAGAGATCTCTGAAGTCGGTTTCCCTTACCCAATTCTTCTCGCTCGTGCGTTCTCGTGTACTCGTGAGCCTCCTGGCCTACTAGCACGTGTCCTTTGGAATCGACGGCGATGGAGGTAACGTCGCACACTCCGAAGTCAATGCCGCTGAACAGACGAATCGAGACGGACAAGGGCATGATGCGAAACCTGCGATAAGTGAAGCTTCCTACACCAGACGAACTCGGGACTAATTTGACGGCCAAGATTTGTTACCTGAACACAAAGTGATCATCCTTTTCTTGCTGGACCTCAGTTTTATAACTGTTGCTCCTTTTTTTCTGCTTCTTGCGCTTTCTTCTAGTCCTGTTGTTAACCCTGGGCGTCCGGAACGCGTTTGGTCGGGTCTCTCTGACAGCCTCCTCCTCGATAATCTCGAAGTCGTCAAGACTTTCTTCAGAAGGAAACTCCTTAGCAGAAAACGTCTTATGAAGTACTGTGCGAACACATCGCATGCGCATCAAACTACTCACCTCATACATTGATTGTGTCATTGAATTCGTCATGTTTCTCTCGTCGGCGAAGAAAAAGACCTGTGTGCCTCTGATCCCTACGCCACCTTTCTTCTTAGACCTCTTCTTCATCCTCTCCCTGCGCGCTTGCTCCTCCTGGGAGATCAACTCTTCCATGGCATCGGCCAAGTCCGGCACCATATCTTCTTCCTCAACGCCTCTGGTGAGCACAGGCTCTTCGCTGCTCTCTCTGGAGTTCTCTGGGTCACTCTCCTGAGTGGAATCAACAGCCATAGCCGAGAACAGCCCAGATAGGAGCAGCAAGGCGTCTATAAAATTAGAGGAATGAGGGAGTGAGACTGGTGACTGCACCTATGAAAGAAAGTACACGATCAAACTCACCAGGACAGGTCCGGACCCTGATGAGGTTGCCCGCTAATGCTACGTCGGTGTAGCCGCCTTCTACGGTGTGGACTTCCACGTCCAGGTAATCCAAGTCCGCCAGACAGATCGGATTGTCACGCTCGCTGCTCGCCAGGAACAAACCAAGCTCTTCCAAGTGAACGTCAAATTGAGTCTGCAGGATGCTGCTGCCCATGGCATCACCTCCTGAAGAAGGTACTCTTCCTATGGGGTCCTCCAGGATGTTGCAGGCCACCTTCGCACGCCCCAAGCATAGAGACAGTCTGTGCAAGAAAAAGTACGCCGAGTCCAACAAGATCTCATCGTACGTGGAGGTGCTGCATGGCAGGGAGGGCACCTTGAGGATGATTTTTTATTTTCATAATGGACATTCATTGGCAGCTGCCACTTGTGTAGAAAATAAGATCCCACCTCGTCAAACTGGACTGCTCCACACAAAAGGTGCTACAAGGCCTGCTGAGGATGAATCACGGGCGCAAATTTAATTTTTGATAAAAGTATAGCACATTTTATGTTAAAATCTTCATTAAGTGCCAACCGCACTTGACCATCTCCAAGGTGGTTTTGTAGTACCTTTTGGTGTGGACCAATGCATCCTCATTGAGGAGAATCGTATTTTCTGCATCAGTGGCAACTGCCAATGAGTGTGCATTTAGAAAAAAAAAATCACAATCAAAGGAGCACAATTGAGAATGCTCCGGGGATTGACGTCAATGTCCTACCTGGCACCGTGGTTGGTGGGTACAAGATCAAGAGAGCAGTGTCTCAGATCAAACTGCATGTGGGTCAAGATGGCTGGCGGGATGTATCCATCCACTGGGTATTCGACCACGACGAAGAAGTTGGCGAGCCAATCAACCCAGTCAGGAGCGGTCACCAGGCTCTTGAAGAGAATGCTGGCCTCACCAAAAGCAAAGGCCTGTGTCAAAGCTATAAAGTTAGCTGCGTCATATGAGGTGGGAAACCACTGTGAAACTTGCCAGACTGATAGTCTTGAGGTTGGTTTTCGAGTCGAATAGGATCTTGGCAGTAAGCTTCAAGATCTGATTGGCTTCCAGGGTCTTCGCCCACGCTCGGCCTTTGAATGGCGTAGGCCTGAGTAGAGGTTCGAGGTTGCCAGGTGGGTGCGTGTTAAAGTGGAGGCTGGGAGAGAAAAACAAAGGATGAGTAAAAATGATGGAAAAGGAAGAAATAGGTTTTACTTTTCAAACTCTTGCTGATGGTTGCACGTTCCGAATTTGACAAGGGCAGCTCCAACGCCCAGTCGAAAAATGGTGATTTCCGATGGATCAGCCTCCAGCCCCACTGCTGACGTCAGCTCGAGGTCGCGAACCTCAGCCAACAAAGCAAAGCTGTTGACGTCCTCGTAAGGAGAAGTCACGATAGTTGCCTACGTAAAACGAAACATTTATAACAAAGCGATCTTAGTGTCTACAACGTTGGGTCTCACCTGAGCCTTATTGATCCTGAGCCTAACGCAAGTGTCTATGTGGATAAGCAGTTCAGAAGAGGAGTCCTGCGGAAAGCTCGAGTAACTAGGCTTTTCACGGAAAGGAGTCTCTCTGGCGGAATCTTTTTCACCCTCCTCATCGTCACTCTCTTCCTCGTGGTTCACGGTAAGGGCTGCTTGGATCGAGGGCAGCTGATAGGGCGTGAAGCAGGCTGAGAAGCCCAGATCAGGGTCCTGTAGGGGGTCGGGCAAAGGCTGAAAAATTGGGAGCGTTTTGGAGAGGATTTCGCAAACAGAACCAATGATTTCTTTGTAATCTAACCTGATTGTATAGGTATTCCTTGACCCTAAAAATCTCCGGCTTCCATAGGATGAGATCGTTTCCCAGACGGTTGTAGACGACCTCGTAGACGTGCTTGGAGGGTAGCAGAAAGCTCACCTCGTCCAGCCTTATGTCGACAAGCAGATTATTGCATCGTTTACTAAAATCTGAAAAAAAGAAACCGTGGTCTCATCTGTACATTTAGATGGAAGGGCAGGAAAAAGAACGCTAGTCTTGATCTGACCAAGTAGAAGCCAGGGTCCCAACTAATGCTCCTTCAAGGCCGTCATAGGAGAAGAGTTCCACTCACCTAGTGCTTCGTTAATGTGAGGGATCTGCTTGGTAAATAAGTTATTCTGACTGTCTTCCTCGCCGCCTTTGATCGTGCCTGCGGCGGATACATAGAAGCTACCGCTGGCCGCGGACCTGTAGTAGAGCTCGTCGCTCTCTGTGCGACGCTTCTGGCTGCGAGTGACCGAGCAGAATTTGCCCTAAAACATTGAGTGAAAGGCTGTAACAGTGCATTGTACATGGACGTATTAGATCACCTTCAGTTTGGTGTCTTCGTCTAAGTTGACGGTGACGTATATGTTGGCGGCAGAATCCATCTTCATCTTGCGCTCCTTAGACGACTTGCGAACTCGGATCAGATTTACGACGTCGCTCCCGGGACTCTCCTGATAATTAACAGTTATAATTCTTTTCCTAAAGGAACCTTAAAACATCTTTGCTTACAGTTTAGTTTGCGTACAGTTCTCTGTATAATTTTCAGTATATGTTACTCTGAACTTTGTATGGTGCCAAGTTTGCATGGACTGGCAACAAATGAGTGGGCCTGAGACTACCTCAAAGCTGAAAAACTTCCACTTCACTGGGACGGACTGCGTTCATGAATCCCAAAAGTGTGTCACTGCAAATGCAACCATACCTGATAAGAGACCTCAGCTGAGAGGGCGGAGACCCTGATCTCCAGAGGATTGCCGCTGGTAACATCATGAAATCTATTGAAAGACGCATTTTTAACTCCATAAGGCTTCATATTCAATGTGTTCCATAAGACGTACGTGATGCCGAACTCTAAGTGAGTCAGCTCCAAGCTGAGGGACTCCGGGTGTACCCGGCGGTGCCAGTAGTTCTCGGTAAAGTTCTGGATTTGCTCAGGAGGTCTGAGATCAGCCTTCGGAATTCGAAATTTCAGCTTAGAAGAGACGTTGTCGTATGGCACGCTAATTTTAACGTCTAATTTTGTGGTGGGCGAGGTTGACGACGAGCCTCCTTTCCTTAGGGTCGCCGTCCCCGGGTTCAGTTCTGCGTAATTGAGCAGGAGGTAAGTGCGGTCGTACAGTCCGGGGTCGATTTCGGCGTGAAATGGTCGCAGTCTGTGGGAGATGAAAAGTAGGTAATAGTAAATTATGCTAATTACAGCAGTACCCTCGAACACCGAATCGTTTATCTTCTTACTTTATGCTGACGGTCGCCTCCACCTCCGTCTCAGTCCCTGCCTTAGTCTCCGTGTAGTTGATGTGGACATCCGTGAGTCCTACAACGTTAGCCTTTTCTGAGTCCGAACGCGGGAACGAGATCAACTCCACCTCCGTGCCGCAAACCACTTCATAGAGTGAAGCCTGAAGAAAGACAAAAAGGTGCTGACGCTTTTACAGTATTGTAAGTTATCAAAGAAACTGTTGTGATTCTGCTGCGCAGACTATCCCATTTACCAAGCCAAAAGAATCGATACACAAGGCATAACTTCGTCAAGAACAAGGCGTTCAGAAGGAAAGCTTCTTTAACATCAGTTATGCATATTATCTCTATAAGCGGTAGCCTGAGTCACCAGAATGAGCTTGATGCTGGCGCCTGCCTAACTTCACTCTGAATTTTCTCTTGAATTGACTTCATTATGTGCTATTTTGTAACAAAATGAATCAATTTGACGCGGAAAAAAGGAATCAGTGACTACCTATTCATATCACAAACCTTTTCAAAGAATTGATGTTATTTTTAAACCTGTTTCAAAACAAAATGCAAAAACAGATAATTTTCGTGTTTCGATTCTTTTGGCTGACCCGGTGTTCTGTAAGTGAGCTCTAGCGTTGTTGTTCATAACAAAAACTTCTCACCTGTCCTAGGGTGACCGAAGTGCTGGCGGACTCTTGGTAGCACAACGTGACCGGCAACGCCGTCAGCGAGAGGTAAGACGCTGAAGGCGTCAGGCACCGCTGACGCACCTGGTCCGCGAAGTAATTCAAATGGTCCAGAGAATTGACGTCAGGATAGCTGATGCTAAAACACAGGTAGAAAGTACCAAAAAAGTGCAACATTTCCTCGGAATTCTTACTCTACGCCGAAGAATGCGTCGACAGCGTCTTTCATGTCCTTTCTGGCCTGGTCCTCGTCTTCGTGGCCGCCCAGCTTGGCCACCAAAGGGTCCTTCTCCTGAAGGACACACACCAGACTGTGGAACGTGACGGTAATTCGTGGAAAAGGCACCTGAGGGCATGACATAGAGAACGTAGAAAAAAAAACCTAACACGAGCAGGCATATTGTCTCTATTCACCTTTGCAGCGGTGGCGCTCATCATGCTGTCGGTCATCGACAGCTGCCCAGCCACGACGGACTGGAAGTCGCTACTGCTGCTCATGAAGCTGTTGGCATCGGACCACTGGTCGACGCGACCTGGGACGAAATAAGTAGCAGAGAAATGCCAAAAAGTCGAAAGATCCAAATCACGCACATGCTGCAGTACTTTACCTGTGTGAGGCAATATCATAGACTCGTGTATAAGATTCTCGAATCTCTGGGCCATCCTGGTCTCCCTTCTTTTCTCCTCCATCTCTGCAGCCGAGCTTGGCGGCTTCTCTGGCGGTACCGCCGCCGCAGCGATGATCTCTGTCATGGTGTGGATCTGGAACAACAAGAGAATAGAGGGAGACTCGGCCTCACAGCATGAACTTCCTGACCTGGTGGGGAAAGACCTGCACGACGATTCCACCGAGGTTGAGCTCCACGTCCTCAATGCTCCGGGGCAAGCCATACTGATTGGTTTCAGAGAATCGGACAATTAGCTCCTGCAAAAGGAAAGAATGTTCAAGGTATCGTTCAGCTGTAATGGGTAGTGTGTGTTGGTGCCTGTTTGCCAGTGAGCTTTGCGATCTGCAAAGGCGGCTCGGGTCCATCTTCGTCTCCGTCCTCCTCCTCTTCGTCTGAGTCGTCTTCGCTTTCAAAGGAGTCCCTGGAGTTCTGTTCTACTTTCGACATCTGGGTTTTCTTGTCTTCTTTCTTGTTGAACGAGAAATGGTCCGAGTAAAAGCATACGTCCTCTATAAAAGCCTTGCGCAAGAAGCACCTAGGAGAAGACTTCTTGCCTCCACTTGTTGAACCTAATCAATGTTGTCATGAATAAACAGTTCATTGAGGTTCCAGGTGTTTCTCACTTGACGTTTCATCGTTCGCTCCTCCTGCATACATGATAGTGCCAACCTTGATCTCCAGAGCTAGACCTTTACATTCCAACGGATTGGGTACGAACTCAAGGCGGAACGTAGTGTTCTTGAGCTTAAATTTGATCCTGCAAGCACAAGCAAATATTATCTTCAGGCTTGCAGGTGCGTCTACATATTTCTATGCTCGTATGTGGTCAGAAAAGTTTAATAAGGATTGGGGGAGGGAGAGGAGTTTACCGTAACCACAGTATGAATTGTTCTGATCAATTGAAGCTGAGACCTCAACAAATTCATAAATGGACATGTGAGCTACGACATTACGAATGCTTAAACTTAATATGGCGCACCTGGTAAGATCTAGGGCATTCACTTGAGTGAGGGTCACCAATAACACTAACACATTAACAACAGCACATTTCTGAAAATAACTTTTTGGCTAGGAAACCTAGCAGAGCAGAGTAGAACACCTAGCACAGTAGGTGACACTAGGAGATATAACTTATGAGAGATACTTCCAAACTGAAGTTGCACTGACTATGACAGTAATACTCAATTATGTTATTCACATACCTGTTGATGATAGAATCGAAGGCTTGAGTCAAAAGCTCAACCCCAAGCACCTTTTCCCCAGTGGTCGACTCTGGAGCCTCAGGAGTCAGATTTTCGCCCTGGATTTCTTTGAGTTCTTCCTCGCCCTGAAACTTGAGGCAATCCTCAGCCATGTGCTTGGCCGAGAAGCTCTCACACATCGAATGGAAGATTGACGCGGAGATCTGGGTAGGGTGATCGCGCTGGCGAACCTGATATTCAACATCTTCCTTAAGTTATCGGTGTTTTATTTTTTACCCACGAAGTCTTTGTTACCTGCATCGTAACAGTGAGATGATCAATGGTGACGAAGCAGCTCTCGGCGAGCAAATTGGTCCATGGGATGGTCACGGACAAGTCGCCAATGAAGCTGGAAGATACGGATTGCAACGACGGAACAGCAGCAACACAGCCAATTGCCAAAGGCAACCTCACCCGTCCAAGAGCTCCAGCTGAAGCCCCTGCTTCTCGAGGAGTTCGTTGATCGCCGCACAGTTGAGACCGACGTCCCTCAGCCAGATATCGTCACCCACCGAGAGCTGGTCTGTTAGGACGCCGCCGGATTCCAGGTAAGGCCCGACCACCCGATTGATGCCGTACCGGACGACCTTCCGCTTGAAGGCGTCGTTCAGGAAGTTGTACCACATCTTGTAGCTGGGAGTTTTGGCCAAGTTTTGCCGCGACTTCCTTAATTTTGTTCTCCTATCGCGCCATCAGAAGATGTTTCTTCCTCTTCACCTCCAACCCAAAGAATTGTCACTGCTCCAAAAAGCTCAGTGGAACTGGCAACGACCAAAGGAGGTCACGCTGCTCTCAACTCTTGGGGCTGCCCAAAAGTTGGACATCTGGACCAATTTAGCACGGGCCAGCCAAGAATTTGCCCAATTTTTCTGTTCTTTCTTCTTTTCTCCCTTCCTTTGTGTTGCGTTTGTCTGTGTTTTTCTGTTGCCGTGCGCAGTAACTCGGCCAGTTTGACGTTTCTTCTCCTGCGAGGGAAAAATAGCCAAATGTTTTGTAGAAAGCGCACCTCTGGTCGCCCAATTTGGACGTCGGAGCAGCTGACAAGACCGATTGGCGCCCAACTTGGCATTTGCGTCGCTGAACTGTAGACTCCTGAAGGCATTGGCGTCTGGACAAGAATCCATGGCTGATGTCCCCAAGACAAAAGGTCCTTGAGGAATCTCAAGAAATGTCAGTGTCGCAGAACGCATCCCGACCGGACCCCTAGTCCTGTCTGGGTTGAAACTACTTCGCTAGTCTCTTAAATAAGTTGTTCATGCTTTCCAGAAAGTACCTTATTTCGAGGTCAACTGCAGTGTCAACCCTGCTTGCACTTGATCCCCCTTTTTGCTCTCCCTGCTGCTACTGCTGCTGTGAGTCATTTCGCACAGAGGAGGAAGACGTGGAAGAAGCAGCAGCAGCCATTCCTCCTGGGGTCGGCGGCCTGGTCTCTGTTAGCTTTAGCCTGGCCTGGCCTGGAGCTTGGACCCGGGCTAGCAAGCAAATCCCTCCTCCCTTCCTGGTTTGTCAGTCAGTTCTGCTAGGGATGGTGGATCAATCGGCTCGACAAGTGGGACGTGACGGTTGACACGGGAGAGGCGTCGAACGAAGCGAAGCCTCAGGTTGAAGCAAAGAGTGCAAATTTTCTTCCGCGCCATTTTTGTTCGTGCGAGCTCGGTGGCAAGTCAATCATCTCATCTCGAACCCCGCTGTTGCTGCTGCTGCCTCTGTTGCTTCTTCTTCTTCGTCTGTGCCATCCAGATTGCGATTGCGGCTCGGCTGAAGTCGGTCAGTTTGATCAGAAGTGACGAAGTTTCTGCTACGATCGTAGTAAGATCTTTAGGTGCAAGATGTCTCGGCGTCCGAAGAGCGAGAAGGAGCGGGAGAAGCAGACCCAAGACCGGCTGCAGCTCTTGCTCACCAGGATGCTCAAGGACGATGACAACAAGTACTGCGTTGACTGCGACAGCAAGGGTGAGTTCGTCACTTGGGGGATATTTGCACGGGCAATACTCAGATATGCTGATAACACGTGAGTTTTTTTTTATTGAATGTCACTTTGGCGTCAGTGTCCGTCCGCGCTTAGGGACCGTTTAGACTGACAATGCTCTTCGTCAGCGAGTCCATCGACCGGGTCTGCATTCATGCTGCTTTTGCTCTCGTTTATAATAAGCAAGTGCGCGATCACCGTTAATTTGCTACCCTGACGTCAAGGGAAAAAGGATTGATGACGCGTCAAATTTGAGAAGAGCCATGAATCACGAAGAAAAATCACTGTTCGAGGTGATGCTCGTTGAGAAAAATCGATAGTTTTAATCCCAATCACCAGGCAATGCTCACTTCCATTGAATCATGTTAAAATGGGACACTATTTTTGTGACAATATCCTTTTTGCAGGTCCTCGTTGGGCCTCTTGGAACCTTGGGCTGTTCCTTTGCATCCGTTGCGCGGGGATTCACCGGAACCTGGGTGTCCACATCTCGAAGGTCAAGTCTGTTAACTTGGACTCGTGGACTCCTGTTCAGGTCTCGGTAAGAACGAAAGACGAGTGAATTTCTTGTGACAGTCATGCGACGACATCCAACGTGAACCCGTGTTCGTCTTTCAGAGCATGCAGCTCATGGGCAACAGCCGGGCACGTGCCGTCTACGAGGCCAATCTGCCGGATGGCTTCCTCCGCCCTCAGAGCGACCAAGCTCTCGAGCAGTTTATAAGGGCAAAGTACGAGAAGAAAAAATATGTGGCCAAGGAGTACGTTCCACAGAAACCCAACGAGTACCCGGAAGGTTGGTTCGAGCTCATCGAGGCCGAGAAGCAGAAAAAGGTAACTCGGCTCAGACTCACCAATGCTAGCTACTCGATATAGGTCTACAGGAAGACGGACACGCGTGTCGAAGTGGTGTGCGCCTAATCGTGTTTGATCAAGAGCAAATTCTATTTCTTGCTCTCATGCTTAGGACCTGCGGAAGGTCATTTTGCCTTCCCACACTGGATTTGGCGGCGCGGCCGCCGCCGCTGTCTCCTCCAAGAGCCCCGCCAGCCAAAAGCAGGAGGACGACTTTAAGAAGTCTCCTAGTAGCAGCGTCACCAATGGCATTGCAAGTGAAGCAAAGTCGCCCAAGGAGAAAGCCACACCGCCTAAATCTGAAGAGAAGACGCCCAAATCTTCGCAGATCGATCTCCTGGGTCTTGGCATCGGCTTACCTCCTGCAGGGCTCGACACCAAGACCGGAAAGACCGAACAGGATATGTTCGGATTGGGTAAGATCACTCTACCACTGGCAGAGGACTCCCAGTTGCATCTGCTCAGCGTGATAGAGAAGAAAACCCTCAAGGCATAATTCAGGACTTTCCGACTGTAAATGTCGTTGTTGTCCATACTCAGCTACAAGTGGTTCATCTTTTTAGGATCCAGTGTAGTAAGCAACAGTAACGGTGCCAGCGAGTTCGGCGCTAAAGCCTCTGCTGACGACGACGAGAAAAACTTCTTCAATGAGACTTCCTCGACTGAGGACAAATCCAAGATGACCAAGGACTCCATTATGGCACTGTTCGCCCAAAATTCACCACAGCAGAACTTCATGCAGAACGGAGCTCACCAAGGTGAGAGGAGACTGACCGAGAGATTTCGTAACCATTTTTACATTTTGTATGTCTTAGGAGGTTCTACCGTCTCCGGATTCGGTCTGAATCCACAGTCCAACCCTTTCCTCGCTTCCTCCTCCCAACCACTTCCAAACCAGGTATGATGACTTCTTTGCTTCTAAAGGACTGACACAAAGTGATACGATGAATATCCGTTCATTTGCAGTCAATTCCTGGACTGTTGGGCCAAAACTTTATACCTTCGCAGCAGCAACGCAGTTACCAGCAAACAAATCAGGTAGCGCGTTTAGAATCTTTTGCTTTTGGATGTCCTCGGATCTCACTGTCTCGGGATTCCTGGAGATTCTGCTTCAGCTCCGACACAATATTCAAGCAATCTCCGTGCGAATTATAAAATTCGTCCTCCCTGTTTACTTTCCGACATCACTTTTCAACCTTGGTTGTTTTCTCTCTCAGTTGCAGAATCAGTTCGGAGGGCTAAACCTGGGCACCAATTCCTTTGGCGGATTCGTCCCCGCCAGCACGCGTGTTGAACAAGTTCAACAAGTTCCGCTAAAGCCAACGGAGCCCTCAGGGGCCACGTGGGCCACGGGAGCTCTTACCCCTCAGCCAGCAGCAGCAACAACAGCAGCAGCACCCACAGCCACAGCCGCTACTACCAACCAAGACATTCTGGGACTCTGGTGAAAAACGGAAAAAAAAACATAAAACGGAACGCTTAAGAATCGAATGAACGACCCAGGAATTCTAAGGGTCTGTCAACCTGTGGAGAACCAACCTGAAGCCTGAGTTATCCGTAGCTACGTTTAATATGAGGTCGCTTTTCGCTCGGGCACATTTAGTTATCGAGAGGCGCGCTTTTTTCGGACTGGCCTTCTGACCTTGGGAGTTTCCAAGTGGAAATGAAGACATTAGTGAGAGTGAAGCACGTGGTACAAGAGGAGATCCTTCCTCAACCGCTGGTGGCATTACAAATTAACGTCATTTATCATGTGGAGATGTTGATAGATGTGATTGTCTTGTAAGGGAAAGGACTGAGGCTTGCGAGGAGCCGTCGGCCTTCCAGCTTTCATCTGGACAAGTTCTCTCCCAGTGTTTCTATTCGTACGCCGTCGACACGTGTGATCCTTGTCACGCGTATATTTATATGTGACAATAACTTAAAGAAATGGACTCTGTTCGTATTCCATGATCATCCTGCACACCAAGCAATTTTGTATGGACCGAGAGAATTATTATTAAAATTATGAACACAAGTAGAATGGACAAATAAGAAATAACAAAGGGAAATTTTCTCAGCTTCCGCTGGAGCTTAACAGTAAGTTTGGAAAGCAACAGTATCTTTATGCAACTTGGTAGTAAAAATGCAACTTGTAAGTCGGATTTGTAGATAAAATGCACTAGCAATGAGGAACACTGCGATGCCGGTAATAATGATTGGTCTGCGTAGTGTCTGGGCTGGGGATGGAGTCGATCATTGTGCTAAAGATCTGGTGGGATATGCGGCATATCACATTTGGGAGGTACTAAGAGCGTGAAGTTCATGCTTCATAAGTGAGGCATTGAACATAACAGCAAGAAAAAGGTCTATCATTGATCAGCTTTTCACGTTGCCTCGATCACTCAGAGATTTTTCTTTTAGGTTCGGTGAAAATGTTTGGCTACTTTAACAATTTCCATGTATGGGTTAAGGCCTTGATTGTCATTGCTATCACACTTTCTCTGCGGTAATTTTCCCTCCGGGTGTGCTGGCCGCAGGGGTCGCGTTGGGTTGATACCCATAGAGGAATATTGACCCGATGACAAGGGACGCTCCCACTGTAAACTGGATGGAGAGCTGAAAGCCGAAGAAGAATACTGAGAAGATGCAGGTCAGGATGATAGCCAAGGAGCAGGCGAAACCCTTCAGAATGTTGTCCGCGTACCTGCCGATAGGCAAAATATCGTTCGGTCACGTATTGTACGGTACAGTGTTGACACATTACTTGACGACGACGGCTACGAGGAGACCGCCGGTAGCGTTCAGGACCACGAGGTACCAGACGAAGGCGTCGTAGCCAAAGAAGAAGCCCTTGTCGCTGATTTGGGAGCCGTGTTTTGCAAATACTGCCACAATGCCCAGAGGTATGGACAAAAGGCTGAGCTGCACATTTCTCATCCAAACGGATACTGCATCAGTTCCCTTGAGAATCTTCTCGAAGTAGATCCCGGCCAATCCGGAGAGGACGCAGGCTGTCAGAGCCGCCGCAAATCCGGTCGCCTTGGACTGGGCCTGCAAGTAGCAAGTATATGAAAGCCATCGTAGAAGCGAGGACCGCGCATGCATCGTCTTAACTTACTTGGTTGGTGTTGGAGGACTCCTTGGCGTCCGACAACTGCACCATGGCCACTCCGATGACTAAGATGACGAGGGAAAACCACTGGGTACGGATGAGTTTCTTCTTTAGGATGATCACGGCAAAGATTGCTGTAGTCAAGATCTTCAACTGGTACGTGATCTGGTAGGTGGCAACGTCCAAGTTCCCAGCCGCCACATAGAGCAGGTTGTTCTGACAATACATCAAGCTATCTGCAGATTCTCTGATGCCTACAAAGGTCATGTCCTCGCAGACATACCTGCACCAAGTAGATGGCAGATGGTATGCAGACCTTGAACGTATCCCATTTGTTGACCACGATTTGTCTGTGCAGAGTGTCTGACCACTGGGCGACGCTGCGGTTTTCGTCCCTGAACACCAAGTACAGACACGTCAGCAGCTTCACCACCTCGGCCATTAACACGGCCGTCGCCTCAAAGAATAAATCACCTAAATACGTATACGTTGAATAATAATTGGTTACTTTTACACAAAACTTGTCTTTCACCGGGTCTCGTCCTGGAGTATCTCATGCTGAGTCCCAGAATGGCATTCTGCGCCGTCAAAGTGATGAGGCTCACGTATTTGAGGTTAACGTTCGGCGCTGCGTTCTTCATCCTGGTTGCGTCGTTGCTCTTGAGCTCGTGGACTACGTTGGCGTCGTAACTTGCGGTGGGCGTCTTATTCCTCTCACTACTACTCACAGCGACGCTGCAGAAAAAAAAGACAAGGTTATTTTTTCTTCCATTTACGCATGTACGAATTACACATTGCAGATGTAGTCTTTATGCTTGTCCTTATATTCTCGTCACGTTACGAAACACCTTTAACTACGTATTTGCGTAACTGTGGAGAAATGAACAGGTGCTGTGCATTTGCAAATGGTATAGTATTTGTGAAGAATAGCAAAACTCTCAACCACCTGAAGAGAAATGCATGCAAATTCTGCATCCATAGCACTTTCTACTGTATGGAACAATACCGGTGAATGTCTGCAATGATTTGACGTTGGCCGCCGTGGCTGCCGTCACCCATGTGAGCCATGGCGGCCGCAGCTGCCGCCGTACCCCAGTGCCAGCGTTGGTCATACTCTTCTTTTTCAACCAAGCTGCCGGTTCCAAACTCGTTGTCTCTTTGGCTTCCCCTCATCTATAATTAACCACGGGGCAAATTTGCATGCATTTTTTCATAGTGCAAAAAAACACAACAGCTTTTGCTTCAGTACAATAGGTTCGATCAAAGTTAATCCATTTGACTTTGGGTTAATGCACGAAAAATTTGCCCTCACAGAGGGTTCAAGTCGAACTTGCTTGCGTGAGGCTCAGCTGTGAACTGCTCATGGCTTTGTCACTTGGTCCGCAGAGAGGATCCTTTTCACTAACCCTTTTGTTGTTTCTGTAAGACCCTTTGTTCCTCTAACAGATGTTAAGTCTAACCATGATAGTGGACAGCTGTTATCTCTGGTTATGTAGGGATTAGTATGGTTCTGCGATTTACGAACTTTTGCCTAGCGAGAGTGGGCCCAAAAAGTTTAAAAAAGAGTTTCCTGTTTAGCAGATTTTGCAATCATGTCATAAGCTTACACAGGGGCAAAAAATTATTTACATATAAACATCACGTGGCCGCTCTGGCTTTATGAACCATTCCCACTATTGTCTGCGATAAGCCCGAAAGTCAGAAGTCCGTGGATACAGTCAGGTTTTGCTGGGGTAAAGATCAGCTGCCCCGAATGTTTGGTCCCGTCATAAGAAGTGCTGCTTTTGATTGTGCTCGGTTTGGAAAGGACTTAATAGAGAAGAAATGCAATCATTCAATTGTGTGCATTTGAACTATCAGAACCAATCATCAATAGCAGATTTGCAACATATCCGTATGGAGAGAGACAGGGTCACACTAGGCTTCTTCCCGGCTAAGGTATCCTTGTCGACATTTGAGAAACCACTGCTGACACTCTGAAATGTTCGAAATGCCCTCCTCGTAGACTTCTTCCAGGGTTTTCACTCCTCTAGTGCCGTTATTGGCTTTTTTGAATTTGTAACCCATCAGATGTGCCTTCGGAGAGCTTCTAAGTCAACTATTTCCAAATCATTGTTATTGAAGCCAAAAAGTAACAGTTTCAGTTCTTTAACGCCATCAACGTTTCGGCTGAAGTCTTCACAACTCTGCTGTGTTTAGGATGCTGACCAAAAAACTGTCTGGACGCAATAAATGACGTTTTACCAAGTGCCATCCAAAGAAAACGACATTGCTCATGGGATGATCTCATATTTGGTCCCTTCGTCACCTGTATTCATGGAAAGGTGTTTCCTTCTTATATCTGGAAAAACTGTGTGCATTAGATGAAGTGTACTCGCAACAACACTGACATGCATTAGTTTATTCAATAGAACAAACACTCCATCAGTTTTTCTGTTGCAAATGTATAAATATCATTAGGTCCGCTTGCTTTTCGATAAGATTTTTAGTTGTCCCTGTCAGCTTCACTCCCAATATCCCCAAAGCGGGTGAAAAGTAGTGAGTTAGCAGAAGTACATTGTGAGTGCGTCCTGATGTGAATAAGACTATGTGCCATTGACGAAGCCAATTGCAATTTGCGGTGTGATGGCAACAACCGTATTACCTGCCCATGCAGCAGCAACTCTAGATCCATGCTGTACCACTGATATCACGGAAATGGCCTCGACTCAAGTCGCAAACACAAGCAGTTTATTGGCCTCGTTCGGCTCGGCCTCAGCAGCTTCTTTTTTATCCTCAACAAGCTGACGGCTGCATTGTACCGCTGCAGACGTCAGCAAGATCAGGTGCCAAACTCAGGGTTGCCAGGCATATTCTTCTGGCAGGCTTGACTTGGAGCGCACTTGTGACATGCTAAACAAGTGCAGGCCAGCCTTCCAATTGCGTTCACTGGGTCTCGAAAATGGAGGACATCCTTTTTTTAAGGCATAGTTGCCGTTCTTTGCACCTTCGTCAATGCTTGCAAGCCACTGAGTATCCTTGATGGTGCTACTATATAATGTACTTTATACTGTATTCACCTGTTAGGTTGTGGTCGCCTAGAAGTGCGCTTCATTTTTCTCTTTCCCTCAGGACGCAACTTTTTTTGCAATTTCTTTCATCACTTCCTACGCACAAGTTGTGTGTACTGTGACAGCACTAGGCATACGCGCGCTCCCTAGAGGCATTTTCAGGCTCCTCTCTTTTGGTACGCAAAACACTTGTACCTCTGTATTCTCTCCTATTGTAATGTCATCGATGTTGACTGCTGACTAACTACAGAAGACAACACGGCTGTGCACTATGTTCCAGAGACTCTGCTTTAGTGGTCCAGAATCCTGAGATTGCCCGACACGATCTTGTTCTCCAGGAGGGCGCCGGATGGTATGTCAATCTAGATTAGACAGACGTTGAATGATTAAGAAACGTAAGTTATGATCCACAAATGCCACATTGAATTTCTAGAAGTTTAACTTTTCAAGTTGTGTTATCTACACTTTCTTTATTTCGTTGAACGTAGTTTGAAGCTTTTTCGGTCGAGTGCTAGAGCAAAGAGGTTGACAAATTTCTCTATATTTGTCAACTGACAAATAAATTAGTACGTAGAATAAATATTCAGCTCTGCTGATAGAAAAATGTGGCAAAGTACGTATGTATGTATGTAGGCACGAAATTTCCATGAATGAGCATTTCCAAGGAAAAGCTTCAAACTACGATAAAATCACGTTTTGTGGGCCAATGCAAAAGCCTTAATCGAGGGCTTTTTTATTGAACTGAAATAAATAGTTAATATGTCTTATTCATTTACGGTATCCATCTGGCATCCTAGTATGATAGAACAATCAACTTATACCGATCAATTGCATCCGTGCTCCTTTTCGAATCTAAGGCAACTCGGCTGGCCATGGAAAAAAGGTCCAGCTTGTTGGAGATGGATAAAACCAAGGTTTGATTTTAACGCTCATTTATACCACGCAGGTTCCGAAAAGTTGAAAAGTTGAACTGCGGACATTTAATATGGTCCTAATGGAACATGTCACGGTCTCTGAAATAGCGATAGGCTCTGAATGCACCATACGTTTGCTGGTGACGAGGGATATCGTCGGATATCGTTATTTCAGAGTCCAGTTGGCAAGTTCTGAAGTTACGACATTTTTGCTGCTGATGCAAGATAACGTTACTTGGGAGCCTGACTACCTATGATGATTATTCTTTCTCACTTGGTCTCCCTGATTGGCGATGATGATGACGGTGCCCTTAAGGATGACGCCCCGGCCAAAAGTGACGTTGCCAGAGACAGTTAAGTGATCCAGTTCGATGATGTCCGGTATGCTAGCAAAGCGTTTCAAGAAGTCGCTCACCTGAATCCAGAATTTGCCTTGTTCAAGATGCTCATAACAGAACGCGCAACACATATACAACCTTCTTGAAATGTTGGTCGCCCAGCTTCACTAGAGGAGTTGATTGAAACATCCTGTCCGGAGACATTGTGAGGGAGCCTTTCTCCATCGTGTACAAGTTGCTCATGATGAGCAGCAGGTCGGAAGACTTTTTCACAGGCAGAAAGCGTGAACGGGGAACCTGCCGAAAATTGAAACATGATTGGTCAGACCCTCATGGGGTTGAAGATCAAGCAAGGTTTACCTTAATTCCCATGCCGCGGTCGAAGCACTTCATGGCCGCTCCAACTGCCGTCTCCAACTGGATCACGTTGATTCCACCTTCTAAGGTCTTTGGGTTCACAATCACCTCCATTTCCAGAGACTGCTGATCCAGCACACGCTTGATGGCTGCATTGGTACAAACAAGTCTTTTCATTCTATAGTCAGCAATAGCTTACTTCAAATTCTGTTCTTACCCTTCAAGTTCATCCACAAGTTGTTGGTGTTGAAAACGTTGAATTTTTTGACAGATTTGAAGTCCTCCTCATGTTCCTTGGGGACCTGAGCCACTTCCAACAAGCGGAGCTTGCCCTGGTATTGGATTAGGGTTCCTCCCTTCACATCAGCTCTAATCAGTGATGTAGGACCATTGTGCACTAGAGCTTAAGCTTTAAGAGAAGTCAATTTACCTTGTCTTCTCTGTGACCTCCATGATAAACTCGTGGTTCTCATGAGTACACATGTTGAGTATTCCTAAGTCTACGGTGGCACCCATGTTGTCAATGTTGGACATAAAGACATACTCATGGCCTTTTTCAATCAGTTCATCCAGGAGGCCAGAGTTGTGAAATGACCGGTAAAAGTCACCGTGGCCAGGTGGATACCAACTACGGTGAAGATAATGATCAGGCAACAAGTCCCCCCCCCTTGAGTTTTTTTTGTCAAATCTCTACTGACGCCTCCATGTCCTCCTCGGTGCGGATGTCCCTGGCAATGGGCATGAGTGTCTCTCGGTTGATTCTTGGGTAGCGAGATTGGTTGAATGTGAGGATCTTCACTTTAAAGCCAGAGTATTTCCTGATCACCTTGTGGGTGTCCTCGTCGGTGTTGAACGAGTTCATCAGGACCTTGCAAAATGCACAGATTTACGTTAACTATGTCTGATACGAAGTCAGACTAGATTTCTTTACCAAGGGAACATCAGCATCATACTGCTTGTTAAGACTCTCGATCTGTTGGACCGTGAGGTCAAGAAAAGTCAGATCATTTCTAAGCGGGATAACAGACTTCGGCCCCTTGCAGCCCATGGAAGTGCCGAGACCGCCATTCAGCTTGACCACAACAAGCTTGGAGAGCATCTTCTTGATCTCCGCGGGATCAGTGGGGACGTCAAGGTTGGCATAGGGACGAATCTATGTGTACAAAAAAAGAGACATGAAATAAAAGGGAAGGCGTGCATAGCAGCATTGTACAAATCTCGTCAACGTCAACAGAACGTAATGCCAAAAGGTTTATATGGTCAAGGTCAACTTGTGTTGGTTGCGTAATTACTTCGCGATAAATGGCTGACGCAAGCAAGGCTCCCACTCTGAGAATCTACGATACAAATTCGCAAAGAACAAGTTTTGAGTGCACTCAAAAAAGTGCGAATCACTGTTGTTTCTCAGATATGTTGGATTTCAAAAACAACTGCAACTAAGATTACCGAAGTTTCACATGAGTCCATAAATTTAACCAGTGTTGCTCGCAGAAGCTACGAACCCCGTACAATAACCATACTTGACATGGACGTTGTCTAGTAAGAATATATATGCCATAATGCATGCAACGTAACATGTAGCATATAGCGTGCAACTATTCAGATTGATTATTTACTTGTAAACTTACCGCATCCCCGGGCAACTTCTCAATCTTGTTCCATTCAATGGATTCTCTGGCCTTCGCGTTCAGGAAATGGGCGAAGAGATCCTTGTAACCGTTGAACTCCTTCTCAACCAGTGAGGTTTCCTCGTCGGGCAAGTCCTTACCGGTGCTCCTCAGATTGTCCAGCGCCAAGGCCAAATGGTTCTGGGTCTCCTTGTGGCTCTGCTCTCTGAAGTCCATGGTGAGGGAGAAGGGCTGACCAAACTGTTGTAAAGAGGTCAGAAGATTACCGTTGGTGGACTCATCCACTGACTTCTGGGCGGAGGACGAGGATGAGGCAGGCATCATAAGAGGACACAGAAAGGCTTAAGGACATGAAGAGACTGAGGAAGAACGGCGAGAAGAGCGAACAAGCATAACACTAAACCGGCTGAAGGAATGACGTTCTTCCTGCAGTGCGTACAACCTTAAGGTGCGTTTACTCTTTCTTTTTCCATATACTCTTATTGCAATTTTTAATGTCCAGCGTCATAGAATCCTACGAGATAGACAACACTTTGCAGGATATTTTTTTGAGCACGTAGGGCCACACATCATCTAGCGTAAAGTGAGGTTTTCTTACAAAAGTGTAAGCATACCGGTTGCATCACAAGACAACTCGCTTCGTTCACTTCGTTCACAAACAGTTCAAGGCTAAGAGCCATTCGCTGTGGTGCTACATGCTGTACAGGACATCCATAGCATACCACTTCAAGCACGACGTCCTGTACTTTCCCCACAACCTGGACTTCAGAGGTAGGGTCTATCCCATAGCTCCCTACCTTAACCGCATGGGCGCGGATCTTGCTCGCTCACTCTTGGTCTTTGCGGAAGGAAAACCTTCGGGGGAGAAGGGATTACAGTGGCTAAACCTCCTTGCAGTCAATCTAACTGGGTTGAAGAAGAGAGAACCCGTTCAAGCAAGACTTGACTTTGCAGAAGAGATTTTGGACGACATTCTTGACTCGGCCAATGATC
>JAAUXU010071414.1_pt1 | contig 33283 bp, 27 predicted proteins | sample 7278151 | NCBI WGS metagenome assembly JAAUXU01 (sample SAMN14350113, study PRJNA611818) | marine sediment metagenome | isolation source: surface marine sediment (1.8m) | place: French Polynesia: Moorea | collected 2018-08 | reverse complement strand
ATTTTCACTCATACATGTCCTCCCACATCAAAAAAGCATCATTAAAGGATAGATCTTATATCGGCCCCAAATTAAGAGGTTAAATATTTAAATTTAACAATAATATTAGCATATTATCAATATTGAGCGAGCGCTCGGTCAATTATTCATTAGTAATGGAACTGTACCCATTTGTCAATAGGAATATTGCCCAGATGCAATTAGAGATCAAAAAGCAATTATTTCATAATATTTCAATTAGATAAATAATATGCGCACCTGTAGATTGAAAAACTTGACAAGCCAAATCGAGACATGCTATCCATCGAACGAGCGCTCGTTCAGTTTGTATTTGAAGCTTGCTTTCATCTGCTATGCCGTATAGGAAAAAGTGAAAGATACTGAACCATTTTTGACATAGCAGTCATCCGAATTTAATTCCCATTTTCAGTAAGGAGTATTAAACATGAATGAGGCAGTCATAGTTAGTGCCGTGCGGACCCCGTTGGGCAATTTTAACGGCTCCCTGGCCAATATCGGTGCCACTCGGTTGGGGGCCATGGTAATTCAAGAAGCCATCAACAGGGCCGGCATTCAGAAAAATGACGTCGATGAAGCTATTATGGGGATGGTGCTGCCCTGCGGCTATGGGCAGAATCCAGCCAAGCAGGCTGCCGTCAAGGCGGAATTGCCCTGGGAAACCGAGTGTTTCACCATCAACAAAGTTTGCGGCTCGGGGCTAAAATCTGTCATGCTGGCCGCCCAGGCCATTCAGACCGGTGACGCGGATATCGTTGTGGCCGGGGGCATGGAAAATATGAGTATGGCCCCCTATTTTCTGGAAAAAGCCCGCTTTGGTTATCGCATGGGCACCGGGAAGCTGCAGGACCATATGGTGCACGACGGTTTATGGGATATCGTCAATGATTTTCATATGGGCATTTCTAATGATCTGTGTTCGGAAAAATATGATGTCAGCCGAGAAGATCAGGATCGTTATGCCGCTGAATCGTATCGCCGAACTTTAGAAGCCATCAGCTCCGGAAAATTTAAAGACGAGATCATGCCGGTGGCGATTCCCCAGCGCAAGGGGGACCCGGTGCTGTTCGAACAGGATGAATGCCCGCGGGAGACGAATTATGAAATTCTGGCCAAGATGTCGCCGGCCTTTCAAAAAAACGGCTGGGCCACCGCCGGTAATGCCTCCATCATCAGTGACGGCGCTGCCGCCGTGGTCGTGATGTCCCGGGAAAAAGCCAATGAATTGGGCTGCGACGTTATGGCCACCATCGGCGCCCAGGCATCTGCCGGGCTGGAAATGAAGTATGTTCTGGTGGCGCCTATTTTGGCCATCCCCAAGGTCTTGAAAAAAGAAGGCATATCCCAGGACGCGATTGATTTGTTCGAAGTTAATGAAGCTTTCAGTGGATCCACGGTGGCCGTTTTAAAAGAACTCAATCTGGATGCGGCAAAGGTCAATGTCAATGGCGGTAGTGTGGCCCTGGGCCATCCCATTGGTGCCAGCGGCTGCCGGGTCCTGGTCACCCTTTTGTATGAAATGATCAAACAGAATAAAAAAACCGGTCTGGCCACCTTGTGCTTAGGAGGCGGTGAAGCCGTAGCGATGATTGTCAAAAGGTAATGAAGTTTTCAGGTTTTCCGCCGCAGGCGGATTCAGGTGTCAGCACTTCTAATTGACCCTGACACCCGAAACCTTTTGAATATTAATAGCTGGAATCTATGATTCAAGACGAGAAGAATGAAGAGGTGAAAAAGATGGAGATTAAGACATTTGGTATAATCGGTGCCGGTCAGATGGGCGGCGGAATCGCCCAGGTTGCGGCGATGAGTGGTCTGGATGTCATCATGAATGACATCAAAACAGAATTTGTAGAAAAAGGCTTTGAAAGCATTTCCAAAATTTTGAGCCGCAGCGTTGATAAAGGCAAAATGTCAGAAGACGACAAAAGTGCGATTTTAGGCCGCATCAAAACCAGCGTGAGTTTAGCGGATATGGCATCGGCCGACTATGTGGTCGAGGCTGCCACAGAAAATGAAGAAATAAAATATCAGCTCTTTAAGGATCTGGATGAAATCTGCAACGATGCTGTGATATTGGCCACAAATACGTCATCTATTCCGATCGGTCGCATCGCTGCCCAAACCCAGCGGCCCGAGAAAGTGATCGGCATGCATTTTATGAACCCGGTGCCCATTATGAAGCTGGTGGAAGTCATCCCCGGCATTGCCACATCGGATGAAACCCTGCAGGTCACCTGGGAACTGGCTGAAAAATTCGGCAAAACACCGGCGAAAGCAAATGACTTCCCTGGGTTTATCGCCAATCGCATATTGCTGCCGATGATCAATGAAGCGGTTTATTGCCTCTACCACGGCGTCGGTAACCGTGAAGATATTGATACGGTCATGAAACTGGGAATGAACCATCCCATGGGTCCGCTGGCCCTGGCAGATTTAATCGGTCTGGATACCTGTCTGGCCATTATGGAAACCCTGTATGACGGGTTCAAAGATTCAAAATATCGCCCCTGCCCGCTGCTGCGCAAATATGTCGAAGCCGGCTGGTTGGGGAGAAAAACAGGTAAAGGCTTTTTCGAATATAAATAATCCCGGTTTGCCCGTAGGCCCGTTGAGCCCGTTTGCCGGTCATTGTAAACTGTGAGTAATGATGACAACCGGCCAACGGGACAACCGGTCAACCGGCTAACCGACTGGGAGGGAAGATGCCGCGAAGAAAGGTTAAAAAACGCATCCCTATCGGCCAAAAAATCAAAAAGGCCCGCACAGGGAAAAAAATGAAGCTTGAGCAGCTGGCAAATGAAACCGGCTTTTCCACCGATTACCTGAAAGAAATTGAAGCTGGCAAGTCCATTCCCCCGGTGGGCGCCCTGCTGCAAATTTCCAGAGCACTGGAAATCGACTCAGGAGCTCTGCTCAAAGAGCCGGAGTCAAAGCTTGAAAGTCGCATCAAGGCACACACCAAGCGAACCAAAAATTACGCTTACACGACGCTGACACCCGGAGCTGAAAATAAACACCTGAAGGCGTTTTTGGTCACCGTTGAACCCAAACAAGACCATAAGGGCGTCGGTTACCATCACGAAGGTGAAGAGTTTGTCTATGTCCTGACGGGTAAAATCGAGGTTATTGTGGGAGAGCACGTCAACGTATTGAGTAATGGCGATTCGCTGCATTTCAACTCCGGTATTCGTCACAAGATGACAAACGTCAGCGAAGAGTCGGCTGAGTTGTTGGTTGTAATTTATTCACCTTAACTGGCTGCTGGTCTTTGGCAGCTGGCTTCTGGATCGCGGCTTTATGAGAAAGCTATCGTTTTATTCACAGGATCTGGTCGGTGCCAGCAGCGCGCAGCCGGTGACCGGCAGCTAACAAGGAATTAAAACATGTCTTTCAAGTTAACCGAAGAACAACTCATGGTTCAGTCGATGGTTCGGGATCTGGCCAGAGCTGTATTTGCGCCCAAGGCCATGGAGCGGGATAAGACCAAAGAATTTCCGGGCGACAACTTAAAAAAACTGGGCGAGCTGGGGTTGATGGGCATGATGGTACCCCCCGAATATAACGGCTCCGGCGCCGATTCGGTGAGTTATGTCCTGGCACTTTCGGAAGTGGCTTACGCCTGTGCATCGACTGCCGTGGTCATGTCAGTCCATAACTCCATTGTCTGTGAAAGCATCCTACGCTATGGCAGCGAAGAGCAAAAAAAGAACTATCTTACCCGACTGGCAACCGGCGACATCATCGGGGCCTTTGCCCTGACCGAACCCAATGCAGGCTCAGATCCGGCCCGGCAAACCACCAAAGCCGAATTTGATGGTGACAGCTACATCCTTAACGGCACCAAGCGATTTACCACCACCGGCAAAAATGCAGGCCTTATTATCGTCACCGCCAAAACCGATGAGAGCAAACGCCATCGTGGAATCAGTGCCTTTTTAGTTGAACAGGGCACGCCGGGATTAACGGTCGGTGCGCTTGAAGACAAAATGGGGCTGCGCGCCTCCGATACCACTGATCTTATTTTTGAGGATTGCCGCATCCCGGCCGAAAACCGATTGGGCAACGACGGCGATGGCTTTTTAATCGCCATGACGGGCCTCGATGGCGGCCGTATTGGGATTGCGGCCCAATCGGTGGGCGTGGCCCAGGCGGCCTTTGACGCCGCCGTTCAGTATGCCCAGGAAAGGGAACAGTTTGGCCAGGCCATATCCAAATTCCAGGGGCTGCGCTGGATGATTGCCGATATGGCGACGGAAATCGAAGCGGCCCGGCTGATGACCTTTGCGGCTGCCGAAATGAAAGATCGCGGGGAAAATTACACGGCCCAGGCCTCAATGGCCAAGCTGTTTGCTTCCGAAATGGTCAACCGCACCACCGCCAAAGCCCTGCAAATGCACGGTGGCTACGGTTTTACCAAAGAATATCCGGTCGAGCGCTTTTACCGCGATGCCCGCGTATTCACCATCTATGAAGGCACTTCCGAAATTCAGCGGGTGGTGATTTCCAATCATGTGCTTAAAGACAAGCGCAAACCTTAAAACTGGATTCAAAACCCTCATCTTTTGTCCGATGGCTGTATTATTTTAAATCGAACCGGTTTGAGAATTCCGGTGTGGTTTCAGTGTCAGTGCCATATTAACATCTTTATTGATCCCTCAAAAAGAAAGAGAATCCAATGTACGATCTTATTGCGTCACGCTATGATCAATTTATCAGTGATCTTGAAACCGTCGTCAATATCGACAGTGGCAGTCATTACCCGGAAGGCCTGGATCAAGTCGCCGGTTTTTTCCGTAAACGATTTGATCAGATCGGATGGCCGACGACCCTCCACGCATTTGATGATGGTAAAGTGCCATGTCTGGAGGTATCCAACCGGCCGCTCGATGGGGAGGATGCGGCCGTCGATCTGCTGTTTATCGGGCATATGGATACGGTTTTTAAAAAGGGAACCGTCGCCAGCCGCCCTTTTTCCAAGGACGACAAAAGGGCTTATGGTCCGGGCGTAAGCGATATGAAAGGTGGTCTGGTCACCATGCTGCATGTTGCCGAAGTCATGCAGCAAACGGATGGAGCTGATAATATCACCATTGCCATGGCTTTTAACAGCGATGAGGAAATCGGATCGCGCGTCTCACGTCCCTGGTACGAAGGCCTGGCCAAAAGAAGTCGTTGTGTCTTTGTGTTTGAACCCTGGCGAGCCAGCGGTGAGCGGCTCCTGCACCGCAAAGGCGGCGGTGTGTTTCATGTCACCTGTCACGGCAGGGCAGCTCATGCCGGGGTTGCTCCGGAAGATGGCGCCAATGCCGTCATCGAATTGGCCCATCAAATCCTGGCCATCAAAGATCTGGCCCGCGATGACATCGGCACTACCGTCAATGTCACCGTGGTTTCAGGTGGGACGGCTGCTAATGTGATCCCGGACCTGGCCAACGCAAGCGTGGATGTGCGTATCGCCGAGCCGGACGAAGCGCAACGAATCGAAGACGGTTTTCAAGCCCTTAGCCGTAATATTCAAACACCGGATGTCCGGGTTGAGATCGCAGGCGGGATCAATCGTCCGCCGATGGTGCCGTCTGAAAAAACGCTGCAACTGTGGGAGCAGATAAAGGTCATCGGTGAAGGGATTGGTATCGATATGCAGTTGACATCCACCGGCGGTTGTTCGGACGGCAACTTTACAGCCTGCCTCGGCATTCCCACAATCGATGCCATGGGGATTCGCGGCGGCGGTGCGCATGGTCTAGATGAGTACATCGAACTGGACAGTATCGTGCCGAACGTTCACCTTGTGTGTGAGATCGTAAAAGCATTTGCAGACGGCCGGATTTCCTGAAATCGCACCCCTATCTTCTTCCCCAACCCAAAGTCAGCAGGCCTATGTTTGCTGAAATGAACAGTGGCATTGCCACAAAAGCCAAGAGGTGTGAATTCTTAATATACCCTATCTAGCCTCTTGGTCATTAGCGACAATACTGCCAAGCTTCCTCTTCGCGGATATCGCGCATAAACACCAGAGCGGCAAGTGATCTGCCATAGGGTATGACGCTGACATTGAGCTCGACGTCGATGGTCGACCCGTCTGCATGAATCACCTGTGATCTGTAAATACGCGGTAGATTCAAACCGGCGATCCTGTCGGAATAGCGCGTGGTATTTTTGATAAATTCTTCTTCTGAAATAAATTTCTTAAGATGCGCGCCGATCAGCTCTTTTTCGGGGATGCCGATCATTTTGCTAAAGGCAGGATTGGCGAATTTGACTCTAAAATCGTGAATAATGGCAATGCCGTCTCTGGCATGCTCAACCAGCGCGCGGTAGCTATCTTCAATTTCTCTGCGTTCCTTAACTTCCTCATCCAGCTTGCTCATATGCTGTTTAACGCTATTTTCAAATTTCTCTCGAAATCCCTTCAGCTCTAAGTGGGTTTTAACCCTGGCTTTGACCACAGCGCTGTTGAACGGTTTTGTAATGACATCCGCCGCACCGACCTCAAATCCCTTTGCTACCTGATCATCAAAGGTCGGCTCCGATAGAAGGACTATTGGGATGTTCTTGGTGGCTGGATCCGCTTTTAACTGCTGGCAAACCCCAAGCATATCTGCGGTCGGCATCATGATGTTTAAAAGGATCAATGCGGGGGTATCGGAAGATAAGGCCAGCCGGATGGTTTCCTTTGCATCTTTGGCAACTTTGATGCCAAAGTCAGGTAACAAAATCTTTTTCAGAACGCTACTGTTTTCCGCATTGGCGTCCGCGATTAAAATTGTTTGTTTTGATGGCAGGCGATCCATAATCTGATATGGAAAAAGGTTTAGCTTTTAGTGTCATGGACAATGTAAACATGCTGAACCGATTCGTTAAGTGGGATTTATACCAGTATCCATGCGGATTGTAAATAATGGCCGTAAGACAGCTTTTTGATAACCATGAGCTGTATAACGATGGTGATCATTTGGAAGGTTTCAAGCGCTTTCTTCGGCATAAACAATGCAACTATTGTTACTGTATATATTATTGTTGCCCACGCTAAACCGCTTAATCGCATGGTCTTTGATGAAGAGGGCACAATTTTTGTCAACATGGGTTGCACCATTGCAGTTGGTTGATCCAAACCATGCCACTTCCCAGAATAATGTCAACCAATAAGCCTATTATTCAGATGTGGTTTTAATATTCTGTAATTATGTAAGATAATTGATAGCCCGCTAAAAGACACCTTATACCGTTGCAGTTTTATATAATAAAGCGCTGTTGAAGAAAATTTGGCATATTGATTGCTCTTATACCTAAGCAGAAAAGGAGCAAAAATCCATGATATCTAAACTATTTAACCTTGATGACATCTCATGAGCCCACACACCCAGATAATAACGAACACTAAAATATTTGCATTTTTACCTATCTTACTGGTCTTGAGTGGGTGCATCACCATACCAACGCCAGAAAACAAGGTATTATCAGGAGAAAAAGTCACCGATCAGCAGCTTGTCTTTGTTAAGCAGGGAATAACCACTAAATCCGAAATAACGGACCAATTGGGCCCGCCGCATATTTTCCTGATAGATAAAAACATCTTCGCGTATGACTGGCAGACACGCCAGGCGATCATGATTTGGGCCATTGCAGGCGGCTATCAGGCTTCTGTCGGCGCAGCAGATATTCCGAAAAATTATGTTTTGCTAATTCGATTTGATGCGGAAGATATTGTGCAGGATTATGAAATAACAACGCGATCATTATTTGTGTCCTATGGTGATCATTTGATGCGATGGATCAGGAAAGATGAAACACCTGAATAAAATAGCGCTTGTGGTGTTGTTTTTTGGTGTGTTTGGCGGATGTGCGATCAGCCTGCCCCCAAGCCGCAGCGACCTTTCGGCAATAGAGCAGGGGCAAAAATCACTCGTGCTTCTCAGAGTGACCTGCAAAATATCAGGTGAAGATGGTGAGGAGCCGATTCAGGGATGCATAACGGGTGAAAATATGTCCATGGCAATCGGTGATTTTGAGTCCGGCGGCGCGCTAAAGCCCGTCTATTTGCCAAAATTACTGACAGCTAAAACCGGCAAGCAGGGGTGGACCTATCTGATTCTGGAACCGGGCATTTATTACCTTGGATTTCAAGGCCAGCGCAGAACGAATGCTTTTGATTATGCCGCAGGCTGGCAAAATGTACAACGCTATCGATTTGACATTCAACCCAATTCACCGGTAGTTTACATTGGCTCAATACATTTTGAATGTCGCAGCGATTGGTTTCTTTTTGGCGCCAAATACTGCTGCTTTATTGATGATCAGATCGTAAAAAATGAAGAGAAGATTGCGCAGAAAATTGTTTCTGATAATTTAAAGAACATCAACTATCCACAAACCGCTTTAATGCAATACCATACAGATGAAACCCTTATCTTCCGAACACCTCAATCCAAAAGATAATACTTCACCCTTGAGGGGTGATGTGCCATCATTTCTTTTAGCCAGAAAATTAAAACGGCACGAAATTCAGCAAATTCATTCGTGCCGCAGCCACTTTCAATTTCCGCCTTCTGTCTTCTGACCTCTGCTTGCCCGGCGTAGCTTGATAAAGCGAAGACGGGCCCTCTATCCTCTGACACTTGACACCTATTTGCACCACCTATTTTTTAGAAGTAGAGAGATCACCTTACAGCTGGCGAAACACATTCCTGACTCGCAGCTATATCGAATAAAAAAGGAGATGATAGAAGGTAGGATAGCCTGCTACTTAACAGGGCTCGATGAAGTTTGCGTCAACCATATCTGGCGAGGATAGTAAAGTTAAAAAATTAAACCCTCAAGTTTTGTTCGATAGCAAGGCGTCTATTCGCTTCAAAAGCGGAGCGTACACGATAATACGTGAGCATTTTGAAGCGGCCTGCGACGAGCTCAGTCGAGTCGATCGCAATCCGCCTGAGGCGGACTATCGGACAAAAGATGAGGGTTTTCTAAGAAAATATCTTTGATGCCTTGTCTATATCCTCCGGACAAAAAACAAACAGACATTTCTCATCAGGCGAGGAAACCGATCCATAGACATAATTGATGTTAATGCCCTCTTGGCCAAACTTAGAAGAAATGTTGGCCAGTTCCCCCGGCTTATTGTCAAGCTCAAGGGCAATCACGGGCATGACATCAAAAATAAAATCATTTTTTGACAGCAGATCAACTGCCTTGTCCGTGTCGCCGGCCAAAAGGCGGATCAGGGCAAATTCAACTGAATCTTTGCGCATCGAATTATAGCTGGCAGCCGATGCAATGCGTTTCAGTGATTTACCTCTAGCCTTAAATAGCTCTTGAACATAGGCTGATGCATCCTGGATGGTGATGGCATCGATATTGATACCGGCTTCTCCAAACATAGCTGCCAACCGGCCAAGCTCGCCGGGTACATTCTTTAGAAAAAGAGATATCTCCTGTCTGACCATTGGTTTCTCCTCGTATGTTCGTCTTGCGATCTTATATCAAAAACATTTAGACATAAAAGATCAATGATAAACGTAGGATATAAGGATAATACGGCAGGAAGTCAACACTCTTTGAATCGGAAGGAAAAAGTATTCGGAAAGATTTTTATCCAAATATGATAATAGACGAAAAGCCATAAACCAGGAGCTGGCGGCTGAAGCCGCCTATTCCTGCGTCCCGCCGTACAGCTCTTTGATTTTGGCCCGATCCGGGGAGCCGTCCTCCAGAAGGGGCAATTCATCGACAAAGTCGACATAACTTGGTTTTTTATAGCTGGCAATGTGTTGGCTGACAAAGGCGGTCAGTTCACGGTGGTCCAGTTCCTGGCCTTCTTTTAAAATACAGACCGCTTTGATAGCTTCTTTCCAGGTCGGATCCGGAACGCCGAAGACCACGGTTTGTTCAACGGCCGGATGCTCTAATATGGCGCGTTCAACCTCGGCCGGGTAAACGTTTTCCCCACCCGGCTTGATCAGCTCTTTTTCGGCTTTGCGGCCCTCGTACCACAGGAATCCGTCTACATCAAAACGGCCCAGGTCACCGGTATGATGCCAGCCGCCGCGGAAAGTGTAGGCGGTATCTTCCGGCAGGTTCCAGTAGCCTTTGAAGACCATCGGTCCTTTGACGGCGATTTCTCCGATCTCCCCGGTGCCGACGAGGTCGTCATTGTCATCCACCAACCTCACATCAGCCAGTTCAAGAATCCGGCCGGCGGAACCCGGCTTGTCATCGTAGCGACCCAGAGTGGCCATGGCCGATGTTTCGGTCTGGCCGTAAACGCAAAAAAAGGTGCCGCCGGTGACCTTTTGATATCTTTCAATAGTTTCCGGATTTTCAATGCCTTTTACGGTTATCAAAGAGGTGATGTCTTTGTCGGATTTCTCGTGTGCATCCAGTATAGAGCCTAAAATCGGTGAAAAATCGTACAGAACCGTGACCTTTTTCTCATCAATCAAATCCACCGCCTGGGAGGCATCAAATTTGCTCATGTTGACGCTCTGTACTCCGGCGTGGAAACTGCCGGTGGCCATAAACAACCCGGCGACATGAAATAACGGCAACAGGTTTAAATGCACATCATCAACCGATAAATGAAACAGCAGGTTCAAGCTGACATTGGCAGCGATCACATTGCCATGGGTCAACAGCGCACCCCGGGGTCTGCCGGCCACAGCGGCGGTATGAATAATCACCAGGCCGTCATCTGAGACGACATCCACCGCATCAAACTCGCCCGGGTTATCCAACAGGGTGGCAAATGCAGCAAATTCACCATCTGCAGAATTTAAATTGAAAAAATGCTCAACCGACGGTAATTTGTCCTTGCGCTCCTGAGCCAGTTCCTCAAATTCTTTGTCCACAAAAAAAATTTTAGGTTCACAATCATTTACATTAAAAAGAGCTTCATCCACCGACAGGCGCCAGTTGATAGGCAAAACAATCGCGCCCAGTGCTGCTGCGGCACCATACAGCAGAAAAAATTCCAGACTGTTTTTGCCTACCGCACAGATGCGATCGCCTTTTTGGAGGCCCAATTTCTGCAGGCCGAAAGCCAGGCGATCCACCTGTTCTTTTATATCTGCAAATGTCAGCGTTCTTTCATCATCGACTTCAAACCATGCAGGACGGTTTGTGAAGTTTTGAGCGTTGCGTTGAATCACGTCGTAGAAGGTCAAATCATAAAGGCCCATACTCTAGTCCTATTTATTAAAGGTTTTGGAGAATTTTTCATTCAAACACTTACAAGGAGCGCCATGGGTGATCGCTCGTAAACACCGCGCGCTGTTTGAGTGCATTAGGGATCGTTTGAAAAAACAGGAATAGGCGAGGTGCTGCAGATCGCTAAAAACGCGCAAATTTTTATCTAATTATTAGAGTGCCATTTAACTGTTTTTTTGCTACAAACCCTTAAGCACGAGTTCGCGCGGATTTCACGAGTGATTATTCATGGCGCTGCTCAATCCAATATAATTACCAACCCGCTAAATAATCATCGCTTATTTAGTGGTAATCACCGGACACGGCGCTTTTAAAATCACAAACTGAGCCGTAGACCCGAGTATTAGCTTGCTGGTTCTGGATTTTTTTTCAATGCCGACAAAAATCTGGTCGATTTGATTTTCCTCGGCGAATCTCACCAGATCCTCGCCGGGTGTCAAACCCCGGGCCATCTGGTGGGTTTCACATTCAACACCCTGTTCGTCAAAAAAATCTTTGGCTTCGCGCAGATTCTGTTCGGCTTGATTGATATCTTCAGGTTTTTCCCCGGCGCCACCCTCCAGGGATGACATTACATAGACTTTGGCACTAAAGGTTTTCGCGAAATCTCTTGCCAGAGATAAAGCCGCTTTTGCTTCAGAAGAACCATTGTAGCCAATCAAAAATTGCATGTCGCACCTCTATATTCGGTGATGATTAAATGCTTAAATCGTTAACGGTAAGATGATATTTTCCCAGTTAACCATTCAACCATTTAACCACTTATCAACCACCGTCTCTGGCGATGGTTACTTCTACATCCAGCGTTTGCGCCGTTTGTAGGATTTAACATCTTTGAAGGATTTACGACCGCCGCCCTGGGTGACCCCCATGTAAAACTCCTTAACATCCGGGTTGTCTTTCAATTCATCAGAAGGCCCTTCAAGAACGATTTTGCCGGTCTCCATGATGTAGGCGTAATTTGACACTTCCAGCGCAATTTTGGCGTTTTGCTCCACGATCAGCAGAGTAGTGTCCATCTCTTCGTTGATGCGCTTGATGTTTTCAAAAATTTCCTTGACCAGCAACGGCGCCAATCCCAAAGAGGGTTCATCCAGCATCAGCATCTTGGGCGCCGACATCAGCGCGCGTGCAATAGCGATCATTTGCTGCTCACCCCCGGAGCAGTAGCCTGCTAAGCGGTTGGTGACCCGGGCCAGGCGCGGGAAGTGCTCGAACATGAGTTTCTGGTCGTCGCGCACGTTCTGGGTGCCGTCTTTGCGGGTGATGGACCCCACGCGCACGTTCTCGTCTACGGTCAAATGCTTGAACACACGCCGCCCTTCCGGCACCATAACCGCTCCCAGCTTGACAACCTGGGTGCCCAGGACGTTGGTGATGTCGTTGTCATCGAATTTGATGTAGCCATCCTTGATAAAGCCGTTTTCAGGCTTGAGCAGGCCGCTAATGGCCCGCAGGGTGGTCGTCTTACCGGCCCCGTTGGTTCCCAGCAGGGCAACGATACCGCCCTTGGGCACGCTCAGGCTAACGCCGCGCAGCACCTGAACAATGTCGTTGTAGACCACTTCGATGTTATTGACATCGAGCAGATTGCCATTGGATGTTTCGTTTGTCATTTTTTTTACTTTTGAAAGGGAGAGTTGCACGCGGCAACCCTCCCTTTTTAGGTAGCTTAATGCTGCAAAGCTGCATTAATTAACATCGCAGAGCGATGTCGTTATTATTTGATCTTCTGGACATACTCGGAAACGAACGGGGCACCGATTTCATAGAATAGCCCCCCCCTGGAAACGTAAAGCTGCAGGGTGTCCACACCTTCGCGATCGGTTTTCGAGAATGTCACCGGACCCACGGTGGTCAAGGTGTTATAGGCATTGAACCCGTTCATGGCCAGCAGTTCTTGGTACAAGGTCTCACGGTTTATCTTTTTGCCTTTTGCTTTGGCCCGCCGCATGGTCTCTACGGCCACCTGAATTACCATGATGCCGTTGGTGTAGTTGGCATCTTTGGCCACTTTCTCATCCCGGCCATAGCGTTTGGCCAGGGCAAACTGTGCGTCCCTTCCCGGCCCCATGGCGGTCATCATTTTGTAAGATGTTGTCCAATAGTAGTTCTCATCGGCAGCCGAACCGGCCAAAGAGACAAGCGCAGGCCCACCACCATAATGACAACCCAGGAAGGTAATTTTACCGGCCTCACCGTAAGTCGAAGCGATCATGCCCAGGCTCTGAGCCCCTTTGAGCATGGTGGCCACCGGCGGTTGCACGGTCTGGCTGATCACATACTGCACGCCTTTGCTCTTAAGGCGTTTGAGCATGGCCGTGTTGTCCAGGTCCTTGCCGTGCTCCACGATTTCCACCAGATCGACGCCCAGTCCTGCGGCGATTGATTTTTTAACATCATCGCGGGGCGCGCGTCCGAACGCGGAGGGATGTAGAAACAGGGCAATTTTGGGTTTGCCGCTGCCCTTGTGGTTTGCAGCCACATACTCGGCCAGGCCGACTGCCTGGCTGGAATAAGAAGCGATGGGCAGAAAAATATAATCGTTTCCCTCCAGGTTACCGGCATGAAAGGAAGCCGGCAGAACCGGGATTTTCTCCTCTTGAAAATCCTGTCGCAAAGCCATCGTGCTGCCGGTGGAATAGTTCAAATAGAAGACGATGTCTTCATCTAAAAATTCTTCAAAGTTTCGTTTGGTCACTTCCGTCTTGTAGCCATCGTCGCGGATGATGCACACCAGCTTGTCATCGCCGAGAATTTTTTCATCGTTGACATATTTGCAATAATCCTCGACACCCTTTGCATACTGGCTGCCGACGTCAGATGTCGGGCCGGTAATTGCCAGGGATAAAGCGACCTTGTAGGTTTCTGCGGCTATGGCCTGAGTGGAAAAGCCCAGCATCAGCACAAAAGACAGAACAACCAGCATGAAAGTGACTTGTTTGTTTTTCATTTCTTCCTCCTTTTGTTTGATTAGCATTTTGCCATCTTAAGGAACGTTTAAGACTGCATAGGGTTATTTCAGCGCCTAACCGTCAAAAGCGGAAGGGCCAAAGCTTGAAATAGGTGCGTGCGATCCGCCACCAGTTGGCGATGCCACGCGGCTCGAATATCAAAAACAAAACGATCACCAGACCAAAGGACAGCGGCCGAAAGGCCGTAGCCACATCCCCCACGGCCGTAAAATAGTGCCCCACAAATTCGGCAAAGTTTTCCACCTGCAGCTCCAGCATCAAAATGGCCGCCGGGCCGAAGAAAGAACCCACCAGGGTCCCCAGGCCGCCCACAATGGCCATGGCCAGGTAGGAAATGGAGTGATGCAGCGTAAAGGACTCAAAACCCACCCCCCGCCACAAATAGGCATGCAGGGCCCCGGCAACGCCGGCGAAAAAGCCCGACAGCGCAAAGGCATACACTTTGGTAAATCCGGGGTGCATGCCCATGGCATCGGCGGCACGGTCATTGTCGCGCACGGCCACCAGGCAGCGCCCGTGTTTGCTGCGCAGCAGGTTGCGAACCGCAAATCCCAGGATCACCACGATGATCAGAATCACATAGTACCAGAACAAATAGTGCTGTTTGCGCGCAACCTTGCCGGCAAACCAGAACACGCGCCCGATGGCTATGGTCTGTCCCTGGTTAAAAAATTGCGCAAAATTAATGACCCACTGAAAAATCATCTGAAAAGAGAGCGTGGCGATCACCAGGTAAAGGTGTTTGAGCCGCAACGACGGCAGCCCCACGATGGCGCCGATAACCGCGCCGACCCCGCCGGCGACCAGAATCATCAGGGGCCAGAAATGGGTCAACAGCACGTGGTCGCTGCCCAGAACGGTTGAAAAAGAAGCCAGGGTGTAAGCCCCCACCCCCACGAAAGCGGCATGGCCGATGGATATCAACCCGGCAAAGCCGGTCAGCAAGTTGAGGCCATAGACCGCCACGATGGCTATCAGAATGCTGTCGATGACCAGCATGTATTTATTGCCGACCTTGAAAAAAAGCGGCCAGACGAACAGCAGCACTAAAAAACAGATAAAAACCACCCGGTCAATATGCGTCAGGAATATCCGCTGCTCGTCCTTATAAGAGGTAAAAAAGTTGCCGGTGGCCAACCATCGATTTTCAGACATAGACTATACCCGCTCTATTTCGTGTATCCCAAAAAGACCATGGGGTTTGATCAACAGAATGATCAGCAAAATGACATAAGGCAGCACATCCGCGGTCCCGAAAAGCCCCCAGTTGCCGTCCAGGTAGCCGGAAGCAAATTGCTGGATCAGCCCCATTATAATGCCCGCCACGATCGCCCCGAAAATGGAGTCCAACCCACCCACGATCACCACCGGGAACACGATGATGCCAAATGAGTGCAGGACATCGAAATTCAAACCCGTGATATTGCCGATGATGCCCCCGGCCGCAGCAGCACTCAACCCCGCCGTGGCCCAGGCCAGACCGAACACCTTGGGCACCGATATGCCGATGGACATTGACGCAAATTGATCATCTGAAACCGCCCGCATGGAAATGCCCACAGTGGACGCCTTGAAAAACCAGGTAAAAGCGGCGATCATGATAAAGGTGATGATCACACCCACCAGCTGGGTCCAGGAAACGGAAACGCCCGCAAAGGCCAGCGGTGTTTTGGGTAAAAATTCCGGAAACGAGAAATTTTCCGACCCAAACGGTGTCATGTAGATAATACCGTCGATAATCGACATCAGCCCGATGGTTACCATGATCACCGATATGATGGGCTCGCCGATCAGGCGGCGCAGAAATATGCGCTCGACACTCATGGCCAGAAAAAAAGTGATAATCATGCTCAGTATAAATGAAATCGCAATGTGGATCCCCACCCAAACCGTCAGGGCATAGGTAATAAAGGCCCCCGAGGCGATGATCTGCCCGTGGGCGATGTTGAGCACGCGGCTGGACTTATAGATCAACACGAATCCCAGCGCCGACAGCGCATAGATGGAGCCCACCACGATACCACTAATGACCAGCTGGAAAAAATAGCTCATTAAACCCCTTCCATGGTATAAAAGTGCATTTCAGCCTCCACGGTGGTGGACTGGCCGTCCTGATACTGGAAAAAAGCCTCGACCTTCTTTTTGCTGACGCTCTCATCATAAAGAGCGTCATACAGGTCTTTGTATTTTTCCATGACAAATTTTCTGCGGATCTTGCCGGTTTTGGTCAGCTCGCCGTCATCCATGTCCAGCAGTTTGTACAGCACCGCAAAGCGCTTGATTTTAAAATGCGCCTTTTCCGCGCGCGCGTTGATGTCAACGACCGCTTCTTTGAGCAGCTCGGCAACCTCCGGTTTGTTGGAAAGATCCATGTAGGTGGTAAAGGATAGCCCGCGGTCTTCGGCCCACTTGCCAACCACGATGGGGTCGATATTAATCAGGGCCGCCACAAACTCCTGCTTATCACCGAAAATGACGGCTTCTTTGATATACGGGCTGAATTTGAGCTTGTTTTCTAAAAACATGGGGCTGAACATCTCGCCCTTGCTGTTGTGCATGACGTCGGAGACCCGGTCGATGACGATCAGGTGGCCATTTTCGTCGATATATCCGGCATCACCGGAATGCAGCCAATCCCCCTCCAGCAATTCTTTCGTTTGTTCGTCTCGCTTGTAATAGCCCGCACAAACTGAAGGAGAGCGCGACAGGATCTCTCCCTGCTCGCTGATTTTACAATCGGTCTCGGGCAGCGGTTTGCCGACAGTATCGGGCCGGACGTCACCGTCAAGGTGCATGTAGGCAATACCGGTAATTTCAGTCTGGCCGTAAATCTGCTTCAGGTTAACACCGATGGCCTGGTAAAAGGTAAACAGCTCGGGACCCAGGGCCGCACCGCCGGTGTAAGCCCGCCGCAACCTGCGCAGCCCGATCTGGTTGATCAGCGGATCCATGACCAGGATCTTTCCCAGCCAGGCCATAAAGCGCAGCGATGCCGGCATGGTCTCACCGCTCATGCGATAGCGGGCCGCCTTTTCGCCGATCTTGATGAATTTATTGTACATGAAGCGATTGAGCCAGTAGGAATCATCGATCTTAAGCCAGATTTGCGAGCGAATGGTTTCATAGATTCTGGGGGCGCCGAACATGAAGTGGGGCCCGATCTCCTTGAGGTCTTCCATGCTGGTTTCGACAGATTCCGGAAAGTTAATCGTGATGCCGGTGGCCATGGCCACCCCGAAGGAGTTCATCTGCTCGCCGATCCAGGCAAAGGGTAAAAACGAAAGGTATTCGTCGGTGTTTGAGAGGTAATCGACCTTGGTGATCTGAATACCCATGTTGATATAGTTTTTGTGGGTCATCATGGATGCTTTGGACAGCCCGGTGGTGCCGGAGGTCAAACAGAAGTGGCATACATCGTCAGGCTTTCCCTGATCAATATAGGCGTCGAATTTTTGCGGGTCTTCGGCCTCAGCTGCGGCGCCGATTTCATAGAGGTCTTCAATTTCAATAAACCAGTCGTCGGCGCGGTAGTCGCGCATGCCGCGCGGATCTTCATAGATCACATTGCGGACCTGGGGAATGCGGTCTTTGACCTCCACCAGCTTGTCCACCTGTTCCTGATCGTCACAGAAAACGGCTGTAACGTCCATGTAATTGATCAGTTCGGCAATTTCATCGGGCAGACTGGTCTGATAGATGCCGGCCGAAACCGCACCGATGGACTGGGCGCCAACGGCCATAAACAGCAGCTCGGGAATGTTGTCGCCGATCAGGGCCAGCTTGTCTCCCTTTTTAATCCCCAGCTTATCAAGCCCCAGGGCGACTTTGCGCACCCGCTCGTAAAAATCTTTCCAGGTGTAATTGTTCCAGTATCCAAAATCTTTTTCACGCAGGGCAACCTTGTCGCCGGTCTGATTGACCCGCCAGCGTAAGAGCTGCGGAATGGTATATTTAAGGAGTTCTTTTTTGTCTTGCATCAGGGCTATTCTTCTCCAATGTATGCTTCGACAACCTTGGGAATCTTGACGATTTCTTCAGGGGATCCGGAGCCGATCAGCTCACCAAAATCAAGGACATAGATGTGATCTGAAATGTCCATGACCACCCCCAGGTCATGCTCCACCAGGACAACGGTGGCATCTCGCTCCTTCTGGATGTCGATGATAAATCGCACCATGTCTTCTTTTTCTTCGATATTCATACCCGCCATGGGCTCATCGAGCAAAAGCAATTCGGGTGCCAGGGTGAGGGCCCGCGCCACCTCTACGCGCTTTTGGATCCCGTAGCTCAGGCTGCCGACCGTTTTCTTACGGTAAGCCTCCAGCTCCATAAAATCGATGACCTCTTCGACATACTGGCGGTTTAGCGATTCTTCCCGGGAGGCTTTGCCAAAATAGAAGATCGCATTCCAGAGACTGTAGTGCAGGTCTTTATGCCGGGCCAACATGAGGTTATCCAAAACCGTCATGCCGCTGAACAATTCGATATTCTGGAAAGCGCGCGCGATTCCCATAATGGAAACCTGGTGCGGTGAGGCTTTGTTGAGTTTGTGATCACCGTAGAAGATGTCACCCGATGTCGGATGGTAAAATCCAGAAATACAGTTCAATAAACTTGTTTTGCCGGCGCCGTTGGGGCCGATGATTGAGGTGATCAGCCCCGGTTGAACATCCAGACTGACTTCGAATAAAGCATTCAGCCCGCCAAATGTAAGCGTGACATCGTCTACCTTTAATGTCGCCATCAACCCCCCGCTATTTCAAGTTTAGAAAACGTCTTTTCCTGGCCGGAATAACTTAGAAGAAATGAATGCAATTCATTTGCTTGAACGGTTTATGATTAAAATGACTTAGCTATAATGTATCTGTGCTTTAGTCAAGAGAATAATAGAGCCCAACAGCATCCACGAGTTTATCAATAATATTGGGCGGTAATATAAGATATTGAAATGAATAACCAACGACGCTAAACATACCGCAAAGGAGAAGAATGTCAAGTTGATAAAATAGCAGTAAAATAGCGGGTAATAACCACTATTTATCGTAGGACAAAAGATGGGATCGCAAATTGATTTTTTTGTTTTTCAGGCGCAGTTTACTGCGGATGTTATGTCTGTGAAATAATATGGTATTTTTGGATAGACACAGCAGCTCCGCGATTTCCTTGTTGGTCTTGCCTTCTTTAACCAGGTTGGCGACTTTTATTTCCATGGGGGTGAAATTAAAATATTTTGAAGACAGTTTGCTGATAAAAGGTGAGATAATATTTTCCAGATTAGAATCCATGATATTGATCAGCGTCTTTTGGTCTGTGTTGAGGCGGCTTTTATTTAATCTGTCAAGATAAGGGCTGATCAATTCCTTGACATTTGAGAGCACATTTTCGCCGAGCTCCTTTTTGTCATCTTCGCGCTGCTTTAAAAGAACCTTAAGGGCGGTGTTCACTTCTTCGAGGTGATGGGATTGGGCCTCCAGTTCCACTTCTCTTTTGCGCAAAGCTTCCTCGGCTCTTTTGCGCTCTTCTATTTCCAACTCCAGCTGGCGGTTTGTTTTGGCCAGCTCTGCGGTTCGCTCGGCCACCAGCTCCTCTAATTGATCGTGATATTCCTGCAAGACCTTTTTAGCCTTCTTCTGAGCGCTGATATCCCGCAGAATCACAATATTGCCCACCGGTTTGCCCGCCTGATCCCGGTAAAGCGTTGAACTGATCTGAACATCCAGCACCCGGCTGTCTTTGGTCAGGCGCTGGGTTTCAAACAGATGAATTTTTTTACCACTGAGCATATTTTCAATGGCCTCCCGGGTTTCCGGCCAGCTTTCCTCGGGGACGAAATCAATGGTCTTGCCGAACACCTCATCACTCGAAAAACCGAAGGTTTGCTCAAAGGCCGGATTTACATAAGTGGCCCGGCCGCGCATATTGTAGACCACAATCGGATCCGGGGAAGATTCCAGCAGCAGTCGATAGCGTTCTTCGCTTTCACGCAGGGTTATTTCGGTGCGTTTGCGCTCGGCCAGCTCGTGTCGAACGTCAGCGTATAAGCGCGCTTTATCAAGCGCCACCAGTGCCAGCTCAGCAAAACGGCCCAGGATGGCAATATCTTCTGCATGAAATTTTTTGTCTGTCTCGACACTTGCCAGACCGATAACACCATGGACCCGGCTACCGTATTTAAGCGGTATCCCGACCACCGAATGAAGCTGATCCAATGATCTATCGCTTAACCGCCCCTCCCAGGAGTGATAGTCATCGACCAGCAATGGTTTTTCGCTCTGCCAGACCTTACCGCCCATGCCCTCACCTGGTTTAACCCGCAACCCCAGCTGGGATTTAAAAAAACCCATGCCCACCTGAATTTGCATTTGCGCATCACCGGGCTCGAGCAAGTAGATATAGCCATGTTCTGTACCACTGAGCCGTGCCGCACGCTCTAAAATCGTCTCGAGCAACTCCTCTTTGTCCAAACGGTCTATGAGCCCCAGCGAAGTTTCATGCAACGCCGTCAGGTATTCATTTTGACGACGAAGCGCCTCCTCGGCCTCCCTCAACAACCGGATTTCCTGCTCCAGCTGTGTTAGGGTGACCTGCGATTTGTCTCTTGACGCTTGCTTGGACGTGGTTTTTAACATGGCACTCACAATAGGATTAGAAGATGCCGGTCGGCTTTCTAAAATTCAATTTCCCTACCGCTTCTTACTTTTTGCGGCTGGTTTCTTGCGTCATAAGGTTTTTGAAAATTTTGTGAGTTTAGATTTCGAGGACGAGGACGAAAGTTGAGGGGTTTTATTGTCCTCGTCCTCGGCTGTTTTCAAAATGTTCCTATTACACAAATGACGGGTACCTGTTCCTGCAGAGGGGCACCCCCCTGTGTTCCAGTCGTCAGCGGCCAATAACCAATAACGAATTTGTTCAGCTTCCAGCTGAACAAATTTAGACCCCTCACGTCCCCCCATCAAAACCAATGGTAACCTCTCCATCCTCGACGATCACCGGTACTTTACGTGCCCCATTGGAATGTTCCAGCATAACGTCGAGTTGATCGGGATCAGATATGATATTCAGATATTCGACTTTCTTGTTGCCCTTGGCATACGCTTCACGAGCTGCCCTCGTGTAGGGTCAGGCATCCTTGCCAAAAATCAATACTTTTTCAGACATGGCCCAATCCTTCCTGTTCTTAGGGTAATTGTTGATTAATTTATATTAATTTCAATTGGTTGTAATCAATATCAGAAAAACCTTAACAGCCAATTCCAGTCTTGTCAATGTTTTCAAATTGACATATATTGATATTTTGATAATTTGCCAAAATTCTTATAATATTGGTTATATGTCGCGCCGACAATCAAACCTATCCCGCAAAGTCACCATCATCAATGAACTCGGTTTGCACGCGCGTTCGGCTGCCAAAATCGCTGAGCTCGCCAATCAAGCGACGACGTCGGTCTGGATTATGAAAGGTGCCCAGAAAGCCGATGCCGCCAGCATTGTGGATATCCTGACATTGGCATGTGAAAAGGGCACGCGTATTACCATAGGCATAGAAAACAAAGTCGATATTCAAATCCTGCAGGCCATCACAAAATTGGTTGAAAGCGGATTTGGAGAATAAGCTGATCTAATGGAAACAGATACCAAAGAAATCGTTATTAAAGGAATCAATGCCTCTCCGGGAATCTGCATTGGTAAGGCCTACCTGGTAGACAGTGAAGGTGTCGAAGTCGTCGAAAAATATCATGTCGAGGCCAAAGATCTGGCAAAAGAGATCAAACGCTTTAAGGCGGCTGTCAAAAAATCACGGGACGAGCTGCGCAAAATTGTCGAGAAAAGCCCTGAAGAATTGCAGCATGCCCATATCCTTGAAACGCATATGGCCTTGCTCAAAGATAAAATGCTGTACGGCCGCACGATTGAAACTGTCAAACAGGAAAGCGTCAATGCCGAATGGGCCCTTAAAAAAGTCGTATCGAACCTGATCGAAGTTTTCCAGAGTATGACCGACCCTTATCTAAAAGAGCGTTCAACTGATGTCGTCCAGGTGGCCGACAGTATTATGCACAACCTTGTCGGGGCCAAAAAGGTCAATATCGCAGCCATCGACAAACGTGTCATCCTGGTGGCCCATGACCTGACCCCGGCTGAAACCAGCCAGATCAACCTGGAACGGGTGATGGGCTTTATTACCGACCGTGGTGGAAAAGCAGCGCACACCGGTATTATCGCGCGCAGTTTAGAGATACCTGCCGTAGTCGGATTAATAAAAGCCAGCGCCTCAATTCGCAGTGATGACCTCATCATTGTCGATGGCAATAGCGGTACTGTTATTATCCATCCGACCGAAGACACCTTAGTTCAATATGAAGAACGCAAAATCAATTATGAAGAATACAAAGCGGTCATCACCCGTGAGAGTAAAGCACCGGCAGAATCAACTGACGGTGTCCGCTTGGCGGTGATGGGCAACATCGAGCTGCCCGAGGAAGTATTTGCATTGCTCAACTACGGCGGTGACGGTATCGGTTTGTACCGCACAGAGTTTCAGTATTTCAACCGTGTCGATTTCCCCAGCGAAGATGAGCTCTTGGATAAATACAAAGATGTGGTTGAGGTCATGGACCCCAAACCGGTCACCATCCGCACCCTCGATATCAATGGTGACAAAGCCTTAACCAATCAGTTCAACTCAGAGGAAACCAATCCGGCCTTGGGTCTGCGAGCCATCCGCTATTGCCTCAGAAAACCGCAGGTGTTTAAAGATCAGTTAAGGGCGATTCTCCGAACAGCCGCATATGGCAATGTCCGTATTTTGTTTCCGATGATATCCACTTACTTTGAGCTCTGCGAAGCCATCCGGATGCTGGACGAGGCGGCTGAATCGCTGGAAAAAGACGGCTTGCCGTACAACCGCGATATTCAGATCGGCGCCATGATCGAAGTGCCTTCAGCGGTGATAATGGCAGACGTGATCGCCGACAAGGTGGATTTTTTCAGCATCGGAACCAATGACTTGATTCAGTACTCGCTGGCCATCGACCGCGGCAACGAGCAGGTGGCTCATCTCTTCCAACCCCTTGACCCGGCCATTATACGGATGCTTAAGCAGGTCGCCGATGTCGCCCGCGAAAAGGAAATCAAGATTTTTATGTGCGGTGAAATGGCCGGCACACCTCATCACATCCCGCTTCTATTGGGCATTGGAATGGATGAGCTCAGCATGAACCCTCAAACCATACCGGATATCAAACGGGTGATTCGGGCCATGAATGTGGCAGATACCCGCTTTTTTTTAAAGGAAGTACTTAAACAAACCACCGCCAAAAGTACCTTTGAGCTGATCAAAGAAACTTACGGCAGCATTTTAGCAGAGCAGGTGTATTCTGAGTAGAGGGTTCCGCGTTCAAGGTTCAGGGTTTGGATGGTCGGCATTTTTTATGACAGGATTTACAGGATTTACAAGATTTTAATTTCCATTTTCAGTTTCCAGAAGAAACTGAAAATACACAATCGCCTTCGGCGAATGACAACGTACTCATAATTACGTGGTTGCTGAATTTGCACGACTATAATTTTCTGAATCATTGGCCGGCCTTACCAAAGCAATAAATATTCCGCTGAAAGCGGATTGAGTTTTCTCACTTCCATCCGGGAAGTGAGAAAGATAAAGAATGATCCTAAATAATCCTGTAAATCCTGTCTAAATACTAAAACGAGTAAATCTATACTTTATCTAAGGCCAATAAAAAAAGCGATTTTGCTATTTTGGAAAAAGAGCACATCAAAATCATTGCTGAGAATCGCAAAGCCCGCCGCAATTATTTTATCGTCGACGAATACGAAGCCGGCCTTGAGCTCAGAGGCACCGAGGTCAAATCATTGCGAATGGGACAGGCAAACCTTAAGGATTCCTATGCCCGCATTAAAAACGGTGAAGTATTTGTCTACCAGCTGCATATTGCCCCCTACCCCTTCGCTTATTATGACAACCACGACCCGCTGAGGCCGCGCAAGCTGCTGTTGCACAAATATGAAATCAAGCGACTTTACGGCAAAGTCAATGAAAAGGGTCACACCCTCGTACCGCTACGACTTTACTTTAAGGGCGGCAGGGTTAAGATCCTGCTGGCCCTGGTCAAGGGAAAGCGCAAATATGACAAACGTGAGGCCATCAAGCGCCGCGATGAGAAGCGCGACATGGAGCGCGAACGCAAAAATTACTAAAGGTTGAGCCCGTTGCCGGTTGGCCGGTTTAAAAAGTAAAAACTAAGCGGCTTTCCTCTTCTTTCGGGCTCAACGGGCTTAACCAGCTCAACGGGCCGACCGGTAAGCGTAATCTGTGGATAATTGATTTTGTTTTTTAAATCGGTGTTATCTGCGGTTCATTGAACAACAGCAGCCGTATCCCGCCGGGATTCGGCTTCGACAAAGACGCGCTTGATTTTGGGGTAGGTTTGTTTGATGTGGCGATCCAGCCTGGAAATCGTATCTTCAACATCACCGGCTGAAAGGCTATCGGCAAAGTCCACGCTGAGATTCAGCAGGACAAATTCAGGCCCCATGTGCAGGGTCAAGACTTCGTTGACGTGTTTTATTTTGGGATAAGATTTCGCGATTTCTTTTATACCGTTGACGATTTCGGGCGGGGCGCTTTCACCGATCAGCAATCCCTTGATTTCATAAGCCAGCCAAACGGCCGTCCCTGCCAAAATCAATCCGATCACCACCGATGCAATACCGTCGTATACATAATTTCCCGTAATCTGACTTAGAAAAATCCCAATAAAAGCCGCGATGATACCCAGCATGGCGGCAGAATCTTCAAATAGAACCACGAACATGGAAGGGTCTTTGCCCCTTTGCACCGCTTCGAAATAGCCCCATTTTCCCTTGGCTTTGGTAAATTCAGCAAAGGCAAAATACCAGGCCGCGCCTTCAAATATCAGGGCGCAGCCCAGCACAACATAGTTGATCGTTGGATTTTCGATGGGGACGGGATGTAAAATGTGGTGGACGCCTTTATAAATGGAAACCCCCGCACCAATAGTGAAGATGGTAATCGCCACCACAAAACCCCAAAAATAAACCTCCTTGCCGTGGCCAAAGGGAAAGCGCTCATCGGCCGGACGTTTGGCACGGTGCAACCCGTAAAGCAGCAGTACCTGATTGCCGGTATCGACCACCGAATGAACCCCCTCAGACAGCATGGCCGAGCTTTTGGTCAGAAAAAAAGCAATAAATTTTGTCAGCGCAATCAGACCATTTCCGATCAAGGCTGCATAGATGACTTTTTTAGAGGATGCAGATGCCATGGCAAAAGGGCTCCATATGGAAAATGAATCATTGGGACTTTACCCGCTGGATTCGAAGATAAATATAAAACAGCATGTATGAGGTCAACAAAAAATACAGCGGTCACAGAAAACTCAACATATGGTTTGCATCGGTTATTGTCAAATTAGCGCAGAAAACGGCCATTTGACGTCTCTAAAGGGCAATAAAGCCGAAAAACAACAATACATAGATTTATAATGATCCATATTTGCATTCATCACAGCTTAGCCAGGCATAGGCGGATGCGCTTTAAAGCGGAGTTTTTCCTTGACAAATTTTAGGGAACCGCCTATAAATGTTTTTTATGTGGCTATTTTGTAGCTATATTGTAGTTAATTTATAGCCGTAATGGAATGCCACTAAAATTACACATAATTTCAAAATCTTACCTAGCCGTCTTCTGATGCATCAAACATATAGTCAATTTATAAGGGGAATAAAATGAGGTACGCAGAGACAGGATATAATTTAGAGATTGATCTATCTCGCGGCAGCATTGAGCGCGTAGAATCTGACCCGGATTTAACCCCGCTGCACCTCGGGGGTCAGGGGACTGCCGCCAAAATCCTGTGGGACAGGGTTCCGCCGGAAGTCGAGCCCTTTTCACCAGACAATCCGCTGATATTCAGTGCGGGCATATTAATATCCACACCCGTTCCCGGCGCCAACCGGACCTCCGTTGATACCTTCTCGCCCCAGACCAACCTGTATTCGCATTCACTGTTCGGCGGTTTTTTTGGACCGGAGCTCAAGCATGCCGGCTACGATAAAATCATCATCCGCGGCAAGGCCTCCGATCTGGTCTATTTGTGGATCCACAATGACAAAGTCGAAATCCGGGATGCCAGCCATCTGCAGGGCAAAGGCGCCCTGGAAACCGGTGAATGCATTAAAGCGGAAGTGAATGAGTCCGATGCCCAAGTGGCCGCCATCGGTCTGGCCGGAGAAAACAGGGTCTACCTGTCGACCATCGAGCACGCCAACTCAAGCGCCTCGCGAGGCGTGGGCGTAATCATGGGGGATAAAAAATTAAAGGCCATTGCTGTGCGCGGGACCAGGGACATCAATGTCGCCCAACCGGCGGAGCTTTTCGAGCTGTGCAATCCCATGTACCAGTCCATCTATGAAAACCCCAATTGCGGGGATGTTTTTTTGCACGAGGATGACGAAGAGTGGCATGTTAATAATTTTGCCTGGGGCAATGCGCGCGAGCGCATCAAAGGGTACTGGAACAAGGAGCTTGAAGAAAAGTGGGCGGCCATCAGCGACAGCGTGCGGCTGCGATGGACGGCCTGTTACAACTGCCCCAAGGATTGCCATCAGGCCATTTCGTATCCGGGACGGCCCACCTATTTTTTAAAATGCTACAGCAAGCTGACCTATGCGATGGCGGCCTACAAAGAGCTGGATTTTAATTATGACATCCTGGGCGTCACCCAGGAATACGGGCTGGACGGGTTTTCCACGCCCCAGATTCTGGCCTTTGCCATCGAGCTCTATGAAGCCGGGATTTTAACCGACAAAGATCTGCCGAAATTTCCGTCCGACTCCGGTGAACGGTTTTTCTACCTGGTTGAAAAAATGGTCAGACGCGAAGGGGTCGGCGATGCGTTGGCCAACGGGGTATATCATGCCGCCCGCCAAATCGGTAAGGGGGCCGAGGAATATGATCATAACACCATGAAAAAATTTGAGCAGGTGCCCCTTAAGCTCAAAATGATCAATTACCCCTACTTTCTGATGTACGCCACCGGTGAGAAGATGTGCATCACCCAGGTGGAAGGCTCATTTCCCCAGGTGCCCATTGCTGACAAGAAAGAGCGCGAAGAATTTGTTAAAAACTGGGACGCCGCACCTCAACGATTTAAAAAATGGTTTTCAGAGTGGGAGCCGCGAAGCCATCCAACCGTTGAAGCGTCTGTCAATATTGCCGACTGGAATGAGACCATGCATTACATTGATGATGCCATCGGAACCTGCGCCTTCCTTTCTTCGTTCAGGGGCCAGTTTGGCGGCCGGCCGCCCTATCATCTGTATAATTTGCCGGATTTTATTTCCCATGCCACCGGACTGGAACTGGATCCAGACACCATATGGGAAATCGGACGCAGGAACCGCAACCTGGTCAGAGCCCTGAATATCAGGCGCGGCTTAAGAAGAGTCGATGAGAAGCCTCCCGAGGATCACTGGCAGATCAGGGACCCTGAGATGGAAACCAAACTGCTTGACGAATATTATAAATTCAAGGGCTGGAACAATGACGGGATCCCCACCAAGGAAACCCTCGACGAACTGGGCCTGGATTATGTGAGCAAAGATTTCATAGAAAGAGGTATCCTGTCAGACGGTGAAGATGCTTCTGCCAAAGAAACATCGGTAAAAAAGGAAAAACAAGTACCTTAATTTGCATGAGTTGGAGGCTTTCAGATGCAAGGCACTTCAGGGCGAAGCTATCCGCCTCAGGCGGATGCTTCGCTCTGAATAATCCGCCTGAGGCGGACAGGTGGAAGCGTCCGACTCGCCCAGCTTGTTGGGGCGAAGCTGAAAGCGAAGACCAACGGGTGAAAATTAATGCGATAAAATGATTTTCATCCATTATAACTGAGCGGTATATTGTTTCACATCTATAATTTGTTTGACTATCTATAATTAAAAACAAGCTAAACTTCGCATTAATTTTCATGCAAAATAAGGTGAAAGGGAGTTTTAACCGTGAGCGCTGAGTTAAAAAAGAGAATCATCAAAGAAATCAAAGTTGATCTTGATAAATGAATTGGCTGCCGTGCATGCGAGGTCGCGTGCTCCGCATATCATGCCAGTCCAAAGTATAGCAGCATCAATCCGGCCCGCTCGCGTATCCGGGTGGTGATCGATGAGCTCAACGATTGTTATGTGCCGATCCGCGGCGGTGATTACACGCCGTCTGAATGCACCGGCAGGCACTCGTATAGGATTGACGGCAAGCAATACAGCCAATGCAGCTTCTGCGGCGTATCCTGCCCGTCCAGGGATCTTTTCAAAGAGCCCGATTCGGGCCTGCCGCTCAAATGCGATATGTGTGAAGACGACCCGCCCATCGATGAGCCCATGTGTGTTCAGGTGTGCCCGCATGACGCCCTCACGTATGAAGAAACAGAAGAGGAAAGCGAAGCAGAAGAAAAACCTGAGGAGCTGGAGATCGGATTGGAAGCGCTGGCCAAAAAACATGGCGTACAGAAGGTCAAAGATGCCCTGGCTCGCATGTCCAAGAAAGACAAAGGTTCCGACTAGGTTCTGGGTTCTGGGTTAGCCTGCAGGAGGTTCATCAGCGGATCCAACATGATTCATTTTCCGGCAAACGCGATGCTTCAAGCGGTTTGAACCTCTGAACCTTGAACCCTGAACCCTGAACCTTAAATCCAAAACATTTGAACCGTTTGTTAATATAAAAAAGAGGATTAATACAGACATTGGAGAACGTTGCCGACTATAAAGAGATCGTCGATGTCATCAAAGAGTCCGGCGGAGAAGCCTTTAAGCACTGCTATCAATGCGGATTGTGCGACACGGTGTGCCCGTGGAACCGGGTGAGAACCTTTAGCATGCGCAAGATCATTCGCGAGGCCACCTTCGGCATGACACAGGTCGAAGGCGAAGATATATGGCGCTGTACGTCCTGTGGAAACTGCCCGCGGCAGTGCCCCCGGGGGGTCAAAATCATTGAATCCGGCGTTTCTTTACGTCGTATTGCCACCGAGTACGGGGTCTTTCCCACCTCAGTCAAACCCATCCGCACCATCAGCGCAAGTCTCACGGGAGAAGGCAACCCCTTAAACGAAAAGCGCGATGACCGGGCCAAATGGGCCGAAGGCCTTTCTGTCAAAGCCTTCAACGAGGAGATGGAAATCTTGTATTTCCCCGGCTGCTACCTCAGCTATGACCCGCGATTAAAAAAGGTGGCGGTGGCCACTGCCAGTATTTTAAAAAAGGCCGGGGTCAATTTCGGCATACTGGGCAACAAGGAGAACTGCTGCGGGGAAAGCATCCGCAAAACCGGCGATGAAGAATTATTCAGCCGCCTGGCCAAAGAAAACATCAAAACCTTTATTGATAACGGGGTCAAGCGCGTTCTGGTGTCCTCTCCCCACTGCTACCACACCTTTAAAAACGAATACCCTGAATTTATGGTCAATTTTGAAGTGGTTCACATCACCCAGTTATTAGCAGAGCTCATTGAAGACGGCCGCCTTGAGCTCAACAATGAATACGCAAAAAAAGTCACCTATCATGATCCCTGTTACCTGGGCAGGCACAATGATATTTACGACCAGCCGCGGGAGGCTTTAAAGGCAATACCCGGCATAGAGTTGAGCGAGATGCCGGAAGCGCGCGAAAACAGCCTGTGCTGCGGTGGCGGCGGCGGCCGCATCTGGATGGAAACGCCCAAGGGCGAGCGATTCTCCGATCTCAGGTTGGAGCAGGCCACCGGGGTCGGGGCAGAGGTGCTGGTGACATCCTGCCCTTACTGCATCACGCATTTTGAAGAAAGCAAGCTCATGCTCGCTGAGGGTGAAGGCAACCCGGCTGACAATGGTAACAAATTAGAAATTAAGGATATTACGGAGATCATCCACGATGCAATTTTCTGATGGTGAATGAAAATTAAAAAGAGCCATTTTATAATAATAAGTTAGAAGTGAGTAAAGACAAATGGAATTGGAAAAAGAACAAATCGAACAGTTATGTAAAGACTATGCGGAAAGCAATTTTGGAGATGTGATGGTCGTCGGCGGGGGCATCAGCGGAATTCAGGCTTCCCTCGATTTGGCCGACTCGGGCTACCGGGTCTATCTGGTTGAGAAGTCACCTGCCATTGGCGGCAAAATGGCCCAGCTGGACAAGACCTATCCCACAAATGACTGTTCCATGTGAATTCTCTCGCCCAAACTGGTCGAGGTCGGCCGGCATCCCAACGTAGAGGTTTTGACGTATACCGAAATTGAAAGGGTAACGGGGGAAGCAGGTGATTTCACGGTCACGCTGAACAAAAAGCCCCGCTACGTTATCGAAAACAATTGCACCGGTTGTGCGGTGTGTGTTGAGTATTGCCCTGTTAAGGTTCCGGATCCTTACAATCAGGACCTGTCGGCCAATAAAGCCGTCCATATTTACTTCTCGCAGGCCGTTCCACTGGTCACCTATATCCATGAAGACTGTCTTTATCTGAAAGAGAAAAAATGCGGCATTTGCGAAGATGTCTGTAAGAACGACGCCATCGACCTGCATCAAGAACCGGAAAAAATGGACGTCAAAGTGGGTGCCATTGTTTTGTCTCCGGGCTATGAGGCCTTTGATCCCAAGGTGCGGGGCGACTATAGCTACGGAAGCATGGAAAATGTGGTGACCAGTCTTGATTTTGAACGTCTGCTGTGCGCCACCGGGCCGCACGAGGGAGAAGTTCTGCGGCCATCCGACCACAAGCATCCGCACAAAATCGCCTGGATTCAGTGCGTCGGTTCCCGACAGGTGATTCCGGGCGGCAACAGCTATTGCTCGTCCGTATGCTGCACCTATACCCAGAAGCAGGTGATCCTGACAAAAGATCACGACCCTGATGCTGAGTGCACCATATTTCATAACGACATTCGCTCATACGGCAAGGATTTCGAGCTCTTTTTTCAGAGAACCGAACAACTTCCCGGCGTTCGGATTATCCGAAGCTATGTCTCCATTGGAAATGAAATCCCGGACACCAAAAATGTAACCATCAAATACGCAACACCCGATGACGGTGTTAAAGAAGAAGAATTTGATCTGGTGGTCCTATCGGTAGGATTGAACCCGCCGGCAGATGCTGCGAATCTGGTCGATCAGTTCGGTATCGAGCTTGAACCTCATGGATTCTGCAAAGCAAGCCCCGCCAACCCGATGGCCACCACCCGGCCGGGAGTCTATGCCAGCGGTGCCTTCCAGGGCCCCATGGATATTCCCGAGTCGGTGTATTCCGCCAGCGGCGCCGGCTCCCAATGCGGTGAATATCTTGATTACCGGCGGGGCAAGCTGTCCAAAGAAAGGATTTACCCGCCGGAAAAAGATGTTTCCGAAGAAGAGCCCAGGGTCGGGGTGTTTGTCTGTCATTGCGGCGCCAACATCGGAAGAGTGGTCGACGTTCCGGCTGTGGTGGAATATTCCAAGACATTGGATAATGTGGTTTACGCCACCGAGCAGCTGTTTTCATGTGCCACCGATTCGGCTGCATCCATAGCCGAGATCGTCAAGGAAAAAGGGCTTAATCGGGTAGTTGTCGCGGCCTGTTCTCCCAGAACCCTTGAACCGTTATTCCGCGATACGCTGCGCGAGGCAGGGATTAACCAGTATTATTTTGAAATGGCCAACATCAGAGAGCACTGCTCCTGGGTGCATTCTAAGGAACACGATGAAGCCACCCAAAAGGCCAAAGACATTACCCGCATGTCGATTGCGCGTGCAAGCCTGTTGCAGCCCTTGCAGGAAATCGATCTGCCGGTCAACCGCACGGCGCTGGTGGTGGGCGGCGGTATCGCCGGTATGTCCTGTGCACTTTCGATTGCCAACCAGGGACACGACGTCTACCTGCTGGAAAAAGATAAAGAGCTGGGGGGCACGGCCAGAAAAATCCATTACACGCTCGATGGCATGGATGTTCAATCCTATCTGAATGATCTGGTGCGCAGGGTGTATGAGCACCCTTCTATATATGTCTACACAGATGCGGTTATCACAGAAGCCACCGGTTATGTGGGCAATTTCGCCACCAAGGCCAAGTCTGACAGGGGTGCCATCGAGATCAAACACGGCGCCGCCGTCATCGCCGTAGGTGCGGATGCCTACAAGCCTACCGAATTTCTTTACGGCGAAAATGAACGTGTCCTGACCGGCCTCGAGCTGGAGGATCGCATCGTCAACGCAGACGAAGAACTGTTAAACGCCGGCAGCCTGGTGATGATCCAATGTGTCGGCTGCCGGCAGGAAGACCGTAACTACTGTGCCCGCATCTGCTGTAACCAGTCCATCAAAAACGCATTGAAACTAAAACAATTGAATCCCCAGATGGATATCTACATTCTGTTCAGGGATATCAGAACCTACGGGTTCGCTGAGGATTACTACCGCGAAGCGGCTGACAATGATGTGCGCTTCATCCGCTGGGAGCCGGAGGATAAACCCCAGGTGGAAGCGGTCAAATCGGAGGGCCGGCCGGTACTGAGGGTGGCAGTGACGGATCCCATACTGGGCCAGAAGCTGGCCATCGATGCCGACTATCTTGTGCTGGCAGCGGCCGTCATCCCGCCGGCCGGAAACCGGGAACTGGCCCAGCAATTCAAGGTCTCTTTGGGACCGGATGAGTTTTTCAAAGAAGCCCATGTTAAACTCAGGCCGGTTGAGTTCGGCACCGAGGGCGTCTATCTATGCGGGATGGCGCACTATCCCAAACACATACCGGAATCCATTAACCAAGCCTATGGTGCTGCCAGCAGAGCCTTGACGCTTCTGTCACATGATATCGTTACCGTCTCGGGTTCGATTTGTGAGGTAAATGAGAAAACGTGTATGGGATGCGGGGCCTGCATCGACGCCTGCACCTACGGCGCCATCGAATTTCGTAAAACCCGCCAGGGCCAGAAGGCAGTCGTCAATCCGGTTCTGTGCAAAGGCGATGGTCTGTGCAATGCCAAGTGCCCGACCGGCGCGATTTACCTGAAGCACTTTACCGATGAAGATCTGCTCAGCCAGAT
>JAAUXU010030024.1_pt1 | contig 33315 bp, 43 predicted proteins | sample 7278151 | NCBI WGS metagenome assembly JAAUXU01 (sample SAMN14350113, study PRJNA611818) | marine sediment metagenome | isolation source: surface marine sediment (1.8m) | place: French Polynesia: Moorea | collected 2018-08 | reverse complement strand
GGCACCGGAAGTGTGACCAGGATCCCATAACGTGACCATATTGGGTCTGTGGCATGTTCCTGGCACCGGAAGTGTGACCAGGATCCCATAACGTGACCATATTGGGTCTGTAGCATGTCCCTCACACCGATAGTGTGACCAGGGTCCCATGACGTGACCATATTGGGTCTGTGGCATCTAGGCAATGTCCCTGACGCCGAAAGTGTGACCACGATCCCACAGCATGACCAAGTTGGGTCTGTCCTGGCATCTGTGTTACGTCCCCTCTTTCTAGGTAATGGACAAGGAGTTGATGTCTGCTTCAATGTGCAGAATCCCACAACATCGTAGGTCTGTCTTCCAGGTAAAGTCCCTGACATCAGGGGTCCGACACATGATGGCGCATTGAAAATAATTCTGGAGAAAAGGAATGCTACTCCCAGTGCAACAATTGACAAGTTCTGACAAATGAAATTGGACTCGGTCCCTTTTCGCCCATAAAACGTTTAGTGCGTTTTCCCCGGAAGGAGGTTACATTCCCAACAGGGCTTCCCCACACAAGATGACGAGGCCGAAAAAGCCCTGCTGGCAAAATCTTCACTTCAATTGGAACAACAAAGACAAAAACTCAGCCAAAACTGTTTCCCTCCTTCCGCAATCACTCTTTTAATTTCCACCCAGGGCGTGGCTTCGGCTTGGCAGAAAAGCTCACGTGAGCTCGTCTGTTCAGTTAATCCTTTATTTTTTCTGCTAAATAAGAGTTGTTCTCGTCCAGGCCCCACCCCAGCACCCCCCTCCGTCTCTCTCTGCCTCTCCTAGCATGGGAAAACACAAACTAGTCAACCTGAAGTCACGCGATACGTACAGAACATAGCAGAGAGAGAGAAAAGAGAATTATCCATAGAGGGTTGCAGGCCAGGTGTTGTAGATTTGGCAAAGATTAGCTTTGCAAACACAATTGAGGACTTAAAGCACTTTCAACTGAAAGCACAGTGCTGCAGACCAAGGTAAAATGAGCACAATTTAAGACTTAAAACATTGTAAACTGCAAGCACGGCTTAGTGTTGCAGACCAACGTAAAATGAGCACAATTGAGGACTTAAAACACTCTAAAGTCACATTGCTCATGAAAGGACAGCTCAGTGTTGCATAACATTAGCTCTAAAAAGGATGATAACTGGATCAAGCACTTTAAACTTGAGATATTAAGGCCACGGCCAAATGTTTGCAGATTTTTTGAAATTTTGCTGAGGGGCGTTTAAGCACTCTAAGCTTGTGCAGATGGGCCCAACCTGACCTGTTATTCACTTCAAAGGCTTAGAACAGTCCGATCTCGGCCTGAGCCACCCTGTGGACGACCTACGGGGTGTCTCGACTAAAGCTGAGAGTGTTTCTTGGACCTCGACTACCGTCCAGCCAAAACACTTATAAATTTTCACGGTCTTTTTGCAATTGCTCGACTATCTCGCCTTTGCGATCTGACCTAAGCTAAGGTCCGTGACTTCTGTTTGTGCAGGACACCCTGTAGAACGTACGTGGCCCGCATCGATCCTCCTTGTCTCAGGCATAAAGGTCATGTCTTCAAAGGTCCACGGGCCAAGGGCAAAAAATAACTCCTTCTGTCTGAGCTTCCCTGATTTTTTCTGCTCTTTTTTTTTTAAAAAAAAAAAGGTGAGCAAAGGGTGATGTCGAAAAAAATGCTGTTGCCCGATTTTTTTCCTCTTGTCCTATGGTTACGTGGGGATTTTTTTTGCTCATGTTGTTCTTTTTTTTTCGCAGCTCAAATTTCGGCTCAGATATTTATTTACCCACGTTTATACAGTTCGAGGTCTGTCAGAGGTCAGGAGCAGCAGCAAAATCTGATATCCTGTTCAAACTTTTGGTCACGCTTTTTTGTTGTTGTTGTAGCTTACATGTTTGTTTACTCTTCACATTTAGCTCACTTTCGGCGCCTAAATACACTACTTGTACTAAATGTACTTCTGCGCTGCCCTGACAATGGACGCAAAGTGGAGAGGCTGCATATTTTGCACGATTTTCTGACACAGGCGTGTTGTCATTTGGCGGATTTTATAACGAATTTCCGGCCGCTGCGGACAGGGCAGCTCTTGCACTGCACGGACAGACAGGCAGACATGCACAGACAGACAGAGGAGGTGCAATTTTGGGACAATCTGGACGTTCTTTGTTGTTGTCCTTCCATAAAGAAAATCTGCCTTCATTCAGCGAGGATCCTCATAGCTTCATCAGCCAGAGGATTGATCCACCAATTTGGTGCCAAAAGACTGATGGTGGCGCAAAAAAGGACTCTTTTCCACTTTGTTAAGTGTGTGACTTTTGCTCTCGCTCACACTTGACCGAGAGATGGTTAAATCGAGTCTCACTGTACTGAAAGTGGAGCCCAAATCCCTTGTGACTCAGGGAGAGGAGACAGGGTAATTGCAGAAAAAATTCGCACCTCTTTTCCCTTCCGGGCAAACAACGGGTGCACGATGAAGCCCGGGTCGACCGGGCGGAAAAGGCGGGATTTCTTTTCAACCCGGACGGTTCAGTTCTGACAAGACCTTGCTCAAGGCACAATCGGGTGACATCATCACCTTCTTCAGCCACACCTTTGTCAGCTTCATTTTTGGGTAATGCAGCAAAATAAGATGTCATAAGTCATTTGTTTAGGAAATCATTGCTTGGTTGAGTCTTTCCATGGAGAGATGAGTCACTTTTTTCGGAAAATGTATAAATAATGAATCATTTTGGGGGTACAAAAATGAGTCACTTTTGGGCAAAACATATTAAACGTGAGTCACTTAGTGGTATAACAAAAAAGTCCATTCTTTTTCCTTTTCGATGATGACTTTGGTCTGGTTTTGCTCTTATTTTCATTCCTGTGGACGACATCTATAAATCAGACAAACGGTTCTCTTCCCTCCCCCCCCCTAAATTTTGACTGATTACCCCGAGACATGGAGAAATGACATCTTTTCAACAGATGTTGGTGGAGGAAAAGAAAGGTTTTTTTCTGGCCTCCAAAACAGGCAGTGATCATAAATGTTGGCAGGGGGGTGCCCATGAGGGTGTCGTCACCCCTGACTTCGTCATTGTTCCATCTATATAATCAGATAGGCCTACTTCTGTATCATATGGATCTTGCACACTTTTTGAAGACTTCACTCAGACGTACAAACTTTCTCCTTGCGTTATTACAACAAAGCTACGGTTAAATCGAGGCTTTGCTCACTGATGTGGGCAAGCTCTTCCACAGCTTGACGTTAAATTGCGACCTCACTGTACGGAAGACACCGAACTTTTCCACCCTAAAGCCTAAGGTTGGCGTTAAATGGAGTCGTGACTGTACAGGGGAGACAGAACTGACCGTTTGGCAGTCTCGGCTAAATGCGGACTCCATTGTCGAGGAGGGAAACGTCAAACGTGGACTCTACTGTGAAATTTGATCATTTGTCACACAAACGAAATGGACCTAATGGACTTTGTCAAGTCAGCCCGTGTGCTGATGTCAAACAAGGCTGACGACGTCCGTGAGCGCGGACGTCGACGCCGTCGACGCCGGGTGAAGGCGGTGTCGACGACACCAACGCCGTCAACGCCACGAGCATCGTCAACGCCGTCAGGTCTGTCAACACTGCCGTCGTCAACGCCGTCAGGCCTGTCAACACTGCCGTCGTCTACGCCGTCTACGCCGTCTACGCCGTCAACGCCACGCGGAGCGTCCGCACAATTGTTGCTCGCCTACCATGGTGTGCCTTGCTCCCTGTGCTGCGCAACCGAGAAGCCGAACATGCAGTTCTTCTGACACCCCCTGGGCCCGGTGTGCACGACCCGGCTGTCGACGTCGACGTTGAAGGCGTCCGTGACGGCGAGGCCGAGGATGATGCCGGCCACCAAGCTGCAGCCCCACGTCTTCATAGTCCTGTTTTCCTTCTCCCTGTTTTTTTTTATTCGCACATGGGCAGCAGCCGCAGGAACATTGGGTGGCCTTCAAGTTTGAGCAAACACAAGGGAGGCGTGCCAAGATGGGCCATGCATGCGTGCAGCGGGGGCAGCAGCTGTTCCTTCCTCAAGCCTCTTCTTAACCCCAACACATTTTCTTCTTTATTCTTGGCACTGATTTCACACAAAACTTTCCTCTTGTTCCACACATCTGTGTGCTCGGGGATGAAGAAGAATTCGCTGCTGCTGCCTTTTTCAGACTTATTTCTCAGACCAGTTGTTTTCTGCCCCTGCGTGCGTGCGTGGGTGTCAACTATGACGTCGTCGCCCAAAATTGAGCTGGACGCACATGGCCGAAGCCTTGGGGAGCCCCAAGGAGAGGGACGCAGAAATGGGCAGTCACCCAAGATGCTCAACTTGGGCACACACCTGACTCACACACTCACACACTCAGACGGAGAGAAAATAACCAATTTCCTAGTACTATTGGAAGCAGTTTAGAACTTCCTCCTCTGATTCACACTGTGTCTTCTCGCAAGCAGATGTGTAGAGCAGCACCTGCGCGCGCGCGCGCTTTTAGGCCCCCCCGCTCAAGACGTAAACTTTTGGGTATGCCCGAAAACCTTTTTTTTTTTTCTTCTTCTTCTTTTTGGGCAGGCCCGCGTGTGTCCTTCCTTCCTTCCTGCTCAACCGTGACAGCTCGAGAACCCAAAGGTGTTCAAGTCGAGTCAGCTGCCGCGCGCGCCGCGGCCGCGGCCGCCGCGCGCGGCCGCCGCTGGCGGCGCGCGTGAGATGCGCGCATCATTAAAGCAGCTTTTTCAAGTCGACTAACGAGCGCGCGTGCACAGTTCTGGCGTGTGTGAAGCCAAGGTCGGTGCGCGCGCGTGTGTGCGTGCGTGCGTGCGTGCGTGCGTGCGCCTGCCCCAGGTGCAGCGCGTCGGTGTGCGAAAAGATGGAGCAAACGGCGATTCAGGCGCCGTCGGCCCGTTTGAGTGCGAGTCTCGCTCCTCCGTGCGCTCCGTGGGCTTCGTCTGCGAGAGAAACTTCTTGGCACTCATCCATTGGAGCGTTGAGTGAAATAGGGGGAGAGCAGAGGTGTTGCCACATGACCGAGCGTGGTGAGCACACATGACACGTCTTAATGTTCAGGGAGGCGTCGACTTCGTGGTGTCCACGCATGCATATTCACTGCTTTGGCAGGGCCATTCAGGCCTGGAAACTGGACAGGGTTGAAAGGCGTCTGCTCGTGCGTCGTCCTGCAATGGATGATGAGATCTGATGCGACGGTCAAGCTGTCGAGTGGCAACCCTGCCAGAAATGTAGCTCCGAAATGACAGCGCGACTGCTGCAGAAATAAGCAGCGGTCAGGCAGAAGCTGGAGAGCAAGAAGCAATCACCTCTCTCACATACACACACATGAACTTCGCACACAGGAACTCCACGCACGCACGCAAACGAGAACTGCACACGGGAACTGCAAACACATCAGCTACGCACACACGAGTACACGCACACCCATAAGAACTGCATTTAAGAGTTACACACATGACGCATATGAGAATGACCTGAGAAACACATGGGTCACTCACTCATATAAGGATGGTCTAAGCGCACAACAATCACTCACATGAGAACTATGTAGAGGAGCCTCCAGATATCTGGAGCAGCCGCACGCTCATGTGTGAGATGACTCGAAAAGACCAGTGCATAAGTCAAAGGAGATCAGAAAGTAACTTTCCTAAGTGTGTGTGCGAAAGTATGGCCAAAGGGTCTGCCCGGCTGCCCGCCGGCCGGCCGGCCCGCCCGCCTACCTGCCTACCTGCCTCTGAGTAATTAACTCATCACGTGCGTGTGAGCGCGCGTGTACACGATGTGGAATGGCCCATTTTTCCTCCTCTATTTTGGGCATGCTCAAGAAAAGTGAGCGCGCAATTTATATCCTAACGCTTTAGATTCAAGCACGTGCACAGGTAAATAGCAAAGTGGATGCGCAACTTTCCCGCGTGCGCGCGCGCGCGCCCGCCCATTATTTATGCCCATTGCTCGCTTCATCTTTTCTGGGAAAACACACGCGGCCGAGAAGGGAGAAGAAAATTATGCAGCCCTCGAGAGCCTCGGTGGAATGACGGGAGTAATTAATAGCCAGCAATTTGCCGCGCTCTTTGTACACTGATGACGTCTCCAGCGTCATCAAAGGGGTTAATAACAAAGCTTCGGCATTCGCCGAATTCAAAATGGTCAAGGTGAGAAACTTTTTTCTTTACTTTTTACAACATGCGTGTAAAGTTTTCCTCTTTTTTTTGGGTGCGCGCGTATGACGAAGCCGTCGTAAAAAAATGCAATGGGTTCTTCCTTCCTCTTCCTCTCCTTTTGGCTGGCGGCAAATTTCTTGGGCAGCTCATTTTCTCCTTCTCGAGGGCGCGCACGCAATGATTAAGTCATTAAAAAATAAGAACGACATAAAAAAGGGTTGAGAAGCGCCCAAAGAAGGCATCACCCACACCTATACTTAGAGCCGACTCAACCTCGAGGCTGCGACAACAACTGGGCTACTGCAGAGGGAGGGGGAAATGGGCATGAAAGTGGCAAAAATGGGTTCTTTCTGGGCAGGGGGGAGGGGAAGAGAAGCACATTTGAATCCCCCCCCCAAATGGACATTCCTCGTAAAACACATTTCTGTTACATATTTCTGCATTAAAAGTCATACACAAGGATCAAGTGACGCAGGTCGACGTATCACACCAGGGCTGCCACGGAGAGCGACCAAATCACTCTCCACAGCAAGACCTGAGCCAGATTTTGACATCTGGCCCCCGAAAAGTGGCAACCCTGAACTGATATATGGTGTGAAATGTGTTCTTTGACATGAGTCTCCTGGAAATAACATCATGTCTTTCCATGAAGTGCCAATTTATCACATGTTTTTGCCCAAACATGCAGTCAAAATCACGTGCAAAAAATAACACTGCCCATAACTAGAACGTGTCTCCTCATCACATAATGGGTTCAGCACATGTTTTGTGCACGAAACATATATCAAAAATTCCGAGAAAGTGATGCATTTGAGGCCAACAACTTGATCCCAGTGACTTCGTTCCTTCCGCCCCCTTCCTGTGTGCGTATGTATGAGAAAGTTTTCTCATCCCCCCCAGGAAAAATCCCCCGTTTTCCTCCCGTCAAAAAAAAAAAGAGATGTTAGCATCGTTCTCGTTCTTTCGCTACCGCCTGCATCAAAATTGAAGCCTTCGACGGTTGAAAAATTATCTTTTTGGGCGCTGACGCAAAAAATGAGCGCCCGAAAATTGGGTCGAGCTCAGGCGAGAGTGACGAAACGCTCATTTGCTACGACGTCTTCGAGCCTCACACGGTTGACTTTGGCCCACAGGTCAGTCAGTCAGTCCTGGTCTGCGCTGCCGAAGCCGCCGTGAACGACGGCGGCGACGACGACGACGACGGAGACGAAGAAGACGTCGATTGAGACATTAGAGGAGGGGGAAGAATTTGACTCGAGGGCAGACTGAGAAAATTGGACGGTCAAACAATAAAGCAGGCAGAAGAATGGGGAAAGGTTTTGGGCAGGGGACGACGACGAGACGACGACGACGACGGTGGCGGCGGCGACCACAGCCAATTTGAATAAATTACTCATGGCCGCCAGGGTGTGGCAGGCAGGCAGGCCGGCGGGCGGGCGGGCGGGTCGGCAGGCGGCTCAAAAAGTGCACTAAATGCATGCCCAAAAACTTTTGGGCGCTTTCACAGTAGAGAAGAAAATGGGGTCTCATTTATTGGTTCATTTATGATGTCGTCAAGATCCATCGGGGCTGACTGGAGAACACACATTGACGTGTACGGAGAACCGGGCGGCGAGGACTTGCTTGGACGGACACTGCACACGGAGTCCGGAGCAGCAACCCCGAGGACTCCGGACTTGGAGCTGTCTTTTCACAAGTCAGTCCGGATTCACCTTGGTCACCACCCTGTGATGGATGAGTGTCCTTTTCTTCACATTCACTTGGGTATACAAAAGTGTTACAAACTTAACAATGGTGCAAAAGTGGCAGTTGTTCACTCCATCTGAATGTATTATCCTACTGTGCTGTACAGCGTTTAAAGATGAGACTATTGAAAGGCTCAAGCTTTGGCACTTGTTACTCTGGTGAAATGCTAGACGAAGAAAGTTTCCAGAAAGTCTTTGTTCTTGAGCAAATCTTTCGCACTTTCCTGGGACTTTTGCTGGAATACTTGGAAAGGTTGCTGCTGCGGCCGTGACTTTCGTCAAGACTCGCTGTTGGCCTCGGTGACGAGGCTGTCGCTCTGCTTCTCCATCTCCTTCAGCTCGCAGTCCGGGTGCAGCCCCGGCGGCAACTTCTTGGGCACCATCTGCAACGACGGGTGCTTCGTCACTCTGCTCCGCGTCATCCTCAGCTGCTTGAACTCTTGGGCGAACGTCAGCATGTACAGGATGATGAAGAAGGCCACGAGCCACTCGCATGCGGCCGCCACCATCTGCATCTTGCTGCCGATCTTGCTGATGTCGCGCACGCCCTTCTCCTCGGTGACTGTGGACACGGACGGGGCAATGAAGGACAACAGACTCGTGAGACATTGCAAAAGGCCTTACTTTTGGCGTAAGCGTCTGAGATGAGAGAGAGGGGGATGCCCAAGATCGTGAACACCCAGCTGAGCACGGACAGGACCAACCTGACCAGGAAGCGCCGTCTGAACGAGAGCTTCAGCGACAGCCAGCTCTGCAGGGTCATCCTGGAGGAGAAGGAAGAGGGTGGCCATGACTGGAGAGCGGAAAAACGGGTCATTCTGGACCTTAGACAGGGTCCAGGGACTCTTTGCTCGTCTCCTGGCAAAATGTGTCCAAGAAAATCATCTCCGTTCAGTAGAACATGGCTAAAAAAGTCATCCTCAAGTGAGGTCTGCACATGCTTCCCACACTCGTCCGTTGGTAGACAAAATGCTTGAACATCTCTCATGTTTCCGCCCTCCGGCCACGACGTCTGCGTGACCGTTGGCCCGCGGCCCGACCCCGAGTCTCACCAGGTCATGCCGCCCACGAAGGCGAAGAAGGCCCCTGTCCAGTGGATCGTCTGCATGTGTCTCGAGAACACTGAGGTAGTGTGAAAGGGAATGTCGACCAAGGCGCGCACTTCAAAAGAGCTGCCGACGTCGTCTTCGCCGCCGCCGCCACCCCCGCCACCACCGCCGCCACCGACGAGGACGCCGTCGACGTCATCTTTGGCGTGCCCGCCGCCGCCACCGACGGTGTCACCGGTCGCGATACCGGTGTGCATCACTAAAAAAAAATAGTCAGTGCATCCTCTAATAAGCCCAAATGAAACACACAATATGATTGGTTGCTATAGCTGTACTGCCATTTAGAGACAGAGTTATTATAACATCGAGATTTATAAACTATTGCTGCTGATACTAACACTCTAGTATTACCCCTGGTGACTCTACAGCTGCTACAAAACGTGCAATGAAACATATTTTTAAGGTCTAATATACTTTAACTTGAACTGTCAATTTGTCACTGTTGGCGATTTTTCTCGTCGTAGGTGGCAGGAGTGGGGAAGAGTTCATAGAGCTTTGTTCTACTTCTGAACCCCAGCAATATCGATAGAAACCACTTTGCAACCCTGCCATTTCAGTTGAGCAACACTCTTCCACCACAACAATAATGACAGCTCCAACAACTACACCTACAACTACAGATAGTGATGACGCTACTGCTATTTACAGCTACTGCTGATGCTGCTATTTCTACTAATGCTGGTACATCCTTCTACCAGTGCTATTGCTCTACTGGTGCTGCTGCTACTACTCTCGCAAGTACAGGTACTCTGCCGCTGCCAGTGCCACTGCTGGTGCTATTGCTACTGCTGCTACTCTCACAAGTACAAGTACTCTGGTGCTACCAATGCTACTGGTGCTCCTACTGCCGGTGCCACTTCCACAAGTATACTACTGTAAGTGCTGCTACAACGTGTAGCAGGTGCATTTACCGTTGTGCACCTCCTTATCGATCTCCAGCTGGAAGTTGGCAATGAGGGTGAGGCCGAAGCAGACCATGAGGCCGAGCCAGAAGCCCAAGCGGTTGTAGAACACGATTTTTCTACACATGGCGAAAGCAAAAAAATCAATGCCATGAGTGAATGCATCACTTCGTACGTGTGGTCGGACCTTCTGATGTGATAGTTCTTGGCCGTGGTGACCTGCTCGAACCTGACGTAGACGACCAAGGCCTGCAGGAAGGCGCTGATGTTGAGCAGCTCTCCGAAGACTGACCTCTCCGGGATGAGCACGCCGGTGTCGCTGATGTAGGGCAGGAAGGGCGGTACGTGGTTCAGGCCCACGGATATGCCGTAGCTGACAAGACAATGGCAGGTCACCGACGGACAAATGCACGTACAAGGCAGAGCAGCACTTACGGCACCAGGATGGAGAGCAGCAGCGCCACGGACAGCGCAATGGGCAGCCACTGCAGCTTCATCATCGTGGAAATCCTCGGAATTCCCTGGGAATTCTCTCCGTCAGCCAAGCATTGATGCAGCTCTTCACATTTCACTCAGTGCTCGAGCTGAAAGAGGAGAAGGGTCATTTGCAGGGAGTGAAAAGAGAGAGACACACAAAATAGCTTCTCCACAGTGTTCTGCACAGAAGTAGCACTCTTATATGATATATTTATGCACCGTTTACCTTCCAGCTGGAGTTGTCACTGACGGCTCCTTGATGTTTCTTTTGCACATTGCAAATTCCCCCCTTTTTTGCACCCAAACTGAGTGTGAGGACACCTCCAGCTCAGTCACGTTGGTCAGGGGAGACACGAGTTGTGTGCAACAAGCTGCTCCAGCTGCTGGGAGACCCCAAGACCAACGGTGGTTGAAATGTACAAAATGGGCCTCAGAAGAAAATAAATACAGGTTCAAGCCATCCTCCCCACCAAAAAAGGTCTCTCTCTCTCTCTTCTGCCTAGCTGCTGCTGCCTGGACAGACGGGGTAGGGATGTGCAGCCAAGCCATTGGCAGCGTTCACGGGCTCGGATCGAGTCCTTGTCGGGGGCCCGACCAGAGGCACTTGTCTGGTCCAACCCTAGCCAGCCCAGACTGGCACCTCCACCACCAGCCCTACCTAGACAGGCCACCTGTGGGCCCACAGACAGGTGGAGGCAGACAAGACAAGTGTTGGAAGTCACGACGGTCACAGAGCTCGTGTCATATTTATGACATGGACCGGGGGGAATCAAGGAACAAAAAAAGCCCCCAAGTGTGTCAACTTGGATGTCATTCACTGTGCTTGGACCCGGCCGAGCTGGCAATGTCAGACACTCCAAGCTTGATTCAACAGAGTCATGCACAATCATGTCAAGAGCAAAGAGACGACGTAACATGATCTTATCTGTGGGGTGAAACACTTAATCAACGACAAGCTGTAGGCAAGAAAATACTAACATGGAACTATCATCAATATCATAGTATCACAGACACGACAACTATAGGAAAGTGAAAGTTAACTGTACGCACACACCATCCAGGCCTCGATGCAGACTTTACAAGTCTGGGATGAGTTTCACTGCTACGTAGACGAGATCACCCACTGCTACCTGCTTTTACACATGTCTGATCTCAAAATTCAATCAGTCGAGGCCTCAATGAAATCTCTAAAATGCTTTGTTTAGTGATGATTTTACAATGTATGCACATGAGACTAAATCATGAATAAACAGTAACGTTCCGGCCTCGTTGCAGGCCTCAACTCAGCCTCTACGTAGATTTTGCATACTGAGTATCCGTATGTATGAGCAAATGAGACTAAATACTCGATAAGTTAACAAGTCAGGCCACGACAAGGCCCCAATGAAGGCCTGAAGGAGGCTCTGAATGTATCTCACTAGATAGGATCACCCCTGCAGACGCTGAAGGCAATTTGCGTGATCTATGCAGATGCTGAATGAAATTCCTTGAAGAGCACGTAAAGGCAGAAGAAAAAGGGTTATTTCTTCTCGGCACAGCCCCATTTCTGCGAATTCAACCCACGTCACAGGCGCCCAATGATTCAGTGCTGAGAAAAACGGCATTGCAGTCGACTGATTCATGCAGTTTGGCAATAAGAGTGCAATTCTTCTGCAGCGGAGGTTGCAAAAAAAAAACGGTTCACGTACTTTTGCAAAGCTTCTGCAGGTGAAATCTCGTGCATCATCGTGAGTGACATCTTGCAAAAAATGGGCTCGCAATTGCAGGAAAATGGGCTCTTGCCTTCACCAGCGGCAGGGTCACAGGTTGAGGTTGTTTCACTCGATAAAGGGTTAAGCACCTGTTATGTTTCACTTATGCACCTGCTGCTGTTGCTGCTGCCTCACGTGCGTCCGCACAAAAATGCACTGTGTGGTTCAGGAGCAACAACTTTAAGTAGTCCACAGACGAGGGGCAGCACAGGGTGTCCAAAAGGCCACCAGATATCACTAGAAGTCACCGTGATTTGAGGATCACTCCTCACTACAGAAGAAGGTTGGGGGGGGGGGCGAGATAAGTGGAATAAAAACCCCCAAATCCTGTCTCTGAGCCCAAATCACTGTCACTGCCTGTGCATGGTGGGGGCCAGATTTTTAGGTGAAAACACACACAGCTGTGGAGAAGAACGACTGATGAATAAGCAGACAAATGATGGACAGGAAGAAAATGATCACTTGGGGTGGATTTGAGCTAATCCCACCTCAACTATTGCTCATTTTCCGCCCAATTTGCTCTATCCATCAACCGGCTTTTAAGTACTGCAGCGCCTGAACAAACAAGCGTTGTGTTTTCAGTCAATGGGGTCAATGGACTTTGCACATATTGCTCAAAATTTTGCTCGGGTTGCTACTTCTGTTCACCCTCCCATCATACAGAGAACTTCAACCTATTTACTTACTTCATGAGAAGAGTTAAAACGTTGAAGGTGGGATTCACAGAGTGTTCATAAAGAGCGCCCCACCCTGTCATCATTTCCGCCATGGAGTTGGACAAAACATGGAGAAAAACAAGGCGTTTTCTACCCCTTTTTTTTGCTCTGTTGGCAGAAGTGATTTGCACGCATGCATCAAGGACATTTGGAGCTGTTTTTGCACTTCCTCCATTCCCTGGTTGTTGCGCACGCACCTCAGGTTTTTTTAATATAAAAAGAGAAAATGGGGTTTAACATTTCCCCCGCCTCCCCGCATAGCACATTTGGGGAAAGAACCTTGGGCTTGCGAGCGCTCAAGCTACGAAGCGGGCAGGTGAGGGGAAAACGGACGGGAAGCCACGGTTGGGCGAAGTCGCGCGTGTCCAGGGGCGACTCGGACCTCACAGCCGGCCTGGAGACTCTTCCGGACTCCAGTCCGGAACTGGGGACCGCCAGTCGGACTCGTGGCAACTCGAATCAAAGGACTCCCTTTGTTGCCAGACTCGAGTTCAGGCCATGCTGGACTCTTAAGAACAACAAGTCAAGCTCGGTCAAGGATCCAACAGGGCCCAAATGACCCTGGAATGGGACTGGAATGGAGCGAAATGATTTGGCTTCCATCAGACTTGATTCGAGTTTTCGAATCCATCCCCGATCTGCGCAAAAAGGGGATCCATGAGTCACTTTTTCCTTCGTTATTCGAGTTGACTGATTCTGATCCCTACTCTAAATCCATCCCTGGGCTGTGGAAGTGGGGGAATCCATGACCCAGAGAAGTTGGACTTTCTTCACTCGAATTGACTCGAGTTGGTCGATTGCAGCATCCCTGTTGGGCGCCCGCTAAAGGGCCACTGGTGCACAATTTTGGGTGATTTTGCGCTCAAGTTCGAGATTTTGCGGAGGGGAGAGAGGAGGAGGATAGGAGGAGGCAGCGGCCTGGACCGGACAGAGAGAGCGAGCGAGTCAGCAGCCGCAGAGGCTGCAGCAGCCCTTCTCTTTCCTCTCCCTGTCCAACAGCGCCCCCCAAGCCAAGAATCTGCGGAGAGAAAAGTGCTACTACTAATGTGGAAGAAGAGATCGCCTCCGTCCAACTGCCGCGATTTCCCGCATTCTGAGTGATCTGGAAGGGGGAAAAAAACAAAAAGTAACCAAAGGGTGAGTGGCCGGGACTGTCAGGGTGCTTGGGGACGCACCCCGAGGGTCATCTGCACGAGTTGTGCAGAAAAAAGGTTGCGAATTCGCCACATGTGGGCGGATTTTGTGTGCGGACAGATGTGCAGTTGGCCTGCCGATTCCGATGCCAACAGCAGCAGCTGTGCCCATCTACCTTATACTATTTGGGAAAGTGACACATGCACTCACTGTATAACTACAGGGTGTACTAGCGAGATTTGCAACAGTGTGACACAACTTCCGTGTGCATGTGCAAGGTGAACTGAGGTGGGTTGGAACCCGTTCTCAAGATGGAGAACAACACCCTGATCAGGTCCGCCCTGTGTGGGTACAGGGTGGACCAAGGCCAATTACAACTTCAACTTCGAGGTGGAAAACAGCTTTATTGGCCCATCGGTGTGTGTACAGGGTGGGCCAAGGGGCAACTTAATTCCAAGGTGGACAAAAAAACAGCTAGTGTTCTTAGTCCGCCCTGTATTCTGTTTGTGTACAGGGTGGGCCCATAGGAGATGCAACTTAATGCCAGGCTGGAAAACAGCTACAGCCTCCTTAGTCCGCCCTGTATTCTGCGTGCGTACAGGGTGGGCTAAAGTGAGCAGCCACTTAATGCCACGCCAAAAGACAACATTGCCAATCTCCATAGTACACCCTGTGCAAGCCGAGCTTAAGCTTGAACTTTTCAGCTTACAGATCATGAGTCAACCTCCAGAATAAAGAAGACTTCAAGAAGCTCAACTCTCCACGTGTAGAATCTCGACCGAAGAAACTGCCCCAAGAATCTCGCTACCAACATGTGTTGCAAATCTCTTCTCCTCTTCCTTTTCGTGTGGTCCTCCCTGGCCTCGGCCAAGATCTCCAACAGCGGCGGGGACGACGACCCGGGCTACAGTTCAAACGGCTTGTTCGTGCAGAACCCCTGCGTCAAGAAGACCACGTGCGGCGAGTGCATGCAGACGCCCACCTGCGCGTGGTGCATGAAGGAGGTGAGAGGACAGACAGACAGCAGCTGACGTTGTTGGACTTCATCCAGAACAATCAAAACGCTCATAGTGTTGAGAAACCCCTTTTGCTTACCTTTCGACTCTGCTGTCGACCTTTTTTGGCCTCATCCGGCAGGGATGCTAGGCCCATCTGAGGCTGGGCCTGGTGGGCCTCATTTTTCTCCCCCTTCTCAGTGTGGTTGTTGCCCTTCAGTGAAAGTCTATTGCTCAAGAGGACGATTTTTGCGTCACGAAGCACCCTTTTTTGCGTATATCCCTGCTTTCTAAAAATGCTCCGTTTAGTCCAGTGTCACATGTATGCACCGCGGGCGGGCAGGCCTAGAAGGTGGCCGAGGGCAGGCCTAAGGTGGCCACGTACAGACAGTCTATAGATCGTCTTTCATCCCTCTTTTCTTGGCCAGCTTCACCATTCGACTTACCGTGCGACTCAAAAAAAATGCCCCACTGTATAAGGACACAGGGGGCGTCAGCCCTGGCAGGAGGTGTCAGTGGCGTTGTTCTTGTTGTGATGGCTGCTGCTGCTCTTGTCTGACTCACACTGTAGATTGTGTGACCTTTTTGCTTCAGTGACTGCAATAACACTTGGGTCTCTCTCATGCTTCCTCTCTCGTTGTTGAACTCTAAAGTTTGGATCTATTCTCAGTTCTTATACATCTGAGAGACGTAGGGATTTTAGGTTGATGAAAATTAAGGCATATTTAAAGACCTTAGAGTGATCAGGACACGCATAAAAATGACGCACTATATATGTCCTTAGTTTTTGCGCATCTGAGAAGCCTAGGAATAGAAAGTAACGTTACCCTGTATTGAAAACCCTAGGATGGCCAAAAAATTATTAAAAATGTTGAAAAATCAAGGAAAGAGTGCATTTTTTGTCACCTAAATAGCCTCATCAGGGCCTAGTTATGAAGAAGTCAGAGTCTGATTCCGCTTAAAGCACTATGACTAAGTCAGCAACTGTAAGTTTAAGTGAAAGAGTACCATGAAAAAAGTTCTTCTCACTAAACTGTGCTTAAAAAATGTAAAAAAAAAACCCCAATCCTGCAGAGCTACAGCAGCGCCGACAGCTCTCCTCTGCCAAGGTGCAATCAGGAGTCGCACTTCATCAACAACCCGCGGATCTCCTGTCCGGCCGAATTCATCGTGAACCTCAACAATGTATTCAGAATCATCAGAAATTGGGAGCTCCAGCGCGCCAGCTCCGGACACGAAGCCGTCCAAGTCAAACCTCAGCACGTCTCCCTGAAGCTCCGAATAAGTATGAGTGATGAATAATGATAATGATATATTTAATGATACCAAATGACACATTCATGGTTCTTGCAGATGAAGCCCATCACTTGGACTTTTACTACGCTCAGGCCAAGGACTACCCAGTAGACTTGTATTACCTTATGGACTTGTCCAAGTCCATGGAGGACGACAAGGCAAAGCTGTCCGCGCTCGGGGACCGCCTCTCCGCCACCATGCAGAATCTCACGTCCAACTTCAAGCTCGGCTTCGGATCCTTCGTCGACAAGGTCGTCATGCCCTACGTGTCCACCGTGCCCAGGAAGTGAGTTGTGCCGTAGTCGCCGACGACGTTCTTGCAGCGTGAACTCAGACTTTCAGTGAAAGTCTTCAACTTTCTTCCTCTTTCTCAGGCTTGTGGAGCCGTGTGACGGCTGCGCAGCCCCTTACGGCTACAAGCACCACATGGAGCTCAGCACAGATACCTCTACCTTCGCCGTGAGTTTCACCAACGCTCAAGACTGACTCGTACAGTTCTAAAAGTGCATCACTGACGTGTTTTACATACATAATCGCAGGACGAGGTGAAGCGGGCTCAGGTGTCTGGCAACCTGGACGCGCCGGAGGGCGGCTTCGACGCCATCATGCAGGCCATCGTGTGCAAGGACGAGATTGGCTGGAGGGGCAAGGCCAGGAAGTTGCTGGTCTTCTCCACAGACGCAGGTATCTCCTTCAGTCCAGCAGATGCTGACGACGAATGTACATGAGTACGTGACGTATTTGTACTCCGTAGGGTTCCACTACGCCGGCGACGGCAAATTGGGCGGCATCGTGAAGCCCAACGACGGCCTCTGCCACCTGGACGCTAAGGGCAGCTACACCCACTCCACTAAACAGGACTACCCGTCGGTTTCTCAGATCAACTACAAGGTGGTCATCTAGTACAGGACCCGTCAGCTGAACCGCGTCACTTGCAAAACTGCTTCCAGAACTAAAACGAGTGCATGGAAAGCAATGTAAATTTAGCAATACTAAGATTTGTTCAAAAGGGCAATTTTGTCTGTCTGGCCACCTTTGACACTGACTACAGCCTTGGGGAAGGCATGGAGAGGAGCACTGACCTCCCCGTCCTCGTCCTCCTTGTTCTCCTCCTGTTTGACCCTAGTGCTGCTGTCCACCGACACGAGTTAGCTGACGGATCTTGCGCGCAACGAACGTCTCGACGTGGTAAAGCATGTAAGAGCTGCCTGTCTCCATAGGTGAAGGAAAACTCGGTGAACATCATCTTCGCCGTGACCGAGGAGCAATTCCAGGTATACAACCTGCTAAAGGACAACATCGAAGGCAGCTCGGCCGGGACGCTCAGCTCGGACTCGTCCAACGTGGTGGAACTCGTCAAAGGACAGTACGAGGTACCAATCAGTGAGCTTGCTACCCTGCACAGTCGTACTCCATTATCATGGTGTACTTTTCAGGCCATCACGTCGTCCATCGAGATGAAGGACAACGCTACGGGGGCCGTGAGGGTTACCTACTTTTCCAGCTGCATGGGGGACGGCCCGCCCAGGCAGACCAACCAGTGCTCCGGCCTCCGAGTCGGTTCGAAAGTGCAGTTCACAGCAAAAATCGAAGTGGTCAAGTGTCCCAAGGACCCCAGGGACTGGAAGCAGACCTTCCAGATCTACCCGGTGGGCATCAACGAGGCTGTGCTGGTCGACCTGGAGATGCTTTGTCAGTGCGACTGCGAGAGGCCAGGAAATCCAGTGAGTTCTGTTTCGTGTAGGTCAGATAGCTCAGTTTAGGTTTGTTGGCTCTTGGCATGACTGTTGTCCCTAGTCCTGCCTCCAGAAGTTTGATCATGACTCACTTGCAGGGCTATGAAGCGTTCTCTCCATTGTGCAACAACAAGGGCACGTACAAGTGCGGCATCTGCGAGTGCGCAGACGACTACTTCGGCCACAGGTGCGAGTGCGACGCCAACAATCTCAAATACAGCGGAGACTTGGAGCGCGGCTGCCGCCCAGAGAACACCGAGACGACGACCGTGTGCAACAACCGAGGCGACTGCATCTGTGGAAAGTGCTCCTGCTACCCCAGGGCGCACCCGGACGAGGTACTGCTTGGAAGGAATTTCTGCTGTCATAGCTGTGGAAAGAAAAGTTCACATCTAACGATTGCTTCGCAGCTCAGCTGGGTTGATCCTGGAGTGGAAATTGTGAGGATTTCTAACACATCTTCAATGTCAGCAAAAGCATTGATAGCTCCTCTAAAGGATCTGTCTATTTCGAAGCATGATCTACGAAGGGACTCACTAACACCTTTTTTTAGTACAAGTATTGTAAAGATGACATATCAAGGTGTCCAAGACTACCGTATTCACTCGATTCGTCCATTCGCCACTTTTCCCACCCCGATCACTGGGATACCCAATGATCAGAGATGGGCCAGATGTTGGTGGGTCATTTTTGGCGAGATCTGGAGAGAAAAGACCCAATATGGACCCTGTGAGGATTGGAAAAGTTGGACATTTTGTCCAGCTGGTGGAAGTGGTTGACCTTCTCAGGATTATTGGCCGAGTCAAGAGTCAATACGGTATGTCGTAGTTGGCTCAATCGGTGCCGCTACTACCTAAATACCACTAGCAAGATGAAGTGCATGTGTCTAAAGTATATGTACAGTAAACGTAGCCGTTGAAAGAGTTGGATGTTTCACAGGATCACCTTGCACAGTGCATTATTCCTGTATTTCGCAGTTTTCCACGTGACATTTTTTTTGAAGCTCTCGATCAGAGATCTTCCGCACTTGTCACAACCAACCAAGCAACCACCTCTAAGAGACTTTTGCCCATTCAGCCTCTGGCTGCCATGACTTTGGGTCACTCATTCATGGTCTCTCTCAACTCTTCCCAGATTGTGGATGGCGAGTTCTGCGAGTGCGACAATTTCTCCTGCGACCGTTACGACGGCAAGTTGTGCAACGGCCCCGACCACGGCGAGTGCGTGTGCGGCAAGTGCATCTGCAACTCTGAATGGGACACACCAGGTACAGTGGCAGTTCGGGATTGCGTCGGACGACGACTCTTTTCGAGGTTGTGTCACCATCTTTTCCCTATTGCTCAGGTTACTCAGCTTGCGAGTGCAGGGCCACCAACGATACCTGCATCACCACTCACGGCGAGCACGTCAACAAGGTGAGGAAACTAAGAACAAACACTTCTGAGTCATATTACTTCACAATTGTCTGTTAGCTGTGCTCCGGCCATGGCGAGTGCGTCTGCGGCGAGTGCAAGTGCTTCGAGACCGAGGACGCCCAGTACTCCGGCAGGTTCTGCGAGGAGTGTCCGGTAAGCTGGAGCGGTTGCATACAAATCTGCCTGCAGATTCGCACGTGCTCACAAATGTTTCTTCCTTTCTTCGTCAGACTTGCCCTGAGAGATGCGCCGAGCTGACCCCGTGCGTGCAGTGCATGCAGTTCGAGTCCGGGCCGCTGTCAGAGGGCAACCGGTGCGAGATTGAGTGCGACTTCATCCTCGAGGGCGTCGTCAAGGTACGGAAAGACCTGTTAACAGCGCGCTCTCGGGCGGCTAACGAGTGACTATTGCGATTGTCAGGCTGAGGACTACCTGAACAACGACGAGCACATGTGCTCGTTCGTGGACGACGATGACTGTCGCGCTACCTTCGTCTATGGCTACCACAACGAGACTGGCAGGCTCATGGTCTGGGTGCAGAAGACCAAGGAGTGCCCAGTCGTCGTGGACATCATGAGTGAGGAAAAAAAAATGAACTCTGAAATAGAAAAAGCAGTTAGTATTGAACTTTCTTTCAAGGCATCATCCTGGGAGTGATTGGAGCCATCGTAGCCATCGGGCTAGTCCTGATTCTCATGTGGAAGGTGTTCACCACCATCCACGACAGGAGGGAGTTCGCCCGGTTCGAGAGGGAGAGGGCCATGGCCAAGTGGGACGCGGTGAGTAGTGAGAGCAACAAGAGTAAAAGAGAGCCTTGGCACTTCTATCCGGTCACTTCTCTGACTTCAGGGAGAGAATCCAATCTTCAAGTCTGCCACCTCCACTTACAAGAACCCCACCTACAACGGGAAATAGGAAGAAACACCACAGAGTGGACTTCTTGCCGACGATGCAGTTGGCGTTTTACGTGCCACTGGTGACTTTCCAGTGGCAGAAAGTGCCTGTGACTTTCTGGAAGACGAGGAATAAGAAGAAATGCCACCCGAAGCCAGCCAACAACCAATACTTCCCCCAAGAAAATTCTCATTCACAAAAGTGCTGTGATCTCAAGGAAGAAGAGAAGAAAAAAGCCTGTGTGCCATGAATAATGACACTGTCTGAGTGTGGATTTAGAATGCAACAAGTGGGGGATATCATGAAATGTGTTTGCAAAAAATCTCCTAGGACGTTTACTAAATTACTAAGCTCACTGGGTCCTTTCTGAGGGCTCACTTTTATGCAAATAACTTTTTTTGTTTAGACAGAGTGAGAAGACAATGGCTGCTATCAAACATTTTCATGCAAGCTAAAAAAAGGAAGCTCGAGCCACTACTAGTCAGAAAGAATCATTCTACTACTACTACTTAAATAGCAGCTACTCTACATAATTGTGTAGTGATTGCTGCACTGTACACATGACTTAAATGGTGCTATTTTAATTTTTTCTGGCTATCTTTGCAGTGGTGTCGTGTGTCTGCCACTGGAGAGAGAAAACTTCTTTCAACTGTTGTGCCGTGGTGACATCAACCACAATAGCAAAGATTTGGGACTGTCTCTAACCGAACGCTGCCTTATGTGTGTGCACATCAAGTAATATACAATGACAGCATTAATATTCCATATTACTACCATTCTGTAAAATGTATTATTGACTCTGTGCCCTTAGAATACAATGGACGACAAAGTGACAGTTGTAAATGCCGGGGGGGGGGGGGGTTCTCGAGTACAGGGTGGCCAACAAGTAGCACTTGACAGCAAATGCTAAGCGTAGGAGGTAGAGGTGGAGCAGTTTAGGTGACTTTAGGTCTTTTTCATCTTTCATCGCAACTTTGTCGTCGATTTTTCTTTCTTCAAAGTCTCACTTTTTTCTGAGTTCTTAAAGTTTTACAGTAAAATTTATTCACTCGATCTCGGGGGGGGGGGCTTTAGGCTCACTTATTTATAGGTCTACTCACAATACGCACAAAAGTGTGACCTGAACGAAAGGCTTGACTGGGAGGACTTCACTCCAAGATGCGGTCCATGTACGTGGAAGCTATTGGCCACCCTGTATCGGAGCAAGAGCACGCACACACACACACACACACACACACACACGCACGCACACACAACAACAACAATCTTTCCTCTAGGAAGAAATATTCTTCCTTATGCTCATGGGTAACGAGTCCCTGAGGAACTTGGCCGTGCTGCGCATCGTCCCGTCGTCCCGCATATTCTCCTCATCGCTGCTGTACTGGGGCAAATCGTCGTCGAGCTTGGACAAGAGCTCGCCGAAGTTGGTTTTGTCCATGGACTGGGCGAGGTAGTAGAGGATCAGCCAGTCGGCGTAGGACAGCCTGTTCACGACAGCCTCGATCGCCGCACGACGGACTTTTCTGTCCAGGTGTCCTCTGCTCTCCAGCTTGACGAACCTACGGAGGAGAAGAAGAACTAGAAGAAGACGTCAGGGCTGACCAACATCCGGACAAGATTACCTGTTACGGACAGAGGGACAGGACAGCTGCACAATCCGCACGACCAGGTTGACCCCGGTGATGACTGCGAGGATGATGAACCAGAACCAGAGGAAGATGTAGATCTTCTCGTTGAGAATGTTCATGCCCAGCACACAGAGCGCATCGATGAGTTGCAGCGTGCCTGACCCTCCGTACTTGTAGAAGGTGCACTTGGTCATCTTGGGGAAGACCTTGGACATGGGGTCCACCCGGTCCTCCGGCTCCATGGAAGCGAATCTCAGCACCTCCATGCCATACGTGGTAAATTCTCCCCCCAGGAAGGCGTCCGTGATGAAGATCTGGGCCATGACGTTGATGAAGTTGAGGCACTCGCACATGAAGAACTTGAACGCCCACATCTGGTGATCCGGCGCATGCTTGATCCTCGTCCTCATGTACTCGGCCAACTTGTCGATTTTCTCCTCTCTCTCGTCATCACTCAATATCTCGACGTTCAGTCCGTATATAATGTGCTGTGGATAAAGTTGGTGCTTCAACCAAAGTTTTGACATAGGTGAAGTCATTGATCTGACAACAATGTCACAATGAGGCTGTCTCTAGTTCGAGAAGGCTGCCACAAGTGATCAGTACAGGGTGGACAAAGATGTGTTGGAACGCAACGCTGCAAATCCCCTTAGACCATTCAGCAATACAGGGTGAACTAAGACGTACTGACAAAGGTGCTCCGCAGGGGGAAGACAGCACTGCTGGTCTCCCCAGTGCACCCTGCGTGCCTACAGGGTGGAGCGAGAACCGATGCCGCTCATTCTGAAGGTGGCAAGCAACGTTGCGAATCTTCTCATCCACCCTGTACGTACAATTGTTCTCTACTCTTTGTTCTTTCATTTAGCCAATGGGTCTGGCATGTGACATAATCCCGTCGTCGGTGTCCGGATCCGTACCTTCATCCTACCCCCTTCCAGCTGCTTCCAGATCCAGTGGGGCGCGTAGAAGAAGATGGCCTGGAACGCCAGCATGAGCGGCACCCACTGGTAGTAGGCGTGGTACGTCTTCTCGCTCTCCTCGTGGAGGCTGCCTGTGTGCAACAGTCATGAACGGTAACGCTGGCTTCAAGTCTGGCACTGACAAAGTGGTAATGGTCTCAGAATGTGGCAACCCTTATCACACATCGTGTGGTCAAAGCCTTTATAGCTGAAATCTTTGTTTGGACTGTAAATAAGAGTTGTCCTTGAATCAGGGCCCGCGGGTACATTGAAAGCATAAGAAAGAACAAAACATAGGAACTGTGGGGATTTAATTGCAGCATTACATTTTCAATGTCGGCGTCAAATATTGTCAGCAATAAAATACTTGACCTAACCTTGAACAACATGTATAAAATGCATATAAATAATCGTTCAGGGCCATGAAGGCCTGCAGAAACACATTTCATTTTCATCCCATGCTGTCATAGCAGAAAAGTTCAGCGTATAAATTCTCACTGAGCAAAATGAGCATAAGGAGATTTAGCGGCTGCGGGCAAAATATGCATTTGCAGGCAACGAGCTCAACATTAATATTATGCAGGCGTTCAAGCACGTTCTTTGCACATCTCTCAACAAGTCCCAATGCATATTTTTAACATGCGTCGAGGCAAAAAATGCAAATTTCTTATTGATGGCCTTTTCAACCGCATACGTACATCATGAGCGACCTGACGTCCCATACCTGCTGCAAGTCCTTGGATGACGTCGCTGCCCACGCTGCAGTCGAACGTGCTGAGGTCAAATTTTGATGAAAATGAGTGAATCTGATGCGTAGACAGAAAATTGGGCACTGAAGTTCTTTGCTATGACTGCTCATTGTCACGCTACAGTGCTCAAACATCAGCAAGGCGGAGAAAGACCTGAATTTTGGCTTCTTCAAGGGGTGAAAGTCCATGATATTGGCTTGAATCTTCCCTGGGGGTCAGATTGCATCTCCCCACTTTTGGCAAGAAAGCACGCGATCAGGGTTGCAAAAAAGTGATTAAGCCAATTTCGTCGACTTTCACCCCTTGGAAAAGCCAAAATTCAGGTCTTTCTCCCCCTTGCTGATGTTCACTCATTTTCATCAAACTTTGACCTCAGCACGTTCGACTGCAGCATGGGCAGCGACGTCATCCACGCGGAAATCACTTGCAGCAAGGATGGGACGTCAGCTTGCTCATGATGAAACGTATCCTTGATAAGTAGAGGCCGACATTTGAAATGATTGAGTAGCGTCATGAGCGCCGGTAATTTAGGTGGCATTTTTGGCAGGGAAGCGAGTGATTGGTTTGGCAAAAATATTCTGCAATACTAACGTGTCGAGTTCGTCAGAGGAAAAATCATCTGGAAAGTCTTTGTCCAGGAAAATTAGTCCTGGTCACCCATTTGCGACCAGGGCCAAGACCCAAATCAAGAGCCAGCCAATAGTTTCCGCCTGCATGGGCCTGCCGGCCTAGTAGACCTAGGGTAAGACCGCCGGTTCTAGACCATCTACTAAGCATTGCCTGACAATCATATCATACTTTTAAATAGAACTGGACAGACGCTAATTTTTAGCAAAAATGCAAGAGAGAGATAAGATTTTGTACCATTTTTCACCTAAAAAGTCGGTCCCTGCTGATAACTTTCTACTTTGCCTCTGCCTCAATTTCCCACAGTTATTGAGGCGAAGAGTAACAGGTGAGTAAATATCTATTTCTTAACCTAACATTGTGAAGTTTTCCCCACTTGTTTTGGTGCGAACGAGTGCAATTCTGCGCAGACGTCTGCGGCCACGCTCACAGCACTCATAGAACAGCACTTCAATATCTTATCTCTACAGAGATTTTAGTGAGGTCTTATGAGGCACCCTATTTACTCTTCTTGGCCTGCTCAAACCTTAATAATCCGCTCCCCTTTACAAGGTAAACCCCGTTCCCAGGCTGAACAGAATATCCGACATTTCCAATCCCCACAGGGTCAATATTGGGTCTTTTCTCTCCAGATCTCGCCCAAAAATGACCCACAAACTTCTGGCCCATCTCTAATTTTTGGGTATCCCAATGATCCAAATGGGAAAGTGGCGAATGGACGAATCGAGTGAATCTGCTGTAGTCTTGGTCACCTTGAAATGGCTTGTGCACAGTCTTTGTATGACACTCCTACTAAATAAGTGAGTGCCTGATAGATCCCTCTAGAGGATCTCTCAATGCTTTTGCTGACATTGAAGATGTGTGAGAAATGCTGACAGGGTAGCTTTGCTTCTTCTTGGTCTGCTTGGTCTCACCAACTCCAAAGTGGATGAAGTCTGTGCCCTTCTCTCCCTCGAAGTACTCGGGCAAGGTGAAGGTGCTCTGGATCCAACAGAACCTGTTCACCACATTCTGGGGTGCTGGAGAGTTTTTTTCCTAATAGAAAGCACACACACAATGGTCTGGGAGGTGATGAAATGGCAGATTGTTCATCTCACGATCAAGCACTGGATGGCGGATCCCTTGCTGTCAATGTACTGGTAGCTGGAGACGAGGATGCAGCAGACCAGGAGGATCGCAAAAGTCAGCTGAAAGTGACAATGGATTTGACGGGTTGCAGTTGGTCACACTTTCCTCGTTATTGCTTTCATATTGCTGTTGTTACTATTTGTCATGGGGAGGAACTTGAACAATTTGGAGGAGAGAAAAAATCCATTCTTCTTGCATTTTTCCATATTTTAGTTTGAACAATTCTTATTGCCATCTTATTTTTTTTTTATTTGTTCTTTTTAACTTTCACTGCACTTTTGGCACCATTTTTTCCGCCCCAAAGGAAATGTCTCCGGTTTCCAACGTATTCAACATGTTCTTACCTAAAATTTGCTAAGGTTTCATAATTACTCTTCCCATACCCTGTAGTGCATCCTAAAGACGACATTGTCTGGCCTCGGCACCAACGTCTTGGGCTTGGGGGTGAGGTAGGGCGTGACGCCCTTGAACATGGACAACATGGTGGTGTTGGTTGGTCAGTCAAGTCTAGCACTGTGGTTTTATGTCGAGTACTCAGCACAGCCAGTCTGAAGTCATGATCCGTAAGAAGCCCCAGCTTGAACTGGTGCAAAGAGAACGACTCCGTTGAGCTATTTGCCCAGAATCTCTCCGAAAAAGTGCGCATATCTCGGGCAGTCCTTATCCCGGTTTACAACAAGACAAATATTAAGTTTGATCAGAGGTTGCTCCGTGTAGTTGGTAAAGTTTTTGTAAGCTTAGCAATCATATCTACACATTCTATGCACACCTAGCGTGAGCCACAAACATGTCCATGATGGCCGGGAAGTCCATGATGTCCATGTGCAAGGCTTGGACAAGGAAGTCAACGTTGCTCTTCTCAGAAGACTTTTTTTCATCATTGTCTTCCAAAAGCTCATATTGCATGAACATTGCTTGCCGTTAGTAATTGGGTCGGGCAAGATATGACCTCAAACACAGTACTGAAGCGTGATTAGGTGAAAATTTGATATGGAACAAGTAGATGTGATCCTTGGGCACAGTGTTGAGTGCAGAGGATCAAAGTCAAGGCTGCCCATTTTGGTGCCAGAGTGCTCAAAAGGAAGCCATTTGGAGAGGGGGAGGGGGCGTGCCAAAGGGGCTTGAAATTTGGCTTTTTGAGGGGGTGAAAGTGGATGAAATGGAGTGAGATTTTCATGGGGGAATCCGGACCCCCTGGCTCACCATTTCCACCGGGATTCACTCCCCAGGGCCTCCGGTGCCATGCGCAAGCATGCAAAAAAACCGTGTCCGGGTTCAGAGGTTGCTCCGTTCGGTGAAGCCACCAAAAGAGGTGACACTTGAACATGTAAGCAAAACGCATCGACCACAGTCAGGACATCAAGGCCTCGACACCAATCTGGACTGTACGATGGGATAAAGAGTCTCATCTCGACTGCAAGTGAAAATTCCAGTCCATTTGATCCACTTTTACCCCCTCAGAAAGCCCAATTTCAGTCCTGTTTGGCATGGCCCCCCTCTAGTTGTCTTCCTTTTGAGCACTGTGACACCAAAATGGGCAGTCTTGACCTCTGCACTCAGCATTGTGCCCAAGGATCAAATCTGCACATCCCACATCAAATTTTCACCTCAACACGTTTCAGTTCGGTGTTTCAGGTGTCGTATGCCCGACGCAATTATTTACGACAAGCACTGTACAAGTGTGCACAGCTATGTACGTACCTACATAAAATTTAAAAAAAAACTAACGCACTATATTTCTTCACAGACAATGCGTAGAAAACTTTTTGGGACACACTCGTTCGAGCATCATCATCATGGTTACAGTGTAACAGAAAGTCTTTGACATCGTTAAATCGAGACTTCACTGTGCTGTAGATAACGGTTACGGTGGAAAATGAGCTTTGGACAAATGTATTTTTTGTAGCTACCACAAGATATTAATACTTTGTACACAGTTGTCTGTAGCTATGTTTTTTTTTCTGGCACATCTTCATTGAGTCCTTTCGTTGACCCTTCTGTTCCTCATTTCCAAGTCTTCCGTGTCCTGGATCAGTCTCGCTGAACTCCTCGCAGTCTCTCTTCTGCTCAGCGTCGTCATATCCTCTTCCTCGTCGTCCTCGTTGGAAAACAGCGGCAGCTCCTCGTTCAGCTTCAGCATCAGCTCTCCAAAGTTGGCCTTGTCCATGGACTTGGCCAAGTAGTACACGATGAGCCAGTCCGCGTAGGAGAGCTTGTTCATGACGGGCTCGATCTCGGAGCGGATGAAATTCTTGTCCAGGTAGCCTCTGCCTTCCAGTTTCACAAATCTAAAGCACAACCAGAGAGCAAACTCATACTGGGTGAATCAAAGAAGCTTCCACAAATTAACTGATTTGGCTGCTTTGACTACAAAAGAGTTGCCATTGCACGCAGTTGACTAAATAATAGTATCCTGACATATGCCACACACGATTATGGAGCTAAGCTGACCCTACAATAGCCCAATGTGACCTAACCCAACTGTTGTGCCAGTCACCGATGAATTTGCAAAGTAATCTCGACAAAATTGCAAGGCTTGGTGAGCTCAAAGTTATGCGGGTTTTTTTAAGCCAACATTCAATCTGTTGAATGTACCTGTTCCTTGATCCAGGACACATCAACTGAACAAGCCTGGTCAGTAAAGACACTCCTGTAATGAGAGCCAAAATCAGGTACCAGAACCAGAGAAAGATGTAGATCTTCTCATTGAGGACGTTCATCCCCAGCACGCAGAGTGCGTCAACCAGCTGCAGGGTGCCAGAACCACCATATTTGTGGAAGGAACACTTGGTCATCTTGGGGAAGACCTTGGACATTGGGTCCACTCTGTCCTCTGGCTCCATGGAGGCAAATTTGACCACCTAGTGCGAGAAGGCCAAGGTCACCATCGTCATGATGGCCACCATAATCTCACCCACCTCGATGCCATACTGAGTGAACTCTCCCCCAAGGAAGGCGTCCGTGAGGAATATCTGACCGACGACGTTGACCAAGTTCAAGCACTCGCACAGGAAGAACTTGAAAGCCCAGCTCCTGTGCTCCACTCCAGACCTGATCCTGATGCGCAAGTATTCAGCCAGTTGCTCCACTTTGTCCTTGCGCTCATCCATGCTGATGATTGAGTTGTTCAGGCCGACGATCACATGCTGGACAAAGTTATGACGATCAGGCCAAAGCTACTACTGTACGTGCAGTGCGGCAGGCAGCACCTTGATCCTTCCTCCCTCCAGCTGCTTCCAGATCCAGTGAGGGGCGTAGAAGCAGATGGCTTGGAAGCCCAGCATGATGGGGACCCACTGGTAGTAGGCATGGTAGACCTTCTCGTCACCAGAACTCTGAGCTCCTGTAAGAACACACAACATGACAACCGTGCAAAAGCTGGACAGGGGTTGCCAGAATTGGCATCACTCCAATAGCCTCATTTCTGTCAGGATGAAACGGGGTTGGTCATCATGTCTGAGAAGATCACCAAAATGTTTGTTGTCCAGCCAACCTCACCTGTAGAGAAACTGACAGCTCCTTAGGTACATTTCAGCGGGCACTTCATGAATTAGTACAGATCACAATGAAAGTCTCTTCTTCTCAATATTTTTATAATACATGCTTGTATTATGAAAAATATTCAGTGTTGCCCGAGTGTCGCCGAAATATAAGTACATTTCAATGAGCATTGAGAGAGAGAGAGAGACTTGGACTGATCTCCAGACACAGTACTTGAAAGCCTCCTTGTCTATGCTGCCGTTGCTATCCTACAGCTTGTCGTTCTTGTCATTGTCCATGTTCATCAGGATTTGATTGGCCATTCTTATTGGACTTGCTGGTGCTCATTCATTACCCACTGTTCTTGCAACCAACACTCATTGCGATGCACCCTGTACTAGTCACGTGATGTTGGCTCAATTTCCTGTTCAGTCATCCTGACTCAGTTGCATGACTCTAATGTTATTTGCTTGTGCTTTGGGTCCATGTTGATTCTGACACACCCTGTTCTTAGCAATGTCGAATCGAAAAGAGTGGTTAACGGGTTGAAAAGAAAATCCCCAAAAATTCATTCGGCCAAAGGCTGTCCAGACAATGTTGACGAGGTAAAAGCTAAGAGCGCCTTTCTTTTGGGCTGTCATCACCCTCACCTACACCAAAGTGCAGAAATTCATCGCCCTCCACTCCCTCGTAGTACTTGGGCAGGGTGTAAGTGCTCTGGATCCAGCAGAACCGATTCATCACGCTGACGGGCACGGGACTTTCTTTCTCGCTGTCCTAGTGGGGAAAAAGTGTACAGTCATTTTTTTTAAAAAAAAAGGACGAAGGAGCTACAGGGTGTGTAGAAATTATCAGAAAATCTATCTCCAGACAGCAGCAAATATGCTGCTCAGTGGAACCAGAGAAACTTTTGTTGGCCACCAACAACAGAGAAGTGGTGACCTTATAGGTGTCATCACTGACAAGATCTCTGGTGTCAGCTTAGTGGATGTCGATGTTTGACTTTGGAGCAGCCGCCATGGCACACGGCTTGTCATGCGACAAGGAGGGGCAGGTCGCCGCCCTCCTGAAGACCATGTCTTCCGTGGTCAAGATCACCAAGAGTGGCTGGCTCAAACTGTGAAGGCATGATGAGGCTAACGGGATACACCTGGGGGTGATGCTGAGACACATTGTATCTACTTTTTTGTGATAGGTGCTGAAGTATCCGGCCATGGAAGCTCAGAACAGGGTGGATCCCGTGTCTCAGGTCTCTCCCAAGGTGAACAAGTGCACATTCCATAAGTGTGGCAGCCTTAGGACCATCCAGATTGTCCGACACCACCCAGGTAGTTGCAGAGCTTTCCCTTCTTGCCCTCGTCGGACGTGTTCAGTGTGCACCAGGGCAACGGGGTTGACCTCTGGTTGATTCAAAGCTAATTTCCACACACCCTGTTAATCAACCACTCACTGTCATGCATTGTATGGCGGAGTCAGAGCTGTCTATGAAGGAGTAGCTGGACACGAGGATGCTGGCAACGATCAGGATGACAAACGTAACCTGAAAGAGCGCCAAGTCCATTATTGGTAAACATTTGAATGTACTGAAAAAGGCTCCTTAGTCACCTGATAATGAAGTCTGAAGGTGAGATTGTCCGCCTTGGGCACGTCGATCTTGGGCTTGGGGACCAAGTAAGGTACGAGGCCCTCGAAGAGCTTGATCATGGTGCGATCTCAGCTGCAGCCTTTGATCGGGCCACCTTTACTTAGGTCTTCTTGGAGGGTAAGAAAAAAAAAATAGATCAAGGCAGAGTGGTATAAACAGAGATAAAACGATGAGGTCGTTATCGGAGTTTGAATAAGAAGTCATGCTGAGCTCTTATCTTGAACTTACTACAAGCTTTAAGATCACTCTGTGTCGGGGAGGGCAGAGGCTGCAGAGTTACCCCTGATAAAGAGAGCCACGAGTTCACGTGCAGGGTGTGATATGTACACAAACGATGGATTTAGCTCTACTGACGTGCTACACGACCAACTGCAGAGGCACGGGATGGCGGACTTGACTGTGGGAGTCTTGATGCCCGTCCTCCCGGGCCCTGAGCAGGCATGAGGTTGCCCCTTGGAAGTGTTGAGGCTGACAACCACGGGCTGACCAGAATGTGTTGAGCTGACCCCTGGGAGAGTTGATCCTGGTCAACGTGGGCTACCCAGCTTGAGTGGGACTGACCTTGGAAGTGCTGATGACCGGAAACAAGTTGACTTTGGTTTTGATGCTGCTCAGATAGCTCCTGGATTCTTGACCACAGTTAGGCGAAAAAACTGACTGAAGCTTCATGGATTGTACCCTGTACATATTGAACAGAGGTGGTGTTCCACCCACCTTGCCTGTTCCGGTCAATAGTGTATAAAGTTTACAAGTACTGCATAGTGGTATGTAATACTATTTTTATTCGTTGTGCACAACCAATCACAACAACTGTTGTGAGCACGTGTGCACGCTCGTATGAAAGGTAATAATATACCATGAATCTTTGAAGTCTACTACTGGTGATGAGATCTTTGCGGCAGTGGTGATGCCATTTACTCGATCCTCTTGGGTCCGAAGGGCCCCTTCAGGGTCATGTTGTTGTGGATGTGTCCGTTGTTCTTCAGAGCTCCGTTCGGGGCAGAGCTGTGATCGTTGGTGTTGGCGGCCTCGTTGTTGGGGACAACAGCCTCCTCATCTTCGGAGCTGCTGTTCTCGGCCGTCGGCAAGTCCTCGCTGAGCTTGGAGAGCAGCTCGCCAAAGTTCTCCTTGTTCATGGACTGGGCCAAGTAGTAGAGTATGAGCCAGTCCGCGTACGCCAGGTGACTTGTGACTGCCTCGACGTCAGCACGGTGGACCTTCTGGTCTAGGTAGCCGCTGTTCTCCAACTTGACGAACCTGGTTCTGAGGTTCGGGCAAGACATCTGTAGCAGTCGGACAATGAGATTCGTGCCCGTGACCACGGCGAGCAAGAGAAACCAGAACCAGAGGAAAATGTAGATCTTCTCATTGATGATGTTCATGCCGAGGACACAGAGGGCATCGATGACCTGAATGGTCCCTGAGCTGCCATACTTGTGGAATGTACACTTGGTCATCTTGGGAAAGACCTGAGCCATGGGATCCACCCTGTTCTGAGACTCCATAGCCGGGAACTTCAGCACCTATGACAAAAAAGTACTTATCATTGAGGCCCTCTATTCATCCAGTACAGTAACTCTTTTTTACATCCAAAAGCCTTAAGTCGCTCTGGCTGTAGCAACTAAGCTATTCTTATATAAGCTGTTTTGTGACAGGACTTTAGCAGTGATGACTTGTGCATCAAAGTGTCAGGACAAGCCAGTCGGGTCCTTTTCTTGGTCTTGTTCACCTCGATTCCATAAGTTGTGAACTCTCCCTGAATGAAGGCATCCGTGATGAAGATTTGAGCAATGACGTTGATAAAGTTGAGCACTTCACACAGGAAGAACTTGATGGCCCATCCCCTGTGGTCTTGAGCATACTTCATCCTGGTCTGTAGGTAGTCAGCCAGTTGACTGACCTTGTCTCCACGTTCGTTGGGATCCATGATGTGGTTGTTCAAACCGACAATGACATGCTGGAAGAAGAAGAAAGGCGTCTGCAATGTAGTGGTTGTTGTTGCTGCTGTTGTTGCACACCTTCATCCTGCCACCTTCCATGTGCTTCCACATCCAGTGAGGGAAGTAGAAAGACAAGGCCTGGAAGAAGAGCACGATGGGGACCCATTGGTAGTAGGCGTGATACACCTTCTCGTCCTCCTCCTTGTACGGCCCTGCACAGAGTGATACAGCAACGATTACGAAGACTGTGGGCACAGTCTCAACATCCCTCACCAACGCCGAAGCTGAGGAAGTCCTCCATCTCGTTGCCCTCGTAGTACTTGGGCAGGGTGAAGGTGCTCTGGATCCAGCAGAACCGATTGATCACCTGCTCGGACACTGGGGCCTTGTTGTCCTGTGTGAGGGTTGTCATGGTAAGTGTACTACAGGGTGTGCGCGAATTAGCTTTCATCGTCTCTTTGAACGACCCCAGCAGTGACTCAATGAGTGCGATCACTTCGGGAGCAACGGGGAGAGAAAGAAGTGGCTTAATTTTTAAGCTTGTGCAGCCTTGGAAAACCCTTAAAGAAGTAACAATTGCTGAAGCTGAACTTGGACCAAAGAGATGCTGCCCTCCAAACTGATGCCTAACAGAGTGAGGCTGATGTGAAGATTCGAAGCTTCACTCACTTCAACCAGTTTATCATTCAAAATTGACAAAACTGTGCAACTGTTCAGTCGTTTGTCACGCAACCTTCTCCGCCACGGACAAGGAGGAGCTGGAAGATGCACTCGGCAGTGCAGAAGGACACTTTGAGCCGGTGGTTGCGTTGG
>JAAUXU010031742.1_pt1 | contig 33335 bp, 33 predicted proteins | sample 7278151 | NCBI WGS metagenome assembly JAAUXU01 (sample SAMN14350113, study PRJNA611818) | marine sediment metagenome | isolation source: surface marine sediment (1.8m) | place: French Polynesia: Moorea | collected 2018-08 | reverse complement strand
TTGTGTTGGTCTGCCTGTCACTTACCGATATGTCTGGGTCAGGTGGGATGATGTCGGAAGGAGATGTTATCACCTTCAAGGCACAGGTAGGACTAGAACCTGCTTGCACCTGGAAGTCGCCTTTGTCTCGAAGCTGCGCTTGGACAAGAGGGAAACCCCAAAGATGAGAGAAGGGTTTTCATCCAAACAGGGAATTTCTGCGTTAACAGACAATTTTTCTTCCATTTTTCTCCTCTTTCCCTTTTTTTTCGTTCGTTCATCGATTTTTCGTCTGGAACTTACGTACTCTCGAAGAAGAAGGTTGCGAGATCATGAGAGCTTTTGTTGCGAAAGCTGTGTTTCAGCTGTCTTCCCGCGAAGTCCAAGCAAACTGAAGGAAAAAGACGAAGATCAGGATGACGTCAACTTCGCCGTCCTCCATGGATCTGTTGGCCTCGAACGATCGCTCGAGTGGTAACTTCATAAACTCGAGTGATCACGGAGAGCAAGAGAAGACCAACCGCCAACAGTCGGAGCTGGAGTACAGCGAGGACCTCCTCGCCACCAGATCACAAGGTACGTGGGATGGAGCCGGTGAGCCGTTAAGCAGTTGTCCTGGCTCCTCTAGGTGCCGCGGTGCTCCGGGGGAGGGGGGGAGGCGAAGGTGCGAATGTCTGTCTTTTTGAAGATTTCTGTGCCAACTCTTCTTTTCCCGTAGTTGAGGAGGAAGGGGCAGAAGAAGAAGAGGAGGAGCTGACGGTGGGCGAGGTGGTCCAGAGGCTGCAGACCGCCTGGATTAACGAGAAGTTCGCTCCGGCCCTGTTACCTCACCAGACGCAGGTGGTCGAGTGTCTTATTGACCAGGTGAGTGATTCGTGGGACGCTTTGCGTCACTCTATGAATCCTACCTCTTTGCTCCAGACCCGCCAGATGGAGATCAACCTTTCGTCAGTGTCCAAGACCGACTTTCGGGTGCCTCTACATAGGCAGGAGCTCGCCAGGGTCAGATATCTACTAGCCGCCTACCTCAGGTAAGATGATGATGTGCCTTGGTGACAGACTACTTCGAGTCCTCCAATTTTAGGTTGAGGTTGAAAAAGATTCAAGAGTTCATCCACACGCTAGATTTGACCAACAGCGACATCCTCAGTCGAGAAGAGCAGGCATTCGCAAGAAACTACAAGGATGCAGTCGAGGTCTGACGACGTGCATGCTGTTCTCCTCAGACCGACTTTTTTGAGCGTAACTGATGGTCTCCCCCAGACTCACTTCAAGACGCTGGTGCTGAACCATATGCCGGGTGACTTCAGCAGAATGCCGGACCACAAGAGGTTGAATCCCCGTTTTCCGGAGCCCAACTTGGACGCGACAGTCTTCATCGCCGTGGACCGAGAGGTGCGAGGGCTGCTGCTAAGAGACCGCACGGGACAAGGCAGAGATGAGGAACTGGACATGGCCGTGGGTAGTCAACATGTGCTCAAGTACGACTTTGCTGGATATTTGCAACATTTGGCAAAATTAAGACCATGACTTCGTCTTCCAGGTATCGCGACGTCGCCCCGCTTGTTGTAGACGGCTCGCTCAGGCTCATCTGAGGAGTGGGTGCACTTGGTGAACTTTTAAATATTTAGCTATATCCATCTGGAGCAATCATACAACACAAGATGAAATGCCATAGATTTGTTTATTCGTATCAACATGGTTTTCTATACCCCTGATTTCTTTTTCCTATTACCAGTCTTCCTGGTCCCTTCATTGGGGTTCTTTTTCATCCAATAGAGGTGACTTTTGGAGCCCTTGCCAGGGACACCCAATATGGCGGACCGGGAATTCAAGTCGTGAAGGGCGAACGGTGAATTGCCTATGGTGTGCATGTCCGTGTGTTTGATCAAGATGTGTTTTATCATATCGTTTTGGACTATCTCTGTCCCCTTTACCTGCAGTGTAGTCGTCGCTAAGCGCATCTGTCTTCTGCCTCGCCGTTCTAGTGAGCCTCTGCTGAGCCATGGGCTGGTCCTCAGACAGGATGGGGTTGACTGCGTGCTTGCCGCCCTTGGGCGCAGGCAAGGGAAACTTCTTTCCCTTGCCAGTCAGCTGGCGGCGCGTGGAGATGTGAATCTACAAGAGGTATTTCTGTGTTGCCCACTCAGGTCATAAGTCCCTCAACTTCCCCCACCTGCGTGGTGCCGTCTTCTCTGACGGAGCAGCTGACCCTCTTCAGAGTCTTGTTGCCGCACTTTTGGCAGAACTTCTTGTCCATGATCGAGGTGGTCTTGAAGCATGCGTAGCACCTGAGCAACCAGGTTTTAGTCTCGCGTATAAGAGCTCCCTCCACTGACAGGACGTGCATTCCCAGTTGCTTGAGGACATTCTGGAGGGGAAAAAAGGACCTGGGACTTGGACTAAATGGAAATCGGCTCTGATCGGCCTTACCTGCATAGCAAAGTCCGTAGTCATGCAAGCCACCTTGACCTTCTGCACTTTGTCCTCCTCCTTCATCCCGTTCATCTCTCTACGCTTTTGGCTCAAGTTACCAGGGGTTATCCACCCATCACTGTCGTCTTCATCGTCGTCCCCACCGGTATCCACGTCTGCTTCGTCGTCGTCGGCAGTGACCTGCATGAACCCTTGTCAACGCGCTATGGACTTTACAATGCGCTTGTGCGCTGAACAGGAAGTGACGTGAGTCAAAACTGACCTCTTCTCCTTGTTCTTTTTCTCCTTCGTCGGAGTCTGCCGCGATGGCCACTTCTTCAAGGCTCTGGATGACTTGATCCGAATGCTCCTGTTCAAAGACACAAAATTATTCACTGAAATGAGACTGGCAGATGGATGCCTAGCCAACAGCTACTCCTCGCAAAACAATCTCAAAGACAACGAGTTCGTGTACACATGCATTAACACGTGCATGGTTGGGCAGGATGCAACTCAATGAGGAGGAGAATAACAAGCAATTCCTAGAAGCTGAGTCCGCCTTCGCAACTGCGATGAAATCAACAACAGAAGAAGTGACTTAAAAATTCGGGATTTCCTGGCTCATTTACCTCCCCCAATCTCAGAACCTCGGCCACTACAACTCGCATCAACTCCTCTTGATTAGCGTCACTCCCGTCGTCTCCGACAACTTGGTCGCCCGTAAGGCTCTCCACGTGTCTCATCCATCGCTGCAGGTGGTGAAACCCTCGCCCTTGCTGGTATAGTTTTGACTTGGCGACCAATGAATGCATGAACTCGTCCGCCCAGCTGGGCAAGTATCCAACGACGTAACTCCTGCGCTCGAAGTACGCGTCGAGTTTGGCAAGGTCTTCGGACTTTTCAAGAGCGTGGTGTTCAACGTGTGAAATCATCCGAAGACTAGGGGGGGACGACGTTTTGCTACAGTGCGAGGTCTGGCTGATGAGTTCAGTCTCTGCGGCGCAGTCCAAGGGCGGGATGGGGTCCCGCCAGTAGAGGAAAGAGGAAAACTGAGTTGGACGAGAATTGAACAACGTCGTTAGCCAAGTTTATCGCCGCGTATTTGTTGTTCTTAGGGAGTTAAGTTTGGCTCCTGCAGACCGCTAACAACTGCATTAAGGTAGAAATCTCAGCACTTTTTCTAAGACTGCTCACCTCTGGTTCAACAGCATCTCGTTCCTCTTCCTCTTCTTCTTCACCCTTCGGCTTGTAGAAACCGGCAATGAGCTTCACATCCATCTTCTCCTGTTGTTCCTTGGCCTCTTTTGTCATGTTGGGTGAGTAGAATTGGACAGTCTTCTGCAGGGGTTCGGTCCTCAAGTGGGTCGCGTCTCCGCCGTGCATGCGCTTCTCCATCATGAAGGCCAAGGCCAAAACCTGGGACAAGGGACATAATTCATGGGCTTAGACCTGCATTGATGTCTTCCTTTTGATCTACCTTGAGATCCACGGCGGACAAGCTGGCAAAATCGCCAGTCTTCTTGGAAAATTCTGTCACTGGAAGAAGAAAACCCCAGAATGAATATGTAACCAAAGCACAGCATAATCATGGGCTTACCATGTCTGACATCCTCAACGCCCGGTTCCTTGAGAAGGAGGTCGTAGGGCAACACCTGCAGCCTCGCCTTGGTGGCCTTGTCACGGATCTCTCCAGGAACGTCGGCCACCGTCACAATCTCGTCGCCCAGGTCCCTGCGGGAGAAACATGTTCAGAGCAGAGTCAAGCAGGTTCCTCCCGTTTGTCGCGGTGTTTAGTCGGCCAGTCCGCGAGTCAAATGGGCTTGCCCACCTGAGCGGCGCGTTCTTGATGAATCCTCCCGAGTCGACGACGAGGACGTCGCACAATTTTTCGTCGCCAGGCATGGTCAGGGAGAAGTTGAAGATGGCCCAATCCAATCTTGCCTTGTTGAGGGCGTAGCAGAACTTGACTCTCACTCTCGAGGAGCTTTCTTTTTCGGTCCAAGGTTGAGGAATTCCTCAACTCCACGTTGTTTGGTTACGCTGCTCACCAAAACAAGTCACTGGATCACTGGAGGTCAGCTGCCCCATCACGGAAGATCTGACACAGTGATCACCAAACTTACCTTCCTCTGAATTTCCCTTTGTTTATTTTTCTTTCTTTTTCTTAGCTTTTTATTCGGGGAAGCGTAGAAACATTTTTGATCTTTCGTTTGTACGCGACTTTTCTTTTTTTTGTCTCCAGATGTGTGCAAAAAGGTGGTTCTTTTTGGCGTTCTGGCACCAGTCGAGAGAGAACGGAAACGCCTGGCAGGAGCTTCCTTCCTCCTCGGGGCCCAGGAGAAACAATAAGACCAGCAGAAGATGGTTCTTCATTCACCTGCATTGGACACAGACAGTGTGTCTGGCGTCCAACTGATACACCTATTGCATGACGAATGAGTCTCCCCAAGGCCCTTTGAGTCGAGCTTTGATATGCCCATGATGATGAAGCAGTTCGATCACGCCGCGGATTGAAGACGAGACCGCTGCCGGCTTCCCCCACGACAACAAAGTGCCCTTCTGGTGCGCCGTCTCCTTCGTGCCTGCCCACCTAATTTTGGGGTCCGGCAGCCCCCGCGTGGCCCGGCGGTTATGCAAATTCCCCCGTGAGTGACACCCGAAGAGAGCAAAGTTGGTCATGGAACCATTTTTCATCCTCCTTGGCTGGGAACGCAATTGGATATGCAAATGCAACAAGGAGTTCCAATTACGGCTTCTCCGTGCTGAGAGAACCCGACTCATCGTGGTATTTGCTCATTGGCCGGGCTAATAGGAGCGTTTCCCCTTGTGCGTGTGCAACAAGACTCTTTTGGCCAGCCTCAGCCGTCATTATCAATGTGCCTCCTCCTTCATCTTCAAGCTCATGCTTCAATTATTCATCACTTCTCCCAATCTCAGATGAAATCTGTTAAAGATATTGGAAGTCATTTATTGTCTCGATGATTGCGATCAACTTTCTGGCCACGCCCCGATTCCTCGGACGGATCCTGCTCATTCTGAGTTCCCAGCACCTGTCAGTGCAGCGGGATCCGTATTGGGCCGAGCCCAAGGAAACCTGGCAACCTTGATCAGATGATAGGAAAACAATGATGTTGGAGATTGAGTGAGGAGGGAGGAAGGGTATGAGTCGGGATTCTGGTGGTGGGGTCGAGACCGGCCGGGTTGACCTGCGGGTCGGGTCAGCTGTGTCCCAGTGGGTGTACAGTCGAGCTTGCATGATTGGCAGATTTGGCTGGAGTTGTCCATTCACGTCATAGTGTAGAAAAGGAGTGGCGATTCATTGAATAGCAGCTAATACTGCCAAGAGGAAAGCTAAGGGATGATATCCATCTGACTGTAGGTACTTGACAAGCGTTAGTAATTCCAAGTCAAGCCAGGGGTTCAATCCTGAGGAAGGAAGACCTTGGGCATGACCTGGAATCCGTGGGACCCGTCCAATGAGGGCACTGAAAATCTAGGCCACCCTGACCAAGACCTTGGACGCCGTGAAGAATCCACGGGCCCCATTCGACGTTGGAGGTCTTGGCCATCCTGCAGCAGTCGGTGTGGCCCAAAATAGGAAGGGAAGGAAGCAGCAGAAGCGTCAAGTTACAACCAAGTCTTTCATTCATCCACACAGTTGGTTCAGCTGCTTCCCCTGTTAATTATTGTTCTCCTTCAGCAGATCGTTAACTGAGACAGCAAGCACGACTTCTCTGCCTCCAGCAGGAGAGGAACATATTTATGATGCATTTGCCTTGAACGACGTCAGTGATGTAAGAGCAAACAATGCTTGCAACTCGGACTATGCGGAGAGAAGCAGCAGCAGCCGGGCTCTTGGTCGGTGATCAGCGCTGCAAAAGCAATGTTATCTTCACCCATGGGTTATTTATAGATGCTTGTGTTTTCTGACACATTAAGACAGCAGCAGCTAAGTGTGCACTCTTTACAGTCGGCTGACTTTGGACAGAGCGAGCGAGAGCATCGGCCAAGACGTGAGTTGAGGCCACCGGCGGCAGCCGCGGCAGCGACGGCGGCAACGGCGGCAACGGCAACCCCGGCGACAGCTGTCGTCGGTCTTCTTTGGCTTTGGTTGCCTTTTAGCTGCTTTTGATCTGGCTGCTCGAGCTGCTGTGGGTGCGTACACAGATAGATAAGAGACCCCCGAGGAAAGAAAAAAGATCCATCCTGTCAAACCAGAAAGTGTGTGCGTGTGCACGCGTGAGAAAAACTGTTTAAAAAGACGCAGGTAAGGGTGTGTGTGTGTGTGTGTGCTCGGCTGGCCTGGCCTCGCCTACACCACCACGTACACCACGGCGGCCGCGACGACGCACCCAGGCTCCTGTGTGCGTGCCTGCAGGGGGAAGGAGGGGGGGGACAAGGCGGCGGCGGCGGCGGCGGACGAGGAGGAGAAGGAGGAGGAGGAGGAGGCACACACACAAGTACACACACAATTTTCTCCCCCCCCCCTCCTCCTCCTTCTTCCAGCTTTGGTCAAACGACACGACGTAAAAGAGCAATTCTGCAGACAGATGGCAGAGCCAAAACCGCATCCAACTGGAGCTCAGGTGAGTACAGACAGACAGACAGACAGCTGTGCTGTCCACGTTATGGACTTTTGGTCAGGACTTTTTGGCCATGGCCTGGGATCAGGCCAAAAAGAGCCGACCACGCAAGCTCCTTCCACGAGCATGAGGTGAGCAAGAGAGAAGAGCTTTTGGGCATTATCATGCAAAAGAGGCTCTTCACTTGTTGTGCTCTACAGGCACCACTTTGGAAGGTCAATAACAGTTTTCTCATTCATGGCTTATGGATCTTGGGCGCCAGAGCCATCACGCACAAGTGGCAACACCGAGAGAGAAAAGCTCCTCCAGTTTGTCTTTTCACGTTCCATGATGAGCTCATAAATCTCTCTGCTCTGACTTTCTTCAGCTTCAGCAGTGAAAGAAGTAGCAACTTCTGACCTGCTTTTTTCCCCACTTTTTGCCCCTATCGCGCATTCCCAGAAAAAAAGTCTGGGAAATACCCTTTTTTTCTGGGTTCAGGCATGAGATGGCCCATTACGCGCGTTTTCGTGGCTAGCAAATCCTCGAGCATGCAGATCCCCCCCTCTTCCCCCCCCCTTGCTCCCCCAACAACAACATCCCCACGTGCAGCATCCAGGTGAACACCTGCGGTTGGCAAATGTGAAGCAGCAACGAACTAGAGGCAGATAGATGATGAGCAAAATCTCTGGGGGGAAAACTGAGGGCTTCCTTTTTGTTTTTAAATGCCGAGCGGAATTTGCATGCAGAAACTGCAGACCTGTACTTGGCGCTCCATCATGTCTGATGGAGCGAAGAAAAAGAGGCGAATCTTTTTTTCTCTCTTTCTTAAGAAAACAACAAGAAAGAGTTAAGGTTAAAATAATCATGCGCATACATTAGAGAAGAAGTCAGCTTGTTCTTCTTGAAGGCTGAAGCCCACGTTGAACATGGTCACACTTTGGCGCCTGAATGACCCGGCCTTTAAGGCGAGGATGATTTGTTCTTCTAAGAGACCTTTTTTTCCCCCTCTCTTATTATTATTATTCTTGATTTACGTAAGCGCTCGTTAGCGTTGGTCCAGAGAAAATAAATTCTCTGTCATCGCTTTATTCCGCTTAACATCGAGGACGTTATTGGCTGGATAAATAATGACTCTGCGTGGGTTTTCTCCATTTTTTCCCCCCTCCATTTTTCGTGTGTGTCCCAGGCCCGGAAAAAATGATCCAAGGCCAAGACTGTTGAAGATTTTCTCCATGCAATTTTTGGTCACATTTGTCATTTGTGCTCCCTTTTTTTCTGCTTTCTCCACCTAAAATTAAGGCCTCCTGGTAGGGGAAGGCCAAGGGCTTCTTCCCCCCGGCCAAGATCGTGACGCTGCAGTTTGTCACTCATCCTTGTTCAGCTTCCTCCGGTCCATTAGAGTGTACAAGTGAGTGTTGGACGGGGCGAGGAGAACGAGAGACAAATGGCATTCATGAATATGGCTTGATTATGAGCTGCACACACAGATATTCTGCATCTGCTCGTGTACAGTGAATCCTGTGAGTCATCATGGGCTTGAGCACATTCCTTAGTCCTGCCCGACCTCATCACGTATTCAAATGCAGGTTTTTCAGAGCTATCTGAGTGTCAAAGAACTCGACCAGACACACACAGAGTGCAGAGAGTCCTTTGATGTCACTCCTTGGATGATCCGTCCAAGCAGCTCCTTTTTTTGCTCACCCTGCGTTCTCGTCCACTTGGCACGCACTTTTTTTGGCACACACGCCAGGTCATCATCATTTCTCTGGTCTCTTCCTCTGGCATGTGTTTAATGGTGCCAAATAAGGCTGTGACTCGACCAAATAAGGAGGGATTAAGCGGTACTCGATCATACTCGCACCCCACATGATCGAGGGCATTTTCAAGCACTTCCTCGACACTTTTTAGTCGTGTGAGTGAAATAAGCATACTTGATTCAGTCAATTGAGTTCCTTCCTCCCCGCACTCTTGTCTGGTGGAGAGAGAGTGAAGCAAAAAGAGGCGCTAGAAGAGATGTTAGGAGCGTTTTAAGTAGGCGGCACCATCAAGGCAGTTATTATTGAACCCTCCTCATCTTACCTGACTTCTTTATGAGAAATCCAATAAACACCTGGGAGATTTTGAGCAGCTTCAGCAACAATGTGTGATTATCACACATTGTTGCCACAATCAGGTAAGAACGAGGGCAGGCAGCAAACAGCTGTTTCCTTCTCTGCGCCCGGGGAGCGCGCCCGGAGCTCCGGGCGGCGTCCGGCTGCACTCAACCACGAGTGGGCCACGACTCGACCGAGGCCGCCGCCGGAGCTGCTGACACTGGCCTCCTTCAAGCTGTCCTCACCTCGGTGCGTGGTGGGCCACGCCCAGGCTGTGGTCGGCGGGCCGCAGTTGTCTCTCAGCTGCTGATGCTCTTCTTCATGAGCAAGATCAGTCGGACACGAGTCCAACAGACACTTGAGACGCGGCCTCGGGTAGCAGCCGGAGTCCAGGCAGTGCACCAAGTGGACCGTGCGCATCTTGGCCAGCGACCAGGGGGAGAAAACTCGGCCGCAGCAGGATGACTGCAGAGCAGTGATACAAAATTCAACTTGTCATGGCAGAAGTGACACTTGTGACGTCAAATCTTGTCCAGATTTCCTCCTCCAAAGCTTGATTTCTCTGCTTGTCTGACGGAGCTGCCGTCGACGCGATGATTTGAGGCTTTTCTCTCTCCGCGTGATTTGAAGCACTGATGATTGTCTGACTAAAGAAGAGACCCCTTCTATCAAGGCCTGTACGAGAAATCGCGAATGCATCTTGTTTCATCCATACCCGAGACACCTAAAAAGAGAGAGATCTGCGATATCCCCCCCCCCCTTTTTCACCCCGACACACACGTATGAATATTCCTTCGTTTACCTCAAACATGAAGCCAGGGGCGAAAGAGAGGGAGAGCTGAGGAGGGGCCAAATTCGAGCGCGCACACGCGCTCTCTCTCTGTCTCTGATCCCCGCGTGGACTAGAAGAAGTTTTAGTTAGTATCTGAAGACAGAGGAAGGAAAAGAGAGCACGAGTTTGTGCTACTTCCTCTGCAACTTCTTCTTCTCTTACCCATCTTTCCCCCCCCCCCCCCCTCGATTTCTTGTGAATTTGTTGCTGAGGGGCAGAAGACACTGGGTGACTTTTTTCCCCCCTTCATTGTTCAATTGCTGAGTGACTTGTCAGAAAACATCCTGTGTGTGCTTTGTACATATTAGTCTTTCTCCACTGCCTTTGTGTGTGTGTGTGTGTAAAGTGATTAAGTGAAATCGGCGTCCCTGGAGGAGGAGGTGGTGGTGGCCGCCGGTCAGAGGACGACGACGACTACTTTGGGTAAGAATGAGAGCATCGTGGGCCAAAGTGTTGCATAAATGAGAGGGACCTAACAAAACAGCTTGTCAAGAGCACGCACGCACTTAAGAAAACACCTTTTCTGGCTAGCAGAAGTAGATGTGCAATTTTCTCTCGCTCTCTGGCAAAAAAAAGAGCTTTGCAAAGCGTGCAAAAAAAATATTTGGACACATTTGACTGCGCATCTCCTGGGAGAGGCTTCGCTCCACCATCATTTGCAGCTCGTAGAACCGACGAAAACATTTGAAGAAGTCAAAAATTGGTAAGAGCCAGAGCAAAAATCTTATCTGTTGCGACCTTGGGGATTTTTGCCAGATTCCGGCGAGGGAAAATGTGTCAATACGGTATGGAGTCAAGGCCCAAGTGGCTTTCAGCAAAGGCAACTGAGATAAATATTTATCTAAGGATCAATGGTGCGTGTGAAGTCCAAAGTCTTAAGCAGGGGAGGACTAAAAAAGAAAAAAAAAATCCCTTCTTCCCCACGTAACAGGAGTCGGATCAAGCTTTAAACTCTCATATTTCTGCTTGAAGCCGTATCTTTTCATCGCATTTTTCGCAATTTTTTTGTCATACTTGTGTGGTTTTTGACGCACGTTTAACCCTTTTTTTTTTGCTCGTGCTGTCAAGAGGAAACGAGTCTTCAAAGATTTCTCAGTCGAGTAGAACGGACCTTTTTTTTCATCAATTCCATAATATTACAGTTTATACTAGCTGGTGTTGATAGTCACAGAGCGAACTTAAGAGTATATAAGCTTGGTGCAGTCTATATAAACGGCAACACCGAATGTGACCTCCAGCAACCTCGTGGGTCACTTCCGGCCTCACTTAGGGAGGTCCCTAAGATCTCTTTTGCGGCCTCTTTCACTGCCAGGTAACACACGAACCTCCCTGAATGACCCCGGTGACCCCGGTGAAATTCGGGGCTCCTCCCTCAGCCCGCTGGGTCTTCTGCTTTGTCACCAGCAGCAGCGTACGAACAATGTCTGACTGACACTTGCGAAAAATCCCGCCAACATTTGCGGAGGCATCAGATTTCTGACAAATGCCACACATGACGCAGCTTGATGCAATCTTCTCTCTCATTAATTAATGGGGCTAAAAGTGCATGAAATCGAATCCTCCACTCATTTTGCTGCTTAAACTCATCGACCTTGAGCTTTTTTCCCCTGCTCCGGATCAGTTGTGGCAACCGTGAAATGTTAAACTCGGCCCACTTGGGGTAAAGTTTCATCGTGGGCTCTTTTTTTTACTCCACCAGTGCAGAACAACACACCTTTTTGGGCAGGGAGAGAAAGAGACCTGAATCCGCCTCATTTCTGAGTGCAGTCACTACATCACTTCTCTTCGTTTGCACAAGAAGGAGTCTCTTTAAATGCTTAAAACTTTTAGATTGGTAGAGGATCAGAGTTGTACTACTAAAACAAAAAAGCTGTGTCTTCTACTTTTAGAGGAAAGACAAAAAGAAAAGTTACTACTACATGCCAAAATTTCTCTTCCTCCTTCCACTTAGCTATCTGTAGCAGAGATCTCTTTTTGTCCTCTCCCCCCCCCCCCCCTTGCCGGTCTGATTGATGATCCCTCCCCCGCCCTGCCCACCCTCCCTCCCCCAAGCACTTTTTTTTAAGGCTGTAATATCTGACAATTCGTTCTGTAGAATTTTGCGCACACGCCGAGGATGGAAATAGCGTTATAGGCGTTCATTCATCTACAGGGTGTTTCTGCCCGACTGTAATAAGTTGTGGGCCTGTTTTTCTTCTTTCTTTTTTTTTTTACAGGCCTTAATGTATCTCAATGTTCTCATGCTCAACGCGTAGTACAGTGGCTGGCAATTTGTTCGCACAAGAACAGTTTGGCGTCATTCATTTTCCGCAGACCTCAAAGACATTGTTCCAGAAGTTGACCTTGCTCACTGGGACACAGCAGCTTCTTTCCATCATGTCCGAGTCAGTGGCAGACGGCAGCGTGTCCCCAGCAGTCGCCGTCTGCCTGGCCAAGTCCTCCTCCTGAGGACTCCGAGCCAGCTGGACTCTGGGCTGCTTGTGGCCAGCTGCTACTGGTCACTGTACCGAGTGAACAGGGCCCCAAACTGAGATTCCGGCCTGGAATGCTTATGCCAACGCAGTGAGAGAGCTCGGTGGACTTTATGAAGTGGCACAATCACCTAAAACCGCCATCTCTCTCTCTCTCTTTCAGACACACCCTGTTATATGTATGTCTGTACAGACGTCTTCACCCACTGAGTGAGGCCGCGCAATTGCCTGAAATTGCCAAATTCGATGCTGATCCTTATCTTATTGCCCCTCATTTAGGAAGTTGTTGCCTGCTTTTTGGTTAGGAGGGGCGGGACCCGCTCAAACAAGGCGTGAAAAATAAGGATCTCATGGCAGAAGAGAAGTCGTTCCAGATTTAGGGCTCGGCCACGGGATCGTTTTACCTGGGGAGGGAAGAGGTGAATAAAATGGCAATCAAGTCGGTGGAGGCCGAGGCAATCAATTTGGGAGCAGCAACAGTTGACTGACACGAGCAGAGCTGGAGCTCCAATTTGTCGACGTCCATCAGGGTGGGGGAGAACAAGAACAAGGAGAAGGGGGTAAAAAAAAGAGGGAGGGGAAGTGATGACTGCTCGAAACTGCCAGTGCGACAAGTTTAAAATGCCCGCCTGACAGCATCAAGTGAAACCGTTTTAGCACGGCCAATTTTCTCCACTTTACCGCTTAACCCTGGCTTGTATGTCTGTCTGTACCGCAGTGCTGTCTACGAGCCGGCTCGTCAAAAGCTCGGGCTGACGAGCCGCTCTGAGGGAGCCCGGGCTCTTCAGAAGAAGAGTCTTTCGCAAGTACTTGGCAGTCTCAGTCTTCTGCAGCAAAACTGAGGCCGTCCTCAGCAGCAGCAGCAGCAACAACAACAACTGCTCGGGTGACGATGACGCCAGCAGTCTCCTATTCCACGATGCTGAGCTGTGAGCCTCGATCCTAGCAAAACTTTTAAATTAGACCTTTCCGTCTCTTGGTGTTGGAACATTGAGCTTCATCTTAGCACAGAAGCAATGTTGTTACGGCCACTACATGCATTATTACGAAATATACAAGGCTAAGTCCGTTATTTCGAAATCTCTTTCGGTATGCAAGACTTCATTTGAAGACATTCTAGTCAAACAAAATGAAGAAATCATCAGTTTCTCAGCCGACTGAATGGACAACGAATGCTGTTCGTTAGCACTGCTGGACTGAAAATATGACGAGAGTGAGGAGGGTTCAGAAAAAAATTCTTTTTCAAAACCCATTTAACTACATTTTGACTGTTTGGAAGTAGGTAACAAACCTCAGATGGACTCAGTCAAATGCCAAAATCTTCACTTTTTGAGCCCAGTCGCTCGTGCACTTTTCTTGTTTCGCGGCTCCCCCCGAAACGGGTGAAAAAGCTGGCTCGGCTCGTATCCCTCCCCCAGATCCGGCTCGCCGACAGCACTACTCTGCTGTGCTGCACTGGACGCACAGGAGGAAGAGGCAGAGCAGTGATTTCTGCACTGATGCACACACTGATTTGGGTTGATGGCACTTTGGCAAATTGCCCGTAATTCAGTCAGGGGGGGTGGGCACGGCCGAACGCGCCCTTGCGTGCATGCATGAAAAGTCTGGCACAATCAATGCACTGAGCAACGCCCAATTATGTTTTCCACAGAGAATTTCTTCTTTTTCTGCTGTCGTTTCTGTGAAAAGGTTTCTTTTGCCAAGGTCTTTGTCGTCCTCCCCCCCTCCTCCTTCTCCTCCTCCTCCATGGTCGGTCCCTCGTTCCTTCACCACGCGGGCGTCGCCCAAGTGTTGTCAAAAGCATGACATCGAGCTTTTCCGAGGAGCAGCGCACAAGGCTTGATGAGGTGATGGCAGAATTAGTGATGCCGTGGCCAGGACATGCTTGACAAGACACTTGGATGTTGACGGGGATGAGGATGATCGCCGATCCATGCTTGAACAGCGTCGCTCAAAAGGTTGGCACGAGTGTCCAGGCTGCAGTGGCAGAAAATCCTGGTCACTCGTAGGAATTTGCGAATGAGACCGAGTGAATGATTGCCCACCTTTTGTCCAGTCCCATTTGCAAATTTGCACGCGCATCAGAATTTTCCAATTTTCTCACTCATGAATTCCTGTGAGGACGAGAGTCTCTGGCCACAACGGCCTCGTCAGAATTCTGACGCTTGTTCAGAATTTATGAATGAAGTTGTTCAAGAATGGTTTGCTTAATGTTATTCGCAAAATCCTGAGAGCACCAGAATTTTCTGCCACGACGCCCACACACACATTACAACAGTTCTGACACTCGTGCAAACCTCTTCAATGATGCTGTTCAAGAAAATGGAAGAATGATGGGTGTCAGTTCTTATTGGCAAAGTTCCTATGAACACCCGGCAGTCTTGTCACGCATGGAAACTGTCAGAATGTAGTGGTCAAGCTTAGGACACAACTTTGTGCATCACTAGGGTTTTTTTTGCATCTTTGCTCAGGCGATCCAACTGGTGCAGCAGGAACAAGTCCGCCACTGTCACATGAACAGAGTGATCACAAAGGAGGAGAAATGCCTGGGCTGCCCTGCCTGCCCTGCCTTGTGCAGCGCACGGACAGACAGACAGACAGACAGACAGACACACGGACGGACACGATTGTCTCGTGATAGGCACCTTTCTCTCGCTCATACGCCTCATCCATGTTTGCGGTACGCACACATGCGTACGCGCGCGCGCACGCACGCATACACATGTGCTTAGTGAAAGCCGAGAGAGAAAGAGCTCGACGAAGAAGATCTGGCTCGTTTCGACGCTGTTTATGTGACACCTGAAACGAATTTATGCAAATTCCTCTTGGGTGTGCAATTACTTTTAGGTCTTTCCTGACTGTTGAAAGAGTAGAGTGTTTTCTTGTATGTCTACAAGACTTTGCCATAAATGGACAGAAAAAATTATGTGGGCAGATTTGCTTAGTGCTCAAAAAATACCCCCCAAAATCCACGTGAATCTTTGGAACTTACTAGAAGGGGGGGGGGGACAAAAAAGAGCAGGTAATGGATGTTGTGCATGGACAACACCGACGTGCGTGTGGTGCTCACGTTGGGGGCCTCCTTCACCACCAGGTTGCATGGGAGGCATTATGTGATTGTCCTTACACGCATGGCGTGTTCCAAGTTGGACGGGTGGAGTGCCAATAAGGCCTTTCCTCATTTTCTTTTCCCCCTGTTTTTCCTTTCCTTTTTTTCTTCCTCGTGCAGACAGACTCAAGCTCACGGACGGCCTCAGCACCTCCCGCGTGTCCGGGCTCAACGTCGAGGACATGGGGAGGAAGTATAATAATATCCTGGCACACCTTTTCACTTGTGCTGCAGTATAAGGGATGCGTTGACTGGAGATCTGTCACTGTCACATTCCTTCCACAGTCGTGTGTGACAGAAAGAAATGACAACAATGATGTGATATGAAAATAGAACGGGAATTTTTCCTTTTTTCTTCCACCCGGCCAAACAGCTGCAAAAAAAGTGGCAGCTCTTTGAAAACAGAATGTTCACGTCTTCCAGTGACAGAGTAGAAAAAAATGTCTGAGGTTCATAAAGTTGTTTCTCAGACCTGTTCTCCTCTCGACGTCTCCGTGCAGCAGAGGAGGGATAGCAAAAGTTTGCTTGTCACAGTTAGCAGAAGCTTCTCCAGAAGCCTCGACGAAAACACCTCGGTGAAGACAAAGCTGCAATGCAGTCAGTGCGGTGGGATCACCTTACTTATTCAGTCAGAAAAGCTTTGGTACCTTCAGTAAGCCAAGTTGCTTCCAAGTACTTGAGCATGCGGCTTCTGCTGACCTTGGGGAAGGCTTTGCTGTAATTCAGACCACTCTTTGACCTCTGCCTTCAAGGGGCTTCCTCAAGGCATTTGATCACGAACATGACCATGAACATGTTTGCACGAACATGAACAACACTGACTGGCTGATGACGCAGCTCCTCCAGTGGAAAGTAATGCTGATCTCCTTATTGGTGTGGAGAGATGCCGAAAAGGTGCTTCCTCCGGAAAATGAAATGGGCTTTTCGGCCAAAGTATAAGGATTTCTCTGAAGGAAAACTTTTTCCAAAAGGCTGCGTTCACTTCTCACTCAAAGTTTCGTTACAAATTGTACGTAGGATGTATTTCTTTTTAGGAAGGCAGAAACTTTTGACTGGATTGAGCTACCCAAGTGGCTGTTCCACCCTTAGAATCTACTCTAAAACTTAACCAGGAACATTCATTTGCTCACAATTTGGCAGCAACGTTCTACAACACGTAAAAGCTTGACTGCACTGTGAGTGGAGAAGTGCACATCAGGTCGATTTTAGGCTGCTGAAGGCGTCGGTGTCATTGGAACATCTGACAGCGATTTCACCAAAGTCGACACTGCTGCTGTGTTTAGCCATTCTGGCAAAATTTTTTGCATCAACACAATTCTTCTCCGACCTCCCTTTGAAGGACTCTTTAGCAGTAGCCCAGCTTTTAAGGCTGTGGGGAGCTTGAATAGGGCACGAAGGGTGTTTGCTTTACTTTGGAGGCTCTCAGATGCTGTGCAACAATAACAGTACATTCAAATTTCGATTCTGTGAAGACCTAACTCGTCATTTCGACTGAGTTGCACCAATTCTGACGTGTCTTGTGAACACACATGGGCTACGTCAAAAAGTTGATCATTTTAGCTCTCCACTGAGTGCATTTGAGGTTAGTTACCTACTGCCAAAATGTAGCTAAATGGGTTTTGAAAAAGAACCTTTGTTGTCCATTCAGCAGGCTGAGAAACTTATGATTTCTTCACTCTGTTTGACTGAAATGTCTTTCAAATGAAATTTGCAATTCAGGCTTCAACACCAAATGTGGCACCTAAATAGTGTCAAATTTTTGGCAGCAAATACTACAACCTTAATTATGTCCTTTTTGCCGGCATTATCCTACTTTGTACATAAGATTTCAAAATGAAGCATCTCAGACCAAGTTGACTTGGCTGGGGACTATCGAAACGCCGCCCACCCACCCCCCAAATGGGACCAATTTTTAGAAAGAACTTGGCATGTGCCCCTAAACCCATTGCGTATCGATGCAAACCAAGTGTTGTGCCAAAAATCCAGCACAGAATTGGTAAAAGTCTAGTCTGTGACTCTGAACAACCTCGTTTGATTGCTGATTGTGAAACGAACACACTTTGCTTGTGACACCCAAGAAATGCACAGTGAAGTCGCACAAATACCACCCACCCACCCCTACTCTATGTACCACCGACATGTGCGACCTACATTTTCCATTTGTCCTTTCTCTCTCTCGCTTCTATGAGGAATAAAAGGGGAAAGCCCCCTCATAGCTCCCCTCTCTCTGGCTCGCTGAAACGACCTCCGCTTTTGAGAAGAGGCCGCTGGCGAGGCCGCCGGAGAGGCCGTTGCCCAAGCTCCCGAAGGCGGCTGTGGCAGCAGCCTCTCTTCATATCAGCTGCAAGGCCAGAGAGAGAGAAAGAGAGACAGACAGGGAGTGAGAGCGAGACATTGACTGTTTGCATTCATCTTTCCTAACTTTCCATTTTACAGGTGTGGCCCTGTGAGGAGGCCTAGGGCGGCATGGTCTTGCAGCTGTGGGCGGGCACCACCACCGACACCAACAGCAGCAGCCAGCAGCAGATAAGCCTCGAGCAGCCGCAAGGCCCACACCCAAGCTATCACTCTGCCGAGCAGAGCAGAGGACTCCACATCCGCGCCAATCAAGCAAGTGAGTCTTTCACACTTTGTTCATTTAGACTTATCCGCAAAACAAAACAAAATTTCTTTCTTTGCCTGGCAGTTTTCTTGTGGTAAATTGTTTCGGCTGCGACTGATACACATTCGAAGGCAGGGCTGGTGCTGGAGAGAGTGTGTACCGGGGTGCAAGTGGTTGTTGTGATGGCCTTCGGCAAGTAGGTGTTGGGCTGGCAGTTGGCGAGCACCACGGAGACCTTGCCTGCACCAGATCTCCAACTGACTGACTGTCGTGATCTTCCAGGAGAACGGGAGAGCGAGGTTGCGTTACAGTCCAGTGTGGATGTATCCACTTTTAGCTCAACGCACAGGCCTTGGACGTACACGCACGCAAGCACGCATGCACGCACGTACACACACAAACAAATACACTATGAGATATGTTTTCCTTCCTCCTCTGAAGGTACAAGTCACTCAACGTCATCATCGCGATAGAGGGTGGAAAAACATGTAGCCTTTCGGACTAAAATATGCGGTAAATTATGCAAAGAAAGAGAGAAAAAGCTTTCGTGGGTGCTTGAGCAGCGTCAATGCCTTGAATGGGCATGTACAATTGTGCATATCGAGTCACACATGATTTGGCAGCCGCAGTCCAGTCAATTGGTGTTTGTGTGCTTCGGGGATCCTCCAGCTTGTGTACCACCTTAAAGCACTTTGCGGCCATGATAGAAAGAATGATCTAACAGTTCTGAACGACCCTGAATCTAACAGATGATGAAAAGTTGCCAAGTGAGCCCCAAAGCTGAGACCCCCAAAGCTGAGACCCCCAAAGCTGAGACCCCCAAAGCTGAGACCCCAAAGCTGAGACCCCAAAGCTGAGACCCCAAAGTTGAGACACCAAAGCTGTGACACCAAAGCTGTTTGGAATAAAAAAGTGTAAAAAACATAGCAGAACTATTCTTATCTTGAGACTCCCACACTACAGCAGCCGATTCAATTTTGAGCTCGTATTCACGAGACGGATCTTTGGGTAGTGTGCTTTGAGGATAAGAATGTTGTCATCATAAGTGCACATAACTTACAACGTAACGCTGACGTACTCTTAGCTACTTACTTCGCGCCATAAACCAATGGAGAAACTTTGTTACATATGTGTATAACGTCATTTCACAGGCAGGACTTTCAAATGTGCCTGGCGCATCAGATGAGCCAGCCTACCTAGATCCGGTGGCTCCAAATGCACGGCATGAACCTGGCATACGTCTTTATCAACATGACGTATTTCTTGTTTGACTAGTTTAACCTCTTTTTTTTTTAAAGGAACCTCATGGGACAATCTAAAAACATCCCAGAGCCTTGAATGATAGAAGCAAAAAATGCACTTCACTCAAGCCTAAACTGATTGAAATAAAAATTGTGTCCACCTTTGAGAATCCTCCCGCAATTACCCGCTACCTACTACATTTGATTTGGGTAATTAGTCCCGGTTGGCAAATAGTCTCGGTCAGTAATTTGTCTGGGCCAGACCAATTATCATCAAGTGAAAATCAAGACATTTGGACTCGACAGTTAGTCTGGGTAACATTGCCCCAGGGGGGAGAAGGACTCTCGGGGCCCTGGGCCGTGTGGCCTCATCTTGTGGCCCTTGGGACTAGTCCTTAAAGTGGTTGGAGTCTGGGTTAAGCGCAACAGGAAAATTGTTCTTGGCCTTTTCTCCTTTCTATATTCACTCTTCGGGTGAAGGTAATATATTTGCCAAGTAAGGTAATTGATCTGGGTTGGCAATTACTAGTCCGGACCAGACTAATTCGCCATGTTTGCAAAAAATTAGTTGACAATTAGTCTGGTCCGGACTGAATTTCTCGAATCGTTGCAATATTTGGTTGATCCCAATGGCAACATGGCTACAAGCGTCTTCAGTCTTCATAAACTGCACAAATTATTCTTAAATCCTGGTCTCTGACACTGGGGGCATTTTCAGGTATGCCCAAACCCCGTTTTGTTCGAGTTTGTGGGGATATAAAAGCATGTTTGATGCTTCACCTACGCTTGCTAGTGCTTGGTTGAAATGACCTTTGGCAACTTGGCTCAAAAGTAGTTTGGACGAACAATGAAGAAGTGATGTACATAGGTCATCCCTAGCCAAACCATGACGCCACACACTGTTCACCTTCGTATGTGCTCGAGCTTTGTTCAGAAAGAGCAGGTTTTTCTCTCCTGCCTCCTCCTTTGTATCCACTTGGCGTTCGTGATTGCAACCAAATATGTCAGGAAGGTAAGAAAACTTTTTCCTACAGCACGGTTGCGCTGCCCCCCCTACACTGCACCGTCACGCAACCTCGTGTCAGCTGATTGCGACAGCTGAAACTTCATTTCCCAAGCGTTTTCCTTCCTCTGCGTGCTTGGCAGTATCCAAGAAGTTCTCCTTGGCGAGCATGGAGAAGTGATTTGGTGCACAGCATGGCAGTTTGCTCACGTCATGATTACGCGTCCTCCTCTCTCCTTCTCTCTTCTTCACCCTACGTTTCCCCCTGGGGAAAATCATGTGGAGACCGCTTGCTAACCCTCATTTTTCATCGCCGAGGAACCTTGAGGAGAAAAACTTGGCAGTAGGAGGAGAAATCGTGCTTTGATTGGGCCTCTTTTTTGTTGCTTTCTCTTTCTACAGCACACGCACACACATTGTATGCATATATTAGCGTGCAAAGAACTTTGCGGGAGATCAGCACTTGCAGCCCTGGTGCAGTTCATGTGCAGCTCATGTGCATTGAGCATTGGGTGTCGGTCATTGCTTGTTTGCTGTACTATAGAAGCCACTGGGATGCTTTGGAACAGGTTCCTTTTCTACTAACGTCGTTATATGAAGCACTAACACCACGGGCACAGACGCTGTCAACTGGCGTCCGTCCTTAATGACCTCTGCACCAAGGTGATCCGCAGGTGGATTGTGACGGTGGCCTTGGTTTTGCTCTGTCCCCAGGGGAGCATGGATTGGCCTTTCACGCACTCATGCTGATGTTTGCAGAAAGACTCACGCCCTTCACCCACCACCCACGCCCGTAGACATGTGATATGTGACAGAAACTCTTGCAGACACTAACGGCATGACAGGCCCAAGTCCGGCCTCTGGAGGCCTCACTCCATCCTCGCCAGAGAAGAAGCAGCAATCCGGAGGAGGTGGAGGCGGGGCAGGAGGTGACAAAGAGAAGAGACAACCTCATCAGCACCGAAAGGGACTGCTCGGAATCAAGTCGCCGTTCAAGTTCATCAACGGTAACATGTCCTTTGGCAAGAGCGCCAGCAAAAAGAACAGACCTGCCAGCGATGCCGCTCAGGAGGCGGCAGCACCTAGCAACGGTAGTGAGGTAGCCTTGTCGGACGCGGTGACTGCCGAGAAGCTGCTGCACTCGAGGCAGACCAACGGCAGTGTCACGGCCACCAAGACAACAGTGGGCTGCAACAACAAGGGTGGCGAAAGCGACACTTGCGCGGTCTGCCGGCAGAAGCTTTGTGACGGCCAAGCGCTCATGGCCTTGGACAAGCAGTATCACATGTGGTGCTTCAAGTGTAACGCTTGTGGCTCACTTTTGCAGGGCGAGTACATGGGCAAGGACGGGCAGCCGTTCTGCGAGAAAGATTACCACAAGAAGTTTGGCGTCAAATGTGTCTACTGTCTCAGGTACATCTCCGGCAAGGTGCTGCAGGCCGGAGATAACCACTTCCATCCAACGTGTGCACGCTGCACAAAGTGTGGAGACCCCTTTGGGGATGGAGAAGAAATGTTTCTTCAGGGAGCAGCAATTTGGCATCCCAGATGTGGACCAGGGCCAGATGAGTCCGGACACGGCCTTGCTGATGTAGATCGCTTCAATACTAACGCCTCTATGTTTGAAGATCAAACTGATGTGAACTCAATGGCGAGTGCCCCGTTCTACGGGTCAAGGGCTAGCAGTCCGGGGGCATCGCTGAAAAAAGACTATGGTTCTGGACGGTTTTCTCGCTCCACCACTCACGTTCCCGGCTGGAGTTCGCATTGCAGCACCATAGGCCTCTACAGTGCCTCCTCCACGTACTCGCTGAGAAGGCCCCTTGAACCTGGCGACAGGCTGGACTCGTTGGCCAACATCAATCACTTCCACCTGCCTCCTTCCCGTCGTTCTTCCTCGATCTCAAGATATGCATCCGCCACTCCTCATCCATACAGTGTGGCCTCCGCAGACTTGTCCCATCAGGGGCCCTATCGGGCTGCCACTTGTCCTCCAAAGCCAGGCTATACCCAAGCCAGATCAAGAACTCCCGGAGGCTTGGGATATGGCAGTGCAATATCTCCGGGACCAGGAATGCATTTCAATGACTACAGCACAGCTGATGACACAATCTCACAACAGTCGTTCAGGTAAAAGACGAGTTCGAAGAAGTACATATGCAGCATTCGCATTGCGATCCAGACCCATCCACATCTGTTGCCGGTACTTTTTTCGTACTTGACGCCTAATGCTTTAGCAACTTTCCATGAATAACAGAGGTATAACAACAGGAGTAATCCTTTTATGCAACACAAACAAACGTCTCTTTTTTGCTTACAGAGCAACAACAGTACATGTAAGGTGTGTCAGAAAGTCTTTTTTAACCTTGCAATGTTTTCTGCATCACTTTCATGCACTTGGTGGATGTGCTCAAGTGAACGCTGTCCAGGCGAATGTTACTTAGGTACTGTACGAACGTAGTACAGGGTCCTTATACTTTACATACGTACAGTGACTGTGTCCTAGCAGTACTACCTCAACACAGCAATCGTCTTCTCCTTAGGACCGATTGTACTGAACAGTCCATGTCATCTCGCCCCGTGCGCCACCCGCCCATTGCCGCTCTGCCCTCGCGCCCGCGCACGCCCGCGGCCTTCGCGGGGGAGCACAAGACCCACCCGCTGCACACGCTCCTCACTACGAATTACCGGCTGCCGACAGACATTGACCGCTGCAACCTCGAGAAGCACCTCTCGGACATCGACTTCGAGTTCGCGTTCGGAATGCCGCGGCCCGAGTTTTACGCCATGCCGACTTGGAGGCGCAATGAGTTGAAAAAGAGAGCTCATCTCTTTTAAAAGAAAAAAAAAGGTGTTTTGGAGGATGGTTTTGGGGGGGTCGGGAGGGATCGGCCATTGTAGCAACGCGCCGATGAATCTGAGTGATCTGATGATGACTGTATTCACCACAGTACAACACATGCTTATGGATCTTACGATCAAGTATCACGACGCATCACGTACGCATCTCGTCTTGGAAGAGGACTTTCCCCTAGAGCATTTTCTTCGCCTTGTCGTGCTTTATTCATACATTGACGCAAGGTTCTGTAAGTCGCTGTCACTTATTCATATAGAGCTTTATGTGCGTACAATTGCAGATGTAGGACAGTGTTCACAACAATGATTCGCGTGTACTTAATGTTGCTGTATGAGGAAGGCATTTGACTTGATCCTGGGATGGCTCTTGCTGTACGTACAGGCAGAGCAGACTAAGTTTTGCACTTGGGTACAATATGTGCCAAGAGAAAAGTCGCCAAATCAAAAGTCACTACACTGTGTACTGTATAAATCGGCCACAAAAAAACGCCTGTCACAAACTTCTGAACTCTGCAGTACGAAATCTACTGTGATCCCAAGGTATCCCCTCAAATTTGGGCCCGGAAGGAGTTAGATGACAAACTTGTACTACGACATGCCCTCCGTTATTATAAGCTAAGTGAACTTTTGTTTGCAACCGGGCCTAAAAGATCTGGTACTCCGCTTCATTGCCCTAACAGCTAACACTGCCAGCTTGCTTATTTTGCTTCAAGTCATTTAAAACATCTACCAAAGTATAGAAAGGAACTTGGGTTTCTTCCCCAAGGTCATGGATGTCATGTACATTCAGCTTTTGCAACGTCTTAGGAGAATCCACAATAGTCCGCATGCAAGAATTAAATCGCCGCACACAAGAAGAAATATTGACAACAATGCTACGTGGCTCCTAATGATGTAATATATACATATTATATATAAAATACATTTGTCATATGCATATACGTAATACTATGACGTTGTACGTACATGACTAGTGGGCAAATACACGTAGTAAAATAGGTGAATGACGACAGCTTCTTTGCATTGGCGTCTTGTTGGACACCTCACCACTCAGGAAGATGCAGACCGAGACAGCTCGACGGTCATTGTTAGAGGTCTCACGTGTGCTGCGTGCCGAGGAATAAGAACGTCCTGGTCTGCGAGGGCGACAACTTCACGTTCATCCACACGTATGAGTGGAGTTTGTAATGCTTCATTTGACTTTTCAGGTCAGTCAATTAGAATGCCCGCTGCCTCGACGGCCAACGGCCAATGCAGCAGTCCAGATGGCGGCTCCGGCGCCAACGGCGCGGGTGGCGCAGCCTCGCCGACGACCACTGCACCCTCGGTCATGACGGCCTCCAGAGAGAAGAAGAGGAGGGGATTGCTGGGGATCAAGTCACCTTTCAAGTATACACCCTTAACTAATACATTTGCCATTGATGCGCTTCCGGACAGGGTTCGTCGTAGGTGGCGTCACACCTAATGAGAGTAGGACAATTATCTCGAGTGGTCATTATAATTACTTTTGAATTTTCCGCCATTTTGCGAAACCTTTCTGTCTCCTCGACTGCTTTTCATTCAAAGTCAACTGCTGCAAGATCATCACCAACAAATCAATCAAGTTGGACCTAGTGTCCAGCTGCTGCAACGCCTCTAATGCCGCCGCTTATAAATCCAACCACGTGTCAAGCATGGTAGCTCTGGAGCCTTTTCAACATGGATGGGAAGTACTCCTAGTTCCTCATCCACCAAGAGCCCACAGTGGAGTGACCATGAATAAATCAGGACATTATATATTGCATAATTAGAAATATAAAACATTCAATTAAGTAGAAACACAGAAAGTGCCCAACCTGACGATACCACACCACCAAGTACCGCTTCATTAAGACCAGTGCCTTCAGCACGGTGGCCCCACTAAAAGACCTGTAGGTGTGACGCCTCTTGCAACCAAGCCTGTGTGTAAGTGTCTGCAACGTGTAACATGTGCCAATGCTTAGGTTCATGGGCGGCGGTGGCGGCAGTAGCAAGATCTTCTGCGCTGGCTGCAAGAAGAAATGCTCCGGGGAAGTCCTCCGTGTAGGCGGCAACGAGCGGCCGCTGTACTTCCACGGCGGCTGCTTTCTGTGTCGCGGTTGCCGCCGACCCCTGGCACAGGGCGGCTTCTTCGCACGCCGGGGCGGCGCAGGCGGCGTGGACAGCGAGGAGCATTACTGCGCCTCCTGCTATCAGTCCCAATTCGGCACAAAGTGCGCCGCCTGTAGGCAGTTTGTGGAAGGGGAGGTAACGTGCAAATATGAATGCTTGTCGTTATTTATCTGTCCAAAACCGCTACTTTTAAGCGCAATCTTCGACAATCGTGGGTTAGCTAATCTAACAGGTGTTTTTTGAGCTAACATCCGTCAAGGTCCTTTGCTTTAAGCTCCATTAATATGTGTTTTCTGCCTCTTTCTCTCCTCTGCAGGTCGTGACTGCTCTCGGTAAAACGTACCATCAGACCTGCTTCAAGTGTGAGGGCTGCTTCAAGCCCTTTCCTATGGGCGAGAGAGTGACCTTCACGGGAAAGCGCTGCCTGTGCCAAGTGTGCATCAAGAAGGACACCAGTGAGAGGCAGGCCGAGAAGAAGTCGATGGCTTCTCCCCAGAAGAAGCAGGAGCAGCAGTACCAGGGGCACTCCAACTCCAACCACGAGTCCATCTCTCCTTCAAAGACCAAGGCAGCTTCGTCACCCAGACGTCCGGCAGCTGACGACCTTTGCGCCGGGTGCAATGAAGAGCTTAGAGATGGTCAGGCTTTAATGGCGCTGGATAAGCAGTATCACATTTGGTGCTTCAAGTGTCGAGCATGCGATTCATTGCTGCATGGGGAGTACATGGGCAAGGACGGGTACCCCTATTGTGAAAAGGATTACCAGCAACAGTTTGGCGTCAAGTGTACCTACTGCAGAAGATTCATATCAGGCAAGGTGCTTCAAGCAGGTGACAACAATCACTTTCATCCCACCTGCGCGCGGTGTACGAAGTGTGGTGATCCCTTTGGTGATGGAGAGGAAATGTTCCTCCAAGGTGCCGCAATTTGGCACCCCAGGTGCGGCCCTGGCCCGGATGACAGCCTCGGAGGATTGGTCGTCAACGGTTTCGAGAATGGTTCCAACTACGCACATCACCAGAGGCCTCCGTCTGCTCTGGCCGCCGGTGACCATGGCGAGAGGGCGTCGATGGCCAGCGTGCCATTCTATGGCTCAAGAGCCAGCAGTCCCGGCGCGTCCTTGCGCAGGGGCGACCCGTACTACAACTCAGGGAGATTCTCTCGATCGACTGTGCAAGTTCCTGGATGGTCATACTCCCGAGGTGGTCACGGACTGTACTCCAGCTCATCCACGTACTCGCTGCGGAGGCCCATAGAGCCTGGGGATCGGGGATCAACGTCCAATCTCAATCACTTCCATCTTCCACCATCTCGACGCACTTCGGCTGCTTCCCACAGTTATCAAGCGTATCACACTGCTCCCTCTAGGACGTCCATGGACGCGCCCTTGGGGGCCAACAGGCCAATCTCCTGTCCACCAAAGCCTGGCTACACGCTGGCAAGATCATGCGGCGTCGGTTACGGGAGTGCCATCTCCCCTGGCCCAGGGATGCATTTCAACGACTTCAACACGAGCGTGAACGACGACGTGGCATCTCAGCAGAGCTTCAGGTACTCTTAAAGGACTTTCGAACGTACAATTTGCTCTTGTCTAGACATCAATAAACGACGTCTTCTCCCCATTTCAGGACTGATCACTCAGAATATCTGATGCGTCCCTCACAAACGTACACTCAGGGCTTCACTCGCACGTATTTTCCTCTGCGGCCACAAACACCCGGACCTTTCACAGGAGAGCACAAGATCTACCCACTGCACACCTTGTTCACCAACAACTACAAGATGCCCCCGGACATTGACAGGTGCAACTTGGAGAAGCATCTGTCTGACACAGACTTTCAGCTTGCCTTCGGCATGGAGCGTGATGAGTTCTACTCCCTCCCCATGTGGAAGAGGAACAACCTCAAGAGAAGAGTCAAGCTCTTCTGAGGCTCTCAGCGAGTGACGCTTTGGTGCAAACTGTATTAGAATTTTCAGCTAATGGAATCATGCATGCTACTCAGATGCATAGTACTCGTAACTTCAAATTCAACTTAGGTGTCACCTGATTATTGCGTCATATCCTCCCGGAGAACTATCATTGCATTGGTTTGAAAATTAGCTACGTGCCAACTTCATTGAGGAGTCAAATTTCTACCTTGTCTAGTCATGCCAACGTCATGAGTTTTCTAATGGAGTGCAGCAGTGACGTTGGTATAATCACTTTTTTCCTGATCACTCAACTTCTTTGGCAACAACTTCAAAATCCCATTTACTACGTTCAGTAAATGTATCTTCTGTTGTTAACGAAATGCTATATGATCTTTAGTTGCCTTGTGCTACATGTAAATACACTTAGTATGCTAGTTATGTCTTCATGTCTTACTAAGGCATCCTTTAAAGTCGAGAACTACCACGAAGGCATCATGGTCTCCAACTGCTTCCCCGTGGCCACGATCATCACCTCCTTGTCCTCTTGAGTTGTCAGCTGCTCTCCTCAGTCAGTCGTAGTTGATTCCAGACGAGCATTCATCGCCCTCGGGCAGGTCAAACATTGGGAGCCTCAAATGTGAGGCAGGAAAAGAATCGCTACCCTCAAAGTAAGTGAGCGTTTTGGGACATGAGACAGCACAAGGCAGATAAAAGAGGAACGTTTATACCGTATGTCCTATATTTAGTGCACTGTAACAAGATTATCTTACATATATTTTGTCTATGTGTGCGTCAGCCATAAACGGGCAAATGGCTGAACCAAATGAAACCAAATTCGGCACGGGACCTCCAAATTTACCTAGGACGAACATAGGGGTGGCGTTAAAAAAAATGTTGGGATCCCCCGCGAGGATCTCTTTTTGCCATGAAAAAGGCAGTTCTAAGGATGCCTCCCGGCAAAATAAACTTAAAGTTGAAGAGCGAACCCAAATTCCTTTTCACTGATGAGGTCAAAGCTGACTTCCGAGGTCATTTGAGGCTAAAAAATTGTTCCCCTGACTAGGCGCAATTTGCCTGCCAGAACTGACCATTGCCGGCTGATGTCTGCGCCGGGTGTTGTTGTCCGTGAGTCTGTGGTGGCGCTGGCGCTCCAACCGCTGGACGGATCCTCCCCCAAATTGGTCTGCAGACACTTCTTTTCACCAGTCGTTCATGAGATGGGTTGGAGGTGGATTTCAAGGCCGGTTTAAGACCTCGTGTGCATATCACACGGACCTCGCTGAGCTTAGTCTTGGACGAAACGGACAGGATCAGGGCAGGTCTTGTAATAATCCGAGTAACGTTTGGTACCTCAGCTAGTGTAACAATACCAGCGTCGACTTTATATTTGCATCCTTTTTAATAATAAAAGCAAAGAAAGTAACTCTTATTAGCAAATTTTGTGATGTACCGAACAACCGTGCCAGAGGACCAAGTCTGAAGCTTGTGGCACACAGGAAGATATCTGGAACCAGCGATGAACTTTTGAGGGTTAATTGCAGCCTCAGGACATACAACGCAAATTTGCTTAAAAATTAGAGGTTGGTTGCCTATCGGTCTGTGAATATGTTCGGAGTACTTCTTCAGCTACGACCCATGCGACTACGACTTCACATTGGCTCCTGGCCTTGTAGAACAGGTTGTGGCACTCCTGGATGCAGGCGGGATAATCAAGACTGAGACTCGGCCCAGTACCTGCACCCTGGCTTTTATCAACTCTGTATCTGAGCACTTTAGATGTGCCAACTTAAGTGATTTTGTCACTCTAAAGTTGGTACAACATTGGACCTACGGTACTTGCTTTGATCTTGAGCTAAGTTGCTTCGTGGCCCGTAACCCTGATCGACGAGGTTCTCATTGATTAGGGTTCTCATCGATCAATTTGCCAATACGCCTGTGACAATTGTTAGAAAGTTCAAAGCAGTAACACCTCTTTTGTCCCACAGAACAGTAGACCCTCATTTTTGACAAACCTTGATAACACAAACTTCGCTCGGATGACCGATACTGTATTGGGCTTAATCAGTGCCTCTCGATGACATGAATACCCAATCCACGAAAATTTGTCTCAAAATTTAGGCTCCACTGTACTTGAACATCAAACTCGAATACACCAAACTCATTGATGTTATGGCATAATCGAGTGTTCGACGAATTGTAACTATTTGGCTTTCAGAGGATCCAGAACTGAACTTTTCCACGGGTTAGCCGTATAATCTCTTCTATAATGAACACCCTATCATAAGCAACATGCCTGGTTTGGTTCTAATGTGAGCAGCAATACAAGTGACGAAATAATCGACAAGGAGAATTTTCCACACAAATCCCATCCAGCACGTGTTGCGAAAATTTGAGATTATACGGTATTTACTGATTTTTTCCAGTAAAAATAGTTTGAATGGGATGGTGAGGATGCGAAGTCCTAAGAGACGACGGACGTTGGCGAGGGAGGTGATCGGGAGCGCGATGGAGTCAAGAGAAGTCAAATGGGTAGGAGTGTCAGAACTGCTGAGAAGGTGAAATTCCAGGGTGACTCAGACAAGCTAGGACTCTTTGCTTACTGAACAACTCTGTGGGATAAGAGACAAGGAACGCTTGCATCACTTTAGAAAAGTGAAGTATATCTTTATTAGGGCCTGAAACCTTTGCACCAGGAACCATTTTGGAAAAGCTTCAAATTCGGAGCATAATAATATTCTTCCCTTTCTTTTCTACTCATCCAATACAATGTACTGTCAATCGAGGAGGACCAGTCAAGGAGGACCTCTGAGTGGGTCGCCAGCCTGGCCAAGGCCATAAAGGCCAGTAGCTTGCTGGGCTGCTCCGTCGCCTTCATGGTCAGCACCTGGTTTGCAGCGGCAGACTATCGCAGCGGCCTCACGACAATGGTGTCGGAGGTGGAGGTCAAGCCTGAAGGCAACATTCCTCCAATCATCACTGTCTGCAGTAGCAAGGGATTCAAGGGCGACCCCACGCGACGACATCTGGACCTGGATGACTATCTGGAGAGCACCTACGCACCGAATGAGTTGTTCAAGGACATCAGCAGAGGAACCGTTCACTATCACTCGACCCCGGTCCAGAATGTGACCACTATCTACAGCAAGTTCAGAGGCAGATGCTACATGTTTGATGACCCCCATCCAGTGAGGAAGCCCAAGAAATATGCGATATTACGTGTTGTATTACATGTACTATGTATTATGCATGCATGCATACAATACTTGATGAGGCAGTGAAGAGAGAGACTCACATTTGTCATTCCTCAGCTACCATGGACCTCGTCCATCAACTTTACCCTGGCGGACAAGGCCGACTTGGTCATCTTTGTGCATGAAGTTGGCGAGGACTTTTGGATGCGCCATGGTTGGTATCCAACTCTCCTGACCTCCACGACGATGGAGCAGCACGTCGAATTGCTTGACATTCAGGTGACCCCGAGAATCACGACCGAGAGGGGCAACTGCTCAGAGGACACCAACATTAAGGACTACTTAGGTTTGATGGGCTTGGTTAGACAACATTTTCATAATTCTACTCTGCGTGTCTGGGTCTCTTGTAGAGTGCTTAAGAAGTAGGCTGTTGTCCTTCTACCGCGACAGCGGGATGTACTCCAACTGCACAACACCTTGGACGCAGAATCTCCTCTTCGGGCTCCTGCACTACGACAACAGTAACCCTTGCTCGCCAGACCAGGCAGAACAGGAGAGCATCGTGACCAGCACGTTCTTGATCAATGCTTTAGACGAGAAGGCCGGCGACTGCCAAAGTGAGTTCACGTGCACTTGAACTGTCACTGTATCACCAATAGAAGCTTTTAGGGCCTTGCTCGCGTACGAACTACTACTTGTCAACCGAGGCGTACTCGACCCAGAACGGCCTCCTCCACGACGCCGGCGTCTCCATCCAATCCAATGGACACATCAACCGCCATTTCTTCCTTTTTCACCCAACTGATGAGACGGTGAGGTCCACCGAGACGTTGATGATCAGCAAGACCGCCTTCATTGGCACGATAGGAGGCAGCCTCGGACTATTCTTGGGAATGTCCTTCCTCTCGCTCACCCATTTGGTCGTAGATGGTCTCACGAATGCCCTGGTGAAGAAGTTACTAACCTAAGCAAGCTGTGTACTGTGTAGATGTCCCATCACTGAACTTATAATATGCTTTTAAAATACAAAGACGTCAAGTAAGCGAATACTGATAGGGCCCTGGCGGTCCAGTAGAGGTCGCCATAACATAGCAACACAATGCTGAAGTAGTACTGGAGTCTGTGACCAGACTGCTGCCAAAATCAAAACAGAGGGAGAAGATCCGAGTCAAGAAGTTCAACATTGGTCGAGGCATGGGTGAAGCTTCTTCATCCCGCCCCTCGGCCTCGGGTTTAGGGTCCGGACCGGATCCTTCCAGGTTCTTCCCCAATCACGACGACGTGGTGGATCTGGTGAGTGAAGACGGTTCGATCTCGGTGACCTTTGGCGCCAAGCTGGATCGATCGCGCCGGGACCTCTTGAGACTGCTGGAAATAGAAACCGAGGGGTACTCGGCCGACGACTACTCCGTCTTCTCCGGGAAGGCCGGTCTGGCGTTGCTCTATGTACACTTGGCCAGCCTCCGCAAGGCCGTGGACAACGAAGAGGACAGGCGACGCTTCTTGTCTAAGGCTCATCAGCACCTCAAACCCTGTTTGACCAGACTCCGGGGTCGCCGAGTGTCCTTTCTGTGCGGTGACGCTGGCCCTGTCACCATCAAGATCATCTTGGATTATCTCCACTCAAGGCAGAATTCGGACGATTTTGAGGAGAATAAAAGAAGACTGCTTAGGATTGCGGAGAAGTCATTGGATCCCAGCGTCCCCGACGAGTTGCTCTACGGACGGGCCGGCGTTCTCTACGCTTTACTTCTAGTCAGAAAAGAGTGCGGCGACGACGTCGTGAGCGACGAGGTCATCTCTAGAGTGGCAGAAGCGATTGTCAACAGCGGACGACGGCTGGCCAAGAAGCGGAGGAGCCGCTTCAACTTGCTGTACGAGTGGCACGAGTCCGAGTACGTGGGCGCTGCGCACGGTCTCGCTGGGATCTTCCTCATGCTTCTCCAGGCTCGCCGCTTCTTGCCTTCTGGCGCAGTCGAGAAGTACGTCAAGCCGAGCATCGACGAGCTGGCGGCACTCCAGCTGTCCAGCGGGAACTTTCCCTCTTCCCTCGGCGGTGTCAAGCAGACGAGGGACAAGCTCGTGCAGTTCTGCCACGGAGCTCCCGGAGTGGTGCATCTCTTCCTTCTGGCCGCCAGACTTTTCCCGGAGGACAAAGTCCGATACCTGGAAGTGAGCAAACGCTGCGCCGACGTGTCGTGGCGTGCTGGTCTCCTAAAAAAGGGCTATGGGTTGTGCCACGGTGCCGCCGGCAACGCCTACACCTTCCTCGCTCTCTACGACATCACCGGCGATAAAGAGTTGACTCGCAAGGCCTTGACATTTGCAGATTTCTGCTGCGACCGCGGACGCCACGGCTGTCCGCCGCCGGACCAGCCGTTCTGCCTCATGAACGGGCTCGCCGGGACAGTGTGGTTTCTCTATGACGTCTCTGAGGGAGGCAACTGCAAGTTCCCTGCCATGGTTCTGGAGTGATGAGTGGGTAGAGAGGCCAAAGCGTGCGTAGTGATGTCATGACCAAAGAAGGACCTTAAACTGCGTAAGGAGCAAAATATCAACCTTGACGTAGAATGTGAGGATAGGAGTCTGTGCAGATTGAGTCTTTTTGTTCTGGTGTTTCTTGGCGGATATGACATCACCTCAAAACGGATTCAGATGGGACTAATTTTTATAAAAGTTAAATTTTGTCCTTAAATGTAGAATTATGTCCTTAAATGTAGTAAAATGTCCTTAAATGTAGAATTATGTCCTTAAATGTAGTAAAATGTCCTTAAATGTAGAATTAAGAGGATGTTGTTCAGTCTCAGTATAGAAAGGACTTTTGTGGAGACGTTGGTGTGTCTCATTGCTGTTTGTCTGGTAGGAGGCACTGTTTAAGGGTCCGGATTCAGTTCATATGATTGCGGTATTGTTCGATCCTGACACCACTTTGTAAAG
>JAAUXU010165944.1_pt1 | contig 33350 bp, 42 predicted proteins | sample 7278151 | NCBI WGS metagenome assembly JAAUXU01 (sample SAMN14350113, study PRJNA611818) | marine sediment metagenome | isolation source: surface marine sediment (1.8m) | place: French Polynesia: Moorea | collected 2018-08 | reverse complement strand
ATCGCTTGGAGGTCCAACCAGCGGCTCCTCTCGGCCAAGACCTCTCATGGATATCTCAGCAGCGCCGCCAGTCTCTAACTTCGCAAATACGCCGCCGCCGCCGCATGTTCAAACCCAACCGTCGCCGACTACGGGCGGACCCTCGGTCGCAGAGTTAGCCGAGACCCTGGCCCAGATGTCCACGGAACAACAGACGCTCAGAGATCAGGTATAGTTTTAAAATCAGACATTTGAATGGTCACTGGAACATCATAGTTTTTTTTAAGATCGAACAGTCCGAAAAGAACTTAGCAGCCCAGCTGCAAGTCAAGTTGACGAAGCAGGCGGAGAGTGCGGCTGAAGCAGTGGCCCGTGCCAAGGAGTCTCACCTTAATCTGCTAGCGCAGCGCGCAGGAATCGATCTGGAAGAGATGGACACCGTCATCCAGCCCATCATTGAGGCATGCACGAAAGACTCCATCAGCTCTGGCAAGAGCTGGATCTTCGCACACAGTGCGTCGCATGAGCAGAACCAGGTATGATGCGGTACCGCGATCGTGACTGCGCTCTACTTGATAGCTTTGTTCAATAGGTTTTGGCGCACTACTTGGCGTTACGGGTGACACGCGAGGATGCGCCGTTTTCACTCAAGTTGCACCTGATCTACCTGATGAACGATGTCCTTCACCACTCCGTGCGCAAAGGTGCCGACGAACTAAAGCAGTCTCTTGAGTCGGTTGCTGTCGAAATGTTTTGTGGCGCAGCGTCTGGAGCATCCGAAGAACAGCGAGCAAAGTTGACCAAGCTGATCAGACTGTGGGACGAGAAACGCATCTTCAGCGCCACCACGCTTGCCAAGATGAGGGCGTCGGAGGAATCATGGATCGCTTATAAAGAGCAGCTAAAGGAAGACTACGCTGGCATTATTGCTGAAGCGACGGCGCAACATCAGCAGACCTACGACAATTATCAGCGACAGCATCAGCAATTCGTTCAGCACGCGACTTCAAGTATTCAGCAACTGGAGGCCAACAAGATCAGGGTGCAGGAGCAGATCGGGGCTGCTGAGGCTTCCGCGGCATCTGCTGTACAAGCCGCTGCTGTTACCAAGGAACAACAGCAACCAGCTCCGCCACAGCCGATACCTCTTTCCACCAGTCCTTGGGGGTCGGTGCCGCCGTCCCTTCAGCAGCAGCAACAACAGCAGCCACAGCCACAACTACAAACACCACAAGTGTCTGCAGTTGCCGAAGCGACGTCAAATGGTAGTGAAGAAAGTAATACAACGGGTGGGAGACAGCAAAGGACGGCTCGAAGCAGTCGCTGGGACACGACAGGAGCGTCTAGTACGTCTGGTCCGCCACCAACTCAGCCCCCGCCAGGAGTGGCAATGGACCCACAAGTTTGGACCCCTCCCTCGGAAGGGGCATTGCCGCCACCGCAAGGACTCCCCGACATGTCTCGTCCCCCGCCTGGCTTCCCTCCGATGGACGAAAAGGCCCTGATCCCTACTCTGCCTTATTACGAGCTGCCAGCAGCTCTCATGGTACCACTTGTGAAGCTGGAAGACAGCGGCTACAAGCCGCTCGACCCGTCATCTATCCGCCTGCCACCTCCAACGCCGCCGACGGAGCGTCTGTTGCAGGCGCTAGACCTGTTTTATGCTCCGCCGTCGCACGATCGGCCCCGCGACCCCGAGGGCTGGGAGGTGATCGGGCTGTACGAGTGGTTTCGGGACAAGTCGGAAGCGGTCGCCTCCAAGGCTGCGGCTATAGAGCGAGGTGAGAGGGAGCGCTCGCCGACAGCCAGCCCCGAGCCTTTTAGTAACCCACCTACACCGGACCGTACGCCGCCGCCTCAGAGCTCGGAGAAGAAGACCGTGAAGTCTCAGCAAAAGGACTTAAAAAAGAAGAGACGTTATTACGCAGAGGAGAAGCCAGATAATGAAAGGGAAGTCGATGAGCCTCCGCCGCCACATCGCCGCCGCTCCCGTTCTCGTTCTCGGAGCTCCTCTCCAGGTCGTCCAGCTAGACACAGCAGGAGAAGGTCGCCTTCTAGGAGTCCTTCTCCTCCTTCGTTTGCCGGCTTCGGCACAAACGTGACCGAGAAACTGGATGCGTCCAACAAGGGCCATCAAATGATGCAGAAAATGGGCTGGCGGGGCATGGGGTTGGGCTCCGACGGCTCGGGCATAGTGGAACCCATCTCTGGGGGTGAGGTTAGAGACAAAAGTGACCAGTACAAAGGCGTCGGCATCGGCACAGATCCCTTCGAGCGGTTCAGAAAGGCCAAGTCGGGCTCCTTCCACATCAGGATGAAAGAAAGGGGAGATCCCCGACCTTGAGATCAGTGCTTTTAATCTTCGTGAAGACGGATGTAATGAGTAATTTGACCTTTACCGAATGAAGATCGCACACGAGCGAGTTGTTTCTCGAAGCTTATGAAGAATAAAGTGACCTCCGCCATTTCTTACTCTGTGTGGACCTTTCTCCATGCTGTTGTTGCTCTCCCACACTGTGCCGAAGTGATCAATGATGACAATTGCACCTCTTGCTCGACTCAAACGCTACTTGCTTGAACCAGGAACCCAGTGGCGAAAGGTACCATAGCTCCGCGGTACCTTGCTCTCCACCATCAGAAAATTCAAGTGGAATTTCTCACTGTGGAAATCAAGCTTCGAGCCCGAGATCAAAGTCGTTATATTGTAACAGAGGCGAGTTATTGTGAAGTTCTTTTCTCCTCACGAGACCCTTGTACTGTACCTGTATGCTTGGGAGACATTTCTTGACGACACAATAGAATTTTTGCTGTAGTACACTAACACACCTCCTCACTCCACGCCTGGAGAAGAAATTAATGCTTGCTCACAAGATTCTGAGGTCACATCTTGCCGAGACTCAGAAAAGTTAAGGAGCAACTTTTTTGACTTCTGACTTCTTGGATCTCAATCTGCTGCACCATTCTTTGGTAGCATTTGGAGCAGGCTGGAGAAGGGCCGACAACATGGAGAACAGAAGAATGCCGAGGATGCACAAGAATCCAAACCCCAAAACTCCCGAGGTAAAGCGCAGGGAAAATAGGGCAAGGAAAGTAGAAGTGGCTGAAAATCACTGGAAATTATCAATAGATATCGAACATACGTACGTACATACAGTCGAAACATACCGCATATACTGTCCAAACATACCTGTACATAGTACTAAGCGCCAGCAGCACAATTGAGAGACATTTATACTCTTCCAAGAAGCTCCAAGGAGCTTTGCAATGAATCCAGCAACGAAGAGCTTCAGCTTCATCTTGACTCCTGCTCAGATCAGCCCTGCTGCCTTCATTTTCTCCTTCTTCCTTTTGCTCGACACCAGAAACAACTTTTCGTTCTCCGTCAGAGGACGCAACACCTCAGTGACCTAAGGATGGAATAAACATTAGCTCATAGTGAGAGCTTCGGCAAGTCATTGTCCACCTTGCCGGTCCCTATAGTCTGTCCTCCTCCTCTAAGCGTTATCTGCTGATTGGGAGTGGCCACCATAGGCTTGTAGAACTTAAGAGTGACGGTGGCGTCTTCTCCGGGCATGATCATGTCCTTATCTTTGTCCACCAATTCTACCAATCCCGCAGTGTCCCATGTCTTGGAGAAGACCACGATAGACCGCTCGTCAGTGAGCGGCTCAGCCGCGCCGCCTTCGTCTTTCGTCATGATGTAGATCTAGATCCAACATTTTGCGCAGTGCGATGACTGGGGCGTGAATAGTGTAACCGCATCCTTAAAATACCTGCGCCTTAACGTGGTTATGCTGTTTGATTGTTCCTGGTTTTCCGGCCGCCATCCCTCTTCTCACTTCGTCCCGCTTGAGACCACGGACCAGGACTCCCATTTGATCTCCGGCATTTCCCTCCTCGAGCGTCTTATGGAACATTTCAATGCCTGCGTCGCAAAATGTAACTTGCTGGTAATGCAACGAGAAAGCACCTTTTATTTCGCTCACCAGTCACTTTGGACTTGATCTTCTTGTTGTAGCCGACCACCTCGATGTCTTGGCCAACCTTGATCTTGCCTTTCTCGGCCTTGCCGGTAATCACAGTGCCCCTGAAGCAAACAGATGTAACCAACTTGGTACGAAACGCACGGTAGATTCAAAGTGCTGTGTAAAGTACCTCCCTACGATGGAGTGTACATGCTCGACGGGTAGGTAGAAAGGCTGGTCCAATGCACGTTCAGGCACGGGAATTGAGGTGTCGATGGCGTCGAGGAGAGCTTCGATCGACTGCTTGCCTGCGCGAGCCAGAGGACTAAGTTCAAATTTTAAAACGCCCGAAGCCACTACTGCACAACGAACCCAGCTCTGGATTCTTTCCCTCCACAGCTTGCAGCGCCGATCCTTTGATGCAGGGTGTGTTGTCGCCGTCAAAGCTCATTTCAGTCAGAAGCTCCCTCACCTCCATTTCCACCAGCTCAATCATCTCGGCATCTGCGGCGTCACACTTGTTAATGTACACCTGCAATGACAAGGCTAAGGTGATAGTACCACGCTAGTCCTGGAGCAACTTACCACAATGTTGCTGATCCCTAACTGTTTGATGAGGACAAGGTGCTCCTTTGTTTGTGGCATGACACCATCAGTGGCGCCGACCACTAGGATGGCGCCTTCCATTTGACTGGCGCCGGTGATCATGTTCTGGAGAGACAAAATCGTGAGCACATCTATAGTACATCTCCACAGGGCAAATTTCCAACCTTTATAAAGTCTGCATGCCCAGGACAGTCCGTGTGAGCGTAATGTCTGTTCTCGGTGGCGTATTCGACGTGTGCCACGTTGATGGTAATGCCTCGGTTCCTCTCCTCTGGGGCGTTGTCGATGGCCGCGTAGTCCTTGAACGACGCCAACTTCTTATCGGCCAAAACCTGTGAAGCCATCAAACTATGACGCTAGAGCGACATCAGGGACATAGCAACGTTACTCATTACCTTGGTGATTGCGGCCGTGAGGGTGGTCTTACCGTGGTCCACATGACCGATGGTACCTGGACGGGAAACACCGTGAAAGCACACAGTCGGACACTGCAGACAGATCTCCTATATGTTTTTAAGTCACCAATGTTAACGTGAGGCTTGTCTCTCTTGTAGACTTGCTTCTCAGTGCGGGCGGCGGTGGACGAGAAGAACGACGACGACGACGTCTGCCACGAAGGCAAAGTCAGTCTCGAGGACGTGGCTAACCGAGTGACAAATGTCGTGGGCCGGAGGGCCACCAGCGAGGACAACGCGGTTGCCATGTTGATGTCGGTTGGCTAAGGCAAACGGCGTGAACCAAATGACGATGGACGTGAACCTACTCAACGGACAGTGAGGAGTCGGCAGCTGCCGCAGTGGCCGCTGATGCAGCCTCAATCTGCAGCTGGGGTGGCTTCCGGGGATGGGATCAGTGTTGCGCTCGTCTCGCAAGTTTCAGAGCTCCCATGCGTCAGTGCATTTAAGGCGCCGTCCCTACGATGCGGAGTCAAGAATTCATATGTAGCCTGTGGATCAGCCTTTGGGTCGGACAAGATTCGTTGTAAAAGACATGAAGAGACTCCTGAGAGACTTTACGTTGGTTCTGGATTGAATACTCTTCATCGCGAATCAAATTCGTGCAAGATCTGGCAAACCTGAAGAGAGTTTCCCAAGTCAAAACAACTTTAAAGTCAACACGTGAAACAGACGGATAAAAACAAAACCCAAGTCACATCAGACTCTCTCCGCAGTCGCTGCAGACGTTATGGGTGACGAGTCCGCTGGTCCTGCCTTAACCCTAAACTTGACCTCAGAGGTCAACGAGGCCAAGACGACGAACGTCGAGCTCGACGTAAAGAGGAAGGGGAGGAAGAGAAAACGAGATCTTGAGACGGAAGATGTCGGCGGCGACCAACGAAGGGAGCGAGAAGGGGAACAAAAGGCAAATAATCATATTTTGCAGATATACTAATTATATATAAGTATATAATTATATACTCATACGTAATTTTGTTATCAGGACTTCGTCTCGTCGTTGTTCAACCATAATCCGAGCATCCCTCGCCTCAATCTCTCTTCGGAGGTTGCTCCCGTCCACGAAGTCGTCTTCACCTCGAACACATTTGCGGATGTCGGCCTTCACCCGTACCTAATCCAAAATTTGGAGCAACAAGACGAGGGAATCTCGCATATGACCTCGGTACAGCGGAAAGCCATTCCGGTGATCCTGGCGGGTAAGGATGCCCTCGTGAAATCGCAGACCGGGAGCGGCAAGACGCTGGCCTACGCGCTGCCAATCGTGAACAAACTTCAGGAACTGAGACCGGAGGTGGCTAGAACTGACGGCGTGAAGGCGCTCGTCGTCGTGCCAACAAGAGAGCTGGCCGTACAGGTATGACCGCCTCATTGACTCGACTACTGACACTGTGACTGTATCATGCAAGAATGTGTCTTAAGCATGTGCAATGCCTATTTGTTTTAACCTAGAGCTTTGAGCAGTTCGAGTCCTTGTGCCGCTCGTTTACGAGGATCGTCCCCGGAGTTCTTATCGGAGGGGAGAAGAAGAAGTCCGAGAAGGCGAGGATTCGGAAAGGAATCAACATTCTCATCTCTACGCCAGGTAAGAGAGGGAATGGCGGTGACGATAGTGTGTGACGTATGCAGTACGAAGTGAAGTTGTGCATTTACAGGTCGACTCATCGACCATCTCCAGCACACTAAGTGTCTCTCCCTGAAGGCCTTAAACTGGCTAGTGTTAGATGAAGCCGACAGGACGCTGGAGCTCGGCTATGAAAGAGACATACAGACTATCTTGAACGTGATCAACGAACAGGCGTCGCAAAGGCAAACGATCCTTTTATCAGCGACTCTCACGACCGGAATTGAACAGGTATAGATTTTTAAAATGAGGGTGCTGGCACAAGCCTTTTGTCACTTACGCCGCCGTACCCGCAGTTATCAGAAGTAAGTCTGCGCCATCCCGTGTTCGTTGACGCAGCTGTGGGAGAGAAAGAGGACCCTGAAGTGTCCTTAAAGAAGTTGACCACTCCGGAGAATCTAAAGCAGACCTTCATCATCGTTCCAGCCAAGTTGAGGCTTGTTACGCTTGCGGCGTTTATCTTGTGGAAATGCCGCTTCAGCAAGTAAGTGCCTAAGTCTCTTCGTCCTACACAGCGTCAATGACCTTTTTCGCATGACCGTTTCAAAGGTCCCGCAAGATGTTGATCTTCATGTCCACTCAAGACATGGTGGACTATCATGCCGATCTCTTCGCTCGTTGCCTGAACAACCTGGAGGATAGTGAAGGCGAAGACAACGCATTAGACAGCCGTGCATCCATCGAGTTCCTTCGCCTCCACGGAAGCATGACGCAGGCCGACCGCCAAAATGTCTTCCATCGCTTTCGCGACGCTGATGCCGGCAGCGCTGGCGGCGCAGTCCTTCTCTGCACTGATGTGGCCGCCCGAGGTTTAGATCTCCCACGCGTGGATTGGATTGTGCAGGTGCTATGGGCGAAGACGAGCACAAATTGGACTCCTGACATAACTTTCACTTGATTCCCGCAGTTTAACCCTCCGGTCAGTAGGGCGGATTACGTCCATCGAGTGGGAAGAACAGCTCGGATTGGAACCAAGGGATCTTCTCTCCTCTTTCTGTTGCCTAGCGAGGCTAACTTTGTGAAGGAATTAGAAGGAGAAAGTATGCTACTCGCCGAGATGACTATTGAGCAGGTGTTAGAGAAACTGTACAAGAACGCAGAGCCGAGGTAAGTGATCCTGATGCGTCGGTCCTGTTCCAGATTTACGTATTAATAACTCTTCCAGGAAAGCCAAGAAACCAGCTTTGTCGTCCGAGGCGGCGGCGACGGACTTGCAGATACAAATGGAGAACGCTGTGTCAAATGATACCCAACTATATGAAAGAGCCAGCTTGGGATACGTTTCGTACATTAGGTACCTTGCTCATCAGTCGCATTACTGCAGGTAGCAGAGGAAATGGGACGTGTATTCTTCGCCTTAGGTCGTACGCTTCGTATCCAAAGGAGGCGAGGCACATATTTTGCTTCAAGGAGTTGCATCTGGGCCATCTGGCCAAGAGCTTCGCCTTAAGGGATCCGCCCTCCAAGATTACTGGCATTGGCAAAGGACACTGGGTGAAGAACGATGAGAGGAAGCGAGAGAAGAGCAAGCAGCTTCAGTTGAAACAGGTACCTTTTCAAATCTTCCTTCGCGTTCTTCCCGTTGTCGCCGCACTCCCTCCTATTACAGGAAGAGAGGGTAATCCGAGCTCAGAAGAAGCGAGTCAACCAGAAGGCCTTGATCATGTCCGAATTCGCCAGCGGCATTGACGGCAGTCAACACGCAGACAAGAGAGGGGCGATGTCTAAGACGAAGAAATCGAAGAAGACGTTGAGAAAATGACCATTACGCTCTCCTTGGCCAACTTGTCCATGTTGTAGAAGAAGCTCTCCATCGAGCTGTCTCCATTGTGACGTCACAGAGACGCCCGCTGAATCTTGTTAGTCGCTCACAAGGAAGCGAGGTTGGTAAACAAGCTTCGCCGACAAAAAGGTGGGGGAGGAGCTGTGACGTCATTGGGAGTCTGTTTTTTAACATCTAAAGGCAAGCTAAAGAACAGAATAAATGACTTCTGAGATGCCGTAGCCTTATGAAAGGGACCTACGAGATTGTGAGGACCGCGACCGGCAACGGAAGCAACGAGAGGGCCGCGGTGTCCAGACTGACTCCCATGGACGCCACGGATTTTGGCTCCTCAACTTCCTCTCGGCGAAGCTTAAATTTACCAACCTTGTCTGCAGTTTCCTTGGCAGCTGAACCTTGTTAGTCGCTCCATTTATTTTTTCTGAAGAAAAAAAAATATGTCAAATCCGCGCTGCAGTAGTGAAAATGTCAAGGCCACCCAAATTGGTGTCGATCGGCAACTACAAACTATCTTCAACAAAACTGGGCAAGGGCACCTTCGCCAAGGTGGAGCTAGCCGAGCATGTGATCTTGAAGAAGCAGGTTGCTCTCAAGGTGGTCGTTAAGAGCCAGATTAGGGATCCCTACCTAAGAAAGCACCTGAACAGGGAGGCTTCAATTTTGGGCCGCTTGTCCCATCCCAACATCGTCAAACTGATCGAAATATGCAAATCCTCCGACGTCCACTGCCTGGTGCTGGAATACGTCCCTGACGGGACGCTGTTTGACCGCCTGAAAGAAGTGGAATTTCTTACCGAGAGGGAGTCCCGGCAGATCTGTCGGCAGCTCATATCTGCAATTGCGTACCTCCACAAGATGAGGATCCTGCACAGAGACCTGAAGCTGGAGAACATTATGCTGGACGGGGAGAGGGTGGTGCTCGTTGACTTCGGTCTCAGCAACAACTGGTATCCGGGAAAGGTCATGCTTACGCACTGCGGATCGGCAGGTGAGACGAGTATACAAGGTGACCATGCCGTAAAATGTACCTAAAAAACTTATAGGCAAAGCTTTTCTTCTCAGAATATGCCTCGCCCGAGCTATTTCAAAAGAATGCCATCTATGGACCTGGCGTTGATGTGTGGAGTTTCGGAATCATCTTATATGCCTTGAATCTTGGACACCTCCCATTCCAACTGGGAACGGACAGCGAAGCAGACAGCAACAGCTTGGCCAGCTTGATCAAGAAGATATCATTGGGCTTAGGTAGTGGACATTACCGAGCAATGAATAAGCTCAGTATTGACTGCAGGGTTCTCATCTTGAAGTGCTTGGACACCAACCCGAACACGAGAATAAGCATCACGAAAATCAGGACCGACCCGTGGATTTCTCATGCAGGAGGGGTCGATCTAGTGAGTGAAGTCACCCCCTACGCGGTTGAGCTGAAAATCGCTCAAGGTGTCAAAGACGCGGTGGGTTTGAAGCACGAGCCCGAGCATGTCCTCCGGTACGTGAAGCAGAACAAGTATAAAACCACGGCTGGATGCTTTAATTTGTTGAAACTCTATCACTGCCACAAGAACAACGTGGCCACGGGGGAATCACTCGTTCCCGAAGTAAAAGAGGTAGCTGAAGATCCAGGTGCGAACGGCACAGTTATCAATAAGACCAACGCCCCCTCCGATGCTTTGAAGAAGGACGAACCAGGAGAACCCGATGCCCAACATGTCAGAACTGTCGATTCAACCGAGACATCCAAGAAGGTTCAGAGGCTGTTATCCTCAGTCCTGACACTGAATGAAAGTCACAACTCCCAAGAGACGCAGGCCGATTGCACGAAGAGCGTGCAGCCGGTCTCAAAGCCGGATGAAGAAGCGAAAACCGAGCCTACCAATGCCGAAAGACCAAGACAACTTAGCCAAAGGGCATTCCATGACATCAGCAACGCAGTGCGGCCTCCTCTCAACCGAGACTGCAAGAAGGAGCCGAGCAAAAGTCGCGAGATGGCTACGAGAGGAACAAGCGCCAGCGCCAGTGCCAGAGCCAAGGTGACCCTGCCGGCAGAACCCAATCTCTTGCAACACATGAGAAACAGACGTCTCCGGCCCAGACCGATAAGGAAGGCTGACACCACCGGGCTGGCTAAAAAACCTATAAGATGAAATTACCATGGCATACAATTCCATGCCAAGAAAAGTGAGCGCACTGACAAAATTATAGTACTAAGTTGTAAGCAGAAGAATCAGCCGAAGAATGTCTGACGTACTTGAGGTCTATCTTCACTAGCCTATAAGCATATTAATTGTATGATAGCAATTTTGCAAATCAACATTTTGCAGTAAGTCATTACAAACTTCCTGCAATCCAGTGGCCAGAGTACAGCTCATACCAGTAAATTCCAGAGTTCAAAAAGCTTTCTTTCCTAACGAGGACATTTCTGCAATGGCCGCGAATGTTTGTTTCACTCTTTGCACCAAGTCTTCTGACATTGCCGTGGTCACTTCTGGTTTCGCCTTCTTCTTGCCCACGACGTCAATCCCTTGGGCGATGAGGCCAAAGTCTTTCGGGCTCGAGTAGCCGGCCAGGGAGGCCTCGGCTTGCGCTACCTTTCCAAGACGGGTTAGCAGCGTGAGGATGTCCTCTATCAAAGGCGGGAAAGCCTTGGCAAAGCGAGTCAGTGAAGGCAGAACCAGTGAAAACAAATGTTGGCGCTCCTCCATGGACAGGACTGCAGGCACAAAAAGGACAGAACAATTAGGCCCTGTTAGTCACGGTGTCGACTGCACGTTCTCATATGACGTGCACTGCACAACACATCAACTCGGCCTCACCTGACATAAGTGTGTAGAGGGCATTGACAGCCAACCTGGCGATGGAGTAGGACTTCGGCAGAGCGTACTGCACGGACAGACGCGAGATGAGGTCGACTGCGAAGATTTGCTTCTCCAAGTCAGGCTGGCTTAACAGCTCAGGAGCAAAATCAAGACAGATGTGCATGGACGGCACCCCGGACACAGTTACGGCCAGTAGTTCCATCGGATAGCCCTGGAGAGAGCCCAATCACAAGGTGCACTTATCCATGACGCCAGAGTTATCGTTAAGAGTATGTAAAACAGTAGCTTACCTGGAAGTGCACTAGTTTTGCGAGATTCGGCTCTGCGATAAACGCCTCGTGAAGATACGAGCACACGAGCGACTGCACCTCCTTCTTGTCCGTCAGAAGCTGATCTGTTGCTTCATCCTCTTCTCCCTCCACTTTGCAATCTCCAAGTGCCGCCTCAAGAACTATTTGAGCAGCAGCGCTTTCCTGCGTAGCGATCAAGGCATTCTTCAGCTCCTCTCTCTCCACCGGCTCGCCGGCAATTCCCATTTGGGGTTGTGAGTGGGACGTGGCGGGGCTCTCCTGGGAAAAGTCAAGCAGAAAGTTCTAGACTGCACACCAACCCGTGGTACAGTATGCCGGGCGGACAGGCCAAGTTCGGGCAGCAGTAATTTAGCTATAAAGAACCGCTACTATAAGGTTTAATGCAGCTTTTACTTCATAGCTTCAACTTTCCTTAGGGTATAACAGTTCCAAGTTAAAAAAATAGCAATATACTTAAGAAGCATGGAAAATCACCCCGCAGACCCCATTCCCACGGACCACCGACTTGTCACAAGTCTGTGACGTACCATGTTAGTTCTCATTATCTTGAAGTTCATCTTTCTTAAAGTATAACTGCTTTTGTCCGTCCGAACTTGCCCTGAGCACCCTCAATACGTGTACACTTTGTAGACACCCTTCCGGCACTGGTCGACCATACCTGCAAATGCCTTGCCAAGTGCGTCCTTGATGCAGCCAGACATGCTTTTAACATGTAGAGGATGATCTCTAACGAGGGGCCACTTTTGAGAGCGCGGGGATCACAACGAAGGACCTTGAATGAAAAACATATTTCTTCTGATAGACAAAGAGATGCCACAATTAAGTGTGTATTTGGTCTTTCCACCTGCAAGGGGTCGAGAACGAGATCTTCCTGGGATATGATCAATCCGCCACCCGGACCCAGGGCAGATGCGGTTTTGGACCATAATCGCCTTGGAAACACCTTGTTGAGGGAAAACCAGACGCTCTTGTAAAGATCTGAAGCGAAAACGACCAACTGTCAGAACTGCAGGCCAAGGATCTTAGGGGTTGGACATCACCTTTGATTTGCCTGGGTACTTCACTGCCTAGGACGTCCTTGAAGTGGGAGACGACGACATCTGCGAGCGGCCACAACTTAGACGCAGCTGGCTTGTTGGCCACCAGGAGACGCTGGAGCGACAGAGTCAACTTGGATGGGCAGGAGTTCAATGCGCCGAAAGCCTCCAACAACTCGGGTTCATTTACAGGACGCACGCGAGAGGAGATAACGAAGTCTTTGGACGCGGCCTAAAGTCAAAGTGGAGTCCAAAAAAAATAGCAATGAGCACTGCTGATTTAGCTTTTTCGACTTACCTCTTCGTCCAGCCAATCTTGGACGAGGCAGAGATGCGGGTATTGCGTGGAGCAGAGCTTCAACAACTGCGGGAAGACGCCTCCAAACGATCGCTCCTGTTCAAATGAAGGCAGCAGTCATGCATCCATTTGGCTTGATCAAAATGCAAGCAGAGGCCATACCTGATCTCTCTCAGCAGCGCTAAGCAGGAACTTTATAGGCATTTCGGCGAGCAAGTCCGGCGAGTACCTCAGCACCTTCCGTTGAGACGCCATGATGGACTTCATGTGCGAGACGCGAACATTTTCGTATAGGAGAACGTAGTACAAAGTTAGAACTTGTGGTGCAAGTCCTAATGTCGAGGATGCGTCATCTGAAGTGAATTTTGGAATGTTGTTGATCCATTGCAAACTCTCTTACTCCAGCTCCTTACCTATGTCAACTTCCATCAGCGAAGAGTCTGGAGATCCTTTTGTTCTCTTCGATGACGCCAACTTTGTTGGGATGCCTGAGGATGAGGTAAGTGCCGATTCGAAGGTGGCACTGCCACGTCTAAACACCTCTTTGACTTCCGCCTCTGTGATGGGCTCGTTGGTTTGGTCGGAGACGCCTCGAGAAGACGCGGGCACCAAGATTGAGTTCACAAACACCTCGATCAAGGCTGGGAGGACAGGGTGGAGGGGCGTAACGGAGGCGCAGATTTGCCTACAGAAAGTACACACTAAGACAAGACGCTGGAGTTCAAGTCAAGAAATGTTCTTGTCCTACCGATATATCCAATCTTTGATGGGCACCTTGTGCTTTGAGAAAGCCCTGCTCTTTAGAAGTTGGTGGATGCAGTGTATAGAAAGGAAGCCTTGCACGTTGGCCGACAGGCTGTCCGTCACAGGCACCTTGACGGCGTGAGATGCTACAGCCTACAAAATAACGCATTGTATAGAACAGTACAGGCACAATCAGTTCCAACGTGACTTGCATTTTATGTTGCACACCGCTGATACCAGCACACTTACTTGATCTGTGAAAATCTCTTGCGTGAAGATGGTCTTCATTCGAGTCAGCGTGTTCGTTCGGATGGCGATCTTCATGCCCAACGTTTGACAGACAAGGTCGCAGATGGCGCTCAGCTGATTGGAGTGGAAGTGGATGGACATTAGCAGCAGCATCTCACCTAGGAAGAGCGACAGTCAGGCATCTCACGCGCACGTGCAGCAAAAAGCCGATCTGGGCAAGCAACACTTACCGAAGGAGGCAGCCACCCCGCTCTTCTTCTCAAAGTAGTGTTCTTCCTTGACCAACCACCTGATCCAGTCCACCGCCCTCCGCTCCAGAGTCTGCGAGGCGACAAGAGACGCACACGCCAGGAGCGTACAAAGGCCCAATGAAACAAATTTCACTCCGGCCGCTGTTGGTGGGGGCTGTGGAGAAGTGATTAAGCTGAACAGCAGTTGGATTTCCTCCTCGGAAAACCTGAAAGTGCGTATGTTCTTCAGCTCCCAAAGTTGACACGCTGCTAAATGTATTGCTCACTTCATGCCGGCGATGCCCCTCAGAGCCGCGTACAGCCTGAGGAGGGCCGACGCCCGCACCACTTGTTTCTGCGGCACAGCCGCATTTGCCTTATGCGTCAACGCCCTCACACAACCCGCCAATCTGTTTTGCAGACACCTGCGATAATTCAGCAGGTCCTCGTTACGTCTCTTTTGGCCACTCCGGATGAAGAACGAGATCCAAGAGCGAATCTGAGGGTCAGAACCAAGGAGTAGACCAGACATGAAGCCCACTATGTCATCCAAGGAGTCGCCCTCATTTTCGGAGTTATCCGACTCTACAGAGAAGAAAGAAAGAAAACCGATGAGGGATCTTCAATCCAGACGGAAGAGCAAAGGTAACATGGTCTGAACCTGCATCAGCGGCCATCTCGTTGGTCAGCTGCAACACCAGAGAAGGGAGTTTGCATGATTCAACGCATCGCTGCCGCACCAACGCGCGCTGGCTCGGATTCATCTTGCAGAGGAGCGCCACGGCGCGTTGGCGGATCGAGTTGTTGCCTCCATTCTCGTCCTGCTTGTCGCCATTCGACACCAGGTGAAACACAACTGGAGAGATGCGAACGTTTTAGAGTCCAATGAATAGTTTGCAGTGCTGTACGGTGCCAAGAACTCACCGTCCAAAAACGAGTCCGGCTGGTTGGCGACCACATGACAAATGATCCACGGTCCGAATTTCAGCCTAAGCAATGCTTCGGATACTTCAGGTGGTGAAAGCAGGGTGGGAAGCTCCGCCATGGCGATGCAAAGGACGTCACACACCTCCGAGAGGTACACCGAATGGTCGAACAACTCCGAAGGCCGGAGAGTAATGGCGCCTGAGGAAGAAGGGTTGCTTCCGGTGCCGCCCCCGTTTCCTCCGCCAGAAGATGGGTCCTCGGTCGCTCGTTGTAGCTGTCCCATGATGCCGAGCAGTTCCGCCAACACCAGTCTGAGCCTGGCGGTAGCATCGCTCCGCTCGAACTCCAGCGCTGGCCCCATGGAGCCAGTCCCGATGAGGGACGAACTCCCAGCTTCAGTCCCGCTTGCTCCCGACGCTCCGGGCGCCTTCTTGTTTCCTGAGGCCGCTTGCATCAACTCTTTCCTGGCATCGGTCTCCAAGGCGTGAAAATCGATGGAGAGAAGAGCTACCAGGTTGTTCACCAGCTCGATGCGAGACAACTCCTGGAGCACCTGTGTGCGCTCCGCCGAGCACCTCCGCGACTTGTCCAGCGAGGCGATGAGACTCATGCGGACCAGCGCTGCAAGTACCGGGCGAAGCTCTCCGTCGGCGCACGCCGCCAGCGCCCCGACGTTCACTCGCTGCACGGCGCGGAATACCGACGAGCTCACCGGGGGAGAGGAAGACGACGACGACGGCGCCGTCGAGGCCGACATCCTTCTTGACTTCGAGACAATCCAGTGATTTCAATCCGGACCAGCTTACAGAAATTTGACGGAACCGAACGAACTAAGGACTAGCAAAGGTCGGAGGTGGAATCGTCCAGCACAACATTGGCGCCGGTCTCAAGCTGATGCTTCCTTGGGTCCTTGTTGCTGCTGCTCCGGAGCCTGCCTCGCTGCCCAGCTGCCCAGCCGCTATGACGTCAGTCGGGCAGATGCTGTGTGCTGGCAGTCTACTCACCATAGAAGTAGTTATGTACAAGGATGCACACACACATGTATATACTTTTTTAAAACTCATAGTGTACATAAAACGTTGGGAGGAATCACCTTCGCGGCGCTGAATCCAACTTGATGTGGTCTGTCCACCCGTCGGTCACTGCACAAGTACATGTAGTGTCCATCTATCCCTGCGCTCAGTCACGGACCTCTGACTTATGAACGTGTCACACACTGACACAGTGCGACTTGGACGAAAACGATCTCAAAGACTTCTTGTTCAACAGATTTGAAAGCCATATACAAAGCTTAACAATGCATAAGACTATTCCTGGGTCAGCATTACCTGGCAGTTCTTATTTTATTAGGCAATCGGTCCACTCTCAAACACAATTAGTCGGTTTGTCAGGGGTCCGTGGCTCAGAGCAACGCCAGCCCAAGACAATTGACATCTCAGTGGACTTTGCATCAGGCGGATTGGAGCAATAGCAGGGACCAAAGGAGGCGGCAGCTGGAGGCGAGGTTGGCGTGGGCCATGAACTCTCTAGTTTAGTCCATGGCAGGTCTGTCCTGACGTGAGAGGTTTTCTTGTAGTCATCACTGCTGTGGCCCTGACCACTGATTGTATATACAGACCAATGGTCGGTCAGAGGCGCCATGCAATTCAAAGAGCGTGCAGACAAGTAGAAGGTAAACATCGGACAGTTTATGACGTACCAGTTGCCAAATGTGGAAGTTATAAAATAAATTCTTGGGACGACGACCGGACATTAAAAACACAAAGAACGCAGACATCGAGCACAGAAATACAAATTCTGACAAAACAGTACAAATGTCCTTAAAAACGGCCACCCGGTAACCCACTGTGGTCCTGACAATGGACCACTCGACGTCGGCGGCGCACAGGTTACACGGGCTACAAGTCAGGTGTATAACATACAGGTTCTTACAAAGAAAATTAACCTTTCTGGAAATGACCTCACCCACACTGCATTGTAATGCCAAATAGAATTCTTTATCATTACTACAACGGATAATGAGGATGTTCTCGAAGATATCTGTCCAACTTTGAAGGATAATCAGTCATGACTCCGGAGGCACCGGAGGCGAAAGCGCGTTCGAACTCTTCCTCAGTGTTCAGGACCCACACAAACACCGGGATGCCCCTGGACTTCAGGTGCTCGAACAGACGTCTGCGCATTAGGATTGCATCCAATAGGAATCTCACCCTCCCCAGACTTTTCATCACTGCAGCTGGTGCAGGAACCTCCAAGTGAGTCTCACGGAGCGGCACAAAAGGCAGGAGTCCTGTATAGTACAACACCAGCAGCTTAAGAACTCGCGGGAAGGAGAAATACAGTCTGATGCTGGGATCTGTCTGGTAACACAGGTCGGTGGTATCTCCACGAAAGTTGCCCCAAATGGTAATGTCACTTCTGTCGAACTTGTTGACCAGGTCTGCCACAGCCTTCACCAACTTTTCATTGTAATCCTTGATGTCTACGTTGATAGGGACACCGGGGAACTCGGCAAAAACGCTCTCCAGAGTAGGAATGCTCCTATCCTCATCGTCACCCACGAAGGATTGGCCGGGTACGAAGTCCAGAGGCAAGCGCTTCTGTAAAGGTGGGAGTTCGTCCAGCTTGGTTTGGGTCACTCTGCCACATGTGCCGGTCGCACGGCGCAGGTCGTCGTCGTGCGAGACAACCACGACGCCGTCGGCTGTCATCCGGCAGTCAAGTTCCAACATCTGCGAACCACCCGTGTTGAGACATCGCCGAAACGCGACGAGAGTGTTTTCATAGTTTTCTCCGGCGCCGCCGCGGTGAGCGATGTTGGCACACGGAGGAAACCGACGTCGACGTCGGCCGTGAAGCAGCCCTGGACAGCGCAACAGGACGAACGACATCGTGGCGTAGCCGCAGCAAATCGTCAGTAGCAACAACATTTTCGTGGAGACTCCTTATCTCCAGTCCTGAGGTCGTCGCCTAACACGACTGAGAACGTCAAGGGGCTGCACGCATGATTCCTGTCGTCACACACACACACCTTTACCTCCTCAACAGCATTGTACTTCCTTTTCAAGTGAAAAAGTGCACAAAGTTTTAGCTTCCGCTATACCGGGAGTAGGTGGGAAGGGAGCCAGTCCCAAGGTGCCAAAGACGTGAGTACAACCACACAATGTCGACGATATTCACAACATGGACCATGATATTTGCCTTTTTCGGGCACCCGGTCTGAAGGACTGGCAGCTGCCGAGACCATAGATCATAGAAACTGACCAAGCATTTCTGCTGCGCAGTCAGAACTTAGATAACCAGCTGTAGTTCCAACCGTTCCAATAGCAGTAGTGATGTAGTGATATCGTGCGGATCGAGTCGGTTGGTGATTTCTATAAGGGACAAAAAGGAATGAAAATCGATTCTTTCAGAAGACTCGTCCAACTCTGTTTGTCACTGCATGTAGCCAAACTTTTACTAAACGAGTATGAGGGACGTAGAGGTGCTATGAGGCACAGGCAGCAAAAAAGACAACCACACGGCGGAAAAAGAAACAGTGCTGCCATCCATGTCTCATCATAGTGCCAAACTTGGGACGAATTATAGTGAGCAACTTGGGATATGTCTGAGTGGAGGCTTTTTTTTTGTTTACTCTGCTTGTGTATTTTGAAGCGTTATTAGAGGAATGTCATACTAGTGTCAGCTGACAGGACAGACCGGAAGGAGGCGCGAGGGGGAGAATGACCTAACCTAATTAAAGTTACTGGCCTAACCTAACTGACGTAACCCCCTAATCTAACTTAGTCCTGCTCCCTCGCATCAGCTGACGGTTGGTACCACAGGACTCAGACAACCCGAGTAGCTCAGTGACTCACCGGTGCAGCGCTATCCGGCCAGTTGTAGCCAGATTATGCCCAATTGTGAGGGCAACGTACGAACTCTAATACACCTTGTATGAAACATGCTACTATGATTAATGCACGAAACTCCGTTCTCATAAGCAAAAATTCTTCTTTAACTGATCGACTTTTTTTCACCGGAAAACTAGGGACTTTTTTCACATCAATTTTTAAATTTCAACAAACTTCCTTTTTTCACGGATTTTTACGGTGGGAAAGCCTTGCCTTATATGGCAAACAATAATATTCTGGGACTGATGTCTTGGGGAACGACTGTGGATTGCAAATGAACTGTGAAAAAAGTTGATGAGAAAAAAAGGAGGCTGGAAAATCAGTGAAACCTACTCGAGAGAATAACTTTACCTATTTGTCGTCAAACAAATAACCTTAGCGGTTTAAAACTTGATGAGTATAAAACTATTCTTCTTTGGATGGAGGTGGTATGGAACACCGCCTCAACCTGTGTTCACAAAGACTGCGGGGACTTCTTCAAACGTCGTGGAATGCATCAGTCAGGCCCAGTCTCTGATCTGACTGTTGGCAGAGGTAATCTGATTTTTATAAATGCTAAGTGAAGGAGTCTGTTCATCTAAGAGTGACATGATTTGTTCTTCTGAGAGTCAAACGATGTCTGCGGATAATTGTGGCACGAGATGTTGGATATCACACTTGTTGAGGTCCTTGGATTCACTGCGATCGTGACCCGGAATGTCGCAAACGACCTTCAGCTGAGAGATACATTAACCACCAAGTGCTTGGCAGTCTCTCCTCGTACATATTTCATGACATCTCTCATAAGCGTGGTGGCTCATTTGCTCTCAATTGCATCATTGTGAGACTGCCTTCGACTCCTCAATTTCTCCCTTACCCAGTAGTTCACATAGAAAGTACATCTTTGACATGTTGGCTGGTCAAGTGTGCCTGGTGACTGGTGGAAGTCATGGCATCGGCCGCGGCATTGCCCTCCAACTGGGGAGTGCTGGTGCCACAGTCTATGTCACGGGGAGGAGCAAGGACGCTTTGGAGTCCTGCTGCCAGGAGATCAAGAAACGGGGTGGAGAGGGAAAGCCAATGGTCGTTGATCATTCCAAGGTGTGTCATGTTAACCAGTACAACACTTCAAAAGCTTAAAAAGTCATTCTGTTTAGGAGGAGGAAGTGGAGAGGCTGTTTGAGTGCATCTCAAAGGAGCAGCAAGGAAAACTGGATGTATTGGTCAATAATGCCTATGCAGCAGTCAGTATCCTGGTGAAGACTTCCGACAAGCCATTTTGGGACTCCCCACCTGCTGAGATGTGGGACATTGTCAACAATGTAGGGCTCAGAAACCACTACATCTGCTCTGTCTACGCTGCCAGGTACATAAGAGTTTCATGGAGAGTTGTTATGTTACAATAATAACATGTCTTTTACACCTTGTCCAAAACATCTATATCTCTCACAGGCTGATGGTCCCCCGTCGCTCTGGGTTGATTGTGAATGTGTCATCTATTGGTGGTTTGGTTCACTTCTTCAATGTGGCCTATGGGGTTGGCAAAGCAGCCTGTGACAAAATGGCTTCTGATAGTGCTCAAGAGCTGAAGAAGTACAATGTAACCTTTGTATCACTTTGGCCAGGACCTGTGAAGACAGAGACCATCATGGAGACTGTTATGAGTAAGCTCTGACCGAGGCATTGTGGTACATGTACCACATGTAAGACAAAGTTTAAGATGAACAGCTTGCAGGTAACTCCAAAGCCCAACCCACTTTCAAGAAACTATTTGAAGGCGGTGAGTCTTTGGAATTCAGTGGCCAGGCAGTCAAGCACTTGGCAGCAGACACCGAGAAGATAAAAAAGACCGGCCGTATCCTCCTGACAGCTGACATGGCACATGAATATGGATTTGTGGATGAGGAGGCTGGGGTCATCACTGGTGACCTGAGGTCCGTCAAGGGTTTCCTTCTGAGAGAGGGCTGGGAAACTGTGGCCATGCTTGTGCCAGAGTTCATCCGTGTACCGCATTTCATACTCTACTTCTTAGGCTACAAGTTCTAGTCCAACTCTAATGGAAGCTCCAACATCATGCAAGCATCCTTGGACAATTTGAAACAGGAGAAAAGATGATTGCATTTGACCTTTGTAACGTTAAACGATAGGTTTTGGGACTAGATTTCCTACGTGTGGGATGATCAAAGTGGCATAACAATAATTTGTTTGATAAAAAATGAAGGTTTAATGCAATAAAATTTCCCTTGTACTTCTCTACCTTTTATTTACTTGAAACCAAACTGCTCATGCAGATTTGACAGCGTGACATGTGACAAACATCTGTCTGACAACTTCAAGGAAATTGGGGACTGCACATTACTTGAGTTATGCGTCTAATAAAAGATTGATGTTCTGAAAATAGGCTTGTTCAGGAAGTGAGAGATACAAGTCTTTGCATCTCTGAAACTCTCTGTCACTTCCTTTCCTTAAAAGCTTGACGGTATGAAGGAAAAAGACCTTCCTTACTTTATGCTTTGTGTCTCTATCAGCAGATTTGGTTCACCCCCTAAAGTGAGATGTAGTTCTTATGTGATATGTGGTCCAAGTTGAACTTTTAGTGTCCGCTTTTATGGTCACAACGTCTTCTCCCTCGCTCCCGCCCGTGTTTGTCTTGAGGTCGATGTTACTGCTTCGGCGCCGCCTCCTCCTGAGCCTGCAGCTGAACAGCTGCTCCTTGTGGGGACAGGCAGAAGTCCATCAGTCGATCCTCTTCTCTGAGCTGATCCCATTTGCACAGGTGGATTCTGTTTTTAATCTTTTGTGCCTTTCAAGTTAAGTTTTTCTCTTTCTTCGCTTAGGGTGCGTTTACACGGGCGGAGTTGGTAACGGTCGTGGTACGGGGTGACTCACTCAACAATAGTGGAAGTCTACAAGGCTCTGGTGTAGCTGGTAAAAGAGGCGTTTCCACAGTTTCTTTGGCTGCAACCTGACTTAACCAAAGACACATAAGTCTGAATCTCTTCACGGGTGGGGGACGTTTTGCTCTGCTGTCAGGTTGTCATCGACTTCATGGTGCTGATTCAAGTACAAAAGTTCAATCTGGTCCTTCATTCACCAACCCAGCAATGACAGGAATAAGTGGGTAATTTTTCAACCACCCGGTCATGGGTCCATGACGGAACCAGCGGCCGTCTATGGGGACGATAGAAATTCGCCAGTGTAAACGGGTCCTTCTTAGTCATGGCCTCTTACAACGTAAGTCATGACATCTCTCTACTTCTGGACCATATCAAGAGGTTGGGCCGCAAGAGTGAGGGTAGCGATGGCGGCTTGGTCGAGGTCAAGTTCAAGGTAAGATGCGGTGTTCAGCACGGACGCGTTGACGTTCTTAAATACGATTCTTGCTACACAGACCCTCTTTGCCGACGACGCAGTGAGCAACTCGCTCGAGTCACTGGCGGGGACGCTCAAGGCCGCCAAGAAGAGGTCACTCGTAGACTATGGGCCGGAGCTGTTGCTGCAGGGGGCCAGTGACGACGTCGTCATCACCTTGAAGCAAGACAATGCCAAAGACCAATAGACATACCACACGAGCTTTGTGATTCGAAATCTTCCAGTATTCACATGTGATTTAGAATCAGACATTCCATTACAGGGTGTTGCGATTACCTTGTCCGAAGTAACGACTTAATGTCCTCTATCGATCTCTATTTCTCCTGCACAATGAATACAAAGTTTTAGATTTGCAAAGTTGTCACTCGCCAAATCTGTTGGTGCCACTTAACACTTGATGTTTGTTCTTGAGAACTTGAGACCTTTTCACATGAGCTTGACCCCGCCAACCAGGGTGGCATCGTGTACAAGGCCAGCTTTGAGGGTCCAGATGCTGCCGCCCAAGACGAACGTGTCTCGTGTTACGGCGCTAAGGCTCTTGCGCAAAGTTTGCAGCCCCACCGAGTTGATGCTCTTGCCGTCGATGGTGATATCACCTCCCCGGATGTCCGCAGTTCAAAAGGGTGCACGGAAAATCGAGCTTTTGTCTGGCATCCCTCGAGTTATACTGCTGCGTACATTTACTTATTTGCACTGTCGAAAGGAATCAGAGGAACTCTAGTAGGGCCAAAAAGCCCGCACTTGGGCTCACCACTTCTAAAAGATCGCCCCCGATGCCAAGTCAGCCCAGTGTTGGTGGGGGTGACAACCCCCTTGAGAGTGAAAGTGATGCAGGGACTGGCAACAGTGAGCTCACTGGTCTCCAATCAGCAGGTCGGACGATTCTGATGACTTTTGTGCTGACAAACATCAGGAGGGCGAGGATAAACTTCAGGACAGAATTGACAGAATCAAACAAGCAGGTCAAGGGTTTGAGAAAGAAGTTAGTAATGCTCTATGACAATGCAATTTGACACTCATTGCATGTAAATGAGATGAAAGGCATACAGTAACAGTATGTTGGTGTATGTAGTAATACAGTACAATGATATGCTGTGGAGTACCATTGAATAAAAATATTACATGCTGAAAAGGATAAGTTTCTCAAAATGAAACACAAATCCAATGCCATTTGATCACTTATGAAGATCAAAGGATCACAGGCATTTAAGAGTCATTTTGCACAGTTGCGAAGTGATCCTTGTAAGCGTGTTCCACAGCACTCCCTACAAGCAGAGGAGGCGAACACTGTGAGCAGATACAGAAATAATTATTAAGAGGTGGAGTCACAGCGAAGCATGATGTTAGCATATTTTCCTGATGAAAGTAGTCAATCGAATCCATGTTGTAGCTCCACGAGCAGAGATTGGTGGTCTCATGATCAGTAGCAACCCCAACACACAGTCTGGTCTGAATGTTAATGCCAATGTGCATTCGAGCAGTGCTCGTGACAGCGTCGACGTCTGTCTTGGACAAGGATCATTTGGTGCATCTTCCCCTAAACGCCCTCCGTCCCAAAATGCAAGTACACTTCCCTTGGCAACTTCCAGGAGCCACAAGATGCGTGACACAAGGAAGACTTTGGGCTGCTCTAGTTGAAGTAACTGATGAAAAGTCCGACAAAGTGGGACCTCAAGTCGCTGTTGTAATATTGACGAAGAGTCGCCCGTTTCTCTTCACAAAACGGGCGCGATCTTGAAGTGTCATGATGAGAAAAAGACCCTGTCCAAGTGCTGGCAAACTGCTTCACAGATGTATCACAGAACTGGGGTTTAGAGATGCCGCCAAGAATCTTACTTTAGCTACACATTGTTTAATGGTACCATTTGTTCCACTGTCTGTTCCATCCTAGAACTGCTTGTCTTTATTCTAAAAGCGAACACAAGTCGCGACGGCGATGTTACCGCAAAAATCACCTAACACCGACCAAAGTGCTCAAGTTGTGCATTCTTTGCTTCCGAGAGCATCGTGACTGGCCGAGAAACCGCGAATAGTTCGATAAACTCTGACAAACGCTCGACGGACACGGATGTGCGCGTCCCTGCACATACGCATGGCCGGAGAAGGCGTCATAAACGCGGACGACGCAAAGTCACGCTTCAACAGACAAAGGAGCGCTGATTCTTTTTAAAGTGGAGTCGTCGATGGTCCATCCTAGTAGTGTGCAAGACCTAATGTAGCGGTAGCCAAGCAAGAAAGTCTAGGAATACCAAATGGTTGGAGCGTGCGCGGTTGTCAGTCCAAGGATAAACGGAGCAATTTGGACTCTGGTGGGTGGGGGAAGAGAGGAGTGAATTTGTGCGAAACAGGTAGGACTCCAGGAGGCACATGGCGGAAAGGCAAACTGGAGACGCGCTCGTGGAGGGTTCATACATAGTGTATGTGCTTGTGTGATACACTGAACCGAACGCATCAGTGAGGATCACCAGCATGCGACGCGCGCGGGTGCGCAGCCAGAAGGAGTAGCGATCTCAGTGTAGGGATAACGTTTGGAACGACGTCAAGCAACCAACAAGTACAATTCAAGTCTTGCTATCGAGTTTCGAGGACGTACATCTAGTACAAGCGACGGCTCATTGACTGACCCAGTGCATGAGCACGCAACAACCAGGCCTGTCCTTCCTTCACCTGATGGGCCAGACCGCGAGCCTCTGCGGCAAGGAAGAGATTCCTTCAGTACGTACCCAAGGCGATAAGGAGGAGAGAGGCGAAGACGCCGATAAACGCATCCGCCAAGGAGAGGAGCAGCAAAGGCAGTTTTCACGTGACCAACAACACGTCGACATGGAGAACAACAACGCCGACATATTTTGCACCCCGAAGACCGTAGAGGACTTGCTGCAGGAGTTACGGTGCAAAGATGAGGAGATCCGGTATGCATAGCAGACGCACGTACCTGTCACAGTAGACGATATTAGGTGGAAGCCCATGTCTTGTAGGCGTCTCCGCGAAGCCATCAAGCACATGCCAGAGTTCGCCAACATCGAGGGCGACGTCTGCTTCAGGGATCCCGCTGGAAGGAAACAAGCTGTCCTTATCCAGTCGTATCAGCCACTCAGCATCACAGACAGGAGGAGGCAGATCGAAGATTTGTGCAGGTGCGTACGCACTGAAGGTCCTCCGTACAGCCGATCAATACAAATGTTGTGTTATAGGGACCTTGTCATCAACAATGACCACATCTCTCGTATGGAGAGAACCCTCCGAGAGGCGATTGGCCGGGGACTCTCAAAGAAGACCCACGCTGAGGCCACGGTCAAGTGCTTCCCCACCTACGTCAGGGAGCTGCCCAGTGGAACTGAGAGAGGGAAATTTCTCGCTCTCGATCTGGGGGGCACAAACTTCAGAGTGGTTCTCATCGAAATCGAGGGTCATGAAAAGTGAGTCTTTGGGTCTCTCCACCCTGTATGGTCATGGACGGAATGATGAGTTGAGTGGTAGACAGTTGGCTACGCTATAGGACGACTGATTAGTCAGTGTCTGACCAGCTGAACAAATGACGGGGAAACATTGCTGCTCTGAGAGTTCACCATGTACGCGAATAGTACGTGCAGCAGGTACTTGACTCAACATGTGCGTGTGCTTCGTACACTTGCACGCGTCGTCACTGAACTATGACGTGCAAGTCCATGTCTAACAGAAATGTACTTTGCTTGAACTCTTACAAGTACAATCGCATTCCTATCAGGTTCGAGATGGACAACCAGGTTTTTGCCATTAGCAAGAGTCTGATGGATGGTCCCGGCGAGGACCTCTTCGACCACATCGCTGCTTGCCTCTTTGAGTTCGCCCAGAGTCGTGGAGTCGACAAGGAGGTGTTGCCGTTGGGGTTCACTTTCAGCTTCCCTTGCAGGCAGAAGGGGTTGGCAGTGGGCGAGCTCATCACCTGGACCAAGGGCTTCAAGTGTTCGGGAGTGGAAGGAAAGGTGGATCAAGGAGGATCATAGGCATCTCTTACGTCAATAGGAAATGGAATTTGGTCTTTCTGTTAGGACGTGGTCTCGTTGCTTAAGAAGGCCATTGACAAGCGAGGGGACATCAGAGTAGACATAGCAGCCATCCTGAATGACACAACCGGTTGCCTTATGTCTTGTGCATGGAAGGAGCCCAAGTGCAGGATCGGACTAATCATTGGAACAGGCATCAACGCTTGCTACCTGGAGGATCTGGAAAATGTGAGTGCCAAGAATCTCAGTCGCACTAGTGAGCACGCATGATGTTTGTTTTTTCTTTTGCTGAATGTAGGTTGAACTCTGGGATGGCGAATTCGACGAGCCCCACCACATGGTGATCAACACCGAGTGGGGCGCCTTCGGAGATCAAGGCGAACTTGATTACATCCTTACCAAGTGGGATCGCAGAGTCGACAAGGGATCCATTAACCCGGGCAAGCAAGTTAGTACTCTGCCAAAAGTTTGAGTTCGGATTCCGAAGTCTCAAAATAATCTTCTTACAGATATTCGAGAAAATGATTAGTGGGATGTACATGGGCGAGGTGGTCCGACAAGTCCTGGTGGACCTCATCAACGAGGAGCTCATCTTCTCTGGACTGGACACGAAGAACGTCATGGAGAGGGGCAGGTTCTTCACCAAATACGTCTCCGAAATCGAATCAGATCAGGTATTGGGAGTATCTCATAATACTATGTTACATTTAGCAATGACTACTTTGCAAGTGAGAAAGGATACGTCAGCAGTTAGAACCACAGTCACTGACCTTGGGAAACTCTGCGTGCTTCTTTTGGATTGCTTTGTTTTGGCAGAGCTGGCAATGTTGGCACTCGTAAATGTTTTGCGTCATCAAACTCTTTCATTAAGCACTGCTGATCCTTAGCAATGTGGGGTATTATCACTGATGCACCCAAGGTCAACCTTAATAAAACATCCCATTAAATACTAACCAGCGAGTCATCTACAATTCTATGTGCAAGCTCTCCCACCTTCCACCTCCATGTTATTATTATCTAAAGTATCTGGCACTCAGCAGGAGAAATGACACAACTTTGTCCTGTTTCCACCTCTCTAGGTGCCAAGGAGTTGATTTTAAGTGAGTTTATAACGTTTAAGCACAATTTATAACATAACAAATGGTGGTGAGTCAAATTTGCAATCAGACTTGCATTCACCAGTAAAAATGATGCAACTTTGCCTTGTTTTCACCTGTCTAGGTGCCTGGGTACTGGTTTTAAGTGAGTTTATAACCTTTACTCATGATATTTCCCTAACAGAATGTGTTTGGGCCAAGCTTGGCCCCAGATTTGGACAGAGCATGGATATTAGGAGGATTTTGTGTTCTCGCCATGACTGTATGTGCATCATTGGTGGTTTTAAGTGATCCCATAACCTTCAATATTCAAATGTTAACAACTCACTTAATAAGAGTCATTTCACTAAGTCACACACATATCTGTGTTCAGCATCTAAAGGACTACAACTTTGATCTAAAAAAATTTTGCACAGGCCTGAGACCCCAATAAAAAAATTTAATTATATTTTTCACTATGTTATAAAACTTTTTAAATATTAGTGATATTTAAAGATGGACCCCAGAGAACTTCCTCATCTTGAAAAATATGACACTTTTGTGTAATAAACATCTCTGTGCAGTGGACAGGGAAAGCTGTACCCCCCCCTAAAAAATGAGCATTTTGTACCCCTGTGTGCCCCTGTACCATTTTGTGCTCATGTGTGGGTGGAATACAAACTCAACAAATATGCCGAGGAATCGTTGGATTACGTCCTCTGTGATCCGTCATTACAATGACTCCCACACTGAACACTGCAAATCCCGCACAATTCCCTACAGTTCAGTTCAGGGGACTGGCTTGGCCACTCCAGCAGGATGACACTGTTGTCTTGGAACCACTTCTTGATGATCTTGGATGTATGCTTCAGATCATTATCCTGCTGGAATGTGAAACTCTTGCACAGGTGAGGTTGTGCTGACTGGAGGAGATAACCTCCAGAATCTCCTTGTACAGTGCAGCATTCATAATTCCCTTGATGCAGGCAAGACAGCCAGGACCCTGAGCAGAGAAGCACCCCCACAGCATGATGCTCCCACCACCATGCTTGACTGTGGGGATGGTGTTGCAAGGCTTATATGCCTCCCCTGTCCAGCACCAGACTGTTTTTGTTGTGTTATGCCCAAAAAGTTTGATTTCCATCTTGTCTGACCAGATCACCTTTCTCCAGTCACCCTTGGAGTCCTTCAGGTGGTAACAGGCAAACTTCAGACATTGGTGGAGGTGCCTCTCTGTTTTCAGAGGAACCTTCCGTGCAGGATGTGTATGGAGGCCATTACTCCTCATTGCCCTGGTCACTGTGTTGAGGCACACCCTTGGTGCAGCCTTGCCCAGAGAGTCTAGGAGGTCCTGTCATGTTGCCATTGGATTGGCAGTAGCAGCACATGTGAGCTTCATCTTTGCCTGGCCAGATAGTTTCTGGGGTTGCCCCACCCTGGGCATGTTCAGCATGTTTCCTGTGGTCTTCCACCTGCTCACAACATGGTGGGGGGTTGAGTGGGACACTTCAAACATGCAGGCAAGCTGCGCATATGATTTGCCCTTCTGGTGCTGCTTCACCAGGGTGTCCTTGATGTCCTTGGGGAGTTCCAGCCTTTGTACCATTGCTTCGACTAGTGTTGATTGTTTGACTGTGCAAAAGGTGCCTGCAGTGCGTAGGCAGTGCCAGTAGCATGGCACTGTGGTCACAGTGCTTTGTTGCCCCCCTTTCCATCATCTGCAGAGCCATGGAGATCTGCAAAGTGCAGTTTTCTGTCACGTTTTGAGGGCAGCTAAAACATAGGGGGGTTGCGCCACAGGGGAGCCGGCGGCAAAACTGCCGGAGGGGGAGGTAGTCTGGAGGGGGGGAAGCCCCCTTAGTGGTAAAAAAAAATTGAAAATATGCTTAAAACAACCCAAAAAACCTTTTTTCCTCTCGCTGACGGTTGTTCCGTCACTTTTTGAGGGAAGTGTACGTCTGGCAGACACTGATGTAGCTCCTTTTATGCTTGTCACTCTCCCTAGCCAACGAAGTGAGTAGTGCGTAAGTACTAGTATCTGTATCAATATAAAAGGACAGGCCCATATGTCTGTCCGTCTGTAGGTGTATGGTCTTGGTGGCGGGTTTTGTCATTTTCGTGGTGAATTTTGATCTTAACGGCGGATTTTCGGGATCGGCTCCTGGTTTTCGGGATCGGCTCCTGATTTTCGGGATCGGCTCCTGATTTTCGGGATCGGCTCTTGATTTTCGGGATCGGCGGCTGATTTCCGTCATTTTCACGGCGGATTCGCATGTGTCTAACTGTGTCTCCCACCGCGAGGTCCCAATGTACATGCATGCGTAAAGGCATGGACCGTTTCAACCACGTCATATGCGCGAAGCGCATCCCCTGGAGGAAGTGCGTGGACTGCACGAAGAGCATCGACTGCACATGTGGGTTGCACAAACTTACATTTACTACTTAAGCAATAAACCGTAGACTTCGTGACTTCGTGGGTGACTTTCAGGTTCACTTTGGGGGCGGTCGTAGCAATGCGAGAGCGAGAGCAAGGGTGGATGTGCGTGGATGGCAGGTTTGGGGGCTACCGATCCATAGGTGAGAGGTCTGTCTCAGACCTCCCACCAGACAAGCAGGCACGCGCATGCACACAGGGTTTTATATTTTTTCCACTCTTTCCACCCCACCCCCGACTTGCGCCACGCATAAGTGCTAGCATTTATTACAAACTAGTTCACCAGAAGGGGATATGATACAATCAAGAGCTCGTAACAAAGTGAGAAATGCGCCTTTCTACCTAATAAACATGACATAGATGAGGAAGGCCGCAAGGGCAACGCAGACAGCAATGGCCACGTGCTCTATGATGAGATCCTCACGTTCAATGCGCCTCCTGAAGGCTTTCTCCTCCTCATTGTCCTCGTAATCATCATCTGGATTCTTCCAGCCAGAGCTGGTTCCAGTCACACTGCGCGTGGGATCCTTTCGATTAGTCAAAGACTGAGACATTGCTGTCTTCTTAGTCTCTGCAGTGGCAGGTGGTGATGAGTCTGAGGACGTGCTTGAAGATGTTGGACAGGTATTGCTCTCAGTCGCATCATTGCCTTCATTGCCCACGTCCATTTTTTCAGTTTCTTCTTGCTTTGCTTCTTCTGCCATGTCTCTCTGTTCAGAATCATTGCCTAAGCCATCTTCTGGATTGTCCTTGGTTATGATATCGTTGACATTATTGCTACTCCATCCTGCATTCTTGCTTTGACCATCCTTGTTCACCTCTACAGTTTCAGCACCTGCCTGCATCTCTTGGATACTGCTTTTGGTGAGCTCAAATGCTGATTCCAGCATCAAGAAATCCTCATCACTGATTCTTTCTATTGCACTGACACCCTCAGTACCACTGGCTAGCTGGACATCACCTTGTCCTATGATGCCATCCTTGCGCTCCTCTGCCTCTCTCTTGTCCGCGGACTCCTCTTCCATGCCCTTGTCCACGGACTCCACTTTCATGCCCTTGTCCCTAGACTCATTGTAACTTTGCTCCTCTGTGACGACCTTTGAAACTGTTTCATGAATCGTTTCTCCGCCTGAGTCGAAATCTAGGGAGGGAAAGCGAAGGTGTGACAAATGGGTTAAAACCTCATCAACTTCTTGGCTCAAGTGGCTGAGCTGACTGAGCTTTCAGGTAGTAAGAGATACCTTTAAAGCCAAATCTGACAGATGCAGAACACAAGGCTCACCCTGTACTTAAGGATGCCATAATTGCGCTGCAGCTTTTTCTATCTTGACCTTCAAGTCATCCAAAAATTTATACTTCATTCGCAGCTGTAACTTTGGCCCACTTGCAGGAGGTACTAGATGCAACCTGTACTGTATTTTACAGGGTATCTCAGCTTTTTTGGTGTCTTCATCATTGAATTAATCCAGCAATCTTGGTATGACGTGAAATTAAGATAATTATCCAAAAATGCCAGACCTGAATTTTCACAAACAGCAAATGAAAAAGAAAACAGCCTATAAAAACAGTTCAATTGATGAGGTACTTTCAGTCTCAAAATTAATCATATAATAACATTAAGATATTGATGCTGATGTTTACCGCCTGTGAGGTCTTGTTGACCTTTCTGTAGTAGATCTTCGGTGGGGACCCTTCCCTGGTTGACTCTTCTCTCGATGCTGTCAGCGCTCATGTCGGACAACTGAGACGTGGGTTTGAAACTTATCTCATCTGCCTGGTCACAGAAGGGACTGATGCCATTGCCCTTGATGATGCAGCTGTTCTCAGCAGTTCCCAGGGCCTCCTTGACACTCATGAGAGCCTCCTCGACTGAGGCCAGGGCCTTCTCGATGGAATCAGAGCCCAAGTTGAGGTCTCCATGAGGTTTCTCCGAGATGTTCAGAGACATTTTGCTGGCGTCAGAGCTCCATTTATAAGAAGATAGCTGCCTCTGTTCATGTTCTTGCTGAGTGTGCATGAGTGTGCGTGTGCATGCTCACTGGGGGGGGGGGGGGGGGATGAAAGGGGAGAATCTTGGCAAGTTTCAATAGGAAGCTTTTTCTTCCCTCGTGCAATCACATAACCTGTAGCAGTTGGAACTTTTGCTTTCACATGCGCTGAGGTTCCTGAAAAATATAAAGTACTACTGCTGACGCGCTACCCACGTTGCTGGGTGGGAAGAGTAGCAAAGACGTATTAGGCTAGATTAGAAAAAGAAAATTTTGGATCTCTGCTGAGTGCATCTGAGGTTTCTTATCTTGTCAAATCGTGAGGACGTAATCAATTTTTTTTAAAAAAAAATAAAAATAATTTGACTCCCGCTCTTGCAATGAAGTTTTACTACATAAGTTCAGTCCGAAACAACGTGTTCAGCTTTGGAAAGCCGTGAGGCACAGCCCACTTTGTTTTCAATTTCATTTCACTACAGTGGAGCAGTTCAACATGTACAAAATAACTAAGCAGGTCTGCATCAAATATGTCATGTTGACCTAACATCTATAAAACTTTGAAGGCAGGCAGGGTACCCAAAAACTGACTATATTTTTGTTTCCTTTGACCATGGTGGATTGAAATGGAGACCACTTCACTGTGGTGTATACAGGCGTGACATGCACAATCACAAACACACACACACACGTGGGCAATAGGATCTGAGCAAGCAACTGAGTGTTGTAATTTTCAACTGAGTGCTGCTGACTGCTGTTGAACAGTGATTTTTTTTGTCTGATCGAGCTTTCTTGGTGTGCGATCCCTCCCCTCTTTCACCACTTGCCACAGAAAAATGTACAGCAAAATGGGCCTGACAGGTGATGTAAGGGGGTTCCCGAAATTTAGGTAGGCCAGGGAAGGAAGAATCTTCCCATAAAGTTTTCTGGACTTTTCACTAAAAAAATGACCAATAACAGCCAGCACCGGCGTGGGGTCATCTGTGGGTCGCCACAGTCTCTAGTATCACTATGGGCACTCAATACCGTGAATCAATATACTCAAAGTTATGTGTCTCTGCCTGAAGAACTCATTCCATGCGAAAAAACCACTCAAAAATAACTCCAGGCAACCTATGCACTATGTTTCTTCTCACTGAAATTACTTACGCCAAGGTTTGTATATGACACTAGCACTTACAGGTTTCCCATTTGGCTGGGTGGGAAGATGTAAAGCGCTCGAGCTCGTTGTTGCTGCGATTTATGAGTTATATAGTAAATATAAGTTCACGCAGTCTACGCAGTCTACGCAGTTTGCGCAGTTTGGGCAGATGGATAGAGGCACAGACGTACACTTACCTCCAAAAGTATTTGAACACCCGTCAGAGGGACGAAAATACTGAAATGTTCTGCGTTTTTGGAAGCATTTTCAAATTGTTTTGAGCACCCCCCTCCAGACCTCCCGTCCCCCGTGGCTCCACCACCACCCACCTGCCGCCACCGTGGCAGCAAGTCTCTTTTTGGGTGTGTGCAGAAGTATTCGAACACTTTTTCCTGCTGCTGTAACTTCCTTAATATTGCAGCTACATGAACTGTATTTACATCGTTGGAAAGCTTAAAGT